>Ga0268298_10000975_pt1 | contig 35449 bp, 25 predicted proteins | sample WWTPWeurt_MetaG_FD_194462 | JGI IMG/M metagenome (GOLD analysis project Ga0268298, IMG submission 194462) | Activated sludge microbial communities from WWTP in Nijmegen, Gelderland, Netherland - WWTP Weurt | ecosystem: Engineered > WWTP > Aerobic digester > Activated sludge | place...
AAGGCGCGCGACAAAAAGGGCGCAAAGGATGAAGCGGGGAACGACATCCCCGACGGACTTGATGATACGACGGGCGATGCTATGACTGATCCGGGGACGCTCTCGCGCACGGGCTACCGATATATGGTGAGAACCAAGGCGGTTTCGGTCGGTTCGCGGATCTTCATCACGCCGAAACGTCCGACGGCGGAACCCTTGGCGGTGACGGCTATCTCGGCGGGGGAGGGCTTCACAGTGGAACTCAAAAACGAGACTTCGGAGGAAATCCCGTTCGACTGGATCGTGGTGGAAGAACGGTAGGGGCAATGGCTCGTCCTTGCTCTGAACCCACATCCGGGAACGGGGGCGATTACACGGAATCGCCCCTACAAATCGTGTTATACTGTGCCTATGTAAGGGCGAATAATCATTCGCCCCTACCACTATCCTACCCCCTATGCATTTTTCTCCCCTTCGCGCCCTTCAATGGCTCGGCATCGCCCTCTTTGTGGCGGCGACCGTAGGGCTCACCTATGACTTCGAGTCCGAGGCAAGTAAAACCGTCAACGCCCCCGTCGAAAACCGCCTCTCCCAAGGACTCCTCGGCTACTGGAAGATGGACGAAGGAACGGGCACAAGCACAACCGCGGATGCGAGCGGCAATGCCAATAATCTCACGATGACTGCGATGGAATCGGGCGACTGGGTCGCGGGACAGATTGGCGCCTATGCCCTCGACTTTGATGGAAGTGCCGAGTGGCTCACCGTTGCTGATCCCGCAAGCGGTGTCCTCGATATTGTGGATGGCGCGGACTTTACCATCACCGGCTGGTTCAATCGCGACCTCTTCGCCGCCGACCACACGATTGTTGCCAAGAAAACGAATCAAACCACCAACGCGGGCTATGTCGTGTGGGTGGACAACAACGGATCCACCGACTATCTCAACTTCGAACTCTCCGACGGAACCGACACCTATACCGCCGCGGGCGCGACCGACTTGAGTGCAACCGGCTGGCATCACTTCGCCGCTGTCTGGAATGACAATACGGGAATGTATATTTATCTCGACGGCAGACTCGACGGAAGCACCACTACGTCCACTTCCTCCATCAACTCTCTTGCCAACGCGAATGCCTTCCGTATCGGCGCCGAGAGCGACGACGGCGTTCCTTTTGACGGCAAGATTGACGATATCAAGCTCTACGGCAAAGCCCTCTCTGAAGACGCTGTCAAGCGACTCTACCAGACCACTGTCCCCGGGAGCCCGGTTGATACGGGACTTGTCGGGCATTGGACATTTGATGGACCGGATGTCATTTGGGGCGACACGAGTAATGAAGTCAAAGACGTGAGTGGCAAAGGGAATCATGGCGACGCCTCCGGTCTCACCGCCTCCTCCGCCGTGATCGGCAAATTGGGCCAGGGGTTGCAGTTTAATGGGACGAGTGATTATGTGAATGTGCCGGACAATGCGACACTGGATTTTACTAATGGGCAAGATTTTTCGATTTCTGGGTGGTTCAAAAGAAATGATAATGCTGACTGGAAAGAACTTATTCGTAAGAGAGGGGATGGAACCGATGGATACGACCTAGTTTTTGCTAGTGGGAATTTATGGATGCAAATTTCCAGTAGTGGAGGGGCGTATACAATATATTCTTATGCAACTATTCCCGTTGGAGAGTGGGTTAATTTTGTTTTTGTTTGGGATGATGATGATGAGAATAATACAATTTTTTATATAAATGGATTGGTAACAAGTACATATAGACCGGGTGGTTTTTCCTCTGTTGCGGACATGTCGAATTCCAACTCACTTCGGATTGGCGCGTCGTACGATGGTGGCGGTCTTTTCAAAGGTCTCATTGATGATGTCCGCATCTATAACCGCGCACTTTCCGCAACCGAAGTAGCAAATTTGTACAATATGGGGAAGTAGACGCCTTTCTTTTTTAACACGTTTATGAAAAAATGGTTTGTCGCGTCAGTGATCGTGGGAATTTCTAGTCTTTTTTCTGCGGAAAGTGCCTCTGCGGCTACTTATTATGTGCGAACTGACGGCGGAACGCTCTCGCAGTGTACAGGGCAGGCGGATGCAACTTATCCGGGAAGCGGCACCAATCAGGCGTGCGCGGTCAATCACCCGTTCTGGCTGTTGCCGCCGACAGGAACCATCATCATGCAGGGCGGCGATACGCTGATCGTCGGACCAGGGCAATATCAGATCGGACTCGGCGCTCCCAACACGCCTACCTGCAACGCCAACTGGCCCTACGACTGCCTGATGGCGACCGTTCCGGTCGGGCCAAGCGCGGCCAACAAAACCAAAATCTACGGGAAAGGGTGGGACACCGGCTGCTCCGCGAAGCCGCAACTGTGGGGCAACGAGCGGGTCTGGCAAGTGATGGCTGTCGGCTCGAACGTAGACGTGCAATGCTTGGAGATCACGGACCACAGCGCCTGCATCGAGTCGGGTCCGCTCGACGGCACCGTGGGCGGATTTCCCGTCAAATGCGAGAGGAGCACGCCGCCGTTCGGCCCCTGGGCGTCGTTCGGTCTAAAGATCAACACTGCCGCCACCAACGTCACGCTAAAAAACCTCGACATTCACGGTCTCGCCAACGGCGGCTTATTTGCCGACCGGGTCGGCAATATCGACCTCGATTACGTGAATCTCATCGCCAACGGCTGGCGGGGTTGGGAAGCGGACGTCGGGCAAGCCGACAACAGCTATACCGGGACCATCACCTTCGCGCACGGCAAGATCGAGTGGAACGGCTGCGGAGAGAAATATCCACTGACCACCGCCAACCTGTCATCGTCCACTGACAAGCATCATTGTTGGGAGCAGCAGCAGGGGGGGTACGGCGACGGGATCGGCATGGGCAATGGTTCTCCCGGCAACTGGACCATCACCGATTCCAGCGTTTCCTGGAACACCTCCGACGGCGTGGATTTGCTGCACGGCACCGGCAACAGCACCATTAAATTCATCCGCTCGAAAGCGGAGGGCAACAACGGCAACCAGTTCAAAAGCACCGGGAACGCCTACATCGAAAACTCGATGCTGGTCGGAGATTGTAGCTTTTTCGTCGGGCAGCCCTTCACCAGCACGAAAGACATCAGCGGCAATACTGTGGAGATGAACTATTGTCGCGCCAGCGGCCAAACAATGGCTCTGGTGGCTCCGCTGTCAAGCAACCGGATTTATGTCTCCAACAGCACCATCATCGGCAACGGCGACACTTTGTGGCTATTGAGTGGATCGGGGTGCTCGGGTACAACCAAATATCTGACTCTCCGCAACAACATCTTTTACGGCGGAGACGACTGGCATTACAACTTGACCCAGAACCCGGATCGCGAGCAGGCCGGTTTTTCGTATATCGAGGAAAATTGCACGTCGGCGAACGTGGACGAGGACTACAACATCGTCTATCTCACCAAAGGCAACAACGCGGGCTGCGTCGGCGCACACTCCAAGTGCGGGGTCGATCCGCTCTTTGCCGGAACGATCAAGCAGGGACCGCTTGGCAACTACTACACCGGCACCAACTACGCGCAACAACTGACGCTACAGGCGACATCTCCGGCCATCGGCGCCGCCAACTCCGGCATCACGCTGACGGGAACGAGCAACGACTATCTGAACGCCGCGCGTGGCGCGCAGTGGGACATGGGCGGCTATGAATATGACGCTGGCACTTCTATTCCCGTCGCATGCAACACTGTCACTCCCACCAACTTTTCTCAAAGCGCCTACAACAGTTACGGCGCCCCCTTCGATGCGTTCCAAACGAGCACCATGCTCATCAATGCCACCTGCTCATCACCCGATCCCCATACCATCCAAGCGACCCTCGGACAAACGGGCGACACGACCCGGATCGTGTATACCAAAGGCTACTACTACACCGGAAGTGCCTGGACGCAGTACTCCGGCACCTGCACCGGCGCCTTGAACGGCGACTGGTGCCAGGGGAGTGTCTCCGCCACGATCACCAACCCCAATATTTCAACGGCAAGCGCGAGCGCACCCGCCTACTTCGTTGGGATGACATGCAGTGTCCAGGGCGGCGGGTGGAAGTGTGGGTGCAGAGATACGACGTGTGGGAATTTTTATTGGATGGTGCAGGGGGCGGGGATGTGACATCAATGAACAATTTTCAATGATCAATAAGGAACCCGTACGGTAGGGGAAACGGCTTGTCCTCGCCCTGAACCCGATTGCGTATCGTACGGGCGATTCTGTGTAATCGCCCGTACGAGAATCAATACGAATGCGAAATGCGGGAACGAAAAATTTCCCGACCCTTGACAAACCCTCCACTCCACCGTTTTTCTCTGCTATACTGTTTCTAGGTAGTGAGAGTTGGTAACTCATAAAACAAAAAGCGTATGACCTGGCAAAGCTCTTCTCGACCGAACAAGCTGTTGTTCTGGTCATTGGTTGCACTCGCGATCGCGATGGTCTTGGCGGTTGCCTTTGCGATCCGAGGATTCAATCGGGATGTATCAAAAATGGATGGAACTACTCCTTCCCAGAACACCGAAAACACCGACGGAAAAACCGGAGACGCTCCCATGCCGGAAGACGCTACGCTGTCTCAACCAAACGCGCTTGCCGGTTTTGTTTCCGGTGTCATTTCCAAAGAGAATGCTTCCGAGAAGTGGATTGAGCTTTCGGTTACCACTCCGGAGTCTATTCCGACCGACCTTCCCAATAAGCGTGCAACGATAACGACTACTACCAAAACCGCCACCTATCGTTTTTATCTCGGCGAAGCGACTGATGGAGGAAAAGATATCAAAGGTGGAGAACAAACGATCGTTTCATTCTTCGGCGAGCCGTCTGAAAAAGAATACGTGGGAGCGGTCAAGATAGAGAGACAAAAGGAATAGAAAAGCAGAAAAACGTTCGTGTACCATCGCTTCAGAAAACATTCATAATATCAAAACCTATGACGCCACTCTCTTTCAGATTGAACTCTTTTTTGAGGAAAGTCTCCCTACTTTCTTTTTCTCTCCTGATATGCGGACTCGGTCTGTCGGTACAGACGGCGGAGGCACAACCATGGGGGGGTGGAGGGTGGTGCCCTCCAACCGGATGCGAAGGCTCAATGAATGTGAGCGGTCCGTTTGGAGCGTGCCCCGGGAACTTGGTAACCTGCCCGGTATCCGGACAGGGATGTATGATGGGACAAAGCGGGAGTTGTTGCAGCAACTCATCAACACCGGAGTTGTATTCGTTTGTCTGCGAAAGTAGTGGAGGTGGTGGCGGAGGTGGAACAACATGTAGCACTGTCCCTCTAAATTTATCCGCTTCTTGCAACTCGGCCGGAACACAGGCGACCGTTAACTTTGGAACACCCAGCGGTTGGGCGCCTCGATACGACCTTCGCGTTGATGCCGATCCTACGTCGTGGACTAACACGTGCGCCAGTGTAAATCCCGGAGATGTTTGTACCTCCGTCAACACGTCGAGCTACACTCTCAATACTATTCCTGGTCATACATACGCTATCTGGGCGCATCCATGGACGGAATGTGGTGGAAGTTGGGTTGGAGCGGACTCTACTATTGCACCGTCACTTACCCTCACCTGCTCACCGCCTCCACCGCCCGCGCCAACAGTTTCCCTCACCGTTTCTCAAACGACCAACCCGGGAAACACCGCCGGAAACGGTGGAAGCATCACCATCCCCAGCAATCAGACCGCGACACTCTCGTGGCAATCTACGAATGCAGTGTCCTGCACTGCCACGGGGAACTGGGCGGGAGCCAAAGGTACAATAGACGGTCAGATATATACGGAAGCAACGGGTCCTCTCGCGGGAGGTCTTGTCTATACCTACAACCTTCGCTGTACAAATAGCGCAGGAGTCTTTAGAGATAATTCCGTGAGGGTTTTGGTGAATTTGCCTCCGCTCGGTGTGCCTGCGATTACGCATGTGTGCAATCCCGGAAATACCGTCACGCTCAACTATGGCGTTCCGACCGCAACCTCTTACTATCTTCGAATTGACGAGACAGAGCCAAGTTGGGTACCCTGTGTCGCTCCGGATCAGTGTTTGGATAATTATCCGATTCCTTCATATACGAGAGCCATCACTCCCGGAGTACGGTATGGGTCATGGGTTTATGCTTTCCGCGCTTCGGATGGAGACCGGAAAGATAGCGCATACTATGTATTCCAGTGTGGTGTCCCCACCCTTACTGTTGGTGTTACAGCTACTCCCGCTTCCGGAATTGCTCCGCTCAATTCCGTCATCACGGCATCGGTTGGCGGAACGGCAACCGGAACAATAAATTATCACTTCTATTGCGATGGCGTAAATCTTACTCGATCATACCTTGCGCAACCGACAACAACTCTTCAGCATACATGTTCCTATCCAAATGCTCTCACATATTCTCCTCGAGTGCGTGTTGAACGCGGCTCGGCGCTCCCGGCAACAGGCAGTGCAATCGTTTCCGTTTCAGCAGCACCTCTCGCCACGGTCGATCTGAAAGCGAATAACGCCGCTGACAGCCTTACCATTCGAAATGATCTACCTGTGGTACTCACATGGTCGACAAGCAATGTGGTTCCCGGCTCATGTAGCGCTTCCAATGCATGGAATGGCGCGAAGGCAGATAACAACGCTACCGGTGAGAATCGGGGTAACCTCGCTACCGGAGTGCATACATTTACCTTGACGTGTCGAGAGAATATATCGAATCTTCTCCGAAGTGATACGGTATCAGTTACATCGATAGTGCCTCCCTGTGTTTGCAATAACGATACTGGCGTTTGCAAAGGCGAGTCCTACACCGGTTCCGGATCATGTACTCCAAATACCTGTACTGGCACCAAAGACTGTCGGAGATTCTGGAGGGAAGTGGCGCCGTGAGAAAATCGCTCTTGTCTTATCCTCCTAACATCTAATACTTTATGCGACTTCCCCCAGCGCTTCTGCGTATTTTTCAAAGGAAATATATCCTCTTGATAATTTTCCTTCCCTTGGCTATTTTTTCCGTTCTCTTTTCTCGCTCTCTCATCAAGAACTCGGGTGATACCCCTGAAGAGCAAGGATCTTCAATCGACTCACCTACTCCTCCTTCGGGAATCACGGAATCTTCCGAACCCCTCCGATCACCGCAAGAGATAGAGCTCGATACACTCTCGAGCGAAAAGGGTTCTTCGATTGAAATGGCTGACGTTTCCTCCTCAAATCTCGATCAGCTTCGCGGTTCCGACTCATCCAGCAGGGACGCTCTCCAAGAATCTTCCGCATTGGATTCAATTCGATCAAGCATATCTCCCAATGAGGGTCTCGGCGCAACCTCTTTCTAGGGAAAAGAAGTCTATACTTATTACTGTTAAAATTAATAAATAATTAGGCACGCAAATATGAAACATCGATCTTTTTTTGGAAATCCCGTTTTTTTTCGAAATGCTACCCTCTCTCTCCTGCTCCTCCTCATCGCGGGCGGATTCCTCTTTATGATGGGAAAGAGTAGCGCCGACTCCGTCCCCGGCATTACCGCCTTTCAGGCGGCCGACACCGGAGCGCAGTCCGTCCTCGGGGAAATGAAACGACTCGACTCCAACAGCGCCATTTCGCGTCTTTCCGGGACATGCTCCGATGGAGTCATTTCGGGGGAGAGTTACTCGGGAAAATATTCGATCGTCTTCCGAAATTCTTCCGAAAGACCGCTTGGGTGCTCGGAAAAAATCGGCGAGGTGGCGGTCATCGAAGCGACCGGATCGTTTCTGAGCGAAAGGCGCATTGTCCGCGTCGCCACCGCCCAATCGGATCCGAATTCAGGAAGCGACACCAATAGCTATCTCACGACAGGAAAAGAGTCTCAATACAAACAAGGAGCGCTCGGCATCGGGGGTCTGCTCAAGGCATATCTCGGCATACACGCGGGTGGAAAGAGAGTCACCAATGTCGCCTCTCCGGAAGAGTCGACTGACGCCGCAACAAAGGCGTATGTAGATAGCGCGATCGCGCGCGTAAGCGGTGGTGGATCGGGTGGAGGTGGAGGCGGTGGAGGTGGAGGTGGGAGCGGAAGCCCCTCGGGATCGTGCCAGTATTCCGGTATAAAGACGGATGCCGCGCCCGGTGGTATTGGTGAGATAAAGTTTCGAGATGGATCGGGGTGTCGAGAATGTCATCCTGAATATCCTCCTCAAAATAGAGATAACAATTGCCCTTTCTACAATACTTGTAGCGAGCTTGCCGCTTCCGGCTATCGATGTGTATCGTCAAGTAGTGATCAGGGGGATTGCAGTGGGAATAGGACGTATTGTACAAGTATTAATTTGCAGTGCACTTGTTATAAGCTGTGACCCTAGTTTTCCGGAACGAACGAATCTGATAAATCAAAAAACCGGTTTCCCTGATTTCTCCGCAAGAAATCTCGGAAACCGGTTTTTATATTTCCCCGAAAGGAATGCAACTGAAAAGGCGATTATCCCACCACGGCGGGACCCGTTTGAATTTTTCACTTCCTACATCCCCACTCCTTGTTTTTCAAACTCCCAACTACTGACTACTGACTACTGACTACCAGCTGCTATTGCCCCGCTCCCTGAATCATCCAATAAAAGTTTGTACAGGCGGTATCTCTACACCCACAGCGCCAAGAGCCACCTTGCACCGAGCACGTCATCCCGACGAAGTACGCCGGTGCGCTTGCGCTTGCCGTTGAAATATTTGGATTCGTAATCGTGGCAGAGACACTCCCCTGGCACCAGTCGCCGTTTAGGGCGCCGGTGCAGGTGCCGGTATACTGCGTCCACGCACTTCCGGTATAGTAGTACCCTTTGGTGTAGACGATCCGCGTAGTGTCGCCCGTTTGTCCGAGAGTCGCTTGGATGGTATGGGGGTCGGATGATGAGCAGTTTGCGTTCATAAGGTTGGTGCTCGTTTGGAACGCATCGAAGGGGGCGCCGTAACTGTTGTAGGCGGCTTGGGAGAAATTACTTGGAGTGATGGTGATACAGAGAACAGGAGCTGGTGAAACGTTGCCCACTGTTACCGAAACGGGGGATGATGTTGCGGTATTGCCCGAGGGATCGCGAACGAAAGCGGTCAGCGTGTGAACGCCATTGGTCGCGGCTGTGGTATTCCAGACAGTGGAGAACGGGCTCGTCGTGTCTTCGATGCTGAGATTCGTGCCGTCCAATCGGAACTGCACGCCGGAGATTGTGCCGCTATTGTCGGAGGCGGTTGCGGAGACGGTAGTTGTCGTGCCGGAGACGGTTGCGCCGTTTGCGGGCGCGGTAAGGGAGATGGTGGGAGGAGTGGTGTCACCGGTGCCGCCACCAATAGTGACGGGATACCCAGCCACATTCACGGTGCCAGTGTTATCGACAACATAAAGATATGCGGAGCCATTGGTGAAGCTTCCTTGGCGGATAGTTGCTTGAACCGAGGTATCACTCCACGAGGTCGCCGTTGCTACGGCAAGATTCGTTGATGCGTTGTAGGTGGAGGCATTGCCGATTTCGACGCGAGCCAGGGCGCCGGGGCCGGTAGCGACATAGATATCATCGTAGTAGGTCTGGCTGTTGGTGTCTCCCCGACCGTATCCGGGGAACCGGAACGTATCCCAAACCTCTCCCACATGCTCCGTCGGCTTGCCGGACAGATTGACGATCTGTTGCCGCGTTCTGGCGGAGCTGGTCTCCCAAAACCGGAGGATTCCAGAGTTGTCGGTGGCCTCTTTCATGTATTGCTCCCATCTCCACCACTGCCCTCTGTTGAAGCTGATCGCGTCCCCCCATGTGCCTGACAGCCTCGTGGGGGCGGACAAGTCATTTATCGGTCCAGCGTACCATGCGGATGAAGTGGGGAGGGAATTGGTTATGAACTCGTGACCATAATCGCTCCCTTGAAACCCGTGTATGCTGCTGTCGTATTTAAAGAGCCACCACGTTTTCCAGTTTGCCCCGTATGGGGTGTTCGTGCCGGGAACATCCCGGTTGCTAGGAAGATACGCCCACCAAGAAACATAAATGCCTCCATTTGCGGAAATCGGCCTCCGTCCTACCCAACGTCCCCCTTCGGCAGCACCGTCATCAGACCAGTTGGACATCATTGAGAGCGTGCCACGCGAGTAGGCGTTAGAATATCTTGGCTGTCGATTCGGACTAGAGATTTCATCCCATTGCCCTGCTTGCGTGGACCCGGCTCCAGTGGCTATGACGCTGCCATTCGTCCCTTTTTCAAAATCGTCGAAGACCAAAATGGTCGGGCCTGTCGTGCCGAATCCACTTCCGGAAATAGTGATGGTGTTGCCATTGCTTACCATGCCGGAAACAGAGGAAATAGCAGGAGCCGCAAAAATAAAATCCCCCTTAAAAAAAATCATCATCACGAGCAATGTAAGCATGTGCGCGATCTTTATTTGTTTCATATGCTTACTTGTTCACAGATCATTTCCCTAGATTATAGAGATTAGTTATTTCTGTTGCTGAGAGGGCGCGGTTGTAGATGCGGACGTCGTCAATGGATCCATCGAAAAACTTTCCGGCATTGTTAAACCCAATAAATAGACTCGCAGGATTAAGATAGTTGGGATTTGAAAGGTTTGCATTGGGAGCAAGGTACGCTCCGTCAAAGTAGAATGAAGGGACGCTAGCATTCAAAGAAACGGCGACAAAATACCATGTATTTATGATAGGAGTAGTGATTGTGCTTATCCGAGTATTCCAACCATCGTAAAATCCTATGGAGTTCCCAAATGCAGACGGATAAGAAAACCCATAGAAATTACCTGCGTTTGTTCCCACTACTGGCTGATCCAGCGTTAATGTATTCAGCTTGATCCACGCTGTAAATGTCATCTGTCCCGTCGTCGGAGTGAAATCCCAGAAAGCGCTATCGGGAATGGTGACATAATCACTCGTCCCATTAAACTGTAACCCCTGGCCCAATTTCCCCGGGGTAACGGAGGAGGCGGTGAGACTCACGGCGTCGCCGTGGTTGCTTTTGCCACTCACGTCTTTGATCTCGTTACTCGTATCGCCCCAAACCACATCCGGTCCGTCGAAGGTCCAGTGCCCCACGAGTCCGGTATCCACCGGACTCCCCGGGACGGTCGTCTGGTAGAGTCGCTTGACCGCGTCTTCGGAGAGCGCTTTGCCGTAGAGCTTGATATCGTCAATCTTGCCGTCGAAAGGATTGCCATTGTCGCTTTCGGCTCCAATATCAAAAGCAACTGCATTGGAGAGATCGCCGAGATTGGCAATCGTTCCCGTATCGGTACCATTGTCGGCTTTGCCATTCACATATATTTCCGTCTGTGCCGCATTGCTGTCATTCCAAACAACGGCGAAATGATTCCAGCCGGTTGCGGTAAAGGTGCTCGTGCTCGCGACTTGATATTCGTCCGTCCCACCCGCTTCGGAAACTTCAAAGATGAGCTGGTCGGTCGCGTCATCAATGTAGAGGATATAGCCATCATCGGTATTGGCAATGCCGTTTCGTTTGGCGACGATGGTGTCATCGGTCGTGAACGTGTCGCGATTGAACCAGCCGGTGATGGTAAAGTCCGCGCCATCCACGATATCGAGGACGCCGCTACTCGGGTCGGCAACCGTGAGCCATTCGGCGCTCCCGTCGAAGTCGAGGGCATAGGCGCCAATCTGTCCCGCGACCCAGTCGCCCGATTCCATCGCGGTCATCGTGAGCGTGTTGGCATTGCCGCTCGCATCCGCCGTGGTGCTCGTTCCTGTTCCTTCGTCCATCTTCCAGTAGCCCAAGAGTCCTTGGGAGAGGCGGTTTTCAACGGGGACGTTGACGGTTTTACTTGCCTCGGACTCGAAGTCATAGGTGAGCCCTACGGTTGCCGCCACAAAGAGGGCGATGCCGAGCCATTGAAGGGCGCGGAGAGGAGAAAAGTGCATAGGGGTGAGGATTCCGATGTATTGGGGACCGTACGAAAAAGTATGCGTTCAGTATAACACGATTTACACAAGTAAGGAGCTGGTCAGTAGGGCGGAAGCGTGTCCGCCTGCCTGCATCGTATCGCTATGCTTTACGTTTGCGAAGCGTTTCGGACGGGGGTGTCGGGATACGACGTGCGGGAATTTCTACCGGATGGTGCGGGGAGTGGGCGCCGTAGGGAGCTCATAGTCGATAGCTCGCCTGCTGGTAGACAAGTTGTGAATTTGATGAAATTTGACAAATTTCAAGGGCTTCTGCTATACTCGGCGGACGATAGAGTTCGGGCTTGGAACGCATGAATTCGGAACGAACCCCAAGACCAGCGCAGTGCATAGTGTAGACAAAAGGACAAGGAGAGAATAAGACCATCAGTCTTTTTCAAACGAATGTCAACGTTTCTGCCGCGAGGGTCTCACCATTTATTGTAATCGCCATAATTTCTCATCTCCTCTCATCTCTCCGGAGAACTTTTGTGTTCCCGAAGGGTTGCAGCGGATGAGCGTCTTTCTATGTCCAAAAATCACGAGAAAGTACTGAAGATTCGCGATTCGTTTCGTTCCGGCTCGTCGCTCTCGACGCGGAAGTTTTTCAAGCGGCGCATTATGGTGTCGCTTCCCAATTTGATCGATGTGCTCACGAGCTCGTACCGGTGGTTCTGGGACAAAGGGATGAAAGAGTTGCTCGAAGAAGTGAATCCGATCCGTGATTTTACCAACAAAGACCTCGAATTGTCGCTCGGCGAGTACTATCTCGATGAGCCGAAATACGATGAAGTGACGGCAAAGTCAAAAAACATTTCCTATGAGGCGCCGCTTCGCGCCAAGGCGAAACTCCTCTTCAAAAAAACGGGGGAAGTCAAGGAACAAGAGATTTATCTCGGCGAATTTCCCATCATGACCGATCGGGGAACATTTATTATCAACGGCGTCGAGCGCGTCGTCGTGAGTCAGCTTATTCGCTCTCCCGGCGTGTTTTTTACCATGAACTACCAAAAGGGGAAGAAGCTGTTTGGCGCGAAAATCATCCCGAATCGCGGCGCGTGGCTTGAACTCGAGACGGATTTGGACGGCGTGCTCTCAGCAAAGATTGACCGAAAGCGCAAGGTTCCGGTGACGTCTCTCCTTAAGGCGTTTGGCTACGGGAACGACGCGAAATTGCGAGAGTTGTTTGCCGAAACCGATACGGGGGACGTGCACTATATCGAAGAAACGCTCGCCAAGGACCCGGCGAAAACGCAGGGCGAAGGCTACAAAGAAGTCTACAAGCGACTCCGCCCGGGAGACCTCGCGACCGAGGAGAACGCGAAGCAAATGATCGATTCGATGTTCTTCAATTATGAGCGCTATGATTTCGGCAGTGTCGGACGGTATCGTCTCAATCAGCGTCTCGAGACGAATCGCGAGGATCTCGAAGCGAATCGCGTGTTGAACGTTGACGATCTTGTACTCATTATCCGTGAAATTATCCGGCTCAACAATGATCCGGAAGCGCGTCCCGACGATATCGATCACCTCGGGAATCGTCGCGTGCGCGCCGTGGGCGAGCTCATTCAAAACAAACTCCGCGTCGGTCTCTACCGTATGGTTCGGAATATCAAGGATCGTATGAGCACCTGCGATGTTGAAACCGTGGTGCCGGGACAGCTCATCAATCCGCGCCCGGTCGCGGCGGCGGTCAAGGAATTCTTTTCGAGCTCCCAGTTGTCGCAGTTTATGGATCAGGTGAATCCTCTGGCGGAGCTCGAGCACAAACGGCGACTCTCGGCGATGGGGCCGGGGGGACTTACCCGAGAGCGGGCGAGTTTCGAAGTGCGCGATGTGCACTCATCGCACTATGGACGAATTTGTCCCGTCGAAACGCCGGAAGGACCCAATATCGGACTCGTGGGGCACATGGCGACCTACGCGCGCGTCAATGAATATGGTTTTCTCGAGACACCATATCTGCGTGTTCAGAAAGATGTCGCTCTTGACGAAAAAGAACTGGTAGGAAGAATCCTCAATGAAAGTGTGGCGGGTTCCGAAGTGGGGACCGTTATCGACGAGGCGCTCTCGAACAAAATCCTCAAGGAACGAAAAGAAGGAACCGTTCGGGTGAAGCCGTTTATCACGCTTTCGATTGATTACTTGAATGCCATCGTGGAAGATCGAAAAATTATCGCGCATGCCGGCATTGAAACCGACGAAAAAAACAATATCCTAGAGCCGCTTGTTGAAGCGCGCGTCAACGGGCATCCGGAAATGATTGAGGCGGAACGCCTCGACTATGTCGATGTCTCGGTGAAGCAGTGCATTTCGGTCGCGACGTCGCTTATTCCGTTCCTCGAACACGACGACGCGAACCGCGCGCTCATGGGTTCGAATATGCAGCGGCAGGCAGTCTCGTGCGTGGTGCCGGAAGCACCGCTCGTGGGAACCGGTATCGAAGACAAAGCGGCGACCGATTCGGGACAGGTCATTCTCGCGGAAAAAGACGGCGAGGTGATCGCCGTCGATGCGACGCACGCGGTCGTGAGGGAGGCGGCGCCCGCCGGATCCAAGAAACCGTACTTTGATCGGACCTATCATCTGAAGAGCTTTGCCAAGTCAAACAACTTTACCAGCATGAACCAGGTTCCGCGCGTGGTGAAGGGGCAGAAACTCGAAAAGGGCGACCTCATCGCCGACGGTGCTTCGACCGATCGGGGCGAGCTCGCCTTGGGACAAAACGCGGTGGTCGCTTTTGTGCCGTGGCAGGGGTACAACTTTGAAGACGCTATCATCTTGTCCGAACGACTCCTCCATAATGATCGCTATAGCTCCATTCATATTGAAGATTTCTCGCTCGACGTGCGCGATACCAAACTCGGTCCCGAGGTGGTGACGCGCGATATTCCGAATATCGGCGAGGATCGTCTCAAGAACTTGGACGAAGACGGTATCATCCGTATCGGCGCCGAGGTGTCTTCGGGCGATATCTTGGTCGGGAAAATCTCTCCCAAGGGCGAGGGCGACCTCACGGCCGAGGAGCGTCTCTTGCGCGTTATTTTCGGTGAGAAATCGCGCGACGTGAAAGACTCGTCGCTCTACCTCCCGCACGGCGAGCGCGGCAAGGTGGTGGATGTCAAGATATTCTCGCGCGAACAGGGCGACAAACTCTCGATGGGCGTCTTTCAGCAGGTACAGGTGTCGGTCGCGCAACTCCGCAAGGTTTCGGTCGGGGATAAATTCGCGGGGCGGCACGGCAACAAGGGTGTCGTGTCTCGTATCGCGCCGGTCGAGGATATGCCGTATCTCGAAGATGGCACGCCGGTTGATATGATTTTGAATCCTTTGGGCGTGGCGAGCCGTATGAATATCGGGCAGATCCTCGAAACGCACTTGGGCTGGGCGGCGAAGAAGCTCGGCTATACGGTTGCGACGCCGGCTTTGGACGGGGCGACCGAAGCGGATATCAAGGCGGAACTTCGAAAAGCGGGACTCCCCGAAAACGGCAAGGTGCGCCTGCGTGACGGGAAGTCCGGCGAATACTTTGACAACGAATCAACCGTCGGCGTGATGTACGTGATGAAGCTCAATCACTTGATTGACGACAAACTCCATATGCGCTCGATCGGACCATACTCGCTCATTACCCAACAGCCCTTGGGCGGTAAGGCGCAGTTTGGCGGACAGCGGTTTGGCGAGATGGAGGTGTGGGCGCTCGAAGGCTACGGCGCGGCGCATACGCTCCAAGAAATGCTCACGATCAAGTCTGACGATGTCCTCGGTCGTTCGAAGGCGTATGAATCCATCATCAAAGGCGAACCGATCCGAAGCCCCAATATTCCCGCCTCCTTCCATGTATTGGTCAATGAACTGAAAGGACTCTGTCTCAATGTTGACTTGGTGGGCGCGAAGCCGATTGAGGAGGAAGAAAACGACCGTGTGTAGATGAAGGATATCTCGAGTCGTCCGAGAATCGGACAACTGAAATTAATTATTGTTACGGAACGGAAAAAATATTTAACTTCATATTCTTTATCTCTAAATTTCCCAATTTTATGATGGAAGAAACTATCACCACCAAGGTGAGCGATTTCGAGAGTGTGCGGCTCACGCTCGCGTCGCCCGAGCATATTCTCGAGTGGTCGAGCGGGGAAGTGACCAAACCCGAGACGATCAACTACCGCACCCAGCGCTACGAGCTCGACGGACTCTTCTGCGAGAAGATTTTCGGTCCGGCAAAGGATTGGGAGTGTTACTGTGGCAAGTACAAGCGCATTCGATACAAGGGTATCGTGTGCGACAAGTGCGGCGTCGAAGTGACGCGCTCGGTTGTGCGACGTGAACGGATGGGACATATCAAGCTCGCGGCGCCGGTGTCGCATATCTGGTTTTTGCGCGGCGTGCCATCGAAGATTGGTCTCGCGCTCGGACTCTCTCCGCAGGAAGTGGAAAAGGTGGTGTACTTCTCCTCATATATCGTCACGTCCGTCAATGAAGAGGCGCGGGAGCAAATGATTCAACAGCTCGAGCGCGAATACAAGTCGAAGCAGGGCGACGTAAAAGAAGAGTCCGGGACGACCGAACATCTCGAGAAAGGACTCGATACGCTGAAGGATCAGTACCGTGCCGCCAAGGAAGAAATCAAGAATATCGAACTCTTCCGTGTTTTGACCGAGGTTGAATACTTTAATCTCTCGACGCGCTTCGGACAAATTTTTACCGCCGGTATCGGCGCCGAAGCGATTCGGAAGGTTTTGGAGCGCCTCGATATCGATGACACCATAGAGAAGCTCAAAGAAGAGCTCGAGATTAACGGAATGAATGATGAGAAAAAAACGCTCCAACGACTGAAGTTGTTTCAGGGTTTCAAAAAAGCGGAACTCAAGCTCGAATGGATGCTTCCAACGATGATTCCCGTGATTCCGCCCGATTTGCGCCCGATGGTCGCGCTCGACGGGGGGCGCTTCGCGACGTCTGATTTGAATGACCTCTATCGTCGCATCATCAACCGCAACAATCGTCTTCGGAAATTACTCTCGATCAACGCGCCGGAAGTCATTACGCGCAATGAAAAGCGAATGCTTCAGGAGGCGGTGGACGCGCTCTTTGACAACAGCGCCCGTCGCGGTCAGGCGTCAACCGCCGCTTCGACCGGACAGCGCCGACCGCTCCGCTCGCTCGCCGACGCGCTCAAAGGCAAACAGGGACGCTTCCGTCAGAACCTCTTGGGGAAGCGCGTGGACTATTCCGGTCGTTCCGTCATCGTGGTCGGTCCTCAGCTCAAACTCTATCAGGCGGGATTGCCGAAGCGGATGGCGCTCGAATTGTTCAAACCCTTCATCATTCACAAGATGATCGAGAAGGAATACGCGCACAATGTCCGGACGGCGGGTCGTATGGTGGACGCGGAAGCCGAAGAAGCGTATGAGATTTTGGATGAGATCATCGAGCGACATTATGTGCTCTTGAACCGCGCGCCGACACTTCACCGTCTCTCCATTCAGGCGTTTCGACCCGTTCTTATTGAGGGGAAAGCGATTCAGCTCCATCCGCTCGTGTGTTCCGCGTTCAATGCCGACTTTGACGGTGACCAGATGGCGGTCCATGTGCCGCTTACGGACGAGGCTCGCCTTGAGAGCGCGAATCTGATGCTCTCATCGAAAAACCTTCTGAAGCCGGCGTCCGGCGAACCGGTTGTGAGTCCGACTCTCGATATGGTGCTCGGCATCTACTATCTCACGCATATCCGCAAAGGCGCCAAGGGCGAGGGAAGGGTCCTCGGCTCGATGAACGAGGGTATCTACCTCCACGATGCGGGACTCGTCGATGCAAACGCGAGTGTCAAGCTGCTCTATAACGGTGAACTCATTGAAACGTCGATTGGGCGCATTCTTCTCAATGATATTCTTCCCGAATCGCTTCGGTATGTGAATACCGAAATGACCAAGAAAGACTTGAAGGTGCTGATGTCGCAGATACTTGCGGCGGAGGGAAGCGATGAGGCATCGAATTTCGCCGATCGTGTCAAAAACCTCGGGTTTCGCGCCGTGTCGCGATCGGGTATCAGCTGGGGCATGGATGATCTCGTCGTGCCGCCCGCCAAGGAAGAGACGATTGCGGCGGCGGAGCGGCAGGTCGCCGAAGTCAAAGAACAGTATCAGATGGGGCTTCTCACCAATGAAGAGCGCCGGAACCGCGTTATCGAAATTTGGAACGCGACGAAGAATACGATTACCGAGCTCGTTCGCGCCTCGATTGACAAAGACGGTCCGGTGTATTCGATGATTTATTCGAAGGCGCGCGGCACTGAATCGGTCGTCGTGCAGATGACCGGTATGAAGGGGTTGATGGCGGGACCGACCGGAGAAACAATCGAACTTCCCGTGAAGAGCTCCTTCAAAGAGGGTTTCAATGTGCTCGAATATTTCATTTCGACGCACGGCGCGCGGAAAGGTATGGCGGATACCGCGCTCCGAACGGCGACTGCCGGATACCTCACGCGTCGCTTGGTGGATGTGTCTCAGGATGTCATTGTCCGCGAAGAAGACTGCGGCGATACCGAGGGAGCGATACTCTACCGCGCGGACAGCGATCCGATCGGACTCTCGTTCGCTTCGCGTATCGAAGGACGCGTGTCGCTCGAACAGATCAAGTCTGAAACCGGAAAGATTCTCATCAAGAAGGGCGAGCTTATCACCAAACAACAGGCACAGGAAGTTGAACGGATGAACATTCCGCAGGTGCATATTCGAAGTGTCGTTTCGTGTCGCACGCGCCGCGGGGTTTGTCAGAAGTGCTACGGTGTCGACTTGGGTCGCGCCGCGCTCGTCCAGGAGGGTCAGGCGGTCGGTATTGTCGCCGCGCAGGCGATCGGCGAGCCGGGAACCCAGCTTACGATGCGCACCTTCCATGTGGGAGGCGTCGCCGGGTCGGACATCACGCAGGGGCTTCCGCGCGTTCAGGAAATTTTTGAGGTGCGTCAGCCGAAGGGTGAAGCGACCATTTCGGAAGTGGATGGCAAGGTGATTTCCATTCTGAGCGAAAATTCCAAAACGACATCCATAAAAGTGGAGACATCGGACGGGGAAATGAAGGAATATCTCGTGCCGGCGGGGAGCTCGATTCGGGTCGAGAAGGGCGATCTCATCGCGAAGGGGACGCCCCTCACCGAAGGAAATCTCGATCTTCGAAAGCTCTTCGAGGTGATGGGACGCGAGGCGCTTCACCGCTATATTTTGCGAGAAATTCAGGAAATCTACGCGTCCCAAGGCGAAGGCATCAACGACAAACATATCGAGGTGATTATCCGGCAGATGCTCTCGCGCGTGCGCGTGCTCGATGCCGGGGACGCCGATATTCTCCCGGGTGATATTGTCGAGAGAGATCAATTCGAAGAGGCGAACGAAGAAGTGGCGGCAACCGGCGGGAAGCCGGCCGTCGGTGAATCACTCCTCCTCGGTATTACCAAGGTGGCGCTCTCGACCGAGTCGTTCCTCTCCTCCGCCTCCTTCCAGGAGACGGCGCGTGTACTCATCAATGCCGCCGTCACCGGTCGCGCCGACAAGCTCCGCGGTCTCAAGGAAAATGTCATTATCGGCCGCCTCATTCCGGCGGGAACGGGATTCCTCGAACGGCGTGGAGCGGAAGAGGCTGTTCCCACGGGAGTATAGCTATCGGAACATACCCGTATTTTCCGGAAAGAGCCGGCGCATTCTTGCGCCGGTTTTTCTCTTTCAGAAAGACACGGGAAGTTGACATTCTGTAAATTTGGTGCATAATGAAGTTGTCTCTTTCTTTAACAACGAGGTGAAAAATGAACCCATCGATTCAGGCTCCTTTGCAGGATGTATTTTTCTTTTTTCTAACCAATATCGGTCATGACTATAGACGGGCTATGGTTTCCGGGGCGCTCGGGGAAAAAGTTCCTGCTGTAATTGGCTTCATGATTGAGCGCGGTCTCCTTTCCGTTTCCTCTGATAATCTTCCCGTTCCAACTGATGGGGGAATCAGGTGGTTCTCCAACTGTATCGGGAATCATCCCGAAGAGGAAGAGGTGTTGAATTTTCAGGTAGTGGAGAGAAGCGTTTCCCTTCCCGTCTGCTATCCCTCGACTCGTCATTCTCGGAATATGGCGTTCATTCCCGATTCCCGCGATCATTCGAGGCTTGGGATTCGGACGGATGTCGAACGGCCGCATGTTCCAAGGTGGCGGGTATGATGAGAGAACTGCTGGATAGGGCGTTGGAGAAGAGTATAGAGCGTGCGATTCTAGTGAGACTCAAAATCCTCAAGGAGGGCGAGTGGCTGGCTACGTCGCAACTTCTCTTGGACCTGTACGATGATGGCGCACTTCCCAGGTTTGACCCGAAGAGGACCGCTCTTTTTTATAGCATTGTATCCTCACTTGTCGACCGAAAGAAGATCTCCCGACGCGTTCGGGATGTCGATGATGAGGAAGAAGTAAAGCTCTTCTCGAGCGATGATGTGAAATTTTCCCTTGCGGCGTAAAGGAGGTAACGATGAAGAAATACGATGGCATCCGATGAATGCCCCGAAAGGACTCGGGGCTTTTTTCTTTTTCCGGGGGGATTTGGTATAATGCGCCCATATGGGGAGAAAAAAGAAAACGGATGAAAAATTGTTGCGTGTCGTCGAAGAGGATGAGGAATCATCGTCGTCCGGCGTATTGCATCACGATGTGAGGCGCAGCATCCTCGCGGTGTTGCTCTCGACGCTCGGCATTCTTTTTGCGCTCGGATTTTTTGAGAGCGCGGGAATGCTCGGCGCCTTTTTTGATCGAGTGGCGGGACTCGCTCTCGGGTGGGGGAAATGGCTCTTTCCGTTTTTGCTCTTCGTTTCGAGCGTGTTTCTCTTTCGTCGTCGGACAAGCTCATGGTCGGATATGGTGAAGCTCGGCGGGCTATTCCTCGCTTTTGCGAGTCTCTTGGGACTTTTTCATTTTTTCCAAAGTGGCGATTTGGCAAATATCGCGGAGCAAGGAGAAGGAGGTGGCTATGTTGGCTTTGGCCTCGCGTTTCTCTTTGGGAAGCTTGCGGGGATGGTGGGTGGCGCCATTTTGTTTATCGCGCTCTTTTTGATAGGCGCGATCGCGGCGTTCAATGTGTCGCTCTTTCGAGTCTCTGATTTTTTCAAGAGCCGATTTCGCTCGGAGGATGAGTCGGTTGAGGAAGGCTCGGAGGACTCTTCCTCGACCATCACGGCGCCGGCTGTCGAGGGAACTCCGACAGGTATATCATCGGATGATGGCGCGAGCCCTCAAACTGTCGAGGCAGTTCCAACGGAAGCGGAAAAGCTGGAGCAGGAGAATATCAAAAATCTCCGTTTCCCCGGTGAGGAACCGGCATCAAGCAAAGAAGAGCTGCAATCGGTTCCCGCCTATTTCCTCTCCGGCGATCGGAAGCCGCCGCTTCCCGGATTGCGCCGCGCTTCGAAGAAGCGGCGATTTTGGCAGTTGCCGACACTTGACCTTCTCGATACATCGGATGAAGAGGGATTTGGCGGCGATACCGCGGAGCGCGCCGAGATTATTCGTCGGACACTCGAAAATTTCGGCATTCACGTGACCCATCACGATACTATGGTCGGACCCACGGTGACGCAGTATATGTTTAGCCCCGGAATAGGCGTGAAACTCTCTCGCATTACAGCGCTTTCGGATAACTTGGCGCTCGCGCTCGCGGCGCCCTCCATCCGCATTCAGGCGCCCATACCGGGGAAATCACTCATCGGTATCGAGGTGCCCAATCAACTGCAGGCGGTCGTGCGGCTTCGCAATATTTTGGAGAGCCCTTCTTTTTTGAAACGGGAATCTCCACTCACGATTGTGCTTGGCAAGGACGTACACGGCAAATATTCGGTCGCGGATTTGGGAAAGATGCCACACCTTTTGGTTGCCGGGACGACGCGGAGCGGGAAGAGCGTCTTTATCAATTCGCTTATTCTTTCGCTGCTCTATCAGAACGCGCCTGATGATCTCAATCTCATCCTCATTGATCCGAAGCGAGTCGAGCTCTCGCTTTACAACAAAATTCCGCATCTCATCACCGATGTTATCGTCGAACCCAAAAAGGTGGTGAATGCGCTTCGATCTATGACGGGCGAGATGGAGCGTCGCTACAAAATTTTGGAGCAGGTTCATTCACGCGATATCGAGTCGTATCACGCGCGGTTGGCGCGCGGTGAAAAGCGCACGGTGGAACTGCCGGGCGGCGGAACGCGCGAGGAGGAACTCCCGCGGCTCCCGTATATCGTCATTGTGATCGATGAAATGGCGGATCTGATGATGGCGCACGGGCGCGAAGTGGAAGGACTTATCGTGCGCCTCGCGCAGATGGCGCGCGCGGTCGGCATTCATCTTGTCCTTGCGACTCAGCGACCGAGCGTCGAGGTCATTACCGGCCTCATCAAGGCGAATATCGTGAGTCGCGTCGCCTTTCAGGTGGCGACGCAGATTGACTCGCGTACGATTCTCGATCAGGGCGGCGCCGAGAAACTAATCGGGCAGGGCGATATGCTCTTTATGACCTCCGGCTCTCCTCAGCCGACTCGCATTCAGGGTCCCTTCGTCTCCGAAGATGAGGTGCACAATGTGGTCGACTTTCTTCTTGAGCAAAAACGCGCCACACATTTTGAAGAATCGATTGGCGAGGATATTACCGCTTCTCCCATTCGCGAGCCGGAATTTTCTCTCTCGAACGCGCCTCGGTCGGGGGGGGATCTCGAAGCGGCGCCGGTCGGACCGGATACCTTCCTTCATCCGGAGCGTCTTTCGGACGGAATGGTGTTTTCACTTGATGACGAAGAAGAAGCCGGTGAGGGAATGGACCCGCGGTATGAAGAGGCGAAGCGAATCGTGCTTGAACTTCGCCAAGCGTCGACCTCGTTTCTTCAACGACGAATGGGGCTCGGTTATTCGCGCGCGGCGAAATTGATCGACCTCTTGGAGCAGGAGGGCGTTATCGGTCCCAAAGACGGCTCGAAAGCGCGCGAGATTCTCATTGCTTCCGATGCGCCGGTTGCTCAAACGCCGCTTCACACACCGCTCCCTTCGAATGATCGGCACATAACCGATGATGCGGAAAAAGAAGATGACAAGTGGCAAGTGTAATATCGATGTACTTTCGTTTTTCTGTACGTTGCCTCGACCACAAAAAATAATTTTTCTCACATGCTCCTCTCAAGTCGGAGCAAACTAGAGAAAAATTATTTTTCGCGGTCTCGGCGTGCCTAAAAGATGACTTCAGGGTAACGTGGTGTAATATTTTTTAACGCACCTATGAAAAATGAAAAACTGTTTCCGTATGTGGCGAGTCGAGTGCGGGGCGGCGCGAAGAAATCGGATGTAAAGGAGGAACTTCTCGCGGTCGGGTGGTCGGAGGAGGAGGCGGATGCGGCGTATGCACAGGCCCTCATCGAGGGTGGCATTCCGGTTCCGGAGGGGACCGGTGCTTTCGCGCGGAAATCGTCGACGGCGGATATTATGATTGGCTTTTTCTCGTTTATTCTCCTCGGTATCGTCGTTTCCGCGATCGGGACGCTTTTTTTTGAAGTTATCGATCGCTTCTTTCCCGATCCGGCGGCAAATGGGGCGTTTGGCTCCACGGTATCCTTGGAGTCGGTGCATTATTCGACGGCGGCGCTCCTCATTGGTTTCCCGCTCTATTTTTTCGCGGTGCGTTTGTGGTTTCGGCGATTTCGCGAAGATGATGGGCGGACGGAGTCTCGTCTCACCAAGTGGGTGACGTATCTTGTTCTTCTTGCCGCGTCGGTGACTATCGTGGGCGATCTCATCGCGATTCTCTTCACGTTTCTTCAGGGAGAAATTACCGCTCGATTTTTTCTCAAGGCGCTGGTGGTGCTCGGGATCGCGGGGATGGTTTTCGGCTTTTATTTTCTTGAGCGAAAAAAAATCCAGTATCGGCAGGATATTTCTCGAAGCGTCTTTCAGTCATTCGGGTGGGGACTCCTTGGCGTTATCGTCCTTGGTATCACGCTCGGGTTTGTGACGGCCGGATCTCCGGAGACGGCGAGGCAACGCGCGCTTGACGCGCGTCGAGCGAGTGATTTGAGCGCGCTCGCGGGGTGTGTCCGTCAGTACGCGGAAGACTTTTCCCGGCTTCCTCGGACACTGGCGGATCTCCAAGCTTCAACGGATTACAATTATTGTCCTCGACCCAATGATCCGGAAACCGGCAATCCGTACGCGTATCGTGTTGTGAAAGATTTTGATCGACCGGAAAAGGGGAGTGAAGCGATGTTCGAATTGTGCGCGGTTTTCGGTCTCCATTCGGAAGGCGATACCTCCTCGACGGAACCTCTTCTCTCCGAATACGGTCCGACATCGGGAAAGTGGAGCGCGCATGAAGCGGGGAAAAGTTGCGATACTGAAACGGTGGTACTCAAGCGAAGTTTGAAAATGGAGTAGCGCTGTTTTTTACCTCTTGTGGTATAATCGTGGTACGCACTATTTTTATTGTTTCACGCGCTATGCCGCAATCGCATGGTTTGGGGAGGGGACTTGCGTCTCTCATACCGCAAAAAAAGTCGAATGACTTGTCAGGGGGCGGATCGAACGTTTCTGTTTCGACGCCGGAACCTCTTGGGAAGAATCCCTTCGGCGTGAAAGTGGCGTCCGTGACGCAGGTTAATCCTCCGACGTCGGCTCCGATACATACCGCGCGAAACAGCTCTCATCCGCTCAAGGATCTTCCGGATGCGGCGTCAATACCTCCCCTCGACGTTCCTGTTCGGATTTCATCGTCGGAAGGAACTCCCTCTGAAACTTCGCCGGCGACCCTTCCTTCTTCGAATGAAAAAAAACAAGAGGGCGTGTCTCTCGCTCCTATCGGGAAAGTGGTACCGAATCCTCATCAGCCACGAATTCAATTTAGCGAAGACAAGTTGATGGAGCTCGCGCAGTCGATTCGGGAACACGGTATTTTGCAGCCTCTCATTGTGACGCGTGTCGGAGAAAATTTCGAGCTTATCGCCGGCGAGCGGCGGCTCCAGGCGGCGAAAATCGTCGGGCTTTCCGAGGTGCCGGTTATCGTGCGCGAGGCGCAGGAACAGCAAAAATTCGAGCTCGCCATCATCGAAAACATCCAGCGACACGACCTCAATCCGATTGAGGAGGCACGTGCTTATGAGCGGCTTTCAAAAGAGTTTCAGCTTTCCCAGGAAGATATCGCCAAGAAAATGGGGCGGAGCCGGAGCGCCATCGCCAATACACTTCGACTTCTTCAGCTTCCGGTTGAGATTCAGCGGGCGATTATTGAAGAGACGATTTCCGAAGGACACGCGAAGGCACTTCTTTCCATTGAGAATCCCGAGAAACAGCGCGCGCTCTTTGATCTCATCGTGAAGCAAGGACTTACCGTTCGAGAAACGGAAGTAAAGACGCGGGAACTTTCGACGCGTCCGCCTCGAAAAACCGCGCCAAAGAATCCCGATCTCGAAGCGCGGGAACGAGCGTTGTCGGAAGTATTTGGCACGAAAGTCCGCATCGCCAAAACGAATGTCGGCGGTTCGATTCGCATCGACTATTTTTCCGAGGAGGAATTTCAAGCTATTTTTTCAAAACTTTCCGGCAGCGGGCAAGAGTCTCCCATGAGATGAGGGATGAGAGTTCCGTAAAATTGAAAAAGGCCGCCCTGTAAGGGGTGGCCTTTCTAGAATTTGTGCCGTACGGCGTTGCGTCCGTGCAAAATTTCTAGCGTGCGCCGAGGATGACGCGGTCATCGGACTCGGACTCGAAGTATGCAACCTTTCCGGCATCGAGGATGTCTTCCTCAATCCGGGAGGCTACTTCGAAGGCGCCTGTCACTCCGTCGCTCCGGTATTCCTTTCCGAGGAATGTTACCGTCGCTCCGGTTGCGAGCGCCCGCACAAGCTTCATGGAGAATTCTTGACTCTCCCACAGCGCCCGTTCGTCATTCGTCGCTTCCGCGTAATCCGTACTCCACGGATAGCGATAGCCTGCGACGCCACACAGGATGTCCTGTGGCGTGACGACTCCGAACGGCGCTTCGATCACCTGCCCGGCGTATGGTCCGGCAAGGAGCGAAACTCGTATCATAGCTTCTTCTTTAATTATTAAGCTGCTCCAGAGGGGCGTTCTTTCTCTTTTTCCTTCTTTCTCCCTCTGAAGGGAACAGTATACCCCTCGGGAATACTTTGTCAAGGGTTGGCAACACGACTGACTTTGGGTTGATTTCAGTTGAATAGAGGTGGTATTTGGTGCTATGCTTCTTCGTATGGATGGCACAAAGAAACTTATCCTTCTCGACGGGAACGCGCTTATACATCGCTCGTATCACGCGCTCCCCCCGCTTACATCGAAATCTGGGGAATTGGTGAACGCGGTGTATGGCGTCGCGCTTACGCTCCTGTCGGTTCTCGAGAAATTCAAACCGGAATATATCGCGGCGTCCTTTGATCTTTCGGGACCAACCTTTCGGCACGAGAAATTTGCCGACTATAAAGCGACGCGCGTCAAAGCGCCGGACGAACTCTACGCGCAGATTCCGCGGGTGAAGGAACTCGTGCGTGCGTTCAATATTCCGATATACGAAAAGGAGGGATACGAAGCGGACGACTGCGTGGGGACCCTCGCGCGGCAGGCGACGGAAAAAGATTTGGACATTCAAACAATCATCGTGACGGGTGACAATGACGCGCTTCAGCTGGTGAATGATCGAGTGGGCGTGTTCTCGCTTCGAAAGGGCGTCAAGGACACGGTGCTCTACGATGAAACCGGCGTCGTTGCGAAGTACGGTTTTTCGCCTCGGACGCTTATTGAGTTCAAAGGTCTGCGTGGCGACGCGTCGGACAATATTCCGGGCGTGCATGGCATTGGCGAAAAGGGCGCGACGGACCTTTTGAAACAATACGGGACGCTCGAAAATATCTACGCGCATCTCGAGGAGCTCTCGTCGTCCGCGCGAACGAAACTCGAGGCGGGACGCGAATCGGCGTTTCTTTCGCGGGAACTGGGAACGATCGATACGGCGGCGCCGGTTGCGCTCGACCTCGAGGCGTGTCGCGCGCGTGACTTTGATCGAAGCGCGGTCGAAGCGCTCTTTCGCGAACTCGGATTTTTCAGTCTCGTCAAAAAAATTCCCGGGCACGAAACATCCCCGACTGATGGTGCTCTCGGTGCGAAAAAATCGGACGGGAATCTTCTGACCAAACACAAAGACCGCGAGCTCTTTTTCGAACGATGCGCCGGAGCGGAGCGCGTCGCGTTCCTCATGCTTCCCGAGAAGGGGACGCTCTTTCAGACGTCCGCGTTTGAGTGTGATATCGCTTTTATTCGAAAAGGTGAAACGGAATGCGCGCGGATTTCTTTTGATGCCGAAAGCCGAAAGTTGTTTGCGGAATTCTTTGTGAGTGCGCTTCCGAAGACGACCTATGACGCGAAAGCGGCGATGAAAATTTTGGAAACGGTTGGAATTGAATTGCGGGGGGTTGATTTCGACTGCCTCCTTGCCGGGTATCTGTTGAATGCCGGGGGATCAGTTTCGCTTTCGGAATTATCGCTCGAGTATCTCGGCGAGACGCCCGCTTCCGACGCAAATGTGGGAGTGAAGGCGCTCTTCGGTCTTCGAGAAAAGCTTGTGGAAAAAATGAAGGAAATCGGGAAAGAACAAAAAGAAGGTAAAACGATTTTTGACGTGTTTTCAGATATAGAAATGCCGCTCGTATCCGTTCTTCGCGCGATGGAGCAGGCCGGCATTCGGCTCGACGGCTCGATTCTCACAAGGCTCTCGAAAGAGATGGAACAAGAAATCGCCGATATTCAACGAGAAATTTTTGCGCTCGCGGGCCGTGAGTTCAATGTGAGTTCGCCCAAACAACTTTCGGAAATATTGTTCATCGACCTCAAAATTCCGACGACGAATGTGAAGAAGACGAAAACCGGTCTTTCGACGGCTTCTTCCGAGCTCGAAAAATTGAGAGGGGATTATCCGATCGTGGCGCTTGTCGAGCAATACCGCGAGCGAACCAAACTGAAGAACACCTATCTCGACGTGTTGCCGCGCCTGGTTGATGCCGACTCGCGGCTCCATACGACCTTTCAGCAGGCGACGACCGCGACGGGGCGACTCTCCTCGTCCGATCCCAATCTCCAAAACATTCCCATTCGAAGCGAGTGGGGCGAGCGAATTCGGAGCGCCTTCTTGGCGTCACCGGACATGCTTCTCGTGGGCGTTGACTATTCACAGATCGAACTTCGCGTGGCGGCGCACCTCTCGGGCGACCCGGAAATGTGCGCGGCATTCGCGCGCGGCGAAGACATCCACCGGCGGACGGCATCTTTGGTCTATGATATCGCGCCGGACAACGTGACGGATGAAATGCGAAGGAAGGCGAAGGCGTTCAATTTCGGCATTATTTACGGTATGGGTTCCTTTGGGCTCTCGCAGTCAACCGGTATGACGCGAGAAGAGTCGGCGAAATTTATCCAAGAATACCTCGAACATTTTTCGGGCATTCGGAAATTTATGGAGGATATGAAGGTATTCGCGAAGGAAAAAGGCTTTGTCGAAACCGAACTCGGGCGGCGACGGTATCTTCCGGACATTACGAGTAACAACGCGCAAGTTGCCGCTTCGGCCGAGCGGATGGCGATCAATATGCCGGTGCAGGGACTCGAGGCGGATATCGTGAAGCTTTCGATGATCGCTGTCGAAAAATTTATTCGTGAAAACTTTGCGGGAAAAGCAAAACTCCTTCTTCAGATTCACGATGAGCTCATCTTTGAAGTCGAGGAATCCGTCGCTCCGATTTTTGCGCATGAAATAAAGGGCGTGATGGAATCGGTCTATCCGCTTCGCGTCCCGTTTGTCGCCGAGGTGTCGGTCGGGAAAAATTGGGGAGAAATATAAAATGAAACAGTACGATTAAAATTTAAGCTCCTTTCATTATGGAAAGAACATTTTTGGAACGTTTTTCCGATCAAAAAGAGGAAATATCGGATGATGAAGACTTGTTAAGGGATGCCGCCGAGGACTCCGGAATTGATACAAAGCTCATTCCAAAGAAGGATGCCAAAGCATATCAAAGATTGTTGGATGCGTGTAGGGACTATTCAAACGAAGTTCACCGGGAAATGTCCGAGCCGCCAACAGGGGAAGATTTAAAGTTGAGTCAGTCGTATAGGAGGACGCTTCACAATAATCTTTGCATCATGATTTTCGGAACAAAGTACGCCGAAACAAAACCGAACGATATCAAAAAGATATCAAACTTTGCGCATCTCGTTTGTGGAAATCTCTCCTATGTGGAAAGGCGGTAATTTTTAGAAAAAAACGGTCATGCTAATTTGCATGACCGGTGAGCTCTCGCACAACAGCAAAGGATGATCCTTCAAAAACAACTCTTTGGGTTTCTGTCCCATCGTGTTCATCGACGGGAGCTTCCACGGACTGAAAAACATTATATCGCAGACCATTTTGGAATTCTTGTTCTTCAAGGAGGTAGAGATTTCTTTCTCCGAATTCCACGATCCTTTCTCTTAAGGTTTGGATAAGGGTATCTCGAGTGTCTTGCATGGCGATTCCTTAGTTGTAAGTGTTTGAAAGAACGGATGTGCATTGTCTCGCACTCGACGTTTTTTGTCAATGGTCCACAATTTCTTTTTCATATATTTTGTGATACAGTGTTCGATGTGAATCGATAATTTTTCTCGCATTCTTATGTCTTCTGGAAAAAAAGTAGGGGTGTTGGTGGTGGTTCTCGCGCTTTTGGGCGGGGTGGCGTACGGGTTTGGGGTGTGGCCGTTTGCCGAGAAGGAGAAGCGCGCGCCGATCGAGATTGTGAAGAATGAAGCTACTCCCTCGGAACGGGAACCGGTCGAAGATACGGGACCCGTGAGTCCTATCACGGGGCTTCCGTGCGAGAATTGGAATCGCCGACCCATCGCGGTGATGCAACCTTCGGATCGGCAAGCGAGACCGGCCGCCGGGTTCTCACAGGCGGATATGGTCTTTGAAATTCCGACGCCTGCTTTTGATATGATGGTGACGCGACTTCTCGGGGTGTACCTCTGCAACACCCCGGAGGATATCGGATCAATGCGGAGCACGCGGCACGATTTCATTGCGCTTGCAGGCGGACTCGACGCGGTCTTTGTCGGCTGGGGCGGCTCGGCGTTTGCGCTCAAAAAACTCAATGAGAACGTAATTGAAAACATCGACTGTAACGGCCAAGGCGGCAAGAAAGCGCCGGAATGTTGCTATCGCAAACCCTTGGGGCAAGACGGGTTGAATCGTGTCGAGGATACGGGCTACGCAAAGGGCGCGAAGCTTTTTGAGTGTGCCAAAGACTTCGGCTATCGGACGGAAGGAAAGCTTGAGGGGTATCGACACTCGACGGAGTCGGCGCGCGCCGATCGTCCCAAGGGCGGAGTGCTCACGGTCGGCTATCCCACGTCCGCCAAGGCGGAATACGCCTATGATCCAGAGACGAATAGCTACCTTCGCACCTGGGGCGGAAGTCCCGATATAGACCGCAACAACCGTCAGCGTATCGCGCCAAAGAATGTTGTCATTATGGTTGCGGAGAACGAGCAGATTCTCGCGGAGGAAAATTATTCCTCTCGTCCGCAAGATCCATGGGGTGGACTGGAAGAATGGGAGAAGATGGGACCCAAAAATATTTCCGGGCGGTACAATAACCTCCAGATTGGCGATCCGTGGTTTGATACGAAAGACTCCGGCGAGGCGCGCTACTATATGGACGGCAAAGAATTTCGCGGCACCTGGAAGAAAGACAAGGGGAGTATCGCGAGCAAGCTCTTCTTCTATGATGCTTCCGGCAAAGAAATCACCTTTGTCCCCGGGCAGATATGGGTGGACGTGGTGGTACCCGGCCTCAAGGTGGAGTGGATGCCGCAGAACTAACCTTTAACTCACAACGAACAACAAACAACAGAAAACGATAGAGAGTTGCTGGTTGTTAGTGGTCAGTTGTTAGTTGTTTTCATGATTCTCTTCTTCTTTGGCGAGGACGCGTTTCGGATTCGGGAGAAGCGGCTTGCTTTGAAAAAACTTTTTTTTGAAAGAAACCCGGGGTCCGCGGGTTTTTTCGAATTTGATTTTTCGGACGGTGCCGAAGTGTCGGCGCTCTCGGCATGCCTCGCGCAGGCGGGACTTTTTGACGCCAAGAAATTTGTGATCGCGGGCAATGTGTTTGACGCGCCGATCGAGACGCGGCGCGCGCTCGCGGAGTTTCTCGAGAAGAACGCGGTCGCGATCTCTTCGGATGAGAACAGAATTTTACTTCTCTATCAGAACGACCAACCCAAGAAGAACGAGAAACTCTGGAAGGCGCTCTCGGCGAAAACGATACAGTCGCAAGAGTTTCTCCCGCTCGCCGGGGTGGCGCTTTCAAAGTGGATGGATGAGTCGGCGAGGAAATGGGGCGCTCTCGGCATTGACCTTCCGGCGAAAAAGCTCCTCCTGGAAATTTGCCGTACCGAAGCGAAGAAGCAGGGCGAGAAACGGATGACGGATATGTTTCAACTCGAATCGGAACTTCGGAAGCTCGCCGCGTATCGAATGAGTGACATGATTCACGAAGAAGACGCGCGACTCCTCTCGCCGCCCGCAATTGGCGAAGAAACCGTGTTTCAGGCGCTCGATCTTCTCTTTGCCGGGCGACGAAACGGGGCGCTGCTTCTCTTCGCGCGCCTAATGAAAGGGGGTGGCGCTCTGGGACTCCTCGGGATGTGCGCGTGGCAATTGCGCAATATCATCCGCACCAAAGGCGCCCTCAATGACGGAGAGATTCGAAACGCAATGGATGCCGCGCGACTCCTCGGTATGCACCCCTTCGCCGCCGGGAAATGCTTCGATATCGCCACGCGTTCATCATTCGAGTCCCTTGAACACGCCTTCACGCATCTCGCCCGCCTCGACCGCGAAGCCAAAACCGGCGACCGCGACCCCGAAGAAGCGCTCACAGTATTTGTGATGGGAGAGAGCCCGGAAATGGGGAAATGTTGAGTTTGCGCGTCCTTCGGGGAGGTGGTAGGATTTTGGAGGGTTTGATAATTCAATGGTTGGGGGTATCTTTATGGTTGCAGAAACCGTGAAAAAGTTCTTTTCCATGTTGAATGAGCGAATGATCTATCGCGTGCAGGCGGCGCATGTGTTGCGATCGGTGGCATTGTCATTTGTGAGCGTGTATGTGCCGGCGTTTCTCTTGACGCACGGATATTCATTGCGAGAGACAGTCTTGTTTTTTGTCGCGTATCATGGCATCGGATTGATCTCGGTGTTTCTCTTGGTAGTGCCAATGTTGCGAAAGTATGGGATGGTTACGACACTGCGGTGGCACTATCCACTTCAGATGCTATTTCTCGGAATTCTTCTTCTGGGAAATGGCGGAAGTATTTCCGTGTGGACGGCGGCCGTTATCGGCGGTATTGCCAATATGGTGTATTGGGTTCCGCTCAATATTCTTTTCATGCGACACACGGATCGAGATGCTCTTGCGAAGGATTTTTCGATGTTCTTCGCGCTTCCGATGATTTTCGGTCTCATTGGTCCGCTTCTTGGGGCGGTTCTCGTAGTGTCGGTGGGATTCTGGGCGACATTTGTGGTGGCGTTTCTCGGGCTCCTGATTTCCTCTCTTCCGCTTCGAGCGTTCGAAAATGACGAGCGAGTGGATCTTCACCTTTCCGAGATGATTCCAATGCTTCGGCGACGAAAGTTCCTCTTCTTCCTTGAAGGATTTGACAATATTGTGGAAGAGTCGGAATGGCTGTGGGGCATTATCGTCTTTCTTCTCATTGGGTCGCTTACGACGCCGGGTATCGTCGGCTCTCTCGAGTCTCTGGGTGGCGCTGTGTTCACGATTCTTGTTGGACGATATGTGAACAAGCAGAAAAGTACGCTTGGCATCCTCTTTGCGGGTATCGTGCTTTTGGCATTCGTGTGGTGCGCCCGGTTTCTTATCTCAACGCCGCTTCCGGCATACCTCATCACCATTGTTTCGTCGTTTGTGATGACACTTTTCTTGGTGTCATACTTTGCGATGATTTATCGTAAAGTAAAGGGCGATCAAGATGCGGAGTTCATCGTTTTGCGAGAAATCCCGACCGTGCTTGGTCGGATGGTTGTTTTCGGCGTCGCGATTCTTGTTGCGTCCGATATTGAACGGTTCTTTTATCTTCCGATCGCGGCGATGGGAGTTGTTTTCATCGCGGTGCTAACCATGCGAAAGTACCTTGTTGAAGCGCGATAAATATTGTTCGAGAACACACGAAATCCCCGACCGGTTGGCTGGGGATTTTTCTTGTCGGTGAAATCGAAACGAATGGTGTCTACTTCCCAAGGACTGCCTTCTTGACGAGGGCGTTGAGGCGCGACTTTTTGCGGGCGGCGGTGTTTTTCTTGATGATGTTCTTCTCAACCGCCTTGTCGAGACTCTTGATAGCGAGCTTGAGCTCCGTCTGAGCGGTGGTGAGGTCATTGCTCTTCACGGCTTCGCGTGTTTTCTTGATGGCGCCTTTGACGACTCCTTTCGCGGCTCTGTTTCGCTCGGTCTTTCGCGCGGTGACGCGCATATATTTCTTGGCGGAATTCTTGATAGGCATAAGATGCGAATTAAATGAATACTCTTCCTTATAGCAATATATTGAAAAAATAGCAAGAAAAAGGGAGTCTATCAGGGACCCCCCATTGCACAAACGGACTGAAGAGTCAGTTGGCAGTGCTTTGTTGCTTCTTGTGTTCCTCCAAAATGGATACGAGGAGTTGTGCTTTTTGGCGCGCAGTTTCAAGGAGTGTTGGAAGTGCTTTTTCACGGTTATTCATGAAAAGAGTGCCAAAATCAGGTATTTGCCACTCGCACAAGGAAAAATCCGCCGCCCTAGTAGCCTCGGGATAATTTCTACACCCAAGCTCGATGTGTGCGATCATGGCTCGCTTGACGTATGGTGGTGAATAGTAGTGTACATACTTCCACAATTTTTGTACTACTTGTTCTCTAACACAATCGCCATCTCTTTCGCCGAAGTAAGCATAGGGATCGCTCAGCATGTTCCACGCCCAGTGATTGTCGAGAGGGATCGCGGTAGCAAGAAGCGGTGTCACCCCTTGGGAGATGTATCGCTTTGCCCATGTTTCAAGTAGCCCCGATTGCGATGCATCCATGTACTGCACAAGTTGTTCTACACCTTCTCCGTTTTGGACAGTTGCCTGAAAAATATCATCCCTATTGAGGTGAGGAAAAAATTGAAGAACGTCCCATCCGAATGGATGGCGCGAGACTATAAGGTTGGTCATTGAAACACCTCTTCCTCGGTTGTTAAAGAAGAAAATTGTTACCATATTTCTTGTATCATGCGGTTTGCTTTTTGGCAAGGGGAAGGCTTCCGTGATACAGTAGAGACGAAAAATTTTGCGTCTCTACAACAGCGAATGAATTCTCCTATGATCGCTCTCCTTGAAGGTCCGATTGCGGCGATCCGTCATGAATCGGCGGTGGTGATGGCGGGTGGCGTCGGATACAAAGTACATCTCACGCCCTATACGCTCGGGAAAATCGCCGGAGCGTCTTCGGTGCGTTTTCATATATTTACAAACGTGCGCGAAGACGCGATCACGCTCTATGGCTTCCTTGATGAGGGGGAACTCTCGATGTTTGAGCTCCTCATCTCCGTGAATGGCGTCGGTCCCAAGATGGCGCTCGGCATTCTCTCGGTCGCGGAGCCCGCTTCCATTCGTGCCGCGGTTGTCGGAAAAGACACGTCTATTCTCACGCGCATCTCGGGAGTGGGGAAGCGAACCGCCGAGCGCATCATTCTCGATCTCGAGAACAAAGTGGGGACGCTTACGGAAGCCGGTATCAAAGGTGCGACAGAAGAGAGTGAAACAATCGAGGCGCTTTCGTCGATGGGCTATGCGCCAAGCGAGGTGCGCGAGGCGATGAAGCTTTTGCCGCCGGGACTCTCTCGCGTTGAGGAGAAGATTGGTGCGCTTCTCAAGGTGTTGGGGAAGAAACGATAGGGATAGAATGAAGAATGAGGAATGAAGAATTAGGAATAAGGCACATGAATCAGGAACGCATTTCATGGCTCAATAGAAACTGTCCCGACGGGGGATTTCTCCAATCGGAGGAGTGGCGCGCGCTCGAGGAGCGGGAGGGATCTTATACAGCGCACTTCGAGGGCGAGGGATTGTGGGCAAATGTGATTGAACGCCGGCTTCCGATTATCGGGAAATACTGGTATGTGCCGAGGGGGCCGATACTTCAGCAGTCAGCAATCAGCAATCAGCAGTCAGCAGTCAGCGGTCAGCGGTCGGCAAAAAATGTTTGGGAGGAGATGCTTCAAGAGGCGAAGAAGCAGGGGGTAGGGTGGGTGCGTGTGGAGCCGAAGGATGAGGGGGAACTCGCAGTGATTCGGGAGTGGTCGAAGCTGCATGGAGTGCGTCGAGCGCTTCATGATATGCAACCGCGGGAAATTTTGGTGGTGGATATTTCAAAAAGTGAAGAGGAAATTTTGGCGGGTATGAAGGCGAAAACGCGCTA
>Ga0268298_10000976_pt1 | contig 35447 bp, 27 predicted proteins | sample WWTPWeurt_MetaG_FD_194462 | JGI IMG/M metagenome (GOLD analysis project Ga0268298, IMG submission 194462) | Activated sludge microbial communities from WWTP in Nijmegen, Gelderland, Netherland - WWTP Weurt | ecosystem: Engineered > WWTP > Aerobic digester > Activated sludge | place...
GTTCTAGAATACGCCAGATACCCTTCGAGAGGGGGGTCGGCATATTCTGGAATACGCCGGATACCCTTCGAGAGGGGGGTCGGCATATTCTAGAATACGCCGGATACCCTTCGAGAGGGGGGTCGGCATATTCTGGAATACGCCAGATACCCTTCGAGAGGGGGGTCGGCATATTCTGGAATACGCCAGATACCCTTCGAGAGGGGGGTCGGCATATTCTGGCGCGTTCGACCTACCCTTCGCGAGGGGGGTCGGCATATTCTGGAGCGTTCGACCTACCCTTCGAGAGGGGGGTCGGCATATTCTTTGGCAGGCGACCTGGGGGTTTGCCGAGGGGGCGGAGGGGTTTGCCGGGCGGGCGGTTTCGTGTGGGGAAAAAAAGAGCCAAACAGGATATGGTGGGCTCATGGAATGGCACGTTGCGCACAACATCGCCGATGCACTCGCGGCTGCGGGTGCTGACCCCAAGGCGCGTTTCGTTGGTGGCGGTTTGTCCCTGACGCTGCTTTTGCAGCACGGCGTTGAGCCCGCGCACAAGTGGATCGACTTGTCTGGCCTGCCCCTGGACACCATCGAGGGCCGCCCGGGCGAATTGCGAATCGGGGCCCAGGTCCGCCTGTTCCGCCTCGCGCAAGATCCCCTCGTAAAGGCCTACGCTCCCCTTCTGGCGGTCGCCACAAAACAGACGGCGACGCCCGCCCTACGCAACCAATCCACGTTGGGCGGAGAGCTTTTGCAACGCACCCGCTGTCCCCTGTTTCGCGACGTGGCGAACCTTCGTTGTGGCAGACGCCTCCCCGGTTCGGGGTGCGCCGTTTTGGAGGGCGTGCAAGCCCCCGCCGCAATCCTTCAGACAAGCCTTGCGTGCGTCGCGCCGAGTGCCTCCGAGCTGGCCGTTCCCCTGGCCGCATTGTCTGCGCAAGCCACCCTGCTTTCCGTCGAAAGACCGCACGAGCGTCGCGTCCCTCTGCTCGACCTTTATCGCCCGCCCGGCGACAGTCCCCATGTCGAAAACAACCTTCTGCCCGGCGAGCTTTTGACCAGCATCACGATTCCGGTTTCGGCCTCTGCTCCGGCCCCTGCTTCGGTCCGCCGGGCCTTCGGTTACGCCCGCTTGGCGGACACCCCGCTCCGGCCCCTCGTGCAAGCCGCCGTCGCGCTCGATTTCGACCTCGGCCCAAAGGACAAGACCATCGTTTCGGCGCGCGTCGTTCTGGGCGGCGTGTCCACCTGTCCGGTCCGCTGCGAACACACCGAGCGCGCCCTCACCCAACGTCCCCTCACCATCGAGACCTGCACGCACGCTGCAAAACAAGCCCTTGCCCTCGAAAAGCCCACCGCCGCAAACTGGTCTCTGGTCGAATGCACGGAGCAAGCCCTCCAGCAAGCCCTTGTCGAGGCCACAAAAACCCATGCCACCCACTGATCCCCCATCCACAACATCGCCCCCGTCCATCGACGCGACCGAAGAGACGATCATCATCACCCGCGCGCTCCGCGACGCCGCCAACCGGATGATCGAGCAAGCGTACAAAGACCGCGACGCGGGCAAGCTTTCGCTCGAAGACTTTTTCGCCGTCGCTGAACGCTACGAGCGCATCCAGTCCGATTGCAACCGCGCCGTACACGAAGCCGCAAGCCGGCTCCCCAGATTCCCCGGCGAGATGGTCGCGATTTCCCAGGCCACCCAAAAGCTCTCCGACGCCCTCAAAACCATCAGCGGGGTGTCCGACACGGTGAACGTCTCTGCCAAACTGCTCGGCGCGCTCGGCTGCCTCGTCTTCACCATCATGGCCCCGAGCATCGACGGCGTCGCCATGACCGCCTCGGCGATCGCCGACGTGACCCGAACCATCACCGACATCGCGACCCGCTAGCGCACTTCATCAGCCAGTACATGTCTTGACCGATGTCTTGGCCGACGCGGACCGAGTCTGTGGTCGGGACCTCGATTCCCGAATACACCTTCGTGTCGCTGTGTCCCACGAGCCCAGCGACAGACCACTTGTCGGCAGACGCAATGGTCACATACACCGAATAGGCACGTTGCAGAAGGTCCGGTCGCTGTCCAAGGATGTGTACGATCGCCAGTTTGGTGGTTCCGTCTTTGCGACCCCGGTACAGGAGTTCTCCGACGCGGTACCCGGCTCGCACCCGCCCGCCCCGCAACGCAAGAGGCTCGGGCGCGACGATCTGACCGATCGGCACGAGTTCTCTGATGATGTTCCGCGTGAGCCATTCCAAATGCACCCAATCGGTCATGGCTTCGGGACAGAGCCCATCGGAAAACAGCAACTGGACACGCCACCGCTCGGCCTGGTGAAACCGCAGTTTCAGGATGTCGCGGATGGCCTCGTCGTCCAGAAACTCCCCGGCACGCGGACGCAGCAGGTAATCCCTTCGATTCTGCGCCAACGAATTCACGCGCCCCTGTTTGAGCAGCGACGGATAAAAATTCGGTCGCCATTCCGCCCAGACCGCCTTCCGCGCGCCCTGATATTGCTCGTAGACCCGCTTGGCCAGCTCGGGAGGCATCTCGGCAGGCGTGGCCCCGTGCCCCCGAGAAAGCCACGCGCCGTTGAGTTCTGTCTCCTGGATCAACCACCTGGCCCTCTCATAGGCGTGTTGTTCAATCATGCTTCCGGGGGCCTTCCGCTGGATGTACTGCCAGAACATCCACTCCACATTCCCGAATTTGCTCGTGGGTTTCCCTTCCTTGTCGAGCACGCCTACATCCTGAAACAGCTTTTCCATCGTCGCCGTGATGTGCAGACCGAACGTCTCGCGCAGCCGAACATGGTCTTGAAACGCCGTCGAATACAGACCTGTCGTGGGGTCTCTTTTCGTGGGCATCGCGATCAAGAACGCAGGATTGGCCGGCGTCACCTGTGTGAGGCAATCGTCCAAGTCATCCAGTGAAATCTCTGCTTCCACCGACGTGGACACATCGAGTCCCATCGTCAGTCCGTGCAGTTTTCCCATCACAAGATCTTCCAAACAGCAGCGCACGAGCTGGTCTTTGTTGCGAAAGACCAGGGGCCCCAACGCTCCCGCGACAGCGTGGACCAACACCCACGGAGCGGGCGGTTGACCGGCCTTCTTTTGCGCCTCTGCGACTCGATGTTTCAGCGCACGCGCAAAGCCCAGTTGCCGCGCCGCGAGCACCACCATATCGACGCCGAAATCTTCCCCTATCAGAAACTCCTGCCCCTGCCCTGTCTCGAGGGACAGACCGAATTTCTGCGTGCGTGCATCTGCGTGCGCGAGCATGCTTTCGACCGGCGCTCCCCCCATCGCATTTGCAGCGTCGGTCCCCGCAAGGCGCTGGTGCAGCATGGCCCCCGGCCCCGCAGCCTTTGCCTGCTGGTCCAGGCTTCCCGTCGCGCACACCGGCAACACCTCCGACAGCCCAAACACCCTCTGGATATCGCTGAGGCATTTCGAGACAACGGAAACCCCTGTGTTTGCGAACGCTGCGTCGCCTGCCAGCACCACATCCCCCACCGCATACGCAAAACCATTGAGCACCTGCATCAAAATGGCGTCCTCGTAGTCCGTTGGTGAATTGGGCCGCAGCCTGGCCCCCAAAAAACCCTTCGCGCCGATGTACGTGCCCGGCAGCTTGTTCCAAATGCGCTGTGACAGCGCGACAAGCTCGGCGTTTGTGAACAGTTTGACCAGGCAACCGATCACCTCGCTGCGCAGCCCAGTCCTCACCCGCCGAAACGTCTCTTCCGTTCCCGTCAGCAAGTCTGTTTTCAGCCCGCCCAGTGTCACGGATGCAAGGTCGCGCGCCACATCCTTTGCCGTGCTTTCCGCAAGCGCCTGTCCCAACCGATCGTCCAAGAAGGGGTGATCGACCAAATCCCCCACCCGCGTGTTCGCGAGCAAAAGCCGTGCATGCCGACGAGACACATCATCCACCGCCGACACCCCGATCGCGTCGTCCCCCTCTTTGTATTCGCTGGCTGCGCCCACGATCTGCAAATAGAGGCGTTGCGAAAAACCGCCCCCTTTGCGCTCGATGTACCCAAACACGTCTTCGTCGGGAAGCACCTCGTCAATCACTGGGCGATCCGAGGCGGAACCCCGTTCAGTCTGGCACCCAGATGTTGCCCACAAACAGGTAGCACCCCCAACCAACGCACCCAAAAAAGAACGACGACGAATCGGGAAAACCGGATCTGCCTTCATCTGAAACCTCCTCGCGCGGGGCCAGCGAACCAACAACACCGAACCAACACAGACAAAAGGAACCGCCGAACCAGCAAAAAGGCAAACAAAAATCCGACCTTTACAGACCTTTCCTTTCGTGGAGGCCTCGTGCAGGTCGCTGATCGCGCGCAGTTCCCGTCTTTCCACCGGGCACTATTCCCGGTCGAACAGAATCAGCGGGGGTTCCCCCGGCTCCGTCGGAATGAGGCGCACTTTCGTTTCATACGCCGTTTCCAAATGAGCCTGCGTCAGCACGTCGGAAGGTGGCCCCACCGCCAGCAACCCTCCTTTGCAAAGCAGCGCCACCCGATCCGCCTTGCGTGCCCAATTCAACTCATGCACAGACCACAGCACCGCAAGACCTTTTTGCGCAAGTGTTTGTAGAAGTGAAATCATGGTTTGCTGGTGTTTTGGGTCCAAATGGGAAAGCGGTTCATCCAACAGCAACACACGCGGTTTTTGCGCCAACGCCAACGCCAAAAAAACGCGCTGTTTTTCTCCTGCAGACAATTCACTCAACATGCGGTCTGAAAGCAAAGAAACACCCACCGCTTCCATCGATTCGTTCACAATGGACGAATGATCATGTTTTGTATGTCGATGTGGATATCGACCGAACGAAACCATCTCTTTCACCGAAAAATCAAACGCTGGCGCAACTGATTGTTCCACAACAGCAATGTGGCGTGCGCGTTCGTCTACGGATAAACCAAAAAGTTCTTCCTCTTTCCCGTCAGTTTGTATCGTGACATGTCCTTGTTGCGGAGATTGGATACCCGACAACACATGCAGAAGCGTTGTTTTTCCAGCACCGTTTGGGCCAATCAGCGCCAGCAACTCGTACGGATGCAAGGAAAGGCTCACATCCGAAAATACGCGCCGTTCTCCATAAGAAAACGAACAACCGTGCGCCGTCAGCATGCCTTCACCTTGCGCAAACGCCGGAGCAACAGAGACAGAAAGAACGGCACGCCAATCAGCGCCGTCACAATGCCCACTGGAAGCTCAAGCGGCGCGAGCAAACTGCGGGAAACCGTGTCGCACAACGGCAAAAACGCCGCTCCGAGCAAACACGACGACGGCAAAAGCCTGTTGTGGCGCGGTCCCATCCACTTTCGCACCATGTGCGGCACCACCAAACCGACAAAACCGATCGTCCCACAAAACGCAACCACCAGCGCCGTCAAAACCGATGAAAACAGCAACAAACGACGTTTCAGCGGAACAACAGAAACCCCCAAATGCGCCGCCATCGTGTCTCCAAGGGAAAGCAAGTCCAGCGCATGTGATTGTTGCACAAGCAAGATCACCATCGGCAATGCACATGCCGAAAAGAGCGCAATTTGTGGCCATTGTCCCAGCGCAAGACTTCCGAACAACCAATAAACCAAACTGTTTGCTTGATCGGTTTGGCTTGCATAAAGTGCAATTCCGGTCAAAGCAGAACCCAACGAACCCAGCGCCACGCCCACCAAAATCAGTGCAGATTGATCAAAATAAAGTTGTGCGGACATTTCAGATATGACCAGCAAAACCAACGTGAAAAGAAATGCTCCGCAAAATGCGCACAGCGGCAAAAGCCAAAAAGAACCGGGCGGTCCAAACAAGGCGCACAACGCCGCACCCAAGGTCGCACCGCTCGCTTGACCTAGAATATAAGGATCTGCAAGTGGATTGCGAAATACGCCTTGCATCACACCTCCCGAAAGGGAAAGCGAAGCACCGCACAACGCGCCAAGCAACACGCGCGGCAAACGCAAATCCAAAAACAAAGTGGCAAGCGGTGTTTCAGGCCAGGAAATCAGCCTCAGTCTGCGCAAAAGCCCAAACGCCATGTCTTTGATAGGCACATGAACCGAACCAATCCAGGCAGACAAAAGCAGTGACACACACAAAAGGCCCAGAAGCAGGAGCCAAGATCCGACGGTTCCGCGCCGCATTGCGCACTAAAACGGCCTGGAATGGATGCGGCTCGCATACATCTTCAGCGCCTGGCCCAGCCGCGACGATCCATGCACCGCCGAATTGATGCCGAACACGCGCCCTCGCGAAAGCGCCGACAAATGGTGAAGCGCCGGCTGGACGGTCAAATACGCGCGTTGGTTTTCGTCGATCAAAATGACTCCCGGTTGGAGTCGCAGAAGTTCCTCGGCGCTTACCGGTTTGTGGCGACGCAGGTGGGAAAATACATTTTGGCCCGCGCTGCGTGAGATGAGTTCGTGTTCTGGCGTTTCGGCCCCTGCCGCAAACAAATTCCCGCGTGGCCCGGCATACAGCACGGCGACCGTTTCCTTTTTTTGCGCCGCCAGCGCAGTTTCAACCTGCGACATTTCGGTTTGCGTTTTTTGGATCAGGCGTTCGGCGGCTTGCGTGTCTCCATCGACCAAAAGCGCGAGCACACGCAGAAGCGAAAACACATCCTGGCTGCCCGTCAGGCTTTGTTTTTGGGGACCCAACGTGAAACACGCGATGGACAGCGCCGAAAGTTGCGCAAAAACGGCGTCGGTACCGCCCACGACCAAATCGGGCGACAGGCTGACAATGCGTTCCAAGTCGGGGGACAGACTTTGGCCGACCGACGGGACCGCGTGCAGCTCGCGCGGATTGTCCGCCGAATGTGCAAGACCGACGACCCGCGACGCCGCCCCCAAGTCTACCAACATGTACGCATACAGCGTCGGTCCAAGGACCACAATCCGGTGCGGTTTTCGCGCCATTTCCAACGTACGGCCTCCCTCGAGAGGCACACGCACCGGATACGCCGCATTCGCCGGACTCGCCATCAGTGCAAAGCAGCACAGCGCACAAAAAAGCCCCCGCACCAAAAACCACGCGCTTTTGCGAAACGATAGGGTCGCCATTTAGGGGGCTCTTAGTACCTTTACGTCATGCCCGGCTGCAACAAGGAGTTTGTGCTCCTTTGCATAGACTAACGCCGCGCCGGTGCCGTTGGCGATCGGGACCCGGCCCTGCACTCGAGCGAACGCCAGACCCCGCTTGGGCACCTGGATTTGAAACAACAGACCTTCCTGCGTGCTGACCCACAGCAAACGATTCGGTTCGCCCGACCACACCGCCGCAAACGAAAACACCTGCGGCTTTGTCAGATCCTGTTTCAAATCAAGGCTTTCGAGTCGCTCGAACCGACCGCCCGCGATCTTCCACACATGTAGGTTGTGGTCTTCTGAACCCACTGCGCAACTTGTCACCGCCAATACATCCTCAAACAGCGCCAATCCATTGACTCCGCGCTTCGCCGTCGCACTGTATCGCACCCGAGCTGTTTCGCGCGCCCAGGTTTGGTTGCCCGCCCCTGACGCCTGCGACGACCATTGCCACAAAACCAAATCTCCATCCTCGGAACCGCTGACGAGCGCGCCGTCCGACGCTTGCACCAAACCGCGCACATCCCACAGAGGATTTTTGTTCTCGAGTGAGTTCTCGAGCGGTTTTGGTGAACGCCCATCCACTTCACCGACGAGCCGCAAACCTGTTTTTGCCTGCGTCCAAAACGACAAAAAACCGGTTTTGTGCCCGACCACCAAGATCGTTTGCGCTCCTCGTTTCAATGGACGTGCTGCCGTCGCTGTTCCCAGTTTTCCGTCGTAGTTCCATATCGCTTGCAGCGACACTTTCCCATCGGTCGCGGTCCACGTCGCCAAAGAATGCTCGTCGTGACTGGTCACAATGGTTTCGTCTGGCAAAACCACCGTCGCCTCAACGCCCTTTTTCGACGGCAAAACGGCGACCGAAAGCAGTTCCGGGCCCGTGCCCTGTTTGAACAAACGAAAAAGCGACAGCGTTCCATCCCAGCGACCAACGACAAATGCGTCTTTGCCAACCCGTTCCAACGTCTGTGCCAGGCCGTAGCTCGTTCCGATTTCGGTCGGCAAAACCGGGACCGGCGCAACGGCCACATTGTTCGTGTCGGTCGGAGCGGGCGGCTTGGTGTGTCCATGTGTGCAAGAGAAAAGACTCACGCACAGGACAGCGATCAAAGCCTTCTGACCGGAGCTGAGACCGCGCATCAAAACACCCCCAGCGCATCCAATGCCGACGCCAGCCGCTCGATGTTTTCCTCGAAATGGTCGATCGGTTGTGGCAGCGGGGACGTGAGTTTCGGTAGTCCTTTTTTCGTCCGCAACACATCGACGAATACCCGCGCAAAGTGCGGATTTTTGAACAGATCGTGAATGAACGTGCCGAGCACCAACTGTTTTGGGTCCACCGCTCCGTCGAAAGAACCGTGATGTTGAAAGAGCGGCAGCGCAGTTCGATACAACGCTTGGCCCGTGTGGATTTCGTAACCGGCAAGCTGCCCAGCCTCACGAAATGGATTGTCTTCCGTCGGAAAATATCGGCACGGACGCACGATCTTGTTTCGCTGAAAAACAAAATCCACGTCGAGCAGACCCAAACCCGCCACCGTGCCGTGTTCGGATTCGGTGCGTTCCGGGTCAAACAGCGTGTGGCCGAGCATCTCGAAACCGCCACAAATGCCCAAAATCGGTGTACGGCCCACCTGAGCCAGCACCGCGTCGGCCAAACCGGACCGACGAATGTGCAAAAGATCCCACGTCGTGTTTTTGCTGCCTGGCAGCACGATCGCGTCGGGAAAACCCAATTCGTCTGCGTGCCTGACGAAACGCACACGCACATGTTCTTCCAGGGACAGCGGCTCGAAATCCGTCGCGTTCGCGATGTGCGGAACATACAAAACCGCGATGTCCACGTCGGGATGCGGGCACGCGCGCGGACGGATGCGGTCTTCCTCTTCCAAACGCAGGTCCAAAAACGGCAACACCGACACGCGAGCCGAGCCGATGTGAGGCCGCAGAAAATCAATCCCACCGTCGAGAATTTTGGGATCTCCGCGAAATTTGTTGATCAAAAAACCGCGAACCCGCGACGCATCCGACGGTTCCGAAAGCGACAGCACCTGCAAAGTGCCAAGGATGTCCGCAAATACGCCACCTTTGTCGATGTCGGCGACGATGTGAACGTCCGCATCCAGCCGCGCCGCCAAACCAAAATTCACGACATCGAGTGCCCGCAAATTCGGCTCGGCACAACTGCCCGCTCCCTCGACGACAATCGCGTCGTAATTCTTTTTCAGCGTTTCAATGGCCGCATCGATCGCTTGCCATTTCAGGTTTTGAAGCTTGTCCGACCCAAAATAGTCTGCCGCCGTCACATCTGCGAAAGGCTTTCCGAGCAAAACAAGCTGGCTCACGTCGTCGCTTTTCGGTTTGAGCAAAATCGGATTCATCGCGACGTGCGGTTTTTGTTTCGCAGCCTGCGCCTGCACTGCCGTCGAGCGCGCAATTTCTTCGCCCGATTCCGTCGCATACGAATTGAGCGACATGTTTTGCGACTTGAGCGGCGCAACCGCAAGTCCGCGACGAGCGAGCAACCGACACAAACCGGCGACGATCGTGGTTTTTCCCGCGTTGGAACTCGTACCAAAAATAGCGAGGGGCTTTTGCAACTGAAAACGGGTCAAAAAGAGGGGGTTTCCGTCGGTACTACTTGTCGATCGTGGATTCTTCTTCTTTGAAACGGTTGAGCGTCATGCACTCGCGGAAAAACATCTCGACCCGCGACTTCATCTCACTCTTTTCGTCGGCGGAAAGCCCCGCGCGCCATCCAACTTGACCTTCGGACCACACCTTGCACAGGTGTTTTTGCTGTTCGACGACTTCCGGTGTCGTATCCGGTCGAACCCACGCTTTGCTGGTTTCCGTGCATCCAGCGACGAACACAGCGAATGAAAAAAGCAACACGCAAGTCGGTTTCATGGGCTTTCTGTCTCCTTGGTTTTTGATGGAGGTTGAGCGGATTTTCGCCCAAACCACTTGCGTGCGTAAAGCCTACTTGCGCGGAGATTTGCTCGACGCCGGCCCCTCACATTCCACAAAACCCTCTGTGAACAGGTTGTTGTCTCGAAGGTGCGCCAGTTCAAAGCGCCTTTTTTCTGGCGAGACAATCGACACGACCGACTCTGGTATGCCGTCGCCATCGGCATCCACGACGGCAGCAACACGCGCCTGACTCGACGGACCTTTCACCGCACGCAAAAGCAGCGTCAATTCGGGTCGCCGACCCAGCGTTCCGACCAGCACCCGGTTTGCCAAAGGCCCAGGGCAGACCCATTCGTCCAGGCGTTCGCGCACGCCATCTCCGTCGAGGTCCACGGCCCACGAGGCGATCGGTTTGGGTGGATCGGTTTCGCGAACCGGCTGTGAGCCAAGCCGTTCACATGCTGCGAACATGCCGCGCCGCTGGCTGGGTGTCTCACGGACCCAATCGTCTTCCGACGGAGGCACCACCAAAACGGGCCGCGCGAGGTCTGCCCACAACGCGACTCCGTCCTTGGGCACATTCGCTTGCTCGGAAGCCATCGCAAACGCGGGCAGCGGCTGACCAGCATACGCACACCTGGACCTACCCGACGGCACCAGCGCAACTTCGAGCTGGTTCGAGAAAAACACAACCACTGGTTTGCCCGTCGGCAAAAGCCCGACGCAATCGGCACCCCACATTCGACGGTCGCGGTCGTGGCAGAAAAGCGGAAACAGCAGGGCCCCATCCGACACAAACAACACCGATCGACCCGCCGTCGCTGCAAACGGCTGCTTGGCCACCGCTGGAAGAGGCGATGCCGTCGGGGTTGTCCCATTCGAGTGCTCGACGCGATTGCAAGACAACGCCAGCCCCAAAACCCAAGGCACCGCGTCGGAAAACCGCATCCGCCCCTATTTTCGACCTTTTTTGCTGGGCTTGTCAGCGACGGGAACGATATCCACCAATTCGACATCGAACACCAGCATGCCGTGTGGGCCGCCGGGCCGTCGTGGTGTATCTCCATACGCAAGCTCGGAGGGAATCCACATGCGCCGCTTTTCCCCCGCCACCATCAATTTCAGCCCTTCTTGCCAGCCTTTGATGAGCAGGTCGAGCGGAAACTGGGCCACAAAGCCAGCTCCCTTTTTCTCGGACGTGTCAAACAGTTTTCCGTCCGTCATCCACCCCGAATAGCGAACTTTGACCTCGCAGCCTGCCGTCGGGTGATCCGTGCCATTTCCCTTTGCAAGGACTTTTGTCACAAGACCAGTTTTGGTCTTTTCTCCGTCGGTAGGAGGGGCTTTCACGTCGGGCGGCGCGGGCAAATCCGGGAGAGGTGGTTTTTTGATGGGAGGTGGAGCTTCGTCGGCAAACACCGATCCAGCATCCATCGAGCACAACGCACCAAACATCGCGAACGCAAAAATGAGACGCATAAGGCCACTCTACTTTGCCGACGCATGCGAGAGCAATGCGGTATAACGCCGCGCCATGGATCGGGTCGTTCCAGGCGACGAAACACAACAACCAGTTCTTTCTATCGACGACATTCCCACGTCTCCCCTCCGCGCTGCGTTGCCCGCGTTGCAAACCTTGCTGGCAGCAGGGCATCGTCGGGTCCGCTGTTTGGGCGCGCTCGGGCCGTTGCAGGCACTTGTCATCGCCAAATGGATTGCAGCGAAGAAAAAGCCGCCTTTGCCCGTTTGCGTCGTCGTGGCCGACGAAGATTCGGCAAAAACGCTTCGCAAGGATCTGCAATTTTTCTTACACCGAGAGCACACCACCGAGGACCCATCCGCTTCCGAGGCGGTGATGGTGTTGCCCGAGTTTGACGTGACGCCGTGGTCGGATGCATCTCCCGAGCGAGCGACGGTGTTGTCTCGAATGTCGGCGCTTTTTCGATTGTCTCAAAAAAGCGTTTTGCCGCCGCTGTGCATGGTCGCTTCCGTCGAAGCACTGTCGCGAAAGGTAGTCAAAAAGGCCGCGTTTGCCGATTTGGTCGATATCGTCGTCGCAGAAGAAGAACTCGATCGGGACCAACTGATCCGGCGTTTGGCCTCGGGCGGATACACGAGAGCACCTGTTTGCGAGGACGCCGGAACGTATGCGGTGCGAGGCGGTGTGCTCGACGTATTTGTCCCGCTGTATCGCTTTCCGATTCGGATCGAGTTTTTTGGCGACCTCGTGGAGTCGCTGCGGTTTTTCGATCCGGCGACGCAGCGCACCATGCGCAAAACCGAAGAGTTTTACGTACACCCCGTTCGCGAGACGATCCTGACACGGGGACACAAGGTGCGACAGAGGCTGCTCGATGCGGGCGATTTGGCCGTGCATCCGTCGTCCAGGACACGACAGCTTTTGGAACAAATCGAATCGGGCTCCGATTTTTTCGGCGTCGAGTCGCTGATTCCCGCATTCCACGACGAGATGGTTTCGATCCGAGAGTATTTGCCTGAGAGCACCGCGTTTGTTGTGCTCGAACCGCACCGTGTTTTGGACCGACTGTGCGAGCTGCATCGCGACGGTGAACTTTCGCACGCAAAGCGTCTTGCAGAGCACAAACTTTCGTTTTCTCCGTCGGAATTTTTTGTTTCCACCGATGAGCTGCGAAAGCTCGTGTACGGCGGACCCGATGCCTCGAACGTGTGCCTCGAGTTGGACCCGTTGGTCGTGACCGGCGAAGATGTTGATGTTCCGACGGTGAGATTGTGCGGCGAGGATCACAAAACCCTCGCGGCGGAACTGCAACGCGGTCAGAAAGAAAAACACGAACACCTTCTGAAACCACTCGCAGCGGCGCTGCGGAAAAACCAAGACGAGGGCATTCGATCGGTGTTGGTCGCTTCGACGTTGCAAGGTGGCGAGCGACTCGATTCTCTGCTGCGCGGCTATGGTCTAAAACCGACGTTGCATCGTCCCGGTTTGTCGTCGCTGGCGATCGAACAAAAAGCGGGCGAAACGCTGCATCAATTCGATCTTTTGGATTCCGACCCGTCGCTGCTTGGAAAAATGGAGATACGCGTTGGGTCGCTGCTCCGAGGCGTCGATTTGCCGCTCGACCGCGTGTCGATTTTTTCCGAGGCCGAGATTTTTGGCGAAAAAGCAATCCGCCGTGCCACGAAAACGACGAAAAAGCCGTCGCTCGGCGATTTGAAACACCTGGAAGTAGGCGGTTTCGTCGTCCATGCGCTGCACGGCGTTGGTCGGTATCGAGGGCTCACCAAATTGCCGGTTCGGACGGGCGGCGTTTCGGTGGACTTTATGCACCTCGAATACGACGGTGGGCAGCTTTATTTGCCCGTTTGGCGTCTGTCGGAAGTGCAGCGATACGTCGGTGCCGAGGGTGCGACGCCAAAACTCGACCGAATGGGCGGCGAGACGTTTGCGAAAACACGCAGCAAAGTCAAAAAAGAAGTCCAACAAGTCGCCGAGGAGCTGCTGAAGCTGTATGCGCAAAGGCAAGCACTTCCAGGCCATTCGTTTGCGCTCGATTCCGACGGACAGCAGTTGTTTTCCGAATTTGAGGCGACGTTTCCGTTTGAAGAAACGCCGGACCAAGCACGGGCCATCGAGGAGGTTCTCGACGACATGGATCGCGTTCAACCGATGGACCGGCTGGTGTGCGGAGACGTGGGATACGGGAAAACCGAGGTCGCGATGCGCGCGGCGGCCAAAGCCGTTTTGGCCGGAAAACAAGTCGCTGTGCTCGCTCCGACGACCGTTTTGGTCGAACAACACGCGGCGACTTTTGCGAATCGAATGAAGGCGCTGCCGGTCACGGTGTCGTCGCTGTCGCGTTTTCGGACGCGCGCCGAACAGTTGCAGGATCTCAAAAAATTGGGAGACGGGGCGCTCGATATTGTCATTGGGACGCATCGGTTGCTGTCGAACGATGTGCGATGGAAAGACCTCGGTTTGGTCATCATCGACGAGGAGCAGCGTTTTGGAGTCAAACACAAAGAGCGGTTGCGGCAATTTCGTTCGCAGGTCGATACGCTGACGCTGACCGCGACGCCGATTCCTCGGACGCTGCATATGGCGCTGTCCGGCGTGCGCGAAATCTCGATCATCTCGACGGCACCAGCCGATCGGTTGGCGATTCGGACCATTGTCGCTCGTGACACCGACGCTTTGATCCGCGACGGAATCGAACGTGAGTTGCGACGAGGCGGGCAGGTCTTTTTTGTCCACAATCGCGTCGAGACAATCGGCAAGTGGGCGCGCCGTTTGCAGGAAATGCTGCCCGAACTGCGGATTCGCGTCGGTCACGGGCAGATGGAATCCGACGAACTGGAGCAAGTGATGCTCGATTTTGTCGAGGGCCGGGCAGATGTACTGCTGTGTACGACCATCATCGAGAGTGGGCTCGATATCCCTCGAGCGAACACCATGTTTGTGGATCGCGCCGACACGTTCGGTTTGTCACAGCTTTATCAACTTCGAGGCCGCATCGGTCGCTCGACGAACCGCGCGTTTTGCTATTTGCTGATTCCGCCCGAGGCGAGCATGACCTCCGAGGCGAAACAGCGGCTGGCCGTGTTGCAGCGTTTTTCGGATTTGGGCTCGGGCTTTAGCATTGCGAGCCACGATTTGGAAATTCGCGGTGCGGGCGACCTGTTGGGCACCAGGCAGTCGGGCACAATCGCCGCCGTCGGTTTCGAGATGTACACGCGAATGCTCGAGGAAGCCGTCGCTGAGTTGCAAGGCCAGCCATTGCAAAGACCGCTTGATCCCGATTTGACGTGCGATTTGGTCGCGTACATTCCCGAGGAATACCTACCGGACACGGGCCAGCGGTTGGATTTTTATCGGAAGCTCAGCCTTGCCGAGGACGAAATGGTGGTTTCGGATGCGTTGACCGAGCTGGCCGATCGGTACGGTGCGCTGCCCGACGAAGTGAAGTGTTTGGGCGAGCTGATGGTGGTCAAATCTTTGGCCCGCAAACTTCGGTGTGCGTCGCTCGAACTCGTCGAAACACGGCTTTGCTTGAGTCTGCGCGACGACACGCCCCTCGACTCAAACAAGGTCGTGCGTCTTCTGAGCAAGCCGAAATCCCCGTGGAAACTCACGCCGGATCAGCGTTTGCAGCGTGCATTCATCGGGGACAAAGAACGGGCCGATCGGTTGTCGCTGTCGAAAATGTTGCTGGCTGATTTGCTGGCGACGGCAGCCCCGGAGCCAACCGCCGGGCAGCGGACTTGACCCGAGCCGAAAACGCTGCTACTCCGGCACGACGCTGTGGAGCCCAAACGAATGCAACCTCTCTTCTTGAAGCCCAAGACAACCTTGCCTGCTCGATGTGCGCTCAAACGCGCGAAGGTCTGTTTTTCTGGCCTATTTCTCGTCGGTGGGTTGCTTTTCGGTTGTGATGAACCTCCGCCGAGCGGACCGGACCTGGGCGACATGCGGCCCGTGGCGATGGATCTCAAACAAGTGTGCGACGGCGCGCATCACCCTGCGACGGACATGCGATCACAAGGCGGAGGCCGAACGATTCGCCCCGGCGAAATCGGGAGCCCATGCACAAAGGATACTGATTGTCAACAGGGAAACGGACAGCGGGTATGTTTCAAAACAAATCTGTTGAATGACGACAAGGGCGCAGCGACGCCCGGCGGATATTGTTCCGCGATGTGCGGCGGGGATGCGGACTGCGGTCCACAAAACTACTGTTTGAGCTTTCCTCCGTCGGGTGTGTCGTATTGTGTCGCTGGTTGCAACGATGCGGCGACGTGTCGGAAAACGGACTATCTGTGCATGTTTTTGGACACGGTGAGCGCGTGTTTGCCTCGGTTCAAAAGCATGACGTGCAATCCCACCGACGGGAATCCGTGCAGCACCGTCATCACAATTCCAGACAAACAGCCCGGCGGGTGCGTGCGCCAAGCTTATGAAGACGACCGATCTGGAATTTGTTATCCGACGTGCGGAATCGGGGCGGAGTGTCCTCAGGACAGCAGTGGCGCATCTTTGACATGCCGCTTTTTGAGCAGCTTTCCGACGGGAGATAGTTTTTCGGGAAATTTGTGTTTGCCCAAGCCCAGCGCGTTGCCCAAACCAGACGGTGCGACGTGCTTGTTTGCCGATGAGTGTCAGGCTGGGTTGCAATGCGACCTTCCCTATGTCACCGACGGACAACCGACGCGAAAATGCCGCAAATTGTGCGATTTGTCCTCGGCTGCGTCGGATTGTCCCAGCGGCCAAGCTTGTCGCAACGTGTTTGGAACGTGCTCGGGAGCGGGTCTTTGTCGTCCGCTGTAGTTGCCGCGCTGTGGTCCGTGTTCGACGAACTTGTGCAGCAAGCAACCCTCGATGTCGAGGCCGTTTCGTCGGCGCGCCGCCTGTATTCCGAACTGACGGGTACCGTCGAGCCGAGCCATGAATTGTTTGTGCCGAGGTCGGATGCGTTCGTCGAATGGTTTTTGCTGGAACACCGCGACGTTTTTGGCCAGACGCCCGTCCAACGTCGGTTGTCAACCATGGCTCCCGACGACAAAACCAGGCCGCACCTTTTGGCGTTGCGGGCCTCTTATCGCAGTTTGTTTCAACTTCGCGGTCTGAAACCCAAGCAAATTGTGCTGGACGATTTGATCGGTGGTGGCCGGTTTCTCGTCGAGGACAACCGCTTTTTTCTTGAAATTACTTCAGACGATTTGTTCGAGGCGCGGCTGATTCCCATCCCAGGATTTTGTCCGGCGCTGTGCCTCGGTCGAGCCCTTCAATTTCATCCGAAAGAAGCGGCACACGCGGTTTTGACGCTCGTCCAAGAAGACTTGGCTCGCGGAAAAACGCGGACGGACTTGCTTGCGAGGCTGGCCCGGTTGCGTGTTCGCGCGTCCGCGTATAGGCACATGTTTGCAGCGCGGGTTTATTCGCAAACTGCCGGCTAAAAAAGCGACCTTTTTCAGTACACTGGCATACATTGGTCAGGCACACACTCACACACAAGGAGCACATCCGATGAAGACGACAACTTGGGCCATTTCTCTGTGCATCGCGCTGGCTGGAACCGGAGGCGTTTCCGTCGCTGCGCAAGATCCCGTTGGCGGCAAATTTTCGATCGAAGAAGCCACAAAAGGGCTGGGCAAAGGCACACTGACGGCCAAGATCGAAACGTCCCTCGGGACTTTTCACTGCGAGCTGTTCGAACAAGACGCGCCTCAGACGGTCGCAAATTTCGTTGGTTTGGCGCGCGGTTTGCGTCCTTTCCTCGACCCAGACACGTCGGAGTGGGTGAAGCGCCCCTTCTACGACGGGCTCGTGTTTCACCGCGTGATTCCGTCGTTCATGATCCAAGGCGGCGACATTCGAGGCAACGGCAGCGGTGAGCCGGGATACACGATTCCCGACGAGAAAAATGCGCCGCACAAGTTCGATCGTGGGGGCGTTCTGGCCATGGCGAACCGGGGTTCGAACACGGGCGGTTCCCAATTTTTCATCACCGAGCAAGCGCAACCGCCGCTCGACGACGGAGGAGCAGCGGGCGGCCACTACCAGATTTTTGGTCAGTGTGCCGAAGTCGATTTGGTCAGAAAAATCGCGCGCGTCCCCCGAACCGGCATGGATCGCCCACTCGCCGACGTGAAAATCACCAAAATCACGATCGACCGGGCCATGAAAGAAACACTTTCGCCCGCTCCAAAAGGCACTGTCGGCGGAAAACCTGCTGCGAAAAAGCCGTAGCCGTGTGTCAGGGCGGGTCGCGTGTGCGGATGGTTCAAATCTTCGTCGTGAAAGAAAGCTGAACGACGCAGTGCTTTCCCTCGCGGGTCGTCGCTGCGAGCAGCGTTTGTCCGTCGGGTGAAAACGACAGGGAATTGGCTTGTCCGAGCGGATGCGTTGCGACAAGGCGGCCTGCATCGGGAGCGGCAAGTGAAAAGACGCGAAGAAGTGGGTCCCAGCCGCTGACCGCGATGATCGGGAGCGACGGATGAAGCGCGACAGCCGAAAACCACTTCCCGTCGGGGAAAACCTCGATGTGCGTGCGTCGCGAAAAATTCGGCATCGAGAAAACGTCCAAAAAACGTCCTCGACTGGTTGCAACCAGGGTTTGTTCGTCACGGCTCATCAGAAAGCCCGACGGAGAACCATCGATCTCCAAAAAGCGCAGGTGTTTGAGCGGTTTTCGCGAAAAAATCGCGCTGTCTTGAGGTGTGCCTCCAGCGACGAGAAAGTGCTCGGATAGAAGCAGTGCGCCAAATTCGCCTCGGTGCCAATCGCCCGAGGGAATAGGCACCGGTTCAGGTTTGGCTGTTTTCGTATCGAACAAAAACAGGGGCGACGGAGGCGAGTAAGAGGGTTTGTCTGCGTGACCGCGCTCACGACAACAGCGACTGGGAAAGAACTTGAGCCAAGCCAAGCAAGACGAGAAATCGGGCGACAACACGGCATTCGCAAATTCCCATCCAGGTTCCCGAAGAGCCCCGAACGCTTCAGCGCGCGGAACAAACAATTCTTTCGCATCGGAAACTTGATAGATGCGACCGCCAGCTCCGATCCATTTCCCGTCGGAAGAAACGCGCAGCGCCGCTCCAGTCGCGATCCAAACGGGCGCGAGTTTTCGGACGAAGCGACGACCTTCGTACACAAAGATCTCGCGCTGTGATCCGGCGAACCACAGTTTTCCGTCGGGAGAAAACGCAAGCGGCTCTGCGTGTTGATCGAGAATCGCCCACGTTTCGGTGATTTGCACGGTGAGACCCCTGCTTTTTGTCGGGGATTCGAGGGCCCGCGCCCTGTTGACAAAGAACGGACCAAGAGCTGTCAGCAAGAAGCCACAAACGGAACGCCGCGTATGCATCATGGGTTTTTGATCAAGAAACCAGGACGGGTTTCACAATGCACGGACAGACAGGGCCTCTCATGCGGGGCGCGTGATCAGCCCGCGCGGCGCAGTTCGGCCAGTTCGTCGAAGAAGCGCAGCGTCGTTTCCACGTAGTTGCACAGCGAATCCACCGAGAGTTGGGCGAGCGCACCGTTGTCTGCGCGGAGGCTGTCGTAATACCGCTGTCGCTCCATCGAATGAATCACGACGAACGGATACCCATCGCGGATAAGCAGCAGGTTGGCCAAGATCCGTGCGACCTTGCCGCTGTTTTTGGTCCACGGATAAATGGTCATCAGACGGAAATGTGCTCCCGCAGCCCGCGCGACCGGGTGAAGGCTCTGGGTCTCTTCTTCGTCGAGCCATTCGCACAATTTGCGCATCCTGAGCGGAATTTTGTCGGCGGGGACAATCTCGTGGAAGTACGAACGATGCAGGGGATTGTCTTTCCGATAGGGGTTCCCCTTGGCCTTGTCTTCCGGTGTCAGGATTTCGTGAATCTGCTTGATGAACTCGACGGTGATGATGCCAATTCGCTTTTTTTGCGCTGCAAATTCCTTTGCCGCGTCGCGAGCAAAATCAATCGCCGTTTTGTGGTTGCGAATTTCCTCGTACAGAGAAATCAGACTCACATCCGAAATGATCTTGCGATCAAGCGCATCTCGAAGTTCGCCATAGCTCAACACGACTCCTTCGAGCGCGTTGTCGTGATATAGCCACCCAATGTCCAACTTGTCGTTGTACGCGGAAAGTATCCGTGGGTCTTCCGCTAGCTTGCGCACGCGCAAGGACTCCAGTTTGGCATCGAGTTCAAAATAGCGGGACTCCTCCATGCACCAGACTCCTGATAAAGACAGTTGTTCGGCCCGCGAGTATGTCATAAAACGCGGAAGTTGTGAGTACCTACGTGAATGCGAAGGAGAAGTTTTGCCCAATCTTTTTTTTGAAATCTCCGACGACAAAAGAGGAGATGAATGCGATTGTGTTCACAATACAGAGATGAGCAGACCCAACCTACATAGAAGCATAAAAGGTACGATAGGAGGACATACAGGGGTGCGACAGGAAGTCAATGGGAAGTCAATGGGAAGTCGATGGGAAGTCAATGGGAAGTCAATGGGAAGGCGATAGGAAGGCGATAGGAAATCGGTAGGAAGGCGATAGGAATTGGCTTGGGGCAGAAAGTGCCTTCATTGAAAACACGGAAAAGACAAGGACGGGAAACGTGGGTGTTTTTTGGGCAGGTCTTGCGCTGAAAATCGCGGTGGAAGGGAATTGTCCGACGGTTGCTGCGATCGAAACCGAGATACGAGCACTGGATGCGGAGTTGTTGCAACGAAATGCCCTGGCTCGACTAGAACCCATCGAAGATCAGTTGCGCGTCGAGGTGTTGTCGGACACTGGCTCGCTGCTGGTCGTTCAAGATTTGGGGCTCGGGCCGTCGTGTGAAACGCTGGCCGCTGCGACGGCAGTGGTCATCGTCACAGCATTGACTCACGCACAAAGTCCGTCGTCACAGGCTGATCACATGCCTGCGTTTCAATTGCCCGTTCGCCCGGCGCGCAACCATCAGACGATGGTTTCGACTCCGAGGCGCGTTTCTTGGGAATGGGGTTTGGCCACGGTTTTGGAAGCCGCTTGGCCGCGGCCGGGAGGCGGCGCGCTGGGACTTTTGGAGATTGCGCCCCAGCGCGCGGATGTGCGTCGGTTTGGAGTGCTCGTGCAGGTCTTTGGAACGTCTCCAAAACCACAACCGCTTCCATCGGGGAGCGCGGAATACACGCGGCTGTTGCTGTCGGTCGGCCCCCGCATCCGTTTTTTTGCCGGGTCGTGGGGAATCGATTTGTTTGCGTCGGCTTCTCCGGCGTGGGTGCTGACCAGCGGGCGTGACCTGCCGCGCACACAAACCAGTCACGGCTTTGATGTGGGTCTGGGCGGTGGCGTTCGAGCGGTCGCGCAACGAAGTGCTCTGCGTCCGTTTGCGATGCTCCATGCGGTGGGTTTTTTGCGAGAACAAAAACTGGTTGTGCTGGGCGCGGATTGGGAGGCCTCTGCTCCACGATACGGGGTGTTTGTGGCGCTCGGTTTGTCGTTTGCGCGGTAGGACTCGAGCACGGTCTACGTCGATGAAGACGGCGGGTCGCAGAGTGTACGCATGTGTCGGATGGTTTCGGCATAGTTTGGCGTGCCCAAAATGCCGCTGCCAGAAACCAGCACCGACGCACCGCTTCGTACAACCGGCGCGGCGTTGTCGAGCTTGATGCCTCCATCGACGGAAATGCGCACTTGTTCGGAAAGACCTCTCTCGTCGAGCATGCGGGCAAGTGCTGCAATTTTGGGAAGCGCGAGGGAAAGAAACGCTTGGCCACCAAAACCGGGATTGACGCTCATGACGAGCACCATCGACAACTCGGGCAGCACGTATTCGAGCACGGAAAGCGGCGTCGCCGGATTGAGCGCAACCGCTGCTTGCTTTCCAAGCTGACGGATGTTTTCCACGACGCGGTGCAAATGCGCACAGGCTTCGGGGTGAACGTGCAGGATGTCTGCTCCCGCGTCGGCAAACGGTTTGAGCCAACGCTCAGGAGCGAGCATCATCAAATGCACATCGAGCGGCAGCCTCGTGTTTCTGCGAATGGCCTCGACGATGGGTGGCCCGAGCGTCAAGTTGGGAACGAAGTGGCCATCCATTACATCGACGTGAATGAGGTCTGCGCCTGCTGCTTCCAGCGCGGCAACTTCGTCGGCCAAACGACCAAAATCACACGACAAAACAGACGGAGCAATCAACACACGAGGCATAAAAAAGTCTTCACCGAGGTTACGTGACTTTTTTGGCGCGGAACACATCGACAATCGACGAAAAAATGTTGGTGTGTTGGTGCCCAAGCAGGCCGTCGAGTTCGTGATCGTCAAACCATATGCCGCCGCAGTGAAAACACTTATCGATATTCACGCCTTTGAAGCTGATTTCCTTTAGGTCCATGCCGCACTTGGGGCATTTCATGTGGTGCAGCTTTTGTTGGGCTTCTCGCTCGGCATCGGCCAGTTTTTTGGCCTGCTCGAGGGCTTCGCGCTGACGGCGGGCGGCTTCTTCTCTGGCGAAATACTCTTCTTCAGCTTCCGAAGGTTTTTTCATCGACATTGGACGTACCTCACTTCCCCTGTTGGCATCTGCGCCATGTCTATCACACTCGGGGATCGCTCAGGGGCCAAAACGCAGCGTTCGCAGGTTGACGAAACCGTTGTGTGTCTCGAAGACGAGACCAGGATGAAACAGGAAAAGCTGGTTCGGTCGATACAGCACGGTGGCAGGTTGTTCTTGTTCCCAGATTTTGCGCAGCGGCTCGGGATCGCCGCCGAGCTGCCAATCCGCGAGCCGCGCCGAAAGTTGGTTCCACAGCGGGTGATTTGCGGGATACGCCGCGCGCAAAACCGGTTCGGGGTCCAACAGCCGATCGGGGCCCGTGAAATTCCACGCGACGAGCGCCAAATCAAAACTGCCCAATCGAAGCCGACTCGGGAACGCCGAAAACTCAACCAGTTCAGGCACCAATTTGATGCCCAACTTTCCAAGCGCGCTCACCAGCCGCGTCGCCAGCTCGCGCAGCTCAGCAGAGCCTTGCGGAACCACCAATTTCCACGTCACGAGCTTCCCGCCAAAAAGTCGCGCACTCCCCGGTGCCGCCCTTGTGATTTGGCTTTGGTCCAAACGTTTCTCTGCATCTTCTTGCGCGCGTTTTTCGGGCACCGGCAGCGGAACATCCAACGAACCCAGCCCCGAGCGCACATCCGCCAAAAACTGCGCGCGGTCCAAAAAGCCCGAAACCGCTTGCCGAACCGCCGCTTGCCCCAACAACGGGTGCCTGCCGCTGTACAAAAGCGTCACAAGCTGCTTGCCGTCGGGGACGAGTTTCGAAAACCGGCCTCGCTGCAACGCCGGTTCCACCAAATCCGGCAAATAGCGCAAAGGCACACGAAGAAGCACCTCGGCTTGCCCCGAGCGAAACCAGTGAAACGCCTTTGCCGGGTCCTGCGAAAACAGAAAACGGAGTTCCTCTGCCGCCGGTGCCGCACCCCAATACGTCGGATTCCGTTTCAGCACCAAACTGACTCCGCGTTTCCATTCCGCCACGCGATAGGGCCCCGTACAGATCGGTTTCCGATTCCAAGGCTTTTGAACAAGCCGCCCATCGGGAAAATGCGCCGCCGGCACAATCGGCAATTCCGACAACGCCCACAGAATTTGCTCAGTGCCACGCCGCAACACCAGCCGCAGCGCATCCGGGCCCGTTCGGTGAATCGACACCACATTCCGCAAAAGCGCCCTGGTTTCCGAACTCGCCGGCAGCGTCGAAAGCACCATCTGCAACGAGAGCTGTACGTCGTAGGACGAAAGCACCCGCCCATCGTGAAATCGCACACCTTTCCGCAGCCAAACATCGAACGTCCGCCCGTCGCGATCTAGCCTGTATCGATCGGCCAGCACCGGTTCGTATGTCGTTTGGCCGTCGTGTTCTTTGCGCCGCACAAGCGGCTCGCACACCACGTCGTGAGAGATGCGATATCCCCCCACATCCGGGTCCAACAACGGGTTCAAATGCGCGGGTTCGGGCGCACCTGAAAGCCGCACGACGGTCGTGGAAACGGGAGGCTCAGCGCACGCGACCGGCCCTTCCCAAAAAGGCCCCACACACAACCCGAGCAGAAAAAGAACCCAGGCGAAATGCCTCTGCATGCGCATTTATCGCGACGGCAAAAGCTGGCCGAATCGTTCAAGTGTTTGTGCGACCGGTTTTGCCTTCGGATTCGGCAGAGGTTTGTCCATGCGCAAAATCGGATAGCGATTGAAGAAACGGTCGAAACTCGGGTGTCGTTCTGCGAAAAACTGGAGCCGGGCCGACGGATTGGCCGCAAACGCTGGGTTTTGCAGCCGCAAGGCGAACTCCTTTTGCAACGCCGCGTCTTGCGCCAAAAGCTGCACCGCGACTTGCTCTGCGATGTAGTCCTCCAGGTATTCCTTTTGCTCAAACACTGCGTTGAAAAAACCCCAGTGCAAAAAGGAATCGCTCGCATCCGGTTCCAGCAAATGCGTGAGCAAGGTCTGGCCGCGCTGTCCCGTCGGTACAAACAAACTCCCCGGCACCGCTTCGCACGGTTCGGTGTGCCATTCGCCCTCCACTTTGACCGTTTGCCGACCCTCGTAAGGCCCGTCTGCAAACACCCGTTGCCGCGCTCGAAACACCGAACACGGCCCCGAAAACCCATTCGGCACCTGAGAAAACGACAACCCGTGCATCCCCAGTTTGTCTGCCATCCAGCCCGCGTGTTCTTTCGGAATCACATATCCCGCAGGCAGCCTCACCAACGTTTTTTCGACCACCGTCGGGAAAAACGGGATTTTCCACACCATCGGTTTTTGCGGGTCGTAGCTGACCTTGAGCCCGCCTGAAATCCACGAGGGTTCCAACTTGTACGCATAGCCCGGAAACGAAATCTCCTGTCTGAAAGGCCCCGTCGCGTACGAGAGCACGATTTTGCTGCCCGTGGGACGACTCGCATCGGCCCGATCTGCCTCGTGCGCCATCGTCAGAAAGTCTTTCCCACGTTCTCCCACATGTCGCAGCAGCGCCGTCAGTGTGTCCAGCGTCGTTTTCACTCGCCGGTCATACGGTTTGTACGAATGCGTTTCGACCAGCGCCGCAAAACGATTCCGAAGCGGCCAATATCCCGTCGAAAACCGAGGCGGAGGCACCTCTTGCACAAAGCCCGAACTGGGATCGTCTTTTTTGACAAAGTTCGGATAAAAATCGAGTGGCCTGTGGCCTCCCCGTCGCAATTCGTCGAGCACTTTTTGCGACAGCTCGTTTCCCGCTGCCCGCAACGCATTTGGCCCTCCCAACCTTGGCTCGATTTGCACCGCGACATCCGGCTGAAAATCCGCGCCATCGGTCACATGCAAATCTACGTACAAAAGCGGATCGAACGACTTGAGCAGCCCGAGCATCGCTTTCATCTCAGGCGTTTCGGCTTTTGCGTAGTCGCGGTTCAAGTTCAGGTTGTGCGCACCGACGCGCCAGCCCGTTTCGACCGGACCGCGCTGGTTCGGACGCTGGTGTGCCGCGAAACGCTCGTGACCATCGACGTTGAACACCGGCACCAACACGAACGTGAGCTTCGACAGCACGCCCGGCAAAATCTCGCCGGACAGCATGTTGCGCAACAGCCCCAAACCCGCGTCTTTTCCGTCCACTTCACCCGCGTGGATGCAGCCCTGCGCAAGCACCACCGGACGGTTCTTTTTCGCAATGTCTTGCGGTGAAAACGTGCCGTCCGCCGACGCAACCAGCGCCACCATCCGCCGTCCCTGCGGCGTCGTGCCGAAGGTTTCGCACCGCACTTGCTTGTCAAAACGCTGCGCAAAGCGTTCGCACAGGGACAGCACCTCGTCGTACCGACCCGTGCGCACAAAACCGCTTTGTTCCGCCAGCGTTCGCAAATCTGACAAATCCGCGCCTGGCGTTGCCGGCAACGTCAAACCCAAAACCAAAGGCCATGCACTCCACATGGCGCATGCTTAACAAAAATCGTCCCTCGGAGAGAAGGACTATTCGCGGGCAAGTTGTCGGGTGCTTTTTGCCCAACTTTGGATGCGCCGTCCATCGCTTGGAGGCTGTTGGTTTGGCTTCAATCGTAGTAGCTTCGTCCGATCATGACCGTGCCCGCTCCACTTCTCGACGTGGCTCAGACGCTCAAAGACAAGCGCATTCTGTTCATCGGAGGCACCGGCTTCGTCGGGAAAGTCACGATGTCGATGCTGTTGTGCAAATACCCAAACCTCGGCAAGTTGTACGCGCTGGTTCGCCCTGGTTCTGGATACACCGCCGAGACACGGTTTTTTCAGAAGATCGCCAAATCGCGCCCCTTCGATCCGGTGAGGCAGACGTTTGGCGACGCCACCGAGTCGTTTTTGCGTGAAAAAGTCGTTCCGCTTGCGGGCGATGTGTCACGGCCCAACATCGGTCTTTCTGACGCTGACCTCGCGCTCATCACCCAAGACGGACCGCTCGACGTGATCCTCAATTCGGCGGGCCTTGTGTCGTTCAATCCGTCGCTGGAATCGGCGTTGCGCATCAACGTGTTCGGCGTGCAACACGTACTCGAGTTGGCTCGGGCAACCTCGGCAAAACTTGTTCACGTCTCGACCTGTTTCGTCGCCGGTCAGCGCGAAGGAGAAGTGTGGGAAGACGAACCTGTGATTGGGTATTTTCCCCGTCGCCCAGGCCATGATCGATCGCGATCTGCGGGCAATGCGCTGCGCCAAGGCGATTTTGATCCCGTCGCCGAGATCGCCGATTGCGAACGGCTGATCGAACAAACCCGCCAGCGTGCCGATGACCGCGCACATTTGTCCATGTTTCGTGACAAAGGGGCCGAGCGGCTCCGCGCCGAAGGACGCGATCCTGACGACGAACGGCATTTGAAAGCGGCACTTCAGCGAGAGAAAAAAACCTGGACCGCCGAGCGTTTGACCGAACTCGGCATGGAACGCGCGCAGCATTGGGGCTTTACGAACACCTACACCTACACCAAGAGCATCGGGGATCAGCTTTGCGCGCACGCAGCTTTGCCCGAAACACAGCGCCAAGACGGCAAAAAGACGGTCCGCATCGCGATTGTGCGGCCCGCCATCGTCGAGTCGGCGATGAACTATCCGTTTCCCGGCTGGAACGAGGGCTTTAATACCACCGCGCCGCTCATTTTCATGGTGTTGAAAGGGCACATTCAGGTGCCCGCGTCGCCGAATACCGTGCTCGATTTGATACCCGTGGATATGGTGGCTTCCGCGACCATTGCAGCGACGGCGGCGGTGCTTGCCGAGCGCAACGAACTGATCTACCACTTGGGGTCCAGCGACTCGAGCCCGCTCAGGATGCCGCGTTCGGTGGAACTTACAGGGCTCTACAAACGACGGCATTTCCGAGACAAGCTCGACAAGAATCAAGGCGACGCGCTGATGAATCGTTTGCGTGCCCGGCTTGAGTCCATTCCCGTCAGCAAGTCGCAGTATCAGCACCTCAGCGTGCCGCTTTTGCGTGGCGTCGCTGAACGCGCCTCGGCGGCCATCAGCGAAACCCTCGACAAAATGTGGGGAATGCCTCGGCTGACGGCGCTCGGCGAACGCGCGAAGGAAAAACTCGACGCCACCGCGCAGCTTGCTCGCCAGGCCGAGTCGATTTTCGATTTGTTCTTGCCGTTCGTCCACGACAACGCGCCCATTTTTCGAGCGGACAACACCCGCGCGCTTTTCCGCAGCCTGACGCCGCACGACCAAACGCTTTTGCGCTGGAATCCCGAGACCATCAACTGGCGCGAGTACATGCTCGACGTTCACATTCCGGGCCTGGAAAAATGGATTTTTCCGTCGCTGGATGAGGAATTTTCCGCGCGTGCCAAAACCGTCTACACATATCGGGACCTTTTGGAAATGCTCGATTCGGCGGCCAAGGCCTATCGAAGCCGGACGGCGATGCGCTTGTTGCCGCCGCTCGATGCCGATGGCGTGCCTGTGGGATATGGCCAGCGATACACCTACCGAGATTTGCGGGAGCGTTCGACGCGGGTCAGCGAAACCCTTCGTCGGTTGGGTGTTCCCGTCGGTGGGCGGGTGTTGCTTTTGTCGGAAAACCGACCCGAGTGGGCGATTTCGTATTTCGGCATTTTGAAAGCTGCTGCGGTTGTAGTTCCCGTCGATAAAGAAGCATCCCTCGACGAGGTGATGAACATTTGTCGGTTTGGGGATGTTTGTGCGGCGATCGTCTCGGACAAAGTGGCGGCACGAATCGACATTCGCAATGCCCTGGGTCAGTCGATGCCGCACGTCAAAGTCCTCAACTTCAAAGAGGCGCTTTTCGGACCGACGCAGCACGCGCTTCTTCCTGTCGAAAAATTGCCCGCACTGCCGTTGACTGGACGCGCGGAGGAACTGGCGTCGCTGATTTTCACGTCAGGCACAACCGGTCGGCCCAAAGGCGTCATGCTGACCAACCGGAATTTCACGTCGCTGCTTGCCAAAATCGGCGGCGTTTTCGATGTGGACAAACACGACGGCATTTTGTCCGTGCTGCCGCTGCACCACACGTTCGAATTTTCCGCCGGTTTGCTTTTGCCTTTGTCTCGGGGTGCGCAAATCGCGTACCTGCCCGACATCAATGGCGATGCGCTTTCCGAGGCCTTCTCGACAGCACACATCACCGGAATGGTGGGTGTACCTGCGCTTTTTCAGCTCTTGTCGCGGCGAATCACCAAACAGATTTCGGACCGTCTGCCGCAAAAGGCCGTGCCGTGGGTGTTGCGCCTGCTGGCTCGGCTGTACGATTTGATGCGCTCGACGCGCGAACGAACCCGCAAGGCGCTGGGTTTTGAGCTGAACTTGCCGCGTCTGCTCTTTTTGCCGATCCATCAGCGGTTCGGCGGAAAGCTGAGGCTGCTCATCAGTGGCGGCTCAGCGTTGCCCGTCGAGACCATGAAGGAATTTCGCGGCCTCGGCTTCAATTTGTACGAAGGCTACGGCATGACTGAAAGTTCACCGGTGCTGACGGTGACAAGGCCCGGTTCAACGCTCGTGCTGGGAAGCGTCGGTGAGCCGCTGCCCGGCATCGAGGTCAAAATCCACGAGCCAGACCCAAGCGGCATAGGGGAAATCATCGCGTCGGGTCCCAACGTGATGCTTGGGTACTTCAACGACGCAGAACTGACAGGCGAGACCCTAAAGTCCGGTTATTTGCACACGGGCGATTTGGGCAAGCTCGACGACAAGGGCAACCTGTTTATCGTCGGACGCAAGAAAGACGTGATCATCGGTCAGAACGGCGAGAACGTCTATCCCGACGAGCTAGAAGAACGCTACCGAGAAACGCCTTTCATCAAGGAACTTTGCGTCGTCGGGCTCCCCGAGGCGGAACTTTCCGACAATCCGGCCTCGGGCGACAAAGGTGAAACCGTTGCGTGTTTGATCGTGCCGGCCTACGACGCGCCGCAGGCCGACGGCCTATCGAAAGAGGAAGTGCGCGAAAAAGTGCGCGAGCACGTTCGCCTCGTTTCTGCCAAGCTCTCCGTCGCAAAACGCATCAAGATTCTTCACCTGACCGATTTGGAACTGCCCAAAACGGCGACGCGCAAAGTCAAACGAAAGCAAGTCGTCGAGGAACTCCGCCGACTGGAACGGACCCGTCGGCAGGCTGCCGCCGAAACGCAAACCGGAACCAGCGCACCGGGAGATTGGCTGCTCAATTTGCTTGCCGATGTGACGGGAAAGCCTCGGTCTGCTGTTCGACCCGAATCGACGATGCAAGAACTGGGTTTGGATTCGCTGTCTTTTGCCGAGCTTGGCGTGGCGCTCGAGGCTGCGGGTGTGCAGGTTCCCGACAATGCGGATTTGACTGGCGTGGTCAGCGTGCCCGAGCTTCAAAAAGCCATTGCTCAGTGGGGACGACGGAAACCGACCAAAGAAACTCAGCCGAGCAAAACCCAGAAAAAAAAGAAAACCACCGAGAGCACCGACGATCGGCTGGTCTTGCCAAACTGGCTTGTCGATGTGGGAAATCGTGGTCTGAACGCTGGGCAGCGCATGCTGTACGAAAAAGTGCTCGACACGCATGTGACGGGCCGAGCGTATCTGCCTCCCTCGCGGCAATTTATCGTCGCTGCGAACCATTCCAGCCACTTGGACATGGGCCTTGTCAAACACGCGCTCGGAGACTGGGGTGATCGCCTCGTCGCACTCGCGGCCAAAGACTACTTTTTCGACGATCCGCTCAAGCGCGTGTATTTCGAGAATTTTACGAACCTGATTCCGATGGATCGCACTGGTTCGTTGCGCGAATCGCTGCGCCTGGCCGCGCGCGTCATCGAGGATGGCTACGTCCTGCTGATTTTCCCGGAAGGCACCCGCTCCGAATCGGGGCTTATGCAGCCGTTTAAGGCCTCGATTGGTTATCTGGCGCTGCACCACAAAATCGACGTGCTGCCCATGTATTTGGAAGGCACGCACGACGCGATGCCCAAAGGAAAAGCGCTGCCGAAGCAGCGGGCGTATGTCGCCGCACATATAGGTCCAGTGCTTACCTATGAACACCTGCAACGGGCCGTGTCCAAAGTGCCGCGCACCGAACAGAATCGCGAGGCGGCGCGGCTGGTTGAACAGGCCGTGCGAAGATGCGCTCCATCGGGACCAGACCGCGAGATGCCACAACACGCGACCGTCGAGTAGCTGTTTTTTGCGCCGCGCACACAGACATGTCTAGGCGAGGTTTGTTGCTCCTCCAGCTCGGCACGCCCGAAGCACCCACGCCGACGGCGGTTCGTCGGTATCTGCGTGAGTTTTTGTCCGATCCGCGCGTCATCGATTTGCCGTCTGTGCTGCGATGTTTGCTTTTGAACTTGGTCATTTTGCCGTTTCGTCCTCGTCGGAGTGCCGAGGCGTACAAGAAAATCTGGACCGATGCCGGCTCGCCGCTTTTGGTCCATGGTCTTGCTCTCGAGAAGGCCGTTCAGGCTCGGTTGGGCGACGGGTGGATGGTGCGGCTTGCGATGCGTTACGGACGGCCTTCGCTTGGCACGGCCCTCGACGAAATGGCCGACTGCGAACAAATCGTTGCGCTGCCGCTCTATCCCCAATACTCGTCTGCAACGACTGGATCATCGCTGGAACACCTTTACCGCGAGGCTGGCGCACGGTTTGTTACGCCAAATGTAGTGGTTGTGCCGTCGTTTTTTTGTGACGTAGGTTTTCTATCTGCCGTCGCTGCGGTCGGTCGTTCGCTGCTTTCTCAGGCACAGCCCGATCACGTCCTGTTCTCGTATCACGGCCTTCCCGAGCGACAAGTCAAAGCGGGCGACAAAACGGGGCAGCATTGTTTGCTCAGCGACGGTTGTTGCGCGCAACTTTCGCGAGAAAACGCGCATTGTTACAGAGCGCAGTGCTTTCAGACCTCGCGATCGCTGGCCGAGCAATTGGCTCTCGAGCCGGGAACGTATACGACGTGCTTTCAGTCGCGGCTGGGCCGGGCGCGCTGGATTTCGCCCAGCACCAATGAAGTGCTTGCTTCACTGCCGTCGAGCGGCAACAAGCGCGTGGTGGTGTTTTGTCCCTCGTTTGTCGCCGATTGCCTCGAAACGCTTGAAGAAATTGGCATGCGATCACGGGAGGCGTTCTTGAAGGCTGGCGGTGAAATGTTCGTCTTGGTTCCTTCGCTGAATGGAAACGACGCATGGGCCGACGCTGTGACTGACTTGGCGCAAAGACACACATGCAGAGAAGCCCCCATTCCTCGAGAGAAAATGACAAAGGGATGACAGTCGCGCCGCTTCGACCTAAAATCTTTTCCTCGGAGCGCATAACTTGGCCAAGCTGATCGTGCTCACCGGTAGCAGCCGGAAAGAATTTGAACTTGGCGAGTTCAACACGATTGGTCGCCACCCCGAAAATTCGATACAAGTTCTTGATCGAATTGTCTCGAAGGAACATGCCCACATCATCCGCCAAACGGACGGTGGTTTCCTCCTCAAGGATTTGGGGTCTCTCAACGGCAGTTATATCGGTAACGTTCGTGTCACCGAGCAAATTCTAAAAAACAACGACGAAATCACCATGGGCAACACGCGCATGGTGTACACCGAACGGGGCCCGAACGAGGATTCGCTTCAGCGCGTTACGATTGCCAACAACACGCTCAACGACAGCCACATTCGGCACAAAGTCGATGCAGACCGTTCTGAGCGTTTCATGCCAGCAAAAGATTTGCCGGTTGATACGCTCAAACGCGATTACGAGAAATTGCGAATCGCGCATGAACTTGGGCAGGCAATCATGGGAATCCTTGATTTGGAAACCCTGTTGCCGAAAATTCTGGACAAATCATTTGAGCTTCTTCCAGCGGATCGCGGTGTAATTCTGCTGATGGAAAATGGAACGCTCCAACCCAAGTACGTGAAATACAAGAACGCGAAACTTGCGCACGAGCAAATTCAGATTTCCAACGCAATTTTGAATGAAGTCACGCAAAACAAGCGTGCAGTCTTGTCATCGGATGCCAGCATGGATCGTCGTTTTGTTCACAGCCAGTCGATCATTTTGCAAGGCATTCGTTCGACAATGAGCGTTCCGTTGATGCATGGCAGCGAGCTTTTGGGTGTTATGCACTTGGATTCTCAAATTGCGGCAAATGCATTTACAGAGCGGGATTTGCAGCTTTTTAGTTCTATTGCAAACCAGGCCGCAATCGCTATTCAAAATGCGCGTTTGACCAAAAAAATCGAAGAAGAAGCGAAAACCCGCGCACAGTTTCAGCGACTTCTTTCCCCAAAACTTGTTGAACAACTGGTATCTGGAAAACTCCACCTCGAAAAAGGTGGTGAGTTGCGCGAAGTGACGATGTTGTTTTCCGATATTCGTGGTTTCACCGCGATGGCCGAACGCCACAAAGCCACGGAAATCGTCACCATGCTCAATGAGTACTTCGAGATCATGGTTGAGATCTTGTTTAAGTACAATGGAACACTTGACAAATACGTTGGGGACGAAATTATCGGCCTATTTGGCGCGCCCGTTCCAGTAGAAGAAGCGACGTGGTGTGCGGTTCAATGCGCAATTGAAATGCAAACAGCATTGCAGCATTTCAACTCGAAACGAAAACCGCTGGGCCTTGAACCCATTGAGGTCGGTGTAGGCATCAACATCGGTCAGGTGGTGTGCGGCATGATCGGGTCGTCCCACACCATGCAGTACACGGTGATCGGCGATGCAGTAAACACGGCTTCGCGCTTGTGTTCCGTCGCTGGCAAAGGCGAGATCATCTTGAGTGAATTTGCGCTCCAAGCCGTGATGGACCGGGTGGAATACGTGGCGCTCCCTCCGACGAAGGTCAAAGGCAAGTTGCAGGCACTGCGCATCTACAATGTTCTTGGGCGCAAAGGCGACGCAACGGGCTTTTTCACCCGCGACCTGACGACGCCAGGATAACCAACGGTTTGTCTGTTAGCGGCTGCGCAGACGTTGGACGGGTTCACCAGACAGCAGGTGTTGTTCAATGATTTCCTGAGCATCCGCTTCCGTTGGCACTCGATACCAAACGCCTTCGGGATACACGACTACAGCGGGTCCGTTCTTGCAACAATCCAAACAGCCGGATGAATTGGCGCGCATTCGTGTTTTCAGACCGCGTTCGTGAATCTCCTTTTTGAATTTGTCGAGAATTTGTTCAGAACCGCTATGCGCACAAGAGCCTTTTGGATTCTGTGGATCGCGGCGGTTTGTACAAACAAAGATATGTCGCTCGTAAACAGACATTTGTTTTTGCTTTTTGCTCAATGCGTTTTCGTGTGCGGCTAATTCGGTGCCGAGGAGGGTCGTTCGGTCTGCATGGCTTGGCGAAAGAGCACCTGTGGGTCGAGTTCAAGCTGCACGCCCAGGATTTGCGTCAGCATGAAAAACACAATCCCGACCGCGACCAAAAGCAGCGTAAGCGCCGAGGTCGCAGTAGCAAGCGCCACGCCAAACACAGAGATGGTTCCCACCGCCACCGCCGTACGAACCAGCGGACTGCGATGCTCTGCTGCGGGCGGAGTAAATGCCGAAAACAGAGCCTCCCATTTTGGGCTGGTGAGGATTTTTGCGAAAAAAGAACGGGTTCTCATGATGTTTTCCTACCCTCAACCTGGGTTGTGCCGTGCCACAAACATCGGAACAGCATCATCGCCTTGCACGGCTTGTCCAGCGAGCATTGCGCCAAACACAACCGTCAGATACAGCAGCGAAACCTTAAACAGTCTTTTGGCCCACCGCCCATCTTCAGACGTGCGCAGGCCCTGAACGCCTACGACCAAAAAGCCAATCCCCGAGACGAAAGCAATCCACAAATAAAGCTTTCCTCCCACCCCAAGAGGAACCAGCACAAGTGCAACGGGACACAACAAAAGCAAATATAGCACAACTTGAAATTTTGCCGTTGCGACACCCATTTCGCTTACCAGCGTTTTAAAACCCGCTTTTCGGTAATCGTCATATCGAAACAACGCTATCGCAATGAAATGCGGCAATTGCCATAAAAACATGATTGCAAAGAGCGTTAAACCGATGAGATCCAGGCGGTTTGTGATCGCCGTCCAGCCCATGAGTGGCGGCATTGCTCCGGGGATAGCACCTATCACAAGCGCGCCCGCCGAGCGTTGCTTGAGCGGGGTATACAGTGCGGTGTAACTCAAAAACGCGAGGAGGCCAAGGACCGCAGTGAGCAGATTGACGCATAGCGCAAGCCACACAACCGACGACGTTCCCAATCCCAAGCCCAAAACCAGCGCGGTCCATGGCGGTAGCCGGCCAGCCGGGAGGGGGCGATTTCGAGTGCGTTCGGCTCGACCGTCGATGTCGCGCTCGAGATACATGTTCATCGCGTTCGCGCCGCTCACCAACATCACGGTGCCCAACAAGAAAACCATGCGCAGCCGCCAATCCGACGGGCCTTTTGCCAAATACATCCCGACCGCGCCCGTGGCAACCACCATCCACGTCACACGCGGTTTGGTCAGCGCAATACAATCTGAGAAGCGACTCACACGATGCCTCCCTGTTCCGAGACGAGGGTGCCCGAAAGCCCGGTGGTTGCCGCGCGAGTCGCCTTCGCAGGCTGAAGCAGGCACAGTTCAACGACCAGAAGCCCCCACAACACCGCACCCAACCCCAAATGTGCGGTCACCTGCCACAGTCCCAAGGAACTCCGCACACTTTCCAGGCCCAGGCCGATTTGCAGCGAAAGAAGCAGCGGCAGCGCCAGCTTGCACGCCCGAGCAAAGCCGCTCAGCCTGGGCAAAAGCAGTGACACAAGGACCACTGCGACAGCCAAAAACAGCGCGTTCAGTCGATGGATCGCCTGGATCACCACCACCGGATGCTCGCCCAGTGGAAGCAAGCCGCCCTTGCAAAACGGAAGCTCTAGGCAGGCGAGCCCTGCGCCTGTGTGTCGCACCAATCCTCCCAAGGCGATTTGCACGTAGCACAGCGTCGCCGTGCCCGCCAAAAACCAATACGCCGGACGGGACACATCAAACCGAGCATTCGACGGTCGAGTGACACAGGCGATGGACAACACCAGTGCAAAAAACAGCATGGACGTACACAAATGCAAAAGCGAAATCAGCGTCGGCAACTTGTAGATGACCGTTAGACCACCAAGCACCCCCTGCACAATCACCAAACCGAGTGCTGGCAGCGTCAGGTGCAACAGTCGGTGCTGTCGGCGTTTCGTCTCGACGTAGCCAAAACCACACAGCGCGATCGTCAAGACGCCCACGGCTGTCGCGAACAAGCGATGGCCATGCTCAAAAAACACATTCCCTTTCATCTCCGGGAAAAACTGTCCAAAGCACAGGGGCCAATCTGGGCAAGCCAGCGACGAACCCGTGCCATGCACAATGCCTCCGACGAGCAACAGACCGAACGTCGCCAGAGCCGTAAACAACGAAAATCGATGCGTGACCATGAACCCTGATGCCTCAACCGAACGAC
>Ga0268298_10000977_pt1 | contig 35439 bp, 31 predicted proteins | sample WWTPWeurt_MetaG_FD_194462 | JGI IMG/M metagenome (GOLD analysis project Ga0268298, IMG submission 194462) | Activated sludge microbial communities from WWTP in Nijmegen, Gelderland, Netherland - WWTP Weurt | ecosystem: Engineered > WWTP > Aerobic digester > Activated sludge | place...
TGGACAGCGTCCCCACACCCGAAGAAATCCAGGACTGCACTATGGAGATATTACGATGAGCCGGGTCTATACGTTGGTGAACCAAAAAGGCGGGGTGGGCAAGACCACCACAGCCACAAACCTGGCAGCCTATCTGGCCTATTACGGGCAGCGGGTCTTGCTGATTGACCTGGACCCGCAGGCCAACGCCACCGCCTGCCTGGGTGTGGATAAGGCGACGGTCAAGGGCGGCACCTATGAGGCAATTATCCACCAGGCAAACCCTGGCCCTTTCATTTTGCACAATCCGCGCCTGAAGATTTCGCTCCTGCCGGCTTCGACAGCCCTGGCTGGGGCCGAGGTGGAACTGGTGCCTGAGTTGGCCCGTGAAACCCGCCTGCGCGAAACAGTGAAATCGGTTTCAGAGCGTTACGACTATGTCCTGATCGACTGCCCGCCATCTCTGGGGCTGCTGACCCTGAACGGGCTGGTGGCTGCCCGGCATGGGGTGATCATCCCGGTGCAGTGCGAATACCTGGCCCTCGAAGGGATTGGACAGCTTACCAACACCATCCAGCGGGTGCGGAGCGCCATCTTCCCCGAACTGGCGGTACGCGGCGTGGTGCTGACCATGTACGACAGCCGGACCAAACTGGCTGCCGATGTGGTTGGCGAGGTGCGCAAACACTTCCCGACCCAGGTCTTCAAATCCTTAATCCCGCGCTCCATTCGCCTGGCCGAAGCCCCCTCCTACGGGCAGCCCATTGTCGTCTATGCGCCAGATTCTTCTGGCGCGCAGGCTTACGCCGCCCTGGCCCGCGAGGTGCTGGAAGGCGACGGCATCAAGATTGCATTGGAGGCCTGAGATGGCAGTCAAAAAAGGCGGATTGGGGAAAGGCCTGGATGCCTTAATTCCAAGCGGCGGTTTCAATTCAGAACCAGGCGCGCCACAGCCCAGCCAGGCCGGGGTGCTGCAGATCCCGGTTGAACAGATTCAACCAAACCCGCACCAGCCGCGCTCCTATTTTGACCCACAGGAACTGGCGGATCTGGCTGCTTCGATCACAGAACACGGCATTATCCAGCCCTTGCTGGTGATGCGCGGCCAGAGCGAGAGCTCCTTCACCCTGATCGCTGGTGAGCGCCGGCTGCTGGCAGCCCGCCAGGCAGGACTAAAAACGGTGCCAGCCATCCTGCGCGAGGCCTCCATCCAGGAACTGGTGGAATTGGCCCTGATTGAAAATGTCCAGCGGGCCGACCTGAGCCCCCTGGAAACAGCCGAAGCCTATCGGCATCTGGCGGAGGAATTCGGCCTGCCGCATGAACAGATCGCCGTAAGGGTGGGCAAAAGCCGAGCTTCCGTCACAAACACCCTGCGGCTGCTCAAGCTGCCGGCATCTGCTCTGCAGTCCCTGGCGAAGGGCGAGATCAGCGAAGGCCATGCCCGGGCTCTGCTGGCGCTCGCCTCGCCTCAGGCCCAGGCGGCGGCGCTCCAAACAATCCTGAAAAACAACCTGAACGTTCGCCAGACCGAAGAGCTGGTGCGCAGATTGAGCGGCGAAAAGCCGGCCCCGGTCCCGGTCAAAAACCTGCCCCCCGACCTGACCGCCCTGGAGGAACGCCTGCGCCAGGGCCTCAGCACCAAAGTCACTCTGACTCACGGGCGCAAGGGCGGCACCGTTGTGATCCATTATTACTCGGATGAAGAATTGGATTCCCTGATCGGACGGATCTTGCCAGAATAACCTCAGAGAACGATGCCTGGAGCGGCCCAATGCAAGCAAAAATTCAGATTTTATACAATGCCAATATCATGACCCTGGATAAACGGCTTCCTCGGGCAGCCGCGGTGGCAATTCAAAACGGGGTGATCCTGGCTGCCGGCGAATCACAGCAGGTGCTGTCCAATTTCAGCCAGAACACCCAGCTGACCGACCTGAACGGCAAAACCATTCTGCCCGGGCTGACAGACGCCCATTTGCACCTGATGCACTACGCCTTCGCCCTCCAAAAAGTGGACTGTGAAACAAACACCCGCCAGGAATGCCTGGCACGGGTGGCACAGCGCGCCCAGACGGCCCGGCCCGGCGAGTGGATCCTGGGCCACGGCTGGAACCAGAACAGCTGGCCCGAAGGCTTTGGCAGCGCCGCCGATCTGGACCGGATCGCCCCCAACAACCCGGTCTATCTGACGGCCAAATCGCTGCATGCCGGTTGGGCCAACAGCGCAGCCCTCAAACTGGCCGGGCTGAACCAGAACACACCCGACCCGCAGGGCGGGCAGTTCGGCCGGAGCAGCGACGGCAGCCTGGACGGGATTGTGTACGAAACTGCCATGGCCCTGGTGGAAAAAGCCATCCCCGAACCCAGCGCCGAAACCGTGACCCAGGCCATCCGGGCCGCCCTGCCAAGCCTCTGGCAGGTGGGGCTGACGGGCGTCCACGACTTTGACGGACCGCGCTGCTTTGCGGCGCTCCAAACCCTGCAGGAACGCGGCCAGTTGAACCTGCGGGTGATTAAGAATATCCCACTGGCCAACCTGGAACAGGCTGTAGGCACCGGGCTGCGGAGCGGGTTTGGCAACGATTTTCTGCGGATTGGCTCGGTCAAGGCCTTTGCCGATGGCGCCCTGGGGCCGAAAACCGCTGCGATGCTGCAGGGCTACGAAACGAACCCGGATAACCGGGGTATCTTGATGATGGATGGCGAAGAGTTCTTTGAATACGGGCGCAAAGCAGTGGAAAACGGGCTGAGTATGACCGTCCATGCGATTGGCGACCGGGCCAACCACGAAATGTTGAATGGCTACCGCCAGCTGCGGGCCTATGAAAAGCAAATCAACCCGGAAAGCCATCTGCGCCACCGGATCGAACATGTCCAGCTGCTTCACCCGGACGATCTGCTCCGCCTGGCGGAGCTGGACATCATCGCTTCGATGCAGCCAATCCATGCCACCTCGGATATGCAGATGGCGGACGAGCATTGGGGCAAAAGGGCCGGCCTGGCCTACGCCTGGCGCGACCTGCTGAAGTCTGGGGCGCACCTGGCATTTGGATCTGATGCGCCGGTGGAGTCACCCAACCCATTCTGGGGGCTGCATGCGGCGGTCACCCGCCAGCATCAGACCGGCACACCGGACGGCGGCTGGTACCCGGGCCAGCGGTTAAGCCTGACGGAAGCCCTGGAGGGTTTCACGACCGGGGCAGCCTATGCCGGCGGGGTTGAAAACCGCCTGGGCCGGCTGGCGCCTGGCTTTGCCGCCGACCTGCTGGTGCTGGACAAAGACCCATTCACCTGCCCGCCCGAGGAAATTGCCAGCCTGAAACCCAGCTGCACTATGCTCAACGGCGAGTGGGTTTATCAGGGATAAATAATCAAATGCCGGGCAATGCCCGGCATTTGATTATTTTATTTTTGGGCCAGCCTGACCCAGGGTTCGGTGCGGGTCAGCTCGGCGAAGACCGCCCGCCGGTAGCGGTAGGCCTGAATTTCGGGGTCCCAGCCGGTGCAGGTCAGCAGGGTGAGCTGCGGCTTTACAGTCTGCTGGGTGATGCCCAGATCAGTTGATTCAACGATAATCTGCGAACGAACCACATAAGTGTAGACATTTTGATTGGTGTAGAGGGTGACCACGTCGCCATCTTTCAGATTCTCAAGCCAGCGGAATGGGCCGTCACCCAAACCAGAGACGGTGACATGAGCTGCCATGACCGTATTGCCGCCAAGGCCAGGCCACGAGGTGTCGCCCAGCCAGGCAACTTCCTGGCGCAAACCGGTGATAAACCAGCTTAAGTCCTGGAAGGGCACATATTTCACCTCAGTATCCAGGTTAAGGGCGGGGATGACAATCCGCTCTACGGCGCTGGTATCTGGGGCAGGCTGCCCGGGTTCAACCGGGGCAGCCAGGGTGGGAGCGGGGATCGGGAAGACCGGCAGGGTGGGGATGATGGCCTCCGGGGTAGAAAATTCATAGGCCGGGCGGAAAGGCAGCAGGGTGGCTGTGCTGGTGGCTGGGGCCAGGGTGGGCAGCGCAGCCTGCGGGGCGGGGGCGGATGGCAAACAGGCCGCCAGAGCGCCAGCCGCCACAATCAGGAGCAGAAGCAGCGCAAAGAACCGGGCGCTGGCCTGCCGAACTTTCCAGAGCAGCCCGGCTGCCAGAACCAGGCCGGCAGCAAAAACCAGGCTCAGGGTCAAACGATCCATGGGGCGGGGCAAAGCATCCAGCGGAATTTCGCCCGTGTTTGGCAGGGTGGCTGTGGCAACGACCGAGTAATTTACACTGCCGGACGCCTGCAAACTGGTGTTATAGACCAGAGTCGCCTGGTTGGTGACCGTCTCAGTGCGGGTAGCGCCGGTGTTGACCTTGCCCACCACCACAATTGTCACGGTTTCATTGGGGGCCAGGTCGCCAATCGTCACGGTCAGAGCATGTGATGCCCGGGTCGCGACACCTTTGGTAGTGGTCGCCGAGGTGAGATCGATATAAACCGGAAAGGCATTGGACAGGGTGGAGTTGATCGCAGGAGCGGCGCCAATATTCTTGACCAGGATCGTAAAGGTCAGGCTCTCATTGACTTTGGCGCTGGCAGGCGAAACGGAGATGGTAACGGCAGGGGCAGGTGTAATAGTGCCAGTCCGGGTTGGGGTGGGGGTCAGGGTGTCGGTACCTGTGGCTGTCGGGGTGAGGGTTACTGTGGAAGTTGAGGTAGCCGTACCGCCCAGAGTGGCAGTCGGGGTGGCGGTGCTGGTGGATGTGCTCGTGCTGGTGCTGGTGGCGGTCGCTGTGGCAGTATCCGTCGAGGTGGCAGTGGCGGTATCAGTGGGGGTCGAAGTGGATGTGTCCGTGATCTGCTGCAGACCCGCAGGCGGCAGCGGTCCACTGGCACGCGCCCCAGACAGTCCCAGCGACCAGACAAAAACCAGCAGCGCCAGGCAGGCCACCAGTAAACGAGAGCCGATTCGGATTTTTGAAGTTGATGTTTGTGAGCGCATACGTTACCCTTTTATAAGAAGCCAACCTGCGGCTGGCGTTTGGGGCAGTCCGGGATAAGCCGGGCGGCCTGAGAAAATTTTATTTAAGTCTCCGCAAATCGCCGGCCCGGACGGTGACACCGATGGCGTCCAGATGTTCCAAAAAGGCCAGGACATAGCGCCTGCTGGTGTTGAAATGATCCCGGACCTGGGCTGCGCTGATCGGTCCGTTCAACTGGATCAGGCGGCGCACTTCTGCCAGCATATAATCATAATCTTTTTTGCGAAAAACGACATCCGGCGGGACGGGCACCAGCTCGCCCAGCTCAACCAGAGCGGTGTAAACATCTTCCTTGACCTCTGTCGTGCAGTCCTTGACGGTTGGCGGGGCGTATGGAGCGGCTGCAAAGCGGGCCAGCAAACCATCCACCAGGCGCTGCTGTTGGGGGGTAAAGCGGATCTCATGCCCGCTCTGCCAGACCAGGGGCCCAGCTTCGCTAACCTGGCCTAAGCCAACCAGGTGACGCAGGACAGCCGTAAAGACCCGCGGCGCCAGTTTGAGCTTGCTTTTCAGTTCTTCGCGCCCGATGCCGCGCCGCAGGGGCTGGGCGGCATGAAAGGCGCCAATCTCATCCGTCATGCGCTGGAGCAGGGCCTGCCAGGCGGATTGACTGGCAGCCAGCGGGTTGGACTTAAGGGCTGCCGGGGTGGCTTCCTGATCCAGAATGACGAGCTGCCCATTGGCGAGCAGCTCTTCGAGGGCGAGCTGGGCGGCGTTGGTTTCAAGGGCAGCCCGTGCCAGAATATCCTGCAGGGGGGCAGGGCCAAATTTCACCAGGGCCTGGAAGAGCACTTCCGCCGGCGATCCGACAGCCAGTGCCTCCAGATAGCCCAGGGTTTCGGCCGAAAAGCGTTTATGGCGGGTCTTTGGGTGCGGGTCGAGGACAATCCCGCCCCCCAGGGTTTCGCCGGGGGATGGGCGGCGCAAAATATAGCGATCGCCGCGCACCGCAGCCACCGGCTCTTCCAATTCCAACTGCAGCCAGCCCGTTTCGCCGGGGGCAAGCTGCTCGGCGCCCAGCAGCCGCAGCCGGGCGACCTGTTCGGCCGCCCCCACAAACAGCTTGACCTGGGTATTGTGGGTCAGGGGCTGCTCCACATCGGCGAGCAGGGTAAAGCGGGTGTCCAGACGGCGGGTGGCCTGAAAGTCGCCAGGGTGAGCAATGACACAGCCGCGCTGGATATCCTCAATGTTGAGGCCCGAAATATTGACGGCAGTCCGGCTGCCGGGCACGGCATACTCTTCTTTGCGTTTATGGGTCTGTAAACCGCGCACCCGGCCAAACAGCTTTTCACGCTGGGCGGCCAAAATCTCGACCTCGTCCCCCACCTTGAGGACACCGTCCGAAAGCGTCCCGGTGACAACCGTGCCAAAACCGGCAATCGTAAAAATCCGATCGACCGGCAGGCGGGGCTTGCCCAGATCCAGGCGGGGCGGGCGCTGCGCCAGGCAGGCCGCCAGGGCCTGCAGAAGCTGCGGGATGCCCTGCCCGGTTCGAGCCGAAACCGGGATGATTGGGGCATTTTCGAGGACCGTCCCACGCGTCAGGCGGCAGATATCATCCGCGACCAGCTCCAGCCAATCCGCATCCGGGGCCAGATCAACCTTGGTCAGGACGATCACCCCGGCGTCGATCTGTAAAATATTCAAGATCGAAAGGTGTTCACGCGTCTGAGGCATCACGCCTTCATCAGCTGCCACCACAAACAGAGCTGCGTCAATCCCGCCCACCCCCGCCAGCATGTTTTCAATAAAATCACGGTGGCCGGGCACATCCACAATTCCGACCTCTTCGCCGCCGGGCAGCAGATCGCTTTTGGGCAGAGTCAACCAGGCAAAACCCAGGTCAATCGTCATCTCCCGCTCGCGCTCTTCTTTCAGGCGGTCGGGGTGGGTACCCGTCAGCGCCTGAACAAGGGTGGATTTGCCGTGGTCAACATGACCTGCTGTGCCAATAACCCGCATAGGACTGCCTGCGTCAGCGGCTCCGGCCGACGGTCCGCTCGTAGGAAGTGGCAGCCTCATGGGCCACGGCCAGATAGGCCTGCAGCCGCTTGCTGGTTTCATCGTTGGCCTGGGCCAGCACATCCTGAACCTGCTGCAAAGCATCTGCCAGTTCCACCAGCCGCGCTTCGAGCTTGCTGTACTGGCGAGTGCCTTCACCGCGCTGCTCTTCCTGGTTGAGGGTGTAATTGGTCCAACGCTTTTGGTCATCGGCCTTGAAGGTTACCCATTCCTGGCGGAAGCGGTCTTCGGAGAGGCGTTGAATTTCGGTGATTTCATTCACCCGCCGGTCAACCCGGGCCGCAAGCTCTTCGATCACCCCCTGAGAACGTTTGGCCTCGCGCTGGGTGGCATCCATACTGAGCAGGCGGGACTCCACGTCGGTGGCCTGGCGCTCAATGGTATCAAAACGGTTTTGCCAGTCTTTCCACTGTCGGTCACGCTCCACCTGGGCCAGCGTCTGGCGGTCTACAAAATTGGTCATACTGTCGCGGCGTTCAGCCTCAACCGACACCAGCTCAATCAGGCGGGTTTCGGTCTTACGCATGTTGTTGTTAATCACTTCAGTCTGGCCGCGCTGTTCATCCACCCGCTTGCGCATGGCTGCCATTTCACCTTGCAAATCCAAAATCCGTTTTGCATCCTGGCGGCGGGCATCTTCCAGCAGTCGGTAGGTGCGGGTATATTCTTCTTCTTCCCGGCGCAGGGAGTCGATTTTCTCGCGGGTTTCGTCAATCATGCGGCGGATGCGGGCTTCTTCCTCCAGGCGCATGGCCAGCCCTTTTTCCAGCTTGGAGATTGGCTCCAGTTCTTTGCGCAGCTCGGTCAGGGCGATATCGATATTGGTGATCTCCACCCGCCGGATTTTGACGGCTTCTTCTTCGCGCTTCTTGATTTCTTTTTCAAGCACGTCGACCAGCTGGCGGGCTTCAATCCGCTGCTGGGCCAGGTTGCCATCATATTGATCCATGCGGGTGATAATGGCTGCCAGGCGATTAATGTCGCTGCCAACTTCCTTGATCTGGTTGGAAAGGGTTTGAATGGTCGATTCCAGACCACCAAACCGGCTCTCCAACAAAGCGACCGAATCGCGCTCCTTACGGCGTTCATCTTCCAACCACTGCAATCTTTTCGCAAGCTGCTCTACATCCATACCATTCTCCTGTCCAGCGCCGCCCGGGCGGCCAAAACTGGGCTTTGGTTTATTCATTTTCAGACATGGTGATTATAGCATATTGATTCAAGCCTCTGAGGAAGGGCAGGTTTTCGTTGACGGCCTTTTTGGCCTGCCCAACCAGGCACCTGCCCCTCAGACGCAGCGCCGCCTTGTGTGGGCGAACCCGCCGCGGTGTATTCACCGCCGGTCGCCCAGGCGCGGCCACAACCGGGCGACCCTTTATGTAACGGCGATGCCACATAATTGCCAACCGGGCTCGCCCCTACCCATGCCCACTGCCTCTGCGGGGGCGCGGCCCATACAGGGCAGGTTTTCGGTAATGGCCTTTTGGCGTGCCCAACCAGGCACCTGCCCCCAGAGCAACGCCTTTTGTAGGGGCGAGCCCGCCTGGCTTGAAATTTGGCGCGGCCATTATTGATAGGGTCGCCCAGCGCGACCAAATCCGGGCGCCCCTACCCAGGGCCAAGGCCAACTGGGTAGGGCGTGCCCAATACCGGCCAGGTCACCACCGCCCTTGCCCGAGATGACTGCTCACTGCAGGGTATTGAAGAGCGGTACGGTCAGGACCTGTGGAAATATCCCAAAAAACAGGAGGAAGAAGATGGCCAGTGCCATTAAGGTCAGGACTTCGCGCGGTTCAGTGATCGACCAGGGATTGTCCTGTGGCCCGGTGACCAGGACGGCCATGACGCGCAGCCCAGAGGCGATCATCCCTAACGAGCCCAAAACCAGACCCAGAGCGGCAAAAATATCCATGCTGGCCAGGGTATTCCAGATGGTCAGACGGAGCGGGAAACCGGCCAAAATAGGCACGCCCGCCACCGAGAACTGGGCCAATATCAGGGCAGCCGCCGCAACCGGGTAGGCACGCCCCCAGCCGGCGAGGGATCCAAAATTCATACCCTTGGAACGGCTGCGCAAGACCGAGAGCGCCAGCGCCCAAACCGCCAGCGAAACCGTGCGCGGCGCGCCGAGTTCAAACAGGAGGGCCGAGGCGTTTGGCAGACCGGCCGAAGCCAGGATGAGGCCCGTCTCGGTCAGAATGGCAAAACCGTAGATCCGGCCGAGGTGAATTTCAAAGGCGGCTCCCAGGCCGGCCATTGCGACCATGGCCACGCCAGCCCAGCGCAGGAGGGTTAAGAAATAATCACTGCGCAGCCAGGTGTAATGATCCAGAAAGCCCAGACCAAAGAGCGAGATCATCCAGGGCAAAACCGAGAGGACAAAACCGGCCGCGTAGGGGTGGATATCTTCGCTTAACATCAAAACCCAGGTGTGAAAGGGGAAAATCCCCAACAAAAAAACAAATCCGAGGGCCAGGAGGCCCGCCGAGCGGTAGATCAAAAAAAGGTCGCCGGGGCGGGACTCAACCCCGGCCAGGATCCAGCCGGTAAAGAGGATGAAGGGCACCCCCAGACTGAGCGAGGTGAGAAAGCGCAGCACCCCGCGCCGGACGGGGCTGCCCGGCGGGGCCAGGATGGGCACACACACCAGCACAGCCAGGGCGATCAGCAAACCGGCGTACAAAAATGGTTCAACCATCAGGGCCGCGATCAGGAGGGCAATCAGCACAATCCCCAGCGGAACCAACATCCGCCCGGCCCGGATCCAGTAAACCGCAAAAAACCAGAAACAGGCCAGCAGATAAACCACGACCAGGATTGGCCTGTCCCTGGCCTCGAGCACAAACTGGCGTCCAAACAAATCCTGAGCGGAAGAAATATAGAAGGTGAACCGGCTGAACTGGATGTCTGTGTCCAGCGGCAGCCGCCAGGCCAGAAGAGACATTCCGGCACAAAACAGGGTGCCCAGACTGACACTTAACAAATAAAAACGGCGCAGGACAAAAAGCCCCAGCCCCACCAGGGCCGGCACAGCCACCCAGACCAGGAAAGCGCTCATTCTGGCTCCTTCTCCAGGTCTGGTGCGGCCAGCAAATAAGCCCCCACCAGGGAAAAGCCCACCGTCAGACCGGCCAGCAGGCCGGCAACCAGGGCGGAATTTTCGAGGCTGGCATAAACGATCTCAAAACCCAGGTAAACGGTCAGCAGGCCGGCCACGCTCCGGAAAGGATGGGTCGTCAGCCCCAGGTGGAGCAGACCCATCCCGATCAGGAGCAGGCTGGCCCAGATGGTAGTGGAATTCACCTCGGGCAGCCATTCCTGCAGCCCGGTCACGCCAGACTGGATGATAATCAGAACCAGCCCGGCCGCCAGCAGGCGGAAGATGCGGCCCGAAGGGGCGAAGTGTTCATCCACCAGGGCGTCGGGGGTATTCCAGAGAGCAGCCGCCAGGATCAGGCAGGCCATTAAACCGGCGACCAGCTTGACCAGGGCCATGTTCACCGGCCAGATCAGCAGGATCAGGGCAAACGCCGCCAGGTACTGCAGCGCCAGGGAGGCGACCATCAGCTTCCAACTGCGAGCCAGGAGCATCATCACGCTGGTGAGGCCCAGGAGAAGAAGCAGGGGTAGGGCAAAAGGCGAATCCAACATGACTATAAACCCGCCAGGCCGTTGGCCGCCAGGGTAAAGATCAACAACAGGAGCAAGAAGGCCCAGAGCAGCCCGCCCTCGCCTTCCAACAGGCGGTTAATGATCTGAAAAACCCGGCTGAAGAGATGGTAGATTGACCAAAGGATGCGGTAAAACCAGATCAGCGAAAGAAGCTGGCCCCAAAAGCTGGCCCCCCATTTGAGTGTGGTCCGGAAAGTGGCCTCACCGGGCAGGCGGATCGGATCGCGTTCGTTGAACCACCAGAGGGCGCTGGTGATGCCCAGCACGGCCACCCCAAAAAACCAGTTGGACAGGGAGACAGATGAATCGAGGGCCGGGCGATACAGCCAGCCCAGGCCAAAATGGGTCAGCGGCAAGATCGCCAGCCCCAGGGAGTAAATCAGCCAGGCCCAGGCCTCACGCCCGTGCATGCTCTCGGCGGCAGAAAAGGTGTGGCGCAAATAGCCCAGGAGGAGCGAAACCAGAGCGACAAAGAGCAGCACATTCGGAATGATCCACCAACCCAGGATTGGCCCGCTTTCAGGGCGCAAAAACAGGGCGGCGCCGCCCCAGGTGGGCGAAAATGGCATTCCGGAAGCCGCCAGCATCCCAACCAGCACCAGGATATTCAAATAAGGGTGGCGGGCTGAATAGAGAAACAACAGCCCGCCCGAAAAGAGAAGCGCCAGCCCCCAGGCCATGGCAGACGGCACATCACCGCGCACGGCGGCAGCCACAGCCAGCGAGGCCAGGCCGAGCAGCCAGAATGGGCGGCCGCTCAACTCTGTGCGGGCGGTCAGCCAGGCAAATCCACTGTAGAAGGCGGCAAGGCTGGCAAAAACCAGGAAAATCGCCGATACCAGGGGCGTGAGCGGGATTGAAGCAATCCGCACCAGCAGCACCAGGCTGGCGGCTGCGGGGGCCAGGCGCAGGGCCGTGCCGACGCCGCGGCGCATCGGGATCTCTTCGAGCAGGGGCGCCTGAAGCGGCAAAACGCCCAGGCGCAGACCGGCAGCCAGGATGAGCAGCGGGGCCACCTGAACCGGAACAGACCCAAAGCCAAGCTCCACGCCCAGGGTGCGGCTGACCACGATCGCCAGAATGAACATCGCCGTACCGGCGACCCGAGCCGTGAAGGCCAGCACGCCGCCTTCACGCACCTCGCTCTGGCGCACCTGAAACAACTGCACCAGAAGCTCCAATAGATCGAGGGCGCTCCAGGCCAGCAGAAATGTCAGCGGATTGCCAGCCCAGACGGCCACCAAACCGAGCCCGGTCAAACCCAGGCTGCCGCTCCAGGCTCGCCAGCTTCCCGGGTTCAAGCGCACCACCGCAGTCAGCAGAATGGCCAACAAAAGCACGGCCAGACTGACCGAAAACGGCCAGGAAACCGAATCGATCAGCAGGGCGGGCGAAAAAGGCAGGATTTCCGCAGGCTGCCAGCTGAGCAGGGGCACAAAATGCACCTCTTCCGGCCGGGCCAGGATAACCGCCGCCAGGGTCAGCAGGGCCGAGAGCAGCGCCACAAACCACAAACCCTGAAATTTTGGCCGGGCGAGACGCAAACCAAAGACCAGCACCGCCCCCAGGAGAGGCAGCCCCAGGGCCAGGTAAATGGGCCAATGCGACAGCAGATCAGAAATCACAAAACGGGGGCTCCCGCAGCGCGTTTTAGGAATTGTCCCTGTCCGGATTTACCGAGCCAGCGCTCCTGGTCGACAATCAGCTTGCCGCGCAGGAAAACCTTCTCCGGATAGCCAACCAGGTCCCAGCCTTCAAACAGGTTGTAATCGGTGCGGTGCTGGGCATGGGCGACGCCGTACTGCAGCTTGCGCTCCGGATCCCAGACCACCAGGTCGGCATCCGAACCGGGCAGCAGGGCGCCCTTGCGCGGGTAGAGGCCAAAGATTTTGGCCGGGTTGGTGCTGGTGAGGGCCACAAACTGGTTGGGGGTCAGGCGGCCGGTGCGAACGCCGTAAGACCAGAGGATGGGCAGCCGGTCGCCCACCGCCGGCAGGCCGTTGGGGATTTTGGTGAAATCATTTTTGCCCAATTCCTTGCCCGGGATGGCCACCTTTTGGCCCTCATAGGTGATTGGCTGGCTGCCATCAAAGAAGAACGGGCAGTGGTCGGTGCCGACGGTCTGTAAAATTCCGTTCGAGAGGCCCTGCCACAGGCGCTGGTTATCGGCGGCGGTGCGCATGGGCGGCGAACAGACCCACTTGGCCCCATCCGGGCGGAGGTAGCTCTCATCGGTAAAGAAGAGATACTGCGGGCAGGTCTCGCCCATCACCGTCACGCCGCGCTGGCGGGCGTAGTCGAGCTGGTCCACCTCGCCGCCGGCGTTCATGTGCACAATGTAGAGGGGTGCGCTGGCCTGGGCTGCCAGGGCTGCCCCGCGCAGGACGGCTTCGACCGCGCCCCAGGCCGGGCGGGTGCGGGCGTGCCATTCCGGCCCGGTTTTGCCGGCGGCGACCGCCTCAGCAGTCAGGGTTTCGATCACATCGCCGTTCTCGGCGTGCATCATCACCAGCATGCCATGCTCTTTGGCCAGGCGCAGGGTGTGGAATATCCCGCCGTCGTCCAGGCGCATCCGGCCGTTGTAGGCCGAAAAAACCTTCAAGGAGGTAATCCCGGCATCCGAAAGTTGGGCAATTTCGGCCGCGACTTGCTCATCCATGCGCTGGACATTCATGTGAAAGCTAAAATCGACCGCTGCCAGGGCATCGGCTTTGGCGTGCCAGGCGGCAATGCTGTTTGCCATCGGGCCGGGATCGTGGGGCACAAAGTCGATCACGGTGGTGGTGCCGCCAAAAGCGGCGGCCTTATGCCCGGTGTAGTGGTCATCCGAGGAGACCGTGCCAAACATGGGCAGGGCGAAGTGGGTGTGCGGGTCCACCCCGCCGGGAAAGATCAGCTTGCCGGTAACATCCAATACTTCTGCGCCAGGGATATCCAGGTCTTTGCCGATCAGGGTGATGGTTTCGCCCTCGATCAGAATATCGGCCTGAAAAGTTTCGGCTGCGGTTATCAGGGTTCCAGATTTTAATAGTAAAGCCATTGAAAATCCTCCAGGGTCGGGATGGGTTAATTATAACCGCAGTTTTCAGGGTGGTTGAGGGGGGTGATAAGACCAAGATTGACACTGGCTTAACTGTGGGTATAATTACCGTAATTATTAGACCGACAGTCGGTCTATAAGATTGAAAGGAAATTCATATGGTTCGAATAATCAAAGATCCTAGCGTTCGGCGCAGCGAAATCCTGGATTCAGCTCAACGCCTGCTTTACAGCAAGGGTTACGAAGAGATGACGATTCAAAACATTCTGGATGACACCCATATTTCCAAAGGGGCGTTCTACCACTATTTTGATTCGAAGCAGGCATTGCTGGAAGGTCTGATCGAGCGCACGGGTGAGGAGGGTATGCAGATTATTCGTCCCGTTTTGACAGACCCCAAATTGAATGCTCTCATAAAATTACAGATTTATTTTGATTTAGCTTTGCGCTGGAAAACCGCTCAAAAGGCCGCCTTGATTCCCATCCTGAGGATCTGGTATTCAGATGACAACACCCTCCTGCGCCAAAAAGAGCTGGCCGCTGGCAAGAAAATCATGATCCCTTTATTGACGGACGTTCTACGACAGGGCATCACGGAAGGGCTAATGGAGGCAGCGCATCCCGAACAAACCGCTGAAGTGCTCGTTTCGCTCATTATGGGCCTATCCGATGCCCTGGGAGATTTGATCCTGGCGGGCCAGGCAGGGCCCGTCGACCTGGAGCGGGTGGAAGCCACCATAACCGCCTACACCCACGCTATTGAGCGAACGCTGGGCTCTGCCCCGTCCTCACTGAAACTGATCGACATGGAAACAATGAAGCAGTGGTTTTTATAATTCTAGAACCGATAAGGATCTGACATGAAAAATCTGGCCTCGAAATTCTTACGTTTTGCCGCCTGGGCGGGAATGATTGGGCCCACCCTATTCGTGGTGACTTTTTTGCTGGAAGGCTGGATTCGTCCTGGGTATAACCCTTTGGCCGAGTATGTCAGCGCTCTGTCACTTGGCGAACGCGGCTGGATACAAATCATTAATTTTGTCATCTTCGGCGCCCTGCTGTTCGGGTTTACCCGAGCTATCGCAGCCGAGTTTCCGAATGGCAAAGCCTCACGCTGGGGACTCATCCTCCTGACAAGCATCGCTGCCGGTTATTTTTTCTCCGGCCCGTTCATCATGGATCCTATGGGCACTCCCTTAGCTGAAACGACCTTTCATGGCAATCTGCACGGTATTCTTGGCGCGATTGTGTTCGTGATGATGCCTATCACGATTTTTGTGTTTTGGCGCCGGTTTCAGTCGGACCCCAAATGGAGATTCTTGCAGGGGTGGACTCTGGCATTGGGGATTCTCTGCGCCGCGGTCGATATCTATTTTTCCATCATATCCAAGATTCCGATTTTATTGACTTCGCAAAGCCCCTGGATTGGCCTGATTCAGCGAGGCGTGATCATACCGTTTATGATCTGGGTATTTGTGTTTGGGTTAGGAATGACCAAAGTCATGAAAGAACCCAAATAACACATTGCCGGTTCTGGCAGCAGTTATGTGCCATAGGAGCCTGCTTCTTCAGCTTAATTGACGAAGGTGTTTAGATTATCATGGACTATTTTGGGGCGACCCTGCTCGTTTTTTTCGCTATCGCCGGATGGTGTTTGGCTGTATATTGGCATAGATCCTGCCAGCCGCAGTCCGAAGATGCTGTTAAGCTGCCCAGAATTTTTAGCATTCCATTTGGAATTGCTCGTTCGGACCGGGTAGTAAATTGGCGGGGTGTTTTACTCCAGATATCCATCTACATTTTTGTGCCAATCTACATACAGGTTCCATTAGGATTGATTACCCGAGCTGAGGCGTTTGAGAAATTAATTTTCCCAATAACGCTGGTCGCTGTAATTGTTTTTTGTTCTCATTGAGAAGGAAATGAGAATTGCCTTTCAGGTGAGAGTATGGTGATGTCTCGAAAATACACAAAAGCTTTCGCCGCAGTGATTTTTTTGGTGGCAGTGCTTTGCATCGTAACATCCCTGCTGGCTGGTAAAAGCAGCGCCGGCCTCTCTCAGACATTAGCGATAACAGATTTTTATTTTTGCACAATCATGGAGCAAAACGGTAATTCATATACGCGTACGGACACGATTGCTTTAGCTGAGTTCACCAAAAATCTCTATATTTGTGGAAACGCCATCACCGACGGCCGCCCTGCTATCCTCAGCGTGCTCGTTTATCAAAATTCAACCAACAGCCTTGTTCTGGATGCGGTACAAACAGGCGAAACAGTATCCTCCGGTTTCTTCGCTTACGCAATTCCAAAAGATGCCTTTAATGAGACCGGTGTTTATAAAGCGAATATTCTTTTCGGCCGCGTATCGATCACATCTGCCCTCATTACCATAACGCCGTAGTAAAATTCTCATCCTTAGAAACGAAAAAAAGTAACACAATGATCTACACGCAAAAAGGTTGTTTGCAATCTGTCGTAAATTCATTTGCGGCTTTCTTATTTATTGTGATTTCCGTAACAAGTACTTTGTCTTTTTCCCAGGCACTATGGGATTTGCCCTTAAAATTAACCCCGCTTGAAAATATCACCTTACTATTAAGCGCCTTTTTGAACAGCTATGCGTTGCTTCTCATCGTTCTACCCGTGATTCTATTGTTGACATGGGCGTTTCCTTCAATTCGAATTTCAAAAAATGGACTTCGATATTATTCCTTTTTTGGGAGTAAATGGATACGTTGGAACGAAATAGATGATATTGTTGATTTGAAGTGGCCGCATAATTATAAGGCTGTCGTAATTAACCGAAAAGGCTTTGTAATATTCAATGGACTCTGGGTAAATTTTGTTTATGGTGCTTTTCTAGGTATCCCAGACCCTCTCATCCTACTTTCAGAGAATATAAACGGTCGAGTCGAACTTCTTGACGCAATTGAGAAAGGTTCGGCCAGTGCTTCGGACAGATAAATTATCTGCAAATGTTAAGTGTTTGATTTCGCCAAAAAATTGAGTGCTCACTGCCAATGACATTAAGGTGAGTTACTCAATTCCCGGTCAAGGCAGAGACAACGGTGTCCAACCGAGCAAATAAATCCAAATATCTTGTTTTTCGCCGCTGACCAGTTTCTGCATAATCCAACGATCTAAATCTACCATAACCAATTCTATAACGGCATGAGAATCGCCCGCTTTACCTTCATGTAGAAGAAATATTACCTGCCTGCGGCTGGGAAGCCATGTTTCAGGAAACATCATCAAATATCCTGCCCGGCATATCTCGCGAAACGATAAAGCTACCATGTCCAATAACAACACTCGCCCAGCCAAGACTTCGCGGAATAATCCAATCGTTAGATATTGCCCATCTGGGGAGAACTGCAAGTTATTCACAGGGGACCAAAATTCTGCAGGGATTTCCAATAATGGAACCAGCCGTTTCCCATCCCGGGATAGACTGTACAATACATTCCTTTCTGTTTCACCATTCTTGATTACGAAAAGAACTTGAGAGCCGTCCGGAGCCCAGGCTGAAACCGGGCTAATTGCATCACCATAATAATATGAGGATTGCCACAAATCGCTCCCGGAAGCAATATCACGTAAAATCAGGGAATAACCCTGATTTGTCAGAGCAGTATAAAAAACCAATTCCTGGCTGGGGTCAAATTCAATAAAACTGTCCAATATGCTGCCGTAATTGTGCCCTGGTAAATCGAGTGTCAATGTTTCCGTTACAGCCAGTCCAGAACGAATATCCAGGTTGGCGATTGTGCTCCTTTCACCAACGCCATAGATTAAGTTCCGCTCCAGATAAATTTGGACCTTTCCATCAGCCGTCCAACCTTTGAGCCATTTCCACGAATCAGCCCAGCGAAAACGCTGTTCCTGGCGGGTCTCCAGATCATACACAACGAGTTCGCGTTGACTATTTTGCTTGACACTCCAGGCAATTTTTTTGCCGTTCACTGATAATTTTTGGTCTAAAAAACCTGTTGGATTCAGGGCAGAAAACGGATTTGGGTGGAGATTAGAAACCCCAAATACTTCTTTGGTGGTATCCGGTCCATAGTATTGAAATAGTATCGTTCCATTGTACAGAACGTCAGGTTCTCCTGGTAAAACGAGTTCAGGGCAATCAGATGAAACGGTTAGAATGTGAACTGGTGTGCTTGTTGGAGATGGCGTTAAAGATGGAGTGGCAGTTGGTGCGCTTGTTGGAGATGGCGTTAAGGACGGAATGGCTGTTTGAGTTGGCGTTGAGGAGGCTGTACTGGTTATTTGTGGAAGAACATAAAAGCCTGGCTTCGCCGGGGTAATTGTTTTACCGGAATCTGATGAAACAGTTATGAGTATCGGTTGTTCTGCTAACGAACAGGACGTAAGAAATAGACAGGCCAGGAAAACAATCTTGATAATGAATTCCACCTTTTTCATAATCACCTTGTATCGGGAAAAGTTATCCCCCAGGGTCGTTCAGCGTTTATTTATACAAACTGACCCCGGTTTGGTCCACCTGGGATAACAACTGGCGCACGCTCAGTTTTAACAGCGGGTGCCGCAGGTCGGGGGCCAGCTCGGCCAGGGGCACCAGGACAAAGGCCCGCTCTGCCAGGCGGGGGTGGGGAATGCCCAGACCGGGCAAATCGATGAAGATATCGCCATAAAATAAAATGTCCAGGTCGATCAGGCGCGGGCCGTAGTGAAATGTAGGTTGGCGGCCCAGGTCGAGCTCAACCTGTTTCAATGCTGCCAGCAGATCGAGTGGGAAGAGATCCGTTTCCACCTCCAGCGCCTGGTTCAAAAAGGCGGGCTGGTCGGTAAAACCCCAGGGGGCGGTCTGGTAAATCGACGAGGCCCGCAGCAAACGCGCCCAGGGTGCGAGGCTCTGGCGGGCCTCGAGTAAATTTTGTTCGCGCTGCCCCAGGTTTGTGCCCAGGCCCAGATACACCAGCGTGCTCATGTCAGCCGCTCGATGATGGCAGCGGTGGCCTGACCATGCCCGATGCACATGGTTTGCAGGCCGTACTTGCCTTTGGTGCGCTCCAGGGCATAGAGCAGTTTGGTCATCAGCACCGCGCCGGTTGCGCCCAGCGGATGTCCGTGGGCAATGGCGCCGCCATCCGGGTTGACTTTGGCCGGGTCGGGGTGGAGTTCTTTTTGCCAGGCCAGAACCACCGAAGCAAAGGCCTCGTTGATTTCAATGATATCCATTTCGTCCAGGGTCAGCCCGGCTTTTTCGAGGACAAGGCGGGTGGCGGCAATTGGCCCATCCAGCATCAAGACCGGGTCCGAGCCGATCACGGCCCGGGCTACAATCCGGGCTCTGGGCATCAGGTTGTAACGCCCCACCGCCTTTGGTGAGGCCAGCAGCAGGGCGGCGGTCCCATCGCTGACCTGGCTGGCGTTGCCGGCTGTGATGACCCCATCGGGCTTGAAGGCCGGTTTTAATCCGGCCATTCTGGCCCGGTCGGGCGGCATGCGCACGCCCTCATCCTGGCGGAACGTGCGCCCATCGGAGAGCGCCAGGGGCAGGATCTGGCTCTCAAAAAAGCCCTGCTGGATGGCCTGCATGGCGCGCTGATGGCTCTGAAAGGCATAATCATCCAGTTCGTCCCGGCTGAGGCCCCATTTATCCGCCATCAGCTCGGCGCTGACGCCCTGATGGACAAGGGCATAGGGGAAACCGTTGGGCCATTCCCTGGGGTAATCGGCGCCAATGGCCTGGTGCGACATCATTTCGACGCCGCCCGCCACCACCAGGTCCATATCGCCGGCCAAAATTGCCTGGGCAGCGAAGTGGACGGCCTGCTGGCTGGAGCCGCACATCCGGTTGAGGGTCACACCGGGCACATGCACCGGCAGACCGGCCTTCAGCGCAGCCAGGCGGGCCAGATTGGCGCCCTGGTCGCCCACGGCAGTCACAATGCCCCAAACCACATCTTCAATTCGCCCGCCAGGGACATAGGAACGCCGCACAGCCTCTTGCAAGACGGCTGCCGCCAGATCCACCGGCTGGTACCCCGCCAGGGCGCCGCTGGCCTTACCCGCAGCAATGGCACTGCGGACCGCTGAGATGATATAGACTTCGTCTGTCACTGTGTTCACCTTGATCTGTAATTTTTTGTGTGTCCAATCCAGCGAGGAGGCGGTGGGGCGGCGGAGGGCGAAATGAGGCGGGGGTTGAAACCCCCGCCTCAGTACATGGAAGCCCTTCGGGCTAATAAATTTAGCCCCGCCAGGGGCTTCCACGTACTGAGGAAGGGCTTGAGCCGAATCGGCTTTAGCCCGACCGGCTTGTGCCGAACCGACACTGCCAAATTATCATTTTCTGCATCCAATGCGTTGGATCACGATTAAGGATACCACAACCGATGGTAGAATCGATTTATATTTGTTGAGTTGATAAGGAGTTTTGTATGTCTCAAGCAGCGTTTCATTTCCCGCGTGGCTTTCAATGGGGAACCGCCACGGCCGCCCACCAGGTGGAAGGCAATAATCTCAACAACAATTGGGCCGCCTGGGAAAATATCCCCGGGAAAATTGAGCATGGGCAGAAAGCCGGCCTGGCCTGTGATTGGTGGGGCGGCCGTTGGCGCGAAGATTTGGATCGGGCTGCCAACGCCGGGCAGAACACCCACCGCCTTTCGATTGAGTGGAGCCGGATCCAGCCGGCCCCAGACCGCTGGGACGAAAGCGCTCTGGACAAATACATGGAGATTCTGCGCGGTCTGAAAGAACGCAAGATGACCGCCATGGTCACCCTGCACCACTTCACCAACCCGATCTGGATCGAGGAAAAGGGCGGCTGGGAAAACGAAGCCACGGTGGCGGCTTTTGAAAAATTTACCCGCAAAGCCGTTGAAACCCTGAAAGAGTATGTCACCCAGTGGTGTACGGTCAATGAGCCCAACGTGTATGCCGTGGAAGGCTTTGTCGAAGGGGTGTTCCCGCCCGGCAAACACGATATGAGCGCCATGCTGCGGGTTATGGCTAACCTGGTGCGCGGGCACGCTGCGGCGTACCATGCCATTCACAGCATCCAGCCCAACGCCCAGGTGGGGATCGCGGCCCAATACCGCAGTCTGGCGCCCGGGATTGCCTGGTCTCCCATTGATCAGGCGCTGGCCAAAATGATGTCGAACTTCTTCAACGACTCCTTCACCCGCGCACTGGTCAGCGGGACACTGCGCACCCCGATGGGCAGCGTTCGCATCCCGGCAGCCAAAAACACGCAGGACTTTCTGGGTTTGAATTATTACACCCGCGACTATATGACCTTCGACCTGCGGCATGCCAATACGCTCTTCAGCCGGCGCTATTTCCGCCCGGATGCCGAATTGAGCAAGAACAAGTTTATTGCCAATGAACCGGAAGGTTTTTTTGAAGCCATGAAATGGGCCTATGGCTATAAACTGCCGATTGTAATTACCGAAAACGGGGTTGAAGACCCCGACGACACCTTCCGCCCCACCTACCTGGCCGAACACATTCATCAGGTGTGGAAAGCCGTCAACAACAACTACCCGATTCAAGGCTATTACCACTGGTCGCTGGTGGACAATTTTGAATGGGAACGGGGCTGGACCCAGCGCTTTGGCCTGTGGGAAGTGGACCCCGAAAGTCAGGCGCGGCGCAAACGCCCCAGCGCCGACTTTTACGCTGAGATCTGCCGTGAAAACGGCCTGTCTTCGGATATGGTGGCGCGCTACGCCCCGAAGCTGTTCAGCAAACTCTTCCCGAACTAAATTACCCCATTTTTCAGGTGTTGTTTTGGGTGGCGTAGCCACCCAAAACAACACCTTTTTTAACCAACCTGAACTGGAGGTAATTTATTCTGACGATGTTGGGCAAAGCCCAACATCGTCAGAATAAATTAATTAAAAAATGTTTTGGCGTCCTGATGAATTGTGGTATAATCTCGCCGCTTGGAGAGGTTGCCTAGTCTGGTCTAAGGCGCACGCCTGGAGAGCGTGTAATCCGCAAGGGTTCGAGAGTTCGAATCTCTCCCTCTCCGCCACAAAAAACGAGAGCATTTGCTGTGTGCAAATGCTCTCGTTTTGGGTATGAACGATCCCGAAATCGGCACCCCAACATGCTGGCGGCAAAGTATAATCCCGGGTATGAAATTCTATTTTATTCGGCACGGGGAAAGTCAGGCCAATTTGCGCCACGAGATCGCCAACCGCGGGCTGCGCTACGGCCTGACCCCCAAAGGCCGCCAGCAGGCAGAGGAATTGGCGCTGCGCATGCAGGGCCAGGCGATTGATCAGATCTTCACCAGCCCGGTATTACGCGCCCTGGAAACCAGCATCATCCTGGCCAACAGGTTGGGCGTGGGGTATGAAGTAACCGATGCACTGCGCGAATATGACTGCGGCTGTATGGAGGGTAGATCGGATGAAACCGCCTGGAAGAGCTGGCAGTGGCTGTACGATGCCTGGGTGATCCATAAAAACTATGCTGAGCGGATCGAGGGCGGCGAAAGTTTTCATGATCTGCGCGCCCGGTTTGTGCCCTGGATGGAAAGCCTGATCGAAAAATACCAGGACCAACCGCTGAATATTGCCTGCGTGGGCCACGGCGGGATTTACACCATGATGCTGCCGCTTGTATTGAAAAATGTCGATACCGGTGTAATCGAACGGTTTGGGTTCGACTATACCACAGTGATTCAGGCTGAACTGCGCCCGGAGGGGTTGTTCTGCACCGAATGGAATGGGCACAGGTTATGAACCGTCTGTTCGTGATAAGAGATTTTTGGGTGGCTACGCCACCCAAAAATCTCTATTCCCGAACTGGCGTTATGAAGGAGAATAATAGATGAAAGATAAAATCGTTTTAATCACCGGCGGGACAGGCGGGATTGGCAAGCAAACCGCCCTTGGGCTGGCAAAAGCCGGGGCAGAGGTGATTGTGACCGGGCGCAGCCAGGCCAGCGGCGAGGCTGCCGTCCAGGAACTGCGCCAGGCCAGCGGAAACCAGCGTGTTGATCTCCTGCTGGCGGATCTCGCCACCCAGACCGGGGTGCGCTCGCTGGCTTCCCAGTTTGCCAGCAAGCACAGCCGGCTGGATGTGTTGATCAACAACGCCGGGCTGGTGGCTGCAGAGCGCCAGTTGACCGTCGATGGGATCGAATCGATCTTTGCGGTCAATGTCGTCACCCCGTTTCTCCTCACCCACCTGCTGATGCCCAGCCTCAAAGCCAGCCCGGCAGCCCGGGTGGTGAATCTGAGCGGCGGCAGCCACCCGGCCAAAATCGAGCTGGATAACCTGCAGGCCGAACGCTCGTTTGCCGGGCTTGAGACCTATTCGCAGGCCAAGCTGGTGATGATGGCGGTCATGTACGAATTCGCCCTCCAGGTGCAGGGCAGCGCGGTGGCGATCAACGTGTGCTATCCCGGTCAGGCGTCGACCGCTATGACCCAGAGTGTGAACGCCGATATGCTGCCCGGGATGATGAAGATCATCTTTCCGCTCTTCAAGCTGTTTGTCCGCCCGGATGGCGGCAAATCAGCGCGCAGGGCAGCCCAATCCTCGATCTTTCTGGCCTCCTCGGCCCAGGCAGTCGGGGTGAATGGCAAATATTACGACACCAACAGCAAACCGGTGTCCTGGCCTGCGCCGGTCCTGGATTCGCAGATCCGCCAGACACTGTGGGCGGCAACCTCCCGGCTGAGCGGGTTGACATGATAAAATTACAAATAGAGTAAACTTCATCGAGTTTCCATCGCACCCAAGGAGCCGCTATGAAAAAAGCCCGGCAAACTCTATTTGTTTTTCTTCTGGTCAGCGCCATCACAGGTGCAGGGATATATTGGCTTTTCAGGGCAAACGCCAGCCTGGCCGCCCCGTTAAGCTGGCTGAGCCCCACCCTCTACCCACCCGCCAACAGCAACAACACCTACCAATCTTCAAACATCGGGATCGAGTTTAGCGAAAATATCAGCGCTTCGACATTCACGTCGAACACGATGACCGTCCATTCGGCCCTGTTGGGAAAGATGGAATTGTTCCAGCCGCTGAGCAGCCAGGCTGGGTTCATTTCCGGGCTGCCCACTGCCAGCTTCGGCTTCGGAGACACGATCGGGGTAACCGTCAAGAATGATTTCCAAAACCTGAGCGGCCAAAGCGCCCCCAGGCCAGTCGTCTGGCAGTTTCGGACTGCGAATACACCGGGCGGGGGATATTTTGGAAGCCAACAGACTGCCAGCCCGGGGATCATTTGGGCCATCGAGGCCGGCGATTTGAACGGCGACCTGCTGAATGATCTCTTTATCGGCACCGATGAAGGCGATCAGGTCTGGCTGAATTCGGGAGGCGTTTTGGCCGATTCATCCCAGCGGCTCGGGGTTTTCCAAAAAACTGTCGATGCGGCCCTGGGCGATCTGGACAATGATGGCGACCTGGACGCTCTGAGCATCAAGAGCGTCCGCAATCTGGCGGCCGCGGCCCAGGTCTGGCTAAACGACGGGCAGGGCATTCTGACAGCCGGAACAATCCTGACCCCCACCACCACCTACCGGTCCGCCGCCCTGGGCGACTTTAATGGCGATGGGTTTCTGGATGCAGTCATTGCTGGCGTCAACGGCGGCGATGTCTGGCTCAATCAGGGGGCAGGCCGTTTCAACCAAACGGGAAATTTGAACGGGTTGAGCGATGCCTTTTCCATCGCGGCCGGGGATATTGACCTGGATGGCGACCTGGATGTCTTTATCGCCACTGGTACGAACCTGCCAGACCGGGTCTATTTGAATGATGGCACGGGGGTGTTCAGCGACAGCGGTCAGAACCTGGGCGCAGAGTCTGGTTATGCGGCCCTTTTGGGCGATCTGGACGGCGACGGCGATCTGGACGCCTTTGTGGGCAACGGCGGCACAGCCCCGGGCGGGGTTTTGTGGTCAAACAGCGGGCCTGGGCTGTACTCGGCAGCGCTGCAGTCCTTCGGAACCGAAATGATCACCGCAGCCGCCATGGCAGACGTGGATGGCGACTTTGACCTGGACATTATCTCTGGAGCCAAAGGCGGCGTGGTCTGGGCCAACAATGGGGTCATGGTTTTCGAGAATGCGAATATTGCCCTGTCGAATGCCAACGCCGACGCCCTGATCGCCGCCGATATCACCGGGATCGGCCACATGGACATCATTTTAGAGAACGGCAGTTTGTTCGTCTTTCGGAATTATGAACCGCAAAGCTGTGAAGCCGACTGCCGTGATACGGCTTGTTCGGTGAGCTGCGTCTTAGTCTGCACTGCAGTGCCAGGTGACGCCAGACTGCCGTTACAGGCAGCCGCGCTTGACTTGAACATATTTTACGGGGTGCGCGACCAAGTGCTGGGCCAAACAGCCGCCGGCCAGCGTCTGAGCGGGCTGTACTACCAGCACAACCCGGAAATCATGCGGCAGCTGCTGATCAGCCCGACCCTGATGACCGAAGCGGCCAGCGTGCTGAATACCTGGCAGCCAAACCTGCAGGCCATGCTGAACGGACAGGGCAGCGGCGCAGTGATTACAACCGGGCAGGTGCAGGCCATCCAAAATTTCCTGACCCGCCTGGAGCGGGTCAGCAGTCCAAAGCTGAAGGCAGCCATCGCCGCCGAACGGGCCGCATTACCGGCCATGGAGACCTTTGTGGGCAAAAATATGGACCAGGCGCGCAGCGAGCTGGTGGGGTTCGGCCTTTTTATGCCTGTTGTGCAGCGTTAGTGGTCTGGCAAGCATCAATCTATAGTTTGTTTTGGGCACTTTGCGCCCAAAACAAACTATAGATTGATCTTTGACAATGCGCTAGTCGGCCGGAGCGGTTTCTCGCAGAAATTTCTCGCGATTGGCCGAGCGCGAGATTTTGCCGCTGCTGGTTTTGATGATCCACTTGGGCGCCACCAGGTGAACCTGGCGCAGCGCCACGGCCGAGCCGTGCATCACATTCTGGCGGATTTCGGCCGAGATTTTCTGGCGCACAGCCGGGTCGGCAGCGTCCAGGCCGACAGCCAGTTCGGCCACCAGCACCACATCCTCGGTGCCGCTGGCGTGGTTGTACACGCCAAAGGCCACCACCCGGCCCGGATGCACACCGGGGGTCTTGTTGGCCAGCAGTTCCAGATCCTGGGGGTAGATATTCTTGCCGCCCACGATGATCAGGTCTTTTTTGCGCCCAACCACATACAGCTCGCCCTCCACGCTGTACCCCAGGTCGCCGGTCAGATACCAGCCGGCATGGAAGGCTTTGGCCGTCAGGTCGGGCCGCTGGTAATAGCCGGTCAGCATGCTGCTGCTCTGCAGGGCAATCTCCCCAATCTGCCGGTCGGGCAGGGGGTGGTGATGGTCATTCACAATTTTGACCCGGGTATTGGAAATTGGCCGGCCAGCTGAGAGCATCCTAAGCGCCGTTTCGGGATCACTGGAAGGCTCGGCCTGGCGGCGGGTGGTGAAGGCCAGGGCGTCGATGCTGTCCACCTGGACAGGGATGTCGATCCCGCCCTGGGTGACGGCAAAAACATTTTCGGCCATGGCATAACAAGCTGCCAGGGCCTGAGGCTTCAGCCCATAGGGCAGAAAGCGATCCAGAAAGACCTGGTGGCTCTCCCACTGCATCGGTTCGGAGCAGTTAATCACCGCCCGCAGGCTGGAGAGATCCACCCCTTCCAGGTCGCGCTCCCGGATTTTGGCGGCGCAGAAGTTGTAGGCAAAGTTGGGCAGCCAGCACAGGCTGCCCTGGTAGCGGGTGATGGCCTGCAGCAGGCGCTGCGGGGCGCGCACCCAGTCGAAGGGCGAAAGCAGCACCAGCGGGACCCCAAAAAGCACCGGCATGACAAACCCGGCAATCAGCCCCATATCGTGGTAGAGCGGCAGCCAGCTCACAATCACATCCTGCCCGGTCAGATGAATGGCCTGGCTGTAGCTGCGCAGCTGGTTCAGCACAGCCCGGTGCGAGAGCGCCACGCCTTTTTGCAGCCCGGTGGTACCCGAAGAGTGCTGAAGCAGAATGATATCTTCAGGGCTGGCGGCAGTCCCAGGCAGGGACTCAAGCTGCGGATCGCTGACCGGCAGAACCTGCCCGCTGGAAATCACCGCCCGAACCGAGCTGCCCGGCTGGAGCGTGCTGAGCACGCTGGCCAGAAAATCCGGATAGGTCACAATGCCAGCCGGCTGGGTGGTTTGGAGCAGGGCGGTCATATCCTGGGCGTAGCGTTCGGGCGAAAGTTTCTCGGTCAGGAATGGCATGATCGCCGGCACAACCCCGGCCAGGATGGCGCCCCAAAAGCTGTAGACCAGATCCAGGCCGTGCTGGAGCACCAGCACCACCACCTCGCCAGGCCGGATGCCCTGGCGCGAATATTCCTGGGCGTAGCCGGCGGCGCCTTCCAGCAGGAGGCGGTATGAAATCTCGGCTTCTTCGCCCTGAGCAAACAGCAGGCGCAGGCTGATCTGGTCGGGAAATGCTTTATAATGGTTTGCCAGGATGGCAGGCAGTGTCTCCGCAGGGAGTGTCTCCGGCAGTGTCTCCATCAGGCCGTTTTCGCCCGGATCAAAGCGACCAGTTCAGCCAGCGTATCAAACGTTTCGGCATTCAGTTCTGTGTCTTCCAGGTGGACGCCAAATTCGTTTTCAATAAAAAAGGACAGGTCAATCAGGCTGAAGGAGTCGATCACCCCTCCCGACAAAAGCGGCGTATTGAGATCGAGGACAGCATCTGGTTGGCGTAAGATTTTATGCGTAATAAATTGGATCAGTTTGTTTTCCATCGTTTTTTTCACCTTGTGCAGGTATTATACCCATGAACAGCGTGAAAACACCTCAAACACAAGCGCCGGCGGCGCCAATCTTCAGCCGCGGCGCAGGATTGAAAGCCCTGGGTTTTGCCGGGCGGCTGGTTTTGGCGTTCATTGGGTTTGTCCTGATCAGCGAAAGCCTGGTGCGCCTGCCTGTGTTCAACGCGATCTCGCCTTACCGGTCTTTGGGGCTCTGGTATTACCCTTTTGATATCAAGTGGTACCGGCTGGAGAAGTACATCCAGCAGCACGGCGGGGTGGATGTGATCCTGCTGGGCAGCTCGCTGGTCAACACAGGCCTGATCCCCGAAGAAATTTCCCAGGCATATCAGGCCGAAACCGGTACAGGGCTCAGGGTGTTCAATTTTGGGATTGACGGCATGACCATCGCCCCCAACTCGGAAGCGGCCAAAATCCTGGTTGAAAAATATCAGCCCCAGCTTTTGATCTTCGTAACCGAAATTCGCGACTACGACGACGGCAACGGCCTGCGGGTGCAGGACGAATTTCTGACAAACCACTGGATCCGCTACCAGATGGGCTTTTGGGATTTCAACGGCTGGATCATCGACCATTCCAGGGCCCTGCAGCACTATCTGGTTTACCGGAACTGGACCAGCACCCAGTTCAGCTCCACCCTGAACGCCTATTTTGGGAAGCTGGAGGATGTAACCGAGAGCGGTTATGAGCCCGACAATGCGGATGCGTCTCGCTTTGACCCGGAAACCAACATCCTGGCGCCTTTCCCCCTGGCCGAAGCCCGTCTGGCGAACCTGCGCACCCTTCTGGGACTGGGGAAATCCGGCCAAACCCAGATCATGATTATGGAGATGCCAGTGGATCCCCGCATCTATCAGGCAATGGGCGGCGCTGCTGCCCAACAGGCGTTTCGGGAGACAGTATCCCAGGTTGTTCAGGAAGGCGGCGGGATTTTTCTGCCGGCAGATGACACCCTCATCCCGGTGTCAGGACGCTCGAACCCTCAGCATCTCAACATCCAGGGAGCGCCGATCTTGAGCGCCTTCCTGGGGAAACAAATGGCAAACCTGACCCTGCAGCAGGTTTTGCAGTTTCAAAACCTGCCGTAGAGCAACACGCCATGTCACTCACCTCACTTAATTTTGGTATTTTTTTGCTGGCGGCTGTGCTGGTTTACTGGTCTGGCGATTTCTGGCTGAAGCGGATTTTTGCAGCCCAGCCGGCAAACGCCACCCGCCTCCAGGCCTGGCGCAGCGGGTGGCTGGCCGCAGCCTGCATGGCCTTCCTGCTTTCGTGGTCAATACAGGCCGCCCTGACCCTGCTGGTGATCGCCATGGCCAATTTTTTGCTCGGACAGGTTCTGAGCAAGGAAGAAAAAAGGCGCAGCCTGGTCTTGTGGCTGGGGATTGGCTTCAACCTGCTGGCCCTGGTTGGGTTGAAATACGCCGGGTTCTATCTACCGGGCGTCACTGCCCTGATCAAGGCCCTGGGCGGGCAGGACAGCGGGGCGCTCCAGATTTTGATGCCTATCGGGCTGTCGTTCATCAGCGTCCAGATGATCTCCTACCTGATCGACGTCTACCGCCGGCAGGCAAAGCCAGAGACAGACTGGGTGAGATTTTGCATTTATGGGCTTTACTTCCCCAAAATTTTATCTGGGCCGATAGAACGCGCCCGGACCTTTTTACCGCGCCTGGCAAACCCGCAGCCCCTGACGGATCAGAGCCTGGCCCGGGCGCTTGGCCTGATTGGGGTGGGGCTGGTGCGCAAGGTTATCATCGCCAACAGCCTGTACGCCCTGCTGCCGGCGGATCTTTTTGTGACCCCGCTGAATTACCCGGCCCAACTGCTGGCGCTCTGGCTGGCGGCTTACTCGTTTTATCTTTACAACGACTTTGCCGGTTATTCCGCACTGGCGCGGGGTGTCAGCGGCCTGTTTGGGATTGAGCTGACCCAGAACTTTAACACGCCTTTTGCAGCCCAAACCTTCTCGGATTTTTGGAACCGCTGGCACATCAGCTTATCGGCCTGGCTGCGGGATTATATCTACTTTCCGCTGGCGCGGGCCCTGCGCACCCGCATTCCAGACAGCGAACACAAGATCCATGTCATCCTGCCGCCCCTGGTCACCATGGCTGTCAGCGGTTTGTGGCATGGGGTTGGGTGGAACATGCTCCTGTGGGGCGGGCTGCATGGGGTTTACCAGGTGGTTGAACGCCTGCTCAACCTGAATACCCCCAGGGTGGCGCCCGGGCAGTCGCCGGCCAAACCGGGATGGCGGCAGCGTCTGGCGCCACTGGTGGTTTTTGTCTTCGTCACGCTGGCCTGGATCCCGTTTCGGATGGAGCTGAAGCCGGCCAGCCGCTATCTGGCCGGGTTGATCTTGCCTTCAAACTGGCGCATGCCCGATTTTTACTGGCTCAAGCTGATCCTGGGCGGGTGGGAGCAACTCAGCGAACTATCGGCCTTAAACCTGCCCGACCCGCGCCTGTTCGTTTTTATTGGGCTGGCTTTCTGGCTGGATAAGGTCCAGGCAGATCGGAAACAGGAACTGTTCTTCCTGGAGTGGCGCCCCTGGATTTTGGCGGCGGGCTGTGTGCTGGTTTTGGTGGGGATGTACCTGCTCTCGTTTGCCGACCTGGCAGCCCCGTTTGTCTACCAGGGGTTCTAAGGCTCATTCACCGCAATAATGGGAGTGCAAGGGGCTTCGCCGCTTGCACTCCCATTATTGATTTATGGAAGATCCAAATGGCTCAGCCAGATGACGGTGCGCAGCAGGGTGTCGGCGTGTTCATAGGTGTGCTGGAAGGTCTTGGTAACCACCATGCTCAACGGTCTGGGCCCCCAGCCGGTCTGGATGGAGGTGGTCCAGTCTGCGGGCGTAAATTGATCGAGCAGGTCAATCTGCTCCTGCCGGACGGCCCGGAAGGCCGCCGTCAGGCTGAAAAAATCCCGGGCCTGGACCTTTGCCCAGGCGGCGTCTTCGTCTTCCCGGGCATCGGCAGGCGGCAAAGGGCCTCCGAGCCACTGGCGCATGGCCGGCAGGGCCAGGCAGCGCTCGTACTCGGTGATGTGCCAGACATGCCGGGCAGGCTGCCAGGCGCCAAAGTACTCCGGGTCTGGAAGCAGTTTATGGTGCAAGCGGGTTGGGATTTGCGAAAAAGCCCATTCCAGGCCATCGGCGCTGGCTTTAAGTTGATAATGAAACCAGGTATTCCAATCTGTACTCATGTTGTCCTCGATTCTGAGGTGGATTATATCCCTAAAGAGAGGGACTTTGAACGTGCAAAGCACGTTCAAAGTCCCTCTCTTGGGAATTTTTATCCACTTTCCTGGTCAGGAAAGTGGATAAAGGGATTATTCTTAGCGGCCGAAGACAGCCAGGGCTGTCCCGGCAGCGTCGAGCAGGGTCAGCTGCTGACCTTCGAGCTTGTATGAGACTGCCTGTGCCAGCGCCGTGGTGTAGACGGCGGCCTGGGTCATGACAGGTTCTGCACAGGCCATCATGGTGGAAGCCATGTCCGGGTTGACTTTAAACTGGCTGCCTTCGGATTGGTACGTGCCGCTGAAACTGTTGCAGCCATCGCTGCCGCCCAGGGTGGTCTCATCCAGCTTCACAGTCACGGACACATCACTCAGGACGGGCTCGCCGTTCAAGGTTTGCAAAACCCATTCGATATCTTTCAAACCACTCTCCGATTGGGCGGTGGGCGGAAGGGTTGGGGTTGTTTGGGCAGCACAGGCGGTCAGCAGCAGGGCCAAAAGCAGGGCCAGCAGGACTGGCAGGGTCAGGTAGGATTTGGGTTGTTTCATATTCTTCTCCATAAAATATTTTTTCGTATCATCTCAATCAGTAAGGGAGGGCTTCTTTATTGAAATGGTACATTTTTTCTTTATATGAAGATAACGTCAAAAGGAAACAAAATGTTCCCGCGCAGATTAAAGCCACCGAACTTGCCGGCTCAAATAGCCAGGATCAGCCAGGCGGCGGGCTAAGGGCGGTTTGCCAAAGTCCGAAGCGGGGATTTAATTTGCCTTTCCGGGCAAATCCTGTCGCCACAACCAGTTAATCCCAAAGAGCAGGCTGACCAGGAGCAGCGGACCGGAAAACAGCAGGAAATTGCCGGCGGACTCGCCCCAACCGCCGAGCGCAAAGCGCAGAAAATAGAGCGATGCCAGCAGAAACGCCAGGAAACCAATCCACGGGCGGCGCCAGGCAAGGATCAGAAGCAGCCCCATGACGATGGATGGCAGCATGTGGATCAAAAAGCCAACCAGCATTTCCGTCAGCGTGTATTCCGGCGAAAACATATCCAGGGCAAACAGGCTGACAAAAAAGATGATCAAAACCCCTGCCAGGCGCGGGCTCCAGTAAATCAGCTTTGCCAGCCAGGGGCTTATCGAACCCTGGCGCCGCTCATAGGCAGCCTCTGCCAGCACCCCAATCGTTCCATAGAAGAGGATCAGGGGAATAGAGAGGATCAAGCCGCTGAGGGCCAACTGCCAGAGGGCCGAATCGCCGACAAGAATGTTCTGGTACAAAAACCGCCCCAGAGAAAGAACGTACAAGACGGCTAAAATCAGCACCAGCCAGATCCGAAATTGAGAAAGAGGTTTCTTTTCCATAGGGACCTTCCTTTCATGCATCTTCATATGCATTATCGCGCCAAACCGGGTGAAATACTTCGACCAGTTTGGCATGAAAGCGGCGGGCATTGCGAGGGAACATCTATGCCAGGGCAACACTGCCGTCTGGTGTAGGGGCGAGCCCGCCCGACCCCTGACTGTCTAATTCGTGTGTGTGCCGATCACCCCATCCCAGCCCGCCCCGAGGGCGGGGTTGGGGGTGGGCGGGTTTTCGATGCCACCCATACAGGTTAGACAGCCAGGGCGCCCGACTTGAAATATGGCGCTGCCATGATAGAAAGGGTCGCCCTGAGACGCCAAAACCGGGCGCCCCTTTCTATCATGGCAATACACGATAAATGCCAACCGGGGCGCCCCTACCCAAGGCAAGCGCATCTGCCGTAGGGGGGTCCGACAGATAACCGGCGCATCGCCATTCCCGATAATCCGGCAGGACGAGTCCGTCCTATCAGGCGCGGCCAAAACCGGGCGCCCCTTTATTTTACGGCAGGGTGAATAAATATTTTGTGCCAGGCCTCCCCGTTCCCAATCTGCAAAATATAAAAAGCCAAGACTGGGGTATACTTAATAAATATTTCAAGTTTTCAGTCATATACAAAATAATTCTTGAATTCAAGGTGATTTTATGATAAAAAATACATCAGAGATGACACTCGACGAAACAGACAAACTGATCCTGCGTTTGCTACAGGCCGATGGACGGCTGAGCAACCTGGATTTAGCCCGCCAGATTAACCTCTCCCCGCCTGCCACCCACGCCCGGCTGAGGCAACTGGAAAAAGAGGGCTACATCCGCAAATTTACAACCCTGGTAGACCGCGAAAAGGCCGGTTTCGACCTGCTGTGCTTCATCCATGTGGCGCTGCAAATGCACCAGCTGGAACAGGTGGACAATTTTCGAACCATGATGCGCCAGATACCCGAAGTGCTGGAGTGTCACCACATCACCGGTGAATATGACTATCTGCTCAAAGTTGTGCTGCACAACCGCAAAGACCTGGAGCGCTTCGTGGTTGACCGCATCACCCCAATTCACGGGATCGCCCGCATTCACACCAGCCTGGCGCTGACTGAAGTAAAAAGCACAACGGAACTTCCGTTGGAATAACAAACCGATTAAAGGAGAAAATATGACCGAAAACACCCCGAAGACAATGGGCCAGCAGTTTGGCCGCCGTTCATGGGCCGAACCCTGGAAAATCAAAATGGTTGAGCCGCTCAACATGATTACACGTGAAGAACGTCAAAAGGCGCTCGAAGAAGCAGGTTACAACACATTTTTACTCAAATCGGATGATGTCTATATCGACCTGCTGACCGACAGCGGCACCAGCGCCATGAGCGACCGCCAGTGGGCCGGGATGATGATGGGCGACGAAGCCTATGCCGGCAGCCGAAATTTCTATCACCTGGAAACTGCCATTCAGACCTACTATGGCTACAAATATATCCTGCCCACCCACCAGGGCCGCGGCGCCGAGCATCTGATCAGCCAGGCCGTGATTAAAAAAGGCCAGTACATCGCCGGCAACATGTACTTCACCACCACCCGCCTGCACCAGGAACTGGCGGGCGGCATCTTTGTGGATGTGATCATCGACGAAGCCCACGACCCAACCAGCCTGCATCCGTTCAAGGGCAACATTGACCTGGACAAGATGGAAAAACTGGTCAAAGAAAAAGGCGCCGAGAATATCGCCTATATCAGTCTGGCAGGCACGGTCAACATGGCAGGCGGGCAGCCCGTCAGCATGCAGAACGCCCGTGATCTGCGCGCCTTGTGCGACAAATACGGCCTCAAACTCTATCTGGACGCCACCCGCATGGTGGAAAACGCCCTGTTTATTCAGGAGCGCGAAGAAGGCTATGCCGATAAGAAGATCGCCGAGATCCTGAAAGAATTCTGCGGCTATACCGACGCCGCCTGGATGAGCGCCAAGAAAGACAACCTGGTCAACATTGGCGGCTGGCTGGCGGTCAACGACTGGAATGTATTCGAAGAACTGCGCAACCTGGTTGTGGTTTACGAAGGCCTGCACACCTACGGCGGCCTGGCCGGGCGCGACATGGAAGCCATGGCGATCGGGATTGGCGAATCGGTCAAGGATGACCACGTACGCTCGCGCGTGGGCCAGGTGCGCTATTTAGGCGAACTGCTGGTAGATTGGGGTATCCCGATCGTGCAGCCGGTGGGCGGACATGCCGTCTTCCTGGATGCACGCGCTTTTTACTCCCACCTCAAGCAGGTTGAATTCCCGGCCCAGACCCTGGCAGCCGAACTGTACCTGGACTCGGGCATCCGCTCGATGGAACGCGGGATCGCCAGCGCCGGCCGCGACCCCAAAACCGGCGACCATTACTACCCCAAGCTGGAGCTGACCCGCCTGACGATCCCCCGCCGGGTGTACACCCAGGCCCACATGGATGTGGTGGCAGAAGCGGTCAAGGCCGTCTTTGACGCCCGCGAGACAACCCGCGGCCTCAAGATGGTCTACGAACCCAAGTACCTGCGCTTCTTCCAGGCGCGCTTTGAAAGATTGTAAACAGTTTATTGATGTGAAGCAGCCTGTAGGCTGCTTCACATCAATAATAAGGAATGGACTGAGGAGGCTGATATGAGTGACCTGCGAGAACGACTGCGAATCCCGGAATCGCGCTTAGATGATTTGAATGCGCTCCTGCTGGACCCCAACAGCAGAGTGGTGAATGACATTCTGGCTGTGATCGCCAAATACGGCACGCCAGAAGAAATCAATGCCAAAGCCCGGGCTGCCGGAGCCCTGCCCGCCCTGCTGGAACGCGTAAAAGCCCAAACCCCCGAATATCTGGCCGACCTGGAATGGCTGGCTGCCCAGCGTGACAGCGGCGCCTTTATCTCGATTGAGGATTACCGCCGCCAGGTGTTGGGTGATAAAGTCAGCCAGGTCAGCTTTAACGAGGATGTCGCCGTCACCCTGGAAGTCAGCGCCCTGCAGTATTTCCCCTGGGTGATCAGCGCAGCTAAGAAAGCAATTGCCGAGCGCTCCCTGATGCCCGGACGCTGGATCAAGGTGCGCAAGATGAAAGAGCAGGAAGCCGACGGAGATCTGCCCGCCCTGGCGGCTGCCATGCAGATCATCGGCGCCAGCTATGTGGAAACCCTGGACACCAAAGGCACCGACGGCTCGAACATCCACCTGAACGGCCCGGCGACCATCACCGGCTATTTTGGCGGCATCGGACAGCCAAACGACCACCCGCTGCTCTGGCTGGATGAATACCTGTACTACTATACGAATTACGGTGTACGCCAGG
>Ga0268298_10000978_pt1 | contig 35433 bp, 30 predicted proteins | sample WWTPWeurt_MetaG_FD_194462 | JGI IMG/M metagenome (GOLD analysis project Ga0268298, IMG submission 194462) | Activated sludge microbial communities from WWTP in Nijmegen, Gelderland, Netherland - WWTP Weurt | ecosystem: Engineered > WWTP > Aerobic digester > Activated sludge | place...
GATCCGCGCCCTGGACCTGCGCTCCCGGGAGGCCATCGAAGAGATGACCACCGACACCGCCAAGGAAATCGCCAGTTTCCTCTACGACCGGGACCGCGACATTCTGGCCCTCTCGGACCAGGAGCCCTCGGAGGCCGCCTTTGCCCGCTTCCTGGACCGGCGCACCCGCCCCCTCTACCGTCACGGCACCTGGAAATTGTCCGAGGACGGCAAGACCTGGGTCGCCTCGGAGCCTGCACGGCGGGAAGCCAAGGTGACGCGACCGGTGCTGCCGGACAACGCCAAGGATTTCCACGCCCGCCCGGCGGAATACCTGGGAGAGAAGGAAGACCGCCCCCTGTTCGTCGAGGCCACCTTCGTCGGCCTGGACGGCCAGGAGCGCGTCAAAGTCACTCGGGGCGACCTGACCGATCCTCGCCCGCGCAGGGTCTCCGACCGCAGCCAGACCTTCGTCCGCGCCGAAACCTATTTCGCCGAACTCGCCGCACTGAAACCCGGCGAGATTCACGTTTCCGAGGTCATCGGCGCCTACGTGCCGACCCAGATCATCGGCCCTTACGTCCCCGCCGCCCTGGAAAAGGCGGGCAAGCCCTTCGAGCCGGAAAAATCCGCCTATGCGGGGACGGAGAACCCCTTGGGCAAGCGCTTCCGGGGCATTGTGCGCTGGACCACCCCGGTGGTGCGCGGGGGCCGTATCACCGGCTACGTGACCCTGGCCCTGGACCATGACCACATCCGCCAGTTTTCCGACCGGCTCATGCCCACGGACGAACGCTACACGCCCATCGCCGACGCCATCAAAGGCAACTACGCCTTCCTGTGGGACCACAAGAGCCGTTCGATCTCGCACCCACGGGATTACTTCATCGTCGGCTACAACCCGGACACAGGCCTTCCCGAAACACCCTGGATGGACGAGGAACTGTTCGCCGAGTGGCAGGCCAGTGGCAAGCCCTCCCACGAATTCCTGGCCGCAATTCCGCCCTTCCGGGACCAGAACCTGAAGAAGAAGCCCGCCAAGGCCCTGGTCAAGGCCGGCACGGTGGCCCTCGACTGCCGCTACCTGAATTTCTCGCCCCAGTGCGATGGCTGGAACGCGGTCACCGAGCACGGCGGCTCAGGTTCCTTCGTCATCTTCTTCTCGGGCCTGTGGAAGCTCACCACTGCCGCGGCGATCCCTTACTACACCGGCCGGTACGGCAAGTCCGCCCAGGGTTTCGGCTTCGTCACCATCGGCGCCAACGTGGACGAATTCCACAAGGCCGCCACCGAGACCGCCAGCCGCATCGGCCAGGTGGTGGCGGAAAAAGACAAGACTTTCAAGGCCCAGCGCGCCAGCCTGCTGGAATCCATCGACGCCAGCCTCACGCGCACGTCCTGGGGCCTGTGGGGGTCTACCGCGGTGATGATCGTCATCGTCATCTTCATCGCGGTGTGGATGGCCAATTTCCTCACCCGGCGCATCACGGGCATGATCGACGGTATCCACCGCTTCCAGGGCGGGCAGCTCGATCATCGTCTCGACGCCGGCTCCACCGACGAAATGGGCGAACTGGCCCGCTCCTTCAACGGCATGGCCGATTCGGTATCCGAATCCTTCCGCCGCCTGGAAGACGCGCGCCAGCGGGCGGAAGAGGCCAATCGCATGAAGTCCGAGTTCCTGGCCAGCATGTCCCACGAATTGCGCACGCCCCTGAACGGCATCCTCGGCTTTGCCGAAATCCTTCAGGCGGAACTGAGCGACCCGGCCCAGCAGGAATACGCCCGGGTGATCCAGGACAGCGGCCAGCACCTCCTCAGTCTGGTCAATGAGATCCTCGATCTCTCCAAGGTCGAGGCGGGCAAGATGGAATTCCAGTGGAGCGAAATCCCCCTGAGGGATCTGGCCGACGAGGTCGCCACCCTGCACCGCGGCCCGGCGGAGGCCAAGGGCTTGGCCCTCACCCTGGAATGCGCCGCCGAACTTCCGGACCATCTGGTCAGCGACCCCACCCGCCTGCGCCAGATACTCAATAACCTGCTCAGCAATGCGGTCAAATTCACCGCCGCCGGAAGCGTGCGCCTGGCGTTGTCCCGCAGCGGCGACGAAATCCTCTTTGCTGTCACCGACACGGGCCCCGGCATCGCCCCCGAGTATCACGACCTGGTCTTCGAGAAATTCAAGCAGGTCGAGCACTTCCTCACCCGCAGCCAGGGGGGCACCGGCCTGGGTCTGGCCCTGGTCAAGCAACTGGTCGAGCACATGGGAGGAAAGGTCGAACTGGAATCCGTACCGGGTGAAGGCGCCACCTTCACCGTCCGCCTCCCCCTGCGAGCCCCCGATGCCTGAACCCCGCGCTCTCGTCGTCGACGACAATCCCACCAACCGCATCCTCGCCCGGGCCTTGCTGAGCAAGCTGGGCTGGCCGGTGGACGACGTGGATGGCGGCGCCGCCGCCCTCGCCCGCCTGGAGCACGGCCGCTACACCCTCATCCTCCTCGACGTCAGCATGCCGGGGCTGTCCGGCGAAGAAACCTGCCGCGCCATGCGGGACCGCCCCGATGGCGCAGGCCTGCGCATCGTCGCGTACACCGCCCACGCCTACGACGACGAGCGCGCCCGCATCATGGCGGCGGGTTTCGACGACATCCTGATCAAACCCGTCACCATGGCGGCCATGGAAGCCGTTGTCGGGCGCCCCTGACCCTACCGCGAGAGGGCGTATAATGCGCGCCCATGTCCGACCCTAATCTTCCCGCGGACGGCGCCGCCCCTCCCGCCGAAATCACCTTCGCCGATCTTGGCCTGGCGCCGGAAATCCTGCGCGCCGTCACCGACGAGGGCTACACCCGCCCGACGCCCATCCAGGCCAAGGCCATTCCCCTCGTCCTGGCCGGCCAGGACATCATGGGGGGCGCCCAGACCGGCACGGGCAAGACCGCCGCCTTCACCCTGCCCATCCTGCAACGCCTGCTGCCCCACGCCAGCAGCAGCCCTTCCCCGGCCCGCCACCCGGTGCGCGCCCTGATCCTCGCCCCCACCCGCGAACTCGCGTTGCAGGTCTTCGAATCGGTGAAGACCTACAGCAAGCACACCCCCCTGCGCGCCATGTGCGCTTTCGGCGGCGTGGACATCAAACCCCAGATCGAGGAACTGCGGCGCGGGGTCGAAATCATGGTCGCCACCCCGGGACGGCTCCTGGATCACGTCGAACACAAGTCGGTGAGCTTCGCTGCGGTGCAGGCCCTGGTGCTGGATGAAGCCGACCGCATGCTGGATATGGGCTTCATCCCCGACGTCACCCGCATCCTCAAGATGCTGCCCCAAACCCGGCAGAGCCTGCTTTTTTCCGCCACCTTCTCGGAAGAAATCAAACGGCTGGCCGACACCATGCTGAAGGCGCCGGTGCTGGTCGAGGTGGCCCGCCGCAACCAGGTTTCGGAAACCATCGCCCACCGCGTCCATCCGGTCTCCGACTACGGCAAGCGCGGCCTGCTCACCAAGCTGCTCAAATCCGGCGACATCACCCAGGCCATCGTCTTCGTGCGCACCAAGCAGGGCTGCGGGCGCCTGGCGCGGGAACTGCAGCGGGCCGGCATCCACGCTGACGCCATCCACGGTGACAAGAGCCAGCTCGACCGCCTGAAAGCCCTGGACGCCTTCAAGGCCGGCACCACCCATGTGCTGGTGGCCACCGACGTGGCCGCCCGGGGCCTGGACATCGACGACCTGCCCTACGTCATCAATTACGAACTGCCCCACACCCCGGAAGACTACGTGCACCGCATCGGCCGCACCGGGCGCGCGGGCAAGCAGGGCAATGCCATCTCCCTGGTGAGCGCCCACGAAGTGGTCTACCTGGTGGATATCGAAAAGCTCATCAAGCGCCCCATCGAGCAGATCGAGGTCGCGGGTTTCGAGCCGGAGCCGGCTTACGAATACCCCCCAGGCAACCGCAAGCGCCGTGCATCGGCTGCGCCACCGCCGCCCCCGCGGGCGCCTCTGGCCCAGCGACCGGAAAAGCGCCCCCGCGGCGGACGCGACCGCATGATCGCGGCCGACGGCTTCGATTTCAGCCAGCCCTACGAGTCCCGCGGTGAAGTGCCCGATTCCCCAACGGCGCCGCCCAAGGCCGACCCCCACAAACCTCAGAAAGTCGTTGCAGCCCTGCTGGGCGGCCTGGGCCGCAAGTAGGGCTTCCAGGCGGAGTCGCGCTCGCGCCGCGGGCGGGTGAGTACTGCCCCGCGCCCCAGGCGAAGCGAGGCCAGCTCTACGATACCGGGCGGCGGAACCCCGCCTGCACGGCCGGTTTTTTCGCTTCCACTTCGTTGAGCTTGATGATGGCCAGGGATAGGTTGTCCCCCTCCCCCTTGGCGCGCTCGCGGGCGAGGGCAATGAGGGTTTCCGAGGCATCCCGGGCGCTTTTTTCGGCCACGATGGCCCCCATCTCACCCGGTTCGAAATAGGCCCAGAGGCCGTCCGAACAGAGCAGGAAGGCATCTCCCCCAGCCAGGTCGGAGGCCGTCCCGAAGTCGTGGCGCGGTTCTTCACGCCCCCCCAGGGAGGTGAGCAGGATGTTGCGATTGGGATGCACCAGGGCCTGCTCCGGGGTGATCTTGCCGCTGGCCACCAGATGCTCCACGTAGGAGTGGTCGGTGGTGCGAAAGGTCATCTTGCCCTTGTGGAAGCGGTAGAGGCGGCTGTCGCCGCAGTGGGCCCAACTGACCCGCCCCGGACGCAGCAGGAGCAGGACGCCGGTGCTGTGGGGATCCTTCTCGTTCATGAAGCGCGAAGCCTTGATCATGGTGTGGGCTTCGAGCAGGCTGTTTTCCAGCAACTGGCGATCGGTATCTTCGCTGGGGGAGTATTGCTCCAGGTTGGTGCGGGCGGTGTGGACCACCTGCTCCGCGGCCAGGACGCCCCCGGTGTGCCCGCCCATGCCGTCGGCCACCACGGCGAGGACGACGCCACGGACCCGTCCGTGGGGCAGAATGGCCACCCGGTCCTGTTGTTCTTTGCGGTCCCCTTGATGCTGCGCGACGCAGGCATCGACGCTGATCGGCATGACGCTCCCCCTCCGGCGGCGGAGAATAGCACGAACGTCAGGGTTCGACATCGGGGCGTCCCCGTGCCGCGTCAGCGGGCGAATTCCTCCGGGCGGCGCAAGTGGCCGCTGCTGTCCGGATGGGCGCTGATATAAACCCGGTGGGCGGCGGCGACCACCACGCGCACGTCCTCCGCCGACAGGGCGGGGAAATTTTCGCGCAGGAGCCGGAAGGCCAGATGGTCCAGGGAGCGCCCGCCCCAACCCGTCGCCGGATCGAAAAAAGGTTCCACGAGCCGGTAGGCACTCTCGAACAGCTCGCGCAGTTCCGGGCGTCGGCGGCGATCCGGCCGCTCCTTCCCGCTGGGGTCGACGTAGCTTTCCGTGCTCATGCGCGCAACACGCGCCTCCCCTCGCGCCCGGGCCGGGGGACGAGGATGCGGCTTGTGCTCACCCTCATGCGCCGCATTCCTGGGCGTGAAAGGCTTCCAGGATGTCGTCGATGAATTCGGGCAGTGCATCGTCCCGCAGGCCTAGCTCGATCAGGACATCCTCCTTGACCCGGTCCCACTCGGTGTTCTTCACGTGCTGGTCGCGGTAGAAGATTTCGATGGCCAGTTGCAGGATGGCCACCATGGTGCGCGAGGCGTGCAGGCCGATGGAACTCATGTCGTGGTGGTAGCGGATGGCGTCGCAGATGAATTCCGGCAGATTCCAGTGGCGCGCCACGATATAGCCGACGACGCAGTGGTCGGCGCTGAACTTCTTGTCCTCGTCGGCCAGCTCGATCCAGCGGCCGGGTTCGCCCAGGTGCATTTCCGCGCAGTAGGTGGTGAAGCGCTGCATGAGGAGCGGCACACCGCAGTCGTGGAAGATGCCGGCGAGAAAGGCCTGGTCCGGAAAGACATTGCAGACTGCGATGCGCTCGTCGGCGATCAGCATGGCCAGTTGCGCCACCGCCTGGGAGCGGGTCCAGAAGGCCTCGTAGGCACGGGGATTTTTCTTCACCACCGAAATGCTGGCCAGGGCGATGGCCTGGACCAGATTGAAGGTCTGCCGCACCCCCACGGCGTGCAGGATTTCCTCCACCGACGCGAAGGGCTGGTGCTGCTTGTAGGCGGCGTTGCCCACCACCTTGAAGAGCATGGCGGAAAGGCCGGGATCCTGGTTGATGACCCGGGCCAGGACACGCACGTCGAATTCCTTGCGCATCAGGTGTTGGCGCAGTTCCTCCAGCACGCGGGGCTGGGGGGGAATATTCACGCCGCGCTCCAGAAGGCGTTTCATGCGGGCGGCCTCGTCCTGGGGCAGGCTGCGCACGGCTTCCGCAACGGGGATGGGCTTGGCGACTTCGGTGCTCATGACAGGGCCTCGTCGAGCAGTTCGATCCAGTGGCGCACCGGCAAGTCGCTGCCCGCCTGCAGGTGGGTGAGGCAGCCGATGTTGGCCGTGGCGATGGCCCGGGGCGATCCGGTATTGAGGGCGTTCAATTTGTTGTCCCGCAGACGTTTGGAAATATCAGGCTGAAGAATCGAGTAGGTGCCGGCGGAGCCGCAGCACAGGTGGGGATCGGGCACCGGCGTCAGGGTGTAGCCACAGGCCGCGAGCAGGGTTTCCGCCGCACCCCGCACCCCCAGGCCGTGCTGCAGGGAACAGGGCGAGTGAAAGGCCAGGGGGCCGCGATCACGCCGTGTAGCAGCCAGCAGCGGCAGCAGCCTGTCCTGTTCCATCAGCAGGAGTTCTCCCGGATCGCGGCACAGGGCGGCGATGCGGGCGGCCTTGGCCGCATAATCGGGATCATCGGCCAGGACGTGACCATAATCGCGCACCTGCACGGCGCAGCCCGAAGCGGTCACCACGATGGCCTCGGCCCCGGCCTCCACCGCGGGCCACCAGGCGTCGATGTTGCGCCGCATGTCGTCCCGCCCCGCAATCTGGTCATTGAGGTGGAAGCGCAGGGCGCCGCAGCAGCCCGCTCCATCCGCCTCGCTGAGTTCTATGCCCAGCCGGTCGAGCAGGCGCGCCGTGGCGGCGTTGATATTGGGCGCCAGCCCCGGCTGCACGCAACCGGCCAGGGCCAGCATGCGGCGGGACGGCGCGCCTTCGTCCGCCTTGCGTTCCGGCCAGGGGCGGGCGACGCCGGCGGCCTCGGGCGGCAGTTTGTCGGCCAGGGCGCTGGGCAGCAGCGGACGCAGCATCTGCCCCAGGCGTACCGCCGGCCCGAAGAGCCAGGGCCGCGGCAGGACCTCCCGCAGCACCGCCCGGGCCAGCTTTTCCGCCCCCTTGCGCGGCAGACGCTCCTCGACCACGCGGCGGCCGATGTCGAGCAACTGGACGTACTCGACCCCCGAGGGGCAGGTGGTCTGGCAGGAGCGGCAGGTGAGACAACGGTCCAGGTGCAGGCGGGTCTTTTCGCTGACCGGCCGTCCTTCCAGAACCTGCTTGATGAGATAGATGCGGCCGCGGGGACCGTCGAGCTCGTCGCCCAGAAGTTGATAGGTGGGGCAGGTGGCGGTGCAGAAGCCGCAATGGACGCACTTGCGCAGGATGGCGTCGGCGCGGCGGCCCTCTGCGGTTGCCAGGAATTCCGGGGCGAGTTCGGTTTGCATCAGATTTCGGCGTAAAGCCGGCCGGGGTTGAAGATGCCATGGGGGTCGAAAACCCGCTTCACGCGGCGGTGCAGAGCGAGCAGGGCGGGGGCCGGGGGAGCGAAGGCACCGACGCGGCAGCGCAGGGATTCCGGCGCCCGGAAGAGGACCGCGTGGCCGCCGGCCCGGGCCGCTGCACTGCGCACGGCCTCCGGATCCAGGTCGCCGGCCAGCCAGCGCTGGCCGCCGCCCCACTCCAGCGCCGTCGCTCCGGGCAGGGCCAGGGGTGGCGCCGTGGTGGGCAGGACGAGGCGCCAGAGTACTTCGCCGGCGAAGGCCGGATGGCGCTGTTCGCGCACCGCGCTCCACAGGCCCGCCTCGGCCAGGGGCTCGCCCCCCAGGGCGGCGCGGGCGGCGTCCACCGCCGCTGCGGCGCCGGAAAGCCGCAGGAAGAGGCGCCCGTCGTGCCAGAAGGAGGCGGAAATGGGCAGAGGCTGCCCCCCCCAGCGGTTGAGGGCGGTGAGGGCTTTCTCCTCGCTCATTTCGAAGGCGAGGCTCATTTCCCGCGGAGGACGGGGCAGCACCTTGAAGCTCACTTCGGCCACCAGCCCCAGGGTGCCGAGGCTGCCGGCCAGCAGACGCGACACGTCGTAGCCGGCCACGTTCTTCATCACCTGGCCGCCGAAATCGAGGACCTGACCCTGGCCGTCGATCAGTTTCACCCCCAGGACGAAATCCCGCACACCCCCCGCCTGCTGTCGCCGCGGCCCGGACAATCCGGCCGCCAGGGCACCGCCCACCGTGGCCGTGCCGCCCTGCCTCCCGCCGCCTTCCCCGCGGCCGAAAGCGCCGGGGGGCTCGAAGGGCAGCATCTGCCCCTCCGCGGCCAGTTGCGCCTCGACGTCCGCCAAGGGCGTGCCGCAGCGGGCCGTGAGGTACAACTCGGTGGGCTCGTGGGCGACGATGCCGCGATAGCCCGAGGTATCGAGCACCTCGCCGGACAACATGCCACCGTAGAAATCCTTGCTGCCGCCTCCCCGCAGGCGCAGGGGACGCCGATCCGCAGCGGCGGCGGTCACCGCCTCGCGCAGGGCTTCCAGCGTCTGGGCAGGCATCAGAAGCGCTCCAGTTCGGGAAATTTCGTTTCCCCCCGGTGCACGTGCATGCGCCCGTACTCGGCGCAGCGATGCAGGCTGGGCACCGCCTTGCCGGGGTTGAGGAGCCCGGTTTCGTCGAAGGCCGCCTTGAGGCGGTGGAAACACTCCAGTTCCGGCGTGGCGTACTGGACGCACATCTGGTTGATCTTCTCCACCCCCACCCCGTGCTCGCCGGTAATGGACCCCCCCAGGGACACCGACAGCTCCAGGATTTCCGCACCGAAGGCTTCGGCCGCCTCCCAGTCTCCGGAACGCGCGGCGTCGTACATGATGAGGGGGTGCAGATTGCCGTCGCCGGCATGGAAGACATTGGCGCAACGCAGGCCGTACTTGGTTTCCATGGCGGCGATGGCGGTCAGCATGGCGGCCAGATGGCGGCGCGGAATGGTACCGTCCATGCAATAGTAGTCCGGGGTGACGCGCCCCACCGCCGGAAAGGCGGCCTTGCGCCCGGCCCAGAAGGAAAGCCGTTCGGCTTCCGACGCCGACACGCGGATGTCGCGGGCGCCGCTCGCCGCAAGGACCTCGCGGATGCGCGCCATTTCCGCCGCCACTTCCTCGGGGGTACCGTCGGATTCGCACAGCAGGATGGCCGCCGCCTCCAGATCGTAGCCGGCGCGCACGAAGGGTTCGACGGCGGCGGTGGCGGCCTTGTCCATCATCTCCAGTCCCGCCGGGATGATGCCGGCGGCGATGATGGCGGCCACCGCCTCGCCGGCCCGCGCCACATCGTCGAAGGACGCCATGGCCACCTGGGCCAGGGCGGGCTTGGGGACGAGTTTTACCGTCACCTCGGTTACCACGGCCAACATGCCCTCCGACCCGACCAGCAGGGCGAGCAGGTCGTAGCCCGGCGCGTCGGGCGCCGCGCTGCCGATTTCCAGCACCTCGCCCTCGATGGTCACCACCCGCAGGGCGAGCACGTTATGGACGGTGAGCCCGTACTTGAGGCAATGCACGCCGCCGGAATTCTCGGCCACATTGCCCCCCAGGGTGCAGGCGATCTGGGAAGAGGGATCCGGGGCGTAGTAAAGCCCGAAAGGTGCCGCCGCTTCCGACACGGCCAGGTTGCGCACCCCCGGCTGTACGACCGCCAGGCGCGCCGCGGCGTCGACCTTGAGGATGCGGTTGAAGCGGGCCAGGGACAGTACCACGCCCTGGGGGTGCGGCATGGCGCCGCCGGAAAGCCCGGTGCCGGCGCCCCGGGCCACCACAGGCACCCCGAGACGATGGCAGATGCCGAGAACGTCCCGCACCTGCTGCTCGCTTTCCGGCAGGCACACCGCCAGGGGCAGGGCGCGGAAGGCGGTGAGGCCGTCGCATTCGTAGGGGCGGAGGTCTTCCGGGTCGGTGAGCAGGCAGCGGGCCGGCAGGACGGCCGCCAGGCTCCTGTGCACCGCCTCCCGGTCCGTGTCGAACAGCTTGTCTTCCGCGCCCATGGCCCCTCCCGCGGCTATTCTACCCCGACCAGGATGGCCCGGAAGTCGTTCACATTGTTGCGCGTCGGGCCGGTCAGCAGCAGGTCGCCCAGGGCGGCGAAGAATGCCCAGGCGTCGTTTTCGGCCAGGGCTGCCCGGGCATCGACCCCGGCGGCCCGCGCGCGGGCGAGGGTTTGCGGCGCGACGAAGGCACCGGCGTTGTCCTCGCTACCATCGATGCCATCCGTATCCGCCGCCAGGGCGTGGATTCCCGGCGCCCCGGCCAGGGCCAGGGCGAGGCCCAGGAGGAATTCCGTATTGCGTCCGCCGCGCCCCTGCCCGCGCACGGTGACCGTGGTCTCGCCGCCGGAAAGCAGGACGCAGGGCGCCGCGGCCGGGTCGCCGTGGCGGGCGCAGGACAGCGCCACCCCCGCCAGGGCGCGGCCCACTTCCCGCGCCTCACCCTCCAGGGCGTCGCCCAGGATGAGGGGGCGCAAGCCCAGCGCCCGGGCGCGGGCGGCAGCGGCTTCCAGCATCTGCCGCGGACTGGCCACCAGGCGGAAGGCGCTGTGGGCAAGGCGCGGATCGCCGGGCTTGGGAGTCTCCAGGGCACCGGAGTGCAGCCCCTCGCGCAGGGCGGGCGCCAGGGTGAGGCCGTAGCGGTCGAGGACGGCCAGGGCATCGGCGCAGGTGCTCGGATCGGCCACCGTCGGCCCCGAGGCGATCACCGCCGCAGCGTCCCCCGGCACGTCGGAAATGGCCAGGGTGAGCACCGGCGCCGGCCAGGCGGCCAGGGCCAGGCGCCCGCCCTTGATGGCCGAGAGATGCTTGCGCACACAATTGATCTCGTCGATGTCGGCGCCGCTCCGCAAGAGCTGGGCCGTGAGTGCCCGCTTCTCCTCGAGGGCGAGCCCCGCCATCGGCGCGACCAGCAGCGCCGATCCGCCACCGGAGGCGAGGAAGAGCACCCGCTCGCCAGCCCCGCAGCGGCTCACCCGTTCCAGGATGCGGCGGGCCGCCTCGGCCCCGGCAGCGTCGGGAACCGGGTGGGCCGCCTCGACCACTTCGATGTGCCGGCAAGGAACACCGTGGCCGTAGCGGGTCACCACCAGGCCCTCGAGTTCCCCCGGCCAGGTGGCCTCCACTGCCCGCGCCATGGCTGCCGCCGCCTTGCCGGCGCCGACGACGACCAGGCGACCCTCGCCCGCTTGCGGCAGGGCGGGAGGCACGCAGCGCGCCGGGTCCACCGCGCCCAGTCCGGCGTCGAACAATTCCCGCAGAATTTCCCTCGGCCCCATCGTTCCAGCCTGTCTTGGTCTATGATTGATTTCAGTCAAGGGCACCGCCGCCGTGGCGGAACATCATGCCGACCCATCCCTGAGGGCACCCCCATGAGCGACAGAGAACTGTTTGCCTGGTCCGACAGCTACAACGTCGGCATCCAGGAGGTGGACGAGCAGCACCAGGTTCTGGTCTCGCTCCTCAACCAACTCCACGAAGCGATCCGCGAACACCATGGCAAGACCACCTCGCGGGAAATCCTGGACCGGCTGGCCGAGTATACCCGCACCCATTTCCTGCTCGAAGAAAGCCTCATGCGGCTGACCCACTACCCGGGGCTCGACTTCCACAAGCAGCAGCACGAGGAACTGATCCGCCAGGTGAAGGATCTCCAGCACAAGCTCGACCACGAAAACGCCGCCATCACTTTCGAACTGCTGCACTTCCTCAAGGTCTGGCTGACCCAGCACATCAACGAAAGCGACAAGCGCTTCGGCGCCTTTTTCGAAAGCGCCGGCCTGACCCAGTACGCCACCTGGTCCAAGGAAGTGGAAACCACCATGCAGAAGAAAAAATGGTGGTGGAAGTTCTGGTAGGGGGCGTTCGGGGAGGCGAGCTTGCGCCGGTTTCGCGACGTCACCGCGAAAATGGGTCCATGGTCGCCCCCCGGCAGATTTGATCGATTTCTGGGAGCGCTCCATTTCCCGAAATCGGATCAAAGGTTCTATTCGGTGGCCACCCGCATTACCGACTGGTGGCTCGAACTGAATGAACTGCACCAGCCGCAAAGGGAGATCGGCTTCGACCGACAGGGGAGGGCGCTGTACATCCCTCCCTATTGCCAAGACATTCAGATCTTTCTCAATGTCGGCTGCTCGCCGGAGGAAGTGCTTGGAGAAGTCGAGCCGCCATCCTTCGAGCGCGAGTGGCAGGCCATGGTGCGGCGGCTCGGTTGATTCCACTGACTCCCGAGCCTCAACCCCCGAGGTAAGCCAGCCCGGCCTCGGTTCCCGCCCGGGGCCGGTATTCGCAGCCCACCCAGCCTCTATAGCCGAGGCGGTCCAGCAGCGGGAATATCTGCTCGTATCCCCCTTCGCCGCTGCCCGGTTCGTGGCGCCCCGGCACGTCGGCCGCCTGGATGTGGCCGATGGCGGGCAGGTACTGCGGCAGGCTGCGCCGGGGGTCGTCCCCCATGACCAGAGCGTGGTAGATGTCGTACTGGACCTTGAGATTGGGCCGCCCGATGGCCTCGGCCAGGGCGAAAGCCTTGGCCGGCGAGTCGAGCCAGTAACCGGGCATGTCGAGACGGCTGTTGATGGCTTCGATGAGCACGGTCACCCCCTGGGCCGCGGCGCGGTCGGCGGCGTGGCGCAGGTTGGCGACGTAGGTTTCCCGCAGGGCATCCGCCTCCCAGCCCGCCGGCGTCAGGCCGGCGAGGCAGTGCAGGCGCGGGCAGCCCAGCACCCGGGCGTAGTCGAGGGCGGTCTCGACCCCGGCGGCGAACTCCTCCCGCCGCGCCGGATGGCAGGCCAGGCCCCGCTCCCCCGCCTCCCAGTCGCCGGCCGGAAAGTTGAACAGCACCATGTCCAACCCGCTGGCGGCCAGCCAGCCCGCGATGTCCCGGGCCGGCCAGGGGTAGGGAAAGAGGAACTCGACCCCGCCGAATCCGGCCCGGGCGGCGCGGGCGAAGCGTTCGGCGAAGGGCACTTCGGTAAACAGGAAACTCAGGTTGGCGGCAAAGCGGGGCATGGGCGGAGGAGCACGGGTGGGACGGAAAAGTATAATCCCCCCCACTTTTCGAGGAATCCCCATGAACGAACGCAGCGGCAACCGCCTGTCCAGAATCGTCACGCGCACCGGAGACGCAGGCACCACCGGTCTGGGCGACGGCAGCCGCACCGGCAAGGACAGCCTGCGCATCGACGCCATCGGCGAGGTAGATGAACTCAATTCCAGCCTCGGCCTGCTGCTCTGCGAAGTTCTGCCCGCCCCGGTGCGGGAGGCCCTGACCGCCGTGCAGCACGATCTCTTCGACCTGGGCGGCGAACTCTGCCTGCCGGGCACTACTCTGGTCCGCGAGGCCCAGGTGACGCGACTGGAAGAGCAGGCCGAAGCCTTCAACGCCCCCCTGGGGCGCCTCAAGGAATTCATCCTGCCCGGGGGAACCCGCCCCGCCGCCCTCGCCCACCTGACCCGCACCGTCTGCCGGCGAGCCGAGCGGGCCGTGGTCCGGCTGCACGCCGTGGAACCGGTGGCCGACGCCACCCGCCGTTACCTGAACCGCCTGTCCGACCTGCTCTTCATCCTCGGCCGCCACCTGAACCACGCCGCCGGCCAGGGCGATGTGCTGTGGCGGCGTTCCGCACCGCAAGACTGAACCCCCGGCGGCACGCCCGCTGCGCAGGGCGAGCGGTCGAGCCCGGGGGAAAAACCCTCACACCCGCGCCAGGGCGCGGAATTCCGGCGGCTCCCAGTGGCGCACGGCGAGGCAGACGCTCAATGCCGGCCGGTCGGCCAGGGGCAGGACGGCATCCGCCGCGTGCTGCTCGGAGTATTCCCGCGCGATCTGCTCCAGCCGCGCCACCAGCCCCACCGCGGCAGCGGCCGAAACCCGCACGCTGACGATGCGCATCGACTCCCCCGGGGCGGCAAAGGGATGGTCGAAGAAGTCCGCGGCCCGGGCGGTGACGTAACGCATGATGGGCCCGTTGGGAATCCAGGCGAAGGTGCGGGCGACGTTGAGGCGGATTCGGTCGTTGGGGAAGAGTTCCAGCACCCCCAGACCTTCCAGGCGCAGGAGAAGCGCCGTGCATTGGGCCCGCTCCAGGCGGTAGGCGGCGAGCATTTCCTCCGCCCCCATCTGGTTGAGGGCGCAGACAGCCACCAGGAGCAGATGCGGATCGGCCACCAGCGCTTCTTCCTGGGCCCGGGACAACTGGTTGAGCAGGCGCCGGGGCCGCGGCTGCACCCGGGCCAGTTCGCCCAGATCCACCTGCACCAGGTCGCAGAGCTGGGCGAAGCGCTCCAGGGAGCAGTCGCGGCGGGAGAAGATGCGCTTCACGGTGGCCTCGGAAAGCCCCAGGGCGCGGGCGGCATCGGCATAGGTGAGACCGCGGGCCTTGAAGTGCAGCTTGAGGGCATCGAAGAGGGTAGGAAAGGCCATGGGCGCACGGGTATCAAATTTTTATACGACATGGAGCATTATGCGCCACGTCGTATTGAAATCTTGAACCATCCCCGCGGGCAGACCAGAGTGAGGCCGTTTCTCACCCTCGGAGTCCGCCATGAACACCCGTCTCTCGTCCCTTTTCGCCGCGGTCGCGGCCGCCCTTTCCCTCTCCGGCTGCTATGTCGTTCCCATCGACGCCCGCCATCCGCCCCAGGTCACCTATTCCAGCCGCGGCGCGGCGGAATCCATCGCCTTGCCCGCCGCCCAGCCCCAGACGGTGCAACTCGAAGCCCGGCTCTACCCGGTGAATGATGTGGCCGGCAAAATGGGCGTCCTCACCGCCCTGGTGAGCGACACGCTGAACGGCCACGGCCGCTTCACCCTCAACGCCGGCAGCGAAACCCTGGCGGGGGAAGCCAGCCGCATCGGCACGGACCAGGCCGGCTTCGGCAACGTCTATCGCCACGTCTATGGAGAAACACGCCTGCCGGCCGCCGGCCGGCGCGGAATCGCCAACGCCGCCAGCGGCAAGGGCAGCTACGTCAATTGCGAATACGTGCTCACCGCCGCCGCCCGAGGCGTGGGCGCCTGCCTGTTTTCCAACGGCGCCAAGTACCAGTTGCACTTCGGCGGGTAAGGAATGGCCCTACCCATCGGTAACGCCTATCCCTCCGCCTCCACCAGGCGACGGGCGCGCACGGCGGCGGCGAGCTGGTCGAGGACGGCCACCGTGTCGTCCCAGCCGATGCAGGCGTCGGTGATGCTCTGGCCGTAGCTCAGGGGCCGGTCGGGGGAAAGGTCCTGGCGACCTTCCACCAGGTGGGATTCGACCATCACCCCGACGATGCGCTCGTCGCCTGCAGCGAGCTGACCGGCGACATCGGTGCTCACGTCCTTCTGCCGGGCGTATTGCTTGCTGCTGTTGCCGTGGGAAAAATCGATCATCAGGCGGGCGGCAAGGCCGGCCCGGGCGATGTCCTGGCACGCCGCCTCGACATGGCCGGCGTCGAAATTGGGCTCCTTGCCGCCGCGCAGGATGACGTGACAGTCCTCGTTGCCCACCGTGGCGACGATGGCGGTATGGCCCGACTTGGTCACCGACAGGAAGTGGTGCGGCGACTGGGCGGCGCGGATGGCGTCGACGGCGATGCGCACATTGCCGTCGGTGCCGTTCTTGAAACCCACCGGGCAGGAAAGCCCGGAAGCCAGTTCCCGATGCACCTGGGATTCGGTGGTGCGGGCGCCGATGGCCCCCCAGGCGATGAGGTCCGCGGTGTATTGGGGGGTGATGGTGTCCAGGAATTCCGTGGCGCAGGGCAGGCCCAGTTCCGTGGTTTCCAGCAGGATGCGGCGGGCGAGGCGCAGGCCCTCGTTGATGCGGAAGCTGCCGTCGAGCTGGGGATCGTTGATGAGGCCCTTCCAGCCCACCGTGGTGCGCGGCTTTTCGAAATAGACCCGCATCAGCACCACCAGGTCGGCGGCATGGCGGGCGGCTTCTGCCTTCAGACGGCCGGCGTATTCCCGGGCGCTGGCCAGATCGTGGATCGAGCAGGGGCCGACGACCACCAGCAGGCGGTCGTCGGCGCCGTGCAGGATGCGATGGATGGCCTGGCGCGCCTCGAAGGTGGTTCGCGCGGCCCGTTCGCTGGCCGGCAGTTCGGCGAAGACCTGCTCGGGCGGACTGAGTTCGAAGATGGCGGCGATGCGGACATCGTCGGTGATCGGCTGCTTTTCCGGCTGCATAAGAAAACCCATTCTGTTTTGGCGCAAAACGCGGCATTCTACCGGATGGCCATGGACGATCTCTTCGAACCCGCCCCCGACTCCCGGCCTCCGCCCCGCCCCAGGAAGGGTCGCGGCGCGGCGGGCAACGTCGAGCACCGTTTCACCACCTGGAGCCGCCAGGCGGAAGACGACGGCTGGTGGCAGGACGAAACCCCACCCGCTGCCACGCGGCTATCGGTCGATACGGCCCGCAGCATCCTGGCCTGGAACGAATCGCCGGACCTGGGCTTCGACCGTTCCCTCAATCCCTACCGCGGCTGCGAGCACGGCTGCATCTACTGCTACGCCCGCCCCACCCACGCCTGGCTGGGACTTTCGCCCGGCCTTGATTTCGAGACCCGCCTGTTCTGGAAGCCCGACGCCGTCGCCCGCCTCAAGGCCGAACTCGCCGCGCCCGGCTATGCCTGCCGCCCCATCGCCCTGGGCACCGCCACGGACGCCTACCAGCCGGTGGAACGCCAGCAGCGCCTCACCCGGGACGTGCTGGAAGCCCTGCTGGCCCTGGAGCACCCCGTCACCCTGGTCACCAAGTCGGCCCTCGTCGCCCGGGATGTCGACCTGTGGGCCACCCTGGCTGCCCGCCGCCTGGCCGCCGTGGCCCTGTCGGTCACCAGTCTGGATAATGAACTCTCCCGCCGCCTGGAGCCCCGGGCCGCAGCGCCTGCCGCCCGGCTGCGGGCGCTGCGCACCCTGGCCGACACCGGGGTGCCCGCGGGCGTCCTGGTGGCCCCCATCATTCCAGCCCTGAACGACCATCAACTGGAACAGGTTCTGGAAGCCGCCCGGGACCACGGCGCCCGCTACGCCGGCTATACCCTTTTGCGCCTGCCCCACGAGGTGGCCGGGCTGTTTGGCCAATGGCTCGACCACCACGCGCCGGAAAAGGCCGCCCGCCTGATGGCCGTGCTCTACGACCTGCGCGGCGGCCGCGCCAACGACACCACCTTCGGCCGCCGCATGACCGGCCTGGGCCACTACGCCGACCTCATCCGACAGCGCTTCGAACTCGCCTGCCGCCGCCTCGGCCTGGCCACCACCTGGCCCGAACTCGACTGCACCCGCTTCCGCCCGCCACGAGCGGAGGGGGATCCGGGTGGTCAGATGTCCTTGTTCTAGAAGCGGACCGGGATGAAAAGGGAATCCGGTGCGAGCCCCGGGCCTTCATTCCGAAGCTGCCCCCGCAACTGTCGTCGGCAAGCACAGGGCCAATTGCGCCACCGGTCAGTGACGGGGAAGGCGGCCCGTCGCGTCGGGCCGAGAGCCAGGAGACCTGCCGCGATGTCCTTCCATACGACGATGGGGCGGGGTGTCCCTGGCAAAAGGTGTGATCCGCCGCAACGGCGCCGTGCTCGCTTTCGCCGCCGACAAGACTCCCCTCGCCATGAGCAAGGCCTTCCTGGCCGTGGAGGGCAGCACCGAGGGCGAAGAAACGCTGCGGCATCATGACAGGATTTCAGAACGCGGGGAAAATCGCGGCATCGCCACAACCGGAAAGGTCAGACGAAGAGTTTCTCTCCGCTCCATGGCCCCTTGCTCCGCAATTGATCGCCGCTCCCGGTGCGCCCCGAGACTTCGGGGTCCGCGGGGCGCTCCGCTTGCCTTCTTTCACGACATGCTGACGCAAGCGCCTTGCGCACGCTCGCCGATTGGCTCCTCCGCCATTTCCCCGCCCCTCCAGTGGGTTCTGGCGTAGCCCTGCCGTCCATCGATATCAATTTTTCGGCCTCACCAGACCATGGAAATTCTTTTTCTGATTGTCCTGATCGTCGTGAACGGTTTGTTCGCCATGTCGGAAATCGCCCTCGTCACGGCGCGTCGCGCACGACTCGCGCGGCTGGCGGAAGACGGTGACGGCGCCGCGGTTGTGGCGATGAAACTGCATGACGAACCGACTCGCTTCCTCTCGACCATCCAGATCGGCATCACCTCGATCGGCATACTCAACGGTATCGTCGGCGAAGCCGTGCTCGCCGAGCCCTTTGCACTCTGGATGCACGACCTCGGGCTGGAAAAGGAAGCCAGCAGCATTGCCGCAACCGCGCTGGTCGTCGTCGTCATCACCTACATTTCGATTGTGGTTGGCGAACTGGTGCCAAAGCGCATCGGACAATTCAATCCGGAAGGCATCGCCAGGCTGGTGGCGAGGCCCATGCAACTGCTCGCCCTGATGGCTCGCCCCTTTGTCAAATTGCTGTCCTTCTCCACCGATACGATCCTTCGCCTTCTGGGGCAGCGGGAACATCCGGGGCAAAGCGTCACCGAAGAGGAAATCCACGCCATGATCGACGAGGGATCGGAAGCCGGCGTCATCGAAAACCGGGAGCGCGACATGGTTCGCAATGTGTTCCGGCTCGATGACCGGCAGATTGGCTCATTGATGATTCCGCGGGCGGACATCGTTTACCTCGATGTCAGCCGATCCATGGACGAGAACATGGAATGGATCGCCTCATCCGACCATTCCCGTTTTCCCATCTGCCGGGGTGGGCTGCACGATATCCTGGGTATCGTCACTGCCAAGCAACTCCTGACCCAGAAGATCAAGGGCGGAGAAGCCAACCTGACGGCCCAGTACCAGCCGGCCGTCTTCGTCCCCGAAACCCTGAACGGCATGGATCTTCTCGGCCACTTCCGGTCCTCGGGCATGCAGATGGTGCTCGTCGTCGACGAATACGGCGAGGTTCAGGGACTGGTGACCTTACAGGACGTCCTGGAGGCGGTGACCGGAGAGTTCAAGCCACGCAATCAGGAGGATGCCTGGGCCGTACAGCGAGACGATGGCTCCTGGCTTCTGGATGGGCTGATTCCCATTCCGGAACTCAAGGACAAGCTCGACTGGAAATCGGTCCCGGAGGAAGACAAGGGTCGTTATCACACCTTGAGCGGCCTGCTGATGTGGCTGCTTGGCCGCCTGCCGCAAACGGGAGACAAAACCGCGTGGGAAGGTTGGGAACTGGAGATCGTCGACCTCGACGGCAAACGGGTGGATAAGGTGCTGGCCACCCGACTTCCCGAGCCGTCCGGGGCGCCGGAATCAACATCGGAAGGCAACGGCAATGGCTACGCGACCAGCAATGGCCGGTAACTCGTTCCTTCGCTTCCTCTCAGAGCGCGTGAATTTTTCGAGTGCGCCCGAGCGGCGTGCACGGGGGGGCACGATCAAGGCGCAAAGCACAGCCACAGCTCGGGCTATGGCGAGCGGGGACAAAGGGAATGTTCGCAGGCCCTAAGGGAGCGCATTGAGGAACTGTGCCAGGGCAGCGATGTCCTCGTCCTTCAGCGCCGCCGTGGCGATCTGCATGAGGGGGAAGATGCGCTCGCCGGATTTGTCGCGGTAGCGGGTGATGCTGCGCTTGAGGTACTCCACCTGCTGGCCGGCCAGGCGGGGGATGGTGTCGGCGCCGTGGCCCTGTTCGCCGTGGCAACGCTGGCATAGGCGGCGGAAGGTTTCGCGGCCGGCGGCGACCTGGGGGGCGTTCCCCTTGCCGGCGGGTACCTCGTTGCCGGCGTAGTACGCGGTGACGGCGATGCGCTCGTCTTCCTTGAGCACCTTGATGAGGCCCTGCATGAAGGCGTCCTTGCGTTCGCCGGAGCCGAACTTGCGGATCTGCTCGAAGAGGTAGGCGGGATTCTGGCCGGCGAGGTTGGGAACCTCGCCCTGCTTGCTCACGCCGCTGTCACCATGGCAGTTGGCGCAGAAGGCGGCGATCTTGCGCCCGGCTTCCGCTGCAGCGGCCCGTTTGGCCGGGTCGGCCAGCACGGCCTTGAGGGCATCCGCCCCTTGAGCCTGGGCCAGCCCAGGCAGCGCCGCCACGACGGCAATGGAAAACGCGGCGCACGCGCGCCGCAAGCCTGCGAAACCCCCCATATCCCCTCCTCCCCACGCCGCCCCGAGGGCGGCTAGTACGAAGGGCTTAGTCTACTTGGCGGATACCTTTTCGTACAGGCCGACGACGCCCTCCATTTCTTCCAGGATACGTTCGCTGGTGGTGGCCACGTTGGTGACCTGGGATTTGTCCTTGTCCGGCTTTTGTCCCAGGGCGGTGTCGAAGAAGATCCACTGCTGATTGACCAGGGCCAGGCCGTCCTTGATGGGGGACGTATTGGCGGGCGCGGCGGAGAGTTCCTGGTGGGCGGCGAGGAATTCCTTGCGCGCCTTGTCGATTTCCGCCGCAGCCGTGGTGCCACCGACACCCCAGGCCGCAGCCTGATAGAACTTGGCCAGACGTTGGGACAGCATGCGCTGGCGACCGGCGATATTGACCAGGCGGCCCGCGGTAGTGCCCGAGTGCTTCTCCAGTTGGACCGTTCCCTGATGGGCCAGGGCCAGCACCTCCTCGGAGAGTTGCAGCACTTTCGCGCCATTGGCCTGGCTGGGCACGGCGCCCAGGAGGACGTCCTTGTAGGCCAGCCAGGACTTTTCCAGCTTGAGGTAGGTGTCCTTGATTTCCGGCGCGGGGGCAAAATTCTTGAGTTCCACCAGTTGGCGGTCGAAAAGGGCCACCGAGGCATCGAGAACCTTGCGCGAGCGGTCCACGTCGACCTGCATGCCCAACTGGAAATAGGCCTTGGCCATGCGCTGGGAAAGCATGCGCTCACGGCCGGCCTTGTTGATGGCTGCATTGACGTCGGTGATCTGGGCGAGGGCCGGAGGAGCCGCCAGGAGGAAAGCCAGAAGCAGAAGGACAGGGCGAAAAATGGAAGTCATGGGGGTCTCTCCTCTATCCCTTCCGGGCGCACTAACAGGCGAAAATACGCGGGATCCGCCGCAAAGAAATTGACGGGGGTTAACCGTCGAATGGCGCCCCCCGACCTTCGCCAAGATTAATGCACGACCATTGGGTTCCGACCGACGACCGACCGGCGGCTCCCCTCGTCCCGCCAACGGTCAGCCCGTACCGCCCACCGTGAGCCCATCGATGCGCAGGGTGGGCTGGCCGACCCCCACAGGAACGCTCTGGCCGTCCTTGCCGCAGGTCCCGACGCCGGAATCGAGCTTCATGTCCTTGCCGATCATGGACACCCGGGTGAGGGCGTCGGGGCCGTTGCCGATGAGGGTGGCGCCCTTGATCGGGCGGGTGACCCGGCCATCCTCGATCAGGTAGGCCTCGGCCATGGAAAAGACGAATTTGCCATTGGTGATATCCACCTGGCCGCCGCCGAAGTTGGCCGCGTAGATGCCCTTCTTGACCGAACGCAGGATTTCCTCCGGCTCCTTGTCTCCGGCCAGCATGAGGGTATTGGTCATGCGCGGCAGAGGAAGATGGGCGAAGGATTCCCGCCGGCCGTTGCCGGTGGGGGCCACGCCCATGAGGCGGGCATTGAGGCTGTCCTGCATGTAGCCCTTGAGGATGCCGTCCTCGATGAGCACGGTGCGCTGGGTGGGATTGCCTTCGTCGTCGATGTTGAGGGAGCCGCGACGGTCGGGCAGAGTGCCGTCGTCCACCACCGTCACGCCGGGGGCGGCGACGCGCTGGCCGATGCGGCCGGTGAAGGCGGAACTGCCCTTGCGGTTGAAGTCGCCCTCCAGGCCGTGGCCGATGGCTTCGTGGAGCAGGATGCCGGGCCAACCGGAACCGAGGACGACGGTCATGGCGCCCGCCGGGGCGGGAATGGCGTCCAGGTTGGTCACCGCCTGATGCACCGCCTCCTGGGCATAGCGCTCCAGGAGGGCGTCGTCGAAATAGGCATAGCCGAAGCGTCCGCCCCCGCCGGAACTGCCCTGCTCCCGCCGGCCGCCGTCCTCGACGATGACCGAGATCGAACAGCGCACCAGGGGCCGGATGTCGGCCGCCAGACGCCCGTCCGAACCGGCCACCAGGATCACCTCGTACTCGCCGGTGAGGGAGGCCATGACCTGGCAGACCCTGGGGTCGAGCCGCCGCGCTTGGGCCTCCAGCCGCTCCAGGAGGCTCACCTTGTCCTGGGCGGAGAGCGAGGCGATGGGATCCTGCGGCGCGTAGAGCAGCGGCCGCCCGCCGCCGCCGGCCAGGATGGGCAGGCTGCCATCCTGGCCGGCGGCGGCGATGGCGCGCACGGCTCCGGCCGCATGGCCCAGGGCCTTGAGGCTGATTTCGTCGGAATAGGCGAAGGCGGTCTTTTCGCCGGCCACGGCGCGCACGCCGACCCCCTGGTCGATATTGAAGCTGCCCGATTTGACGATGCCCTCGTCCAGACTCCAGGCCTCTGAGCGGCTGTACTGGAAGTAGAGGTCGGCATAATCGACACGGTGGCCGAGGATGTCGCCGAATACCCGCTCGAGGTCGGACTCCCCCAGGTCGAAGGGCGCGAGGAGCAGGGATTTGGCCTCGGTCAGGGCGGCGGTTTGGGTCATGGTCTTTCCGTAAGCAGTTTGCGATGGGCGAGGGCCGGCAGGCTGGCCCGGATTTCGGCGATGCGGGCGTGGTCCAGGTCGGCCATCACGAGGCCCGGCCCCTTGCCCTTCTGGTCGAGGATTTCTCCCCAGGGGTCGACGATCATGCTGTTGCCGTGGGTGAGGCGCCCGCTTTCGTGGCGTCCTCCCTGTCCGACCGCCAGCACGTAGCATTGGTTCTCGATGGCCCGGGCGCGCAGCAGGATTTCCCAGTGGGCCCGGCCGGTGGTTTCGGTGAAGGCCGCCGGCACCAGGATCAGGTCCGCCGGGGCAAGCGCCCGGTAAAGCTCGGGAAAGCGCAGGTCATAGCAGATGGACAGCACGACGCGCCCGAAGGGTGTTTGCAGGGCCACCGGCGCCTCGCCCGCTTCGATGAAGGCCGCTTCGTCGTAGGCTTCTTCGTCCTTCCTGAAGCCGAAGAGATGCATCTTGTCGTAGCGGGCCACGGCGAGGCCGTCCGGGTCATAGACCAGGCAGCTGTTGCGCATCTTGTGCGGCACGCTGGCCGCCAGGGGGATCGAGCCGGCCACCAGCCAGATGCCATGGCGGGCGGCGGTGGCAGCCAGCCAGTCCTGCACCGGGCCGTTGTCAGGAGTTTCCCGGGCCCGCACCCGGTCGGCGTCGGCGGCGCCGATGATGGGGAAGTATTCGGGCAGGACGACCAACTCCGCCCCCAGGTCGGCGGCCTGGGCCACCAGTTCGCCTGCCGTTTCCAGATTGTCGGCCACCCGGGAGCCGGAAACCATCTGGATGCCGGCCAGGCGGCAGTTTCTGGGCGGGGTCATGGGGTTCCTCCTTTGGGCGCACCCTCCCGCGCGGCGGGCTCGCGGGCCGTGCCTTCCTTGGCTGCGCCTTCCTTGGCGGCGCGCTCCCGGGCGGCGGCTTCCCTGGCAGCTGCGGCGGCCGCTTCGGCTTCGGCCTCGCGCCGGCCGGCGGCGATGGCGGCCTCATCCACCGTATGGCCCAGCTTTTCCACCTTGGGGTCGGCCCAGGCGCCGGTGACGTGGTACTGGAAGTTGAAAATCCGGCTCAGGGGATTCTGGAGAATCTTGTTGGCCACCACGGCGGCGGCACCGATGGCCGGGTTGGCCAGCAGCAGGGCCCCCACCGAAACCACAGAACCCAGCTCCGGCTGCACGGTCACCACCACGTCCTGGGTTTCCTGGCGCAGGTCGGCCTCCCCCTTCATGAGCACCCGGGCCGCGGGACCGTCGATGCGCAGATCCTCGCTGGTGCGCATCATCCCCTGCCGGATGTCGAGCTTGCCCTCGATGGCGTCGAAGGCGAAGCCCTCGCTGAAGATGTCGCGGAAATCCAGGGACAGCCGGCGCGGCAGGGATTGCAAGGAGAGGAGCCCCAGGAGCTTGCCCAGGCCGGGGTCGAGCTTGGCGAACTGACCCTTGGCCGCGTTGACGTCGAGTCGGCCGCTCAGGGTGGGAAAATCGATCGCCGTCAGGGGCCCCGCCCATTCCAGGTCGCCCTTGAGGTTGGCCGTCCCGCGCTTCAGGGTGCCGGGGTGGCCCAGGCGACCCAGGAGCTTGCCGGCATCGGTGGCCACCAGTTCGAAGCCCAGCCGCGTGCGCTGGCTGCCGATGCGGGACCACAGCCCGCGGCCCTTGAGGACGCCATCGGGATTGTGCACGGTGAGGGATTCCAGATTCCATCCTGCCCGCTCGTTCTTCGCCTTGACCTCCAGGCGCCCGAGACGCTTGTCCCCCAGGGAGAAATCCGCCACCCGCACATCGAGGCCGGGAAGCGATTCGGGAGGCCCGTCTTCGCCCGCGCCGCCGTCCTGGCTGGCCGCGGGAATGGCCAGGCGCTTGAGGTCGGCCTGCAACCAGCCCTCCCCGGCGCTGCGCCAGGTGGCTTCGCCTTCCGCCTCGCGGGTATTGAGGCTGGCCTGCCAGCCGTCTTCCCGGGAACGCAGGGTGGCCTGCACGTCGTGGATGTCGCGGTCGAAGAGGTGCAGGAGCGGTGTCCTGAGCACCACCTGGAGCGGGGGCAGCGCCGGCGTACCGCCCTGGGCTGCGCCCGTACCGTTGCCCCCGGCGAGCGCCTCGCGCCAGGCGTCGGCGTCGATGCGGGGCTGGCTCACCGCCACCAGGAGCCCCTGGGCAGGTATCTTGGGCAGGGGCTCGCCCACCGCGATGACGCCCTTGTCCAGCACCAGTTCGTCGCCCTGGACCCGCCGCAGGAGGGTGGCTTCGAGCACCTTGCCCAGGCTGAGGCGTATCTGGTCGCCCCCGTCGGGCTGATTGCTCTTTTCGATGCGCAAGGGCGCGGTGGAGCCGGCGTTTTTGTTGAAGGGGTCCGGCAGGCTGGACGAGACCCCGGCCAGGGCAGTTTCGATGATGAAATCCGCCGTCTTCTTGCGCACCCGCACTTCGCCCTTCCAGGCGGTCGTTCCCGCCACATGGTCGAACAGGGGGGTCTCGAAAATCTTGCGCGCTTCCTTGACGTTGGCGGTGCCCCCCATGACCACGTTGACGCGGTCTTCCTCGTTCCTGACCGACAGCCGCATGGGGCCACCCAGGACGCGCCCGGTGATTTCCGGCGCCACCACCGCCTTTTCGGTCACCTTGAGGCTGCCATTGACCTGGGATACCGGGGGCAGACCGGGCACCACCGTGAGGGTGTTGTTGCGGAACTGGAATTCGCCCCGCACCGCCGTCTGGTCCACCCGCCGCAGGGGCATGTCGAATTCCAGGCTCAGGCTGCCATTGCCTGCCGCGACCATGTCTTCGGTAAAGCGGTCGATGCGCTCACCCACGGGGCTCTTGTCGATGAAGCGCAGGAATTCCGCGGTGGGCCCCTGGGCCGAACCGCGGATGAACAGCATTTCCTCCGTGGACTCGAAGTCGGGAATCTCCGCCGTGGTAGGCCCCAACTGGGCGCCGAAGATGGCCCCCGTGCCGGCTTCGATACGCATGCCGACGCCGAAGCTCATGTCGGCGTCGATCTTCTCGATGACGGGCCAGCCGGCGGCTACGTCCAGGGTCACCTGATGCGCCTTGGCGGTAATGAGGAATTTGCCCTTGGCCGGGTCACGAAAGGGAAAATCGCGCAGGTCGCCCTTCAGGGTCAGGCGGGCGTCGCTCGCCGTGCCGCGCACGATGCCGCGGCGCAGCCAGTTGCGCGTATCGGCATTCACCGCCAGGGGTATGTAGCGCCAGACCGCGGTGCCCTGGGCGCGGCTGATCGTGGCGGTGAGGTCGATCACGCCAGGACCGTCGTCCGCTCGCAGGTATGACCCCCGCGCCGTCCCGGTGGCGTCCGGGCTGGAGAAATCGAGCCGCTCCAGCCGGCTGTCCAGCTTGCCGTCGGCCAGCTTCCAGGTGGCCCGACCGCGCAAATCGTCGAAGGGCAGACGCGGTTCCGCAAAGACCGTCGGCAGGTCGAGGCTCGCCTCGCGGCTGGCAAGTTCGAGGCTTCCCCCCTTTTCGTCGGCCTCCACGGTGCCACTCAGGCCGGTGGCCCCGGGCAGCACCCCGGCTGCCGTCAGCCCCAGGCGTTCGAAGCGGGCCTTGAGACCGTAGCGCCCCAGGGCACCGCCCTCGGCCAGCCAATTGGCCCGCAGGTCGATCACCCGCCCCTCGGGGCGATGGGTGGCGAGCAGTTCCCGACTGCGCTCGTCCAGGGGCAGATGACCGGCCAGCCGTTGCAGGGCGCCCAGATCGAGCTGATTGGCCGCAGCGCTTCCGGCGATGCGGTCGCTGCCCGCCTCCTGGCGCCATTCGACCTTGAAGTCGGTCGGTTCCAGGCGCACCCCGTCCAGGGTGGCGAGTTCCACCGCGTGGCCTTCGGCCTCCCAGGCGCCCCGACCGTACTTGCCATGCACCCGGCCCCGCATGGTCACCAGGTCGAGTTCCGGAACGCGGTCTCCCAGGCGGATGCGCAGGTCTTCCAGGGCCATGTCGGCGGTGACCTGGGCGCGGCCTTCGTCCCAGTCCCCCCACAGGCGCACCGCGCCGCGGCCCCGCGGGAGGTGCACCGGGTAATCGACCCAGGTGCGCCAGCCCGCGAGGTCGGCGTATTGCAGTTCCGCATAGACCTTGCCGGAGACCTGCTCCAGGGCCTCACCGATCGCGCCGCGGAATTCGCCCCGCAGATCGATGCGGGCGGCGAGCCGGGCCGGGGGGACCGCGGTGAGGCCGAAACGGTGGCGACCGCGGCTGTTGTCGAGGCCGAACTGGAGATCTTCCAGCACCAGGGGCGGCGCCTTGCGCAGTCCATCTTCCCAGACCACCAGGGCGTCACGGATGCGGATGTGGGGCTGGTCGAGTACCCATTCGAGCAGGGCCGGGTCACTCTCGCCTTCCATGGCAATGCCGGCAACGGTGATGCGCCCCCCGGCGTCGCGCCGCACGTTGAGCACCGGCCCTTCGATCGCGAAGAGGGCGAGGGTCGGCGACAGGCGGACGAAGCTCTGCCAGGACAGCACCGCCTCGACCTTGGACAGGGCCAGGGCAGGTCGTCCCTGGCGGTCGCTGAGGACGACATCGCTGAGGATCAGTTCGGGATTGAGGCCATCCCATCCCGCCTCGATGCGGCCGATAAGGACCGGCAGTCCCACGGCGCGGGTCGCCGCCGCCTCGATGTCGGCACGGAAATCGGCGATGCGCGGCAGCACCGCGTAGCGCAGGGTGAGGACCGTGGCGGCAAACAGGAACCAGAGGGTCACTGCGGCCCAGCCGGCGATGCGCACCAGGCGGACCATCCACGAAGGGGACGGCGGGGCGTCCTCGGAGCCGGCGGCAGCCGGCGGCGAAGCCTGCGGCCTATCCATGGTGCCGGCAGTTTTGCCAGGGAAGCGGTGCGCTCACTACAATCCACATGCGAAAGAAAACGCAATTCTATCCGTTTCGGCGCACCCGCCGCCCAAGGAGCCATGAACCCTCCCCTCGACCCCCGCTGGCAGGACGCCCTGGCGCTCTCCCGCTACCTGACGACCCTCTTCGCCGCCCGGCCCGAGCTGGTCGGCGAACTGGCCGCCACCTGGCACGTCCCCCTGTCGGAAGACCTGCTGCTCGGCGCCCTGAAACCCGCCACCGAGGACGAAGGCGAATTCGCCGCCCGCCTGCGCCGCCTGCGCCAGCGGGCCATGGCCCACATCGCCCTGCGCGACCTCTGCGGCCTCGCCCCCCTGGCCGAGGTGGTGGAAAGCATGACCATGCTGGCCGATGTGACCACCAACCACGCCCTCGCCTTCCATCACCGACGGCTGGCGGCCCAGCACGGCGAACCCCTCGACAGCCAGGGCCAGCCCCAGCGGCTGCTGGTGGTCGGCATGGGCAAGTTGGGGGGGCGCGAGCTCAACGTCTCCTCGGACGTGGATTACATCTTCGCCTATCCCGAAAATGGCGAAACCGCCGGGCCGCGCCGCATCGAGAACCAGGAATTTTTCACCCGCCTGGGCAAGCGCCTCATCGCCGCCCTGGGGGACATCACCGCCGACGGCCAGGTCTTCCGCGTGGACATGCGCCTGCGCCCCAACGGCGATTCCGGCCCTCTGGTCTGCTCCCTGGACGCCCTGGAAAACTACTTCATCGCCCAGGGCCGCGAATGGGAGCGCTACGCCTGGATCAAGGCCCGGGTCATGAACACCGGCGTGAATGAGCAGCCCGAGGCCATGGCGGCCCTGAAGCGCATCTCCCGCCCCTTCGTCTTCCGCAAGTACCTCGATTTCGGCGCCATCAACGCCATGCGCGACCTGCACGTCCAGATTCGCCGCGAAGTCTCGCGCAAGGACATGGCGGACCACGTCAAGCTGGGTCCCGGCGGCATCCGCGAAATCGAATTCATCGCCCAGGTCTTCCAGTTGATCCGGGGCGGCCGCGACCCCGCGCTCCAGGTGCGGCCGACCCTTTCGGTCCTCAAGCTCCTGGTCGAACGGCGCCTGATTCCCCCCGCCACCGAAGCCGAACTGCGGGAAGCCTACGTCTTCCTGCGCCGCCTGGAGCACCGCCTGCAATACGTGGAGGACAAGCAGACCCACCGCCTGCCCGAGGATTGCGGCGATCGCGAGCGCATCGCACGTTCCCTGGGCGCCGCCGACTGGCCCGCCCTCGCTGCCCTCCTGGACCGCCACCGGGAAGCCGTCAGCCGCCATTTCGAACAGGTCTTTTCCGACCCCGAGGAAGGCGAGCACGCCCTGGCCGGCGTGTGGCTGGGGCAGAGCGAAGCCGAGGCTGCCGCCGAAGCCCTGGGCAATCTCGGCTACCGCCACGCCAGGAGCGTCGTCGAGCGCCTGGAGGAGTTGCGCCAGTCCAGCCGCTACCGCCAGCTCCCGGCCCAGAACCGGGAGCGCCTGGACGCCGTGGGGCCGCGCCTCCTGGAGGCCGCCGCCCGCTGCGCCGACCCCGACGAGGCCCTGGCCCGGGGCCTCGCCTTTCTGGAGACCGTCAGCCGCCGCGGCGCCTACCTCGCCCTGCTGCAACAGTATCCCCAGGCCCTCAAGCGGGTGGCCGACATCGTTGGCGCCTCCTCCTGGGCCTCCGAGTACCTCAACCGCCACCCCATCCTGCTGGACGAACTCCTGGACCCCCGCCTCCTGGACGTGGCCACCGACTGGACGGGCTTTGCCGCCGAACTGGACCAGAACCTCGCCGACCACGCCGGCGACGCGGAACGGGAAATGGACATCCTGCGCGAGATGCACCACGCCCAGGTCTTTCGCCTCCTGGCCCAGGACCTGGCCGGGCTGCACAGCATCGAGCGCATTTCGGACCACCTTTCCGACCTGGCCGACATTCTCGTGCGGCGCGCCCTGGAGCTCTCCTGGGGCAAACTGCGCCAGCGCCATTGCGAGCAGCCGCGCTTTGCGGTCATCGGCTACGGCAAGCTGGGGGGCAAGGAGCTGGGCTACGGCTCCGACCTCGATCTGGTCTATCTCTACGACGATCCGGCCGGCGAAGCGGGCGAAAACTACGGCAAGCTCGGCCAGCGGCTCAACACCTGGCTCTCCAGCCGCACCCCGGCCGGCATCCTCTTCGAGACCGACCTGCGCCTGCGCCCCAACGGCGATTCCGGCCTGCTGGCCGTTTCCCTGGACGCCTTCCGCGACTACCAGCTCCATCATGCCTGGGTGTGGGAGCACCAGGCCCTCAGCCGGGCGCGCTTCGTGGCGGGGGACGCAAAAGTCGGCGAAGGCTTCGAGGCGGTGCGGCGCGAAATCCTCTGCCTGGAGCGCGACCCGGCGCCCCTGCGCGACGAAGTGGCCGCCATGCGCCAGAAGATGCTGGACGCCCACGGCTCCAAGACCCCCGATGAATTCGACCTCAAACACGACCGGGGCGGCATCATCGACGTGGAGTTCATCGTCCAGTATCTGGTCCTGGCCCACGCCCGGCGCTACCCGGAGCTGTGCGGCAATCTGGGCAATATCGCCCTGCTGGCCGTGGCCGCCGACCTGGGCCTCATTCCCGCCACCCTGGCCGACGGCGCCCGGGACGCCTACCGCGAATACCGCCGCCTGCAACACCTGCTGCGCCTCAACGCCGCCCCCAAGGCCCGCGTCGAACGCACCCTGGCGGCCCGCCAGATCGATGCCGTTAGCGTATTGTGGCGCCAGGTTTTCGGCTAGACTGGCACTTCCACCAAAACCACAGGGGACTTCCATGAACACCCGCATCAAACTCGCCACCCTCGCCCTGGCCGGCCTCTTCGCCGCCGCCGCCCAGGCCACCTCCCTGGACAAGCTCACCGTCACCCCGGCCACCGGCGCCAAGGCCGGCGAAAAGATCAAGGTCAGCATCGACCTGGGTAACGTCTCCGGCACCTGCGGCATGTACGTCAAGCTGGGCGACGGCCGCAAGGAAATGATCACCGTGCAGGACAGCACCCCCAACCCCATCGTCATCGAGCACACCTACAAGGCCGGTGGCAAGTACAAGATTCGCGCCGATGGCGACCGTATCCACACGGCCCTTCCCTGCATCGGCCGCGTCGAGCTCGACAACTACGCCGTGGAAGCCGTGAAGGCCGTGGAAAAGGACAAGGCCGCCGGCCCCTGCCCCGACAATTGGTCCCTCAAAGGCAAGGTTGCCAAGGATGGTGGCTTCACCTGCGTGCCCAAAAAGGGCGTCAAGGACGTGAAGAAGCCCGAGAAGGCCCTGGAGTGCCCGGCCGGCACCAGCTACTTCACCAAGGGCAAGACCCTGGGCTGCGAGAAGGGTTGATCCCTGGCTCCCCCGCTGTGCCCCACCCCACCGGTGGGGCCCCGCTGGTTCTCTGCGCCACGGCAATCCGTCTCCCGGACCGCCGGCGCACAGCCTCACTTGCGCAGGGAATCCCGGATTTCCCGCAGCAGCACGACATCCTCCGGCGTCGGGGGCGGCTCCGTCGAGGCAGGCGCCTCCTCGACCTTGGGCCGCAGGCGGTTGATCTGCTTGACCATCATGAAAATGATGAAGGCGAGCAGGATGAAATTCACCAGGATGGTCAGGAAGCTGCCGTAGGCAAAGACCGGAATCCCCGCCTTCTTGATGTCCGCCAGGGCGGTGAGGTTCTGGGGGTTCTTGCCCAGCACGAAGAAGAGATTGGAAAAATCCAGGCTCCCGATCATCGCCCCCACCAGCGGCATGATGAGATCGCCGACGATGGAATCGACGATCTTCCCGAAGGCCCCGCCAATGATGACGCCAACCGCCAGGTCGACCGCGTTGCCCTTGACGGCAAATTCCTTGAATTCGTCCAACATGCCCATGAAAGCCTCCCTTTCTTTGATAAATGTGATGACGCCGCATTATTGGGGGGAGTCTTGCGGGCGTCGAGGCTGGAGCCCGGGGCGGCGAGACACCCCTGGAGCCGCTTGGGCCGCAACCGCCCCCAGCCCCGAGGCCCAGCGATCAGCCCCGGCCCTCGCCCTAATCGGTGCCGAGCAAGGCGCGGTGCACCGCCGGCTGGGTCTTGGCGATGTGCATCTCGGCGGCCACCGCCGGCCCATTGGCCGCAATGATTTCGCAGGCCCCCTTGGCGTCGGTCTGGGATTGGGCGGCGATGTCCTTCATGTCCTGCACGACAACCGTACGCAGTTGGGACTGGACCATGCCGTAGAGCTTCTCTTCGGTAACCTGGCCAGCCAGGGCGGCCCGGGCCTTCTGCAATTCCGCTGCATGGGCCGCGGCAAAGGGCTCCACGAAGGCAGCGATATCGACCCCCTGCTCCCGGCAGAACTGCACGCGCTCCCGCGTATTGACCAGATAGAAGCCATAAAACATGCTGGCCGCCGACATCAGCCGCTTGCCCTGATCGCTTTCCTCACTCAGCTTGCTTTCGGCCATGGCGACCGCTTCCTGCTGCATCGCCGCGGAGAGCGGCTGCCCGGGATGTTTTTCCGCCCCCTTCTGCTGCAACTCCTCGACCGTGCGCTGGGCCGCCCCGGCGGCCGTCCGCTCGTCCTGGCGCTGCATGAAGTGGCGCACGGCAACGAAGCCGACGACAAAGGCCACTGCGATCAGGATTTTCTTGGCTGCTCCACTCATTGTTCGTCTCCCTCGAAGTTCATCGTGCTTGCCCCACTCGCAAAAAGCGCCCCCAGGGGGCGTGCCCATGGAGTATGCCTGCAGGATGGCCTGTAAGGAAGCCGCGGCGGCGGCGACTCTTCTTCACCCTCCCCTGCCGCCGAGGCTCGCCATGCCCACAGCCCCCCTCCTCATCGCCACCCTCCTCGCCCTCTCCGGATCGGCCTGGGGAGCCGAATGCCAGGCCCGCAGCGGGGCCGAGCGCGCCACCCTGATCGAACTGTTCACCTCGGAAGGCTGCGACAGTTGCCCGCCCGCCGACCGCTGGCTCAGCGGGCTGCTGCGCGGCCCCGGCGCCACCGGAGTCGTCGCCCTGGCCTTCCACGTCGACTACTGGAACCGGCTGGGCTGGCGCGACCCCTATTCCTCCGCCGATTTCACCGCGCGCCAGGAAGCGCGGCAGAAGGCGGGCCGTTCGGCCTTCCTCTACACGCCGCAAGTCACCCTGGACGGCAGCGACTTCCGCCACTGGCGCAGTCTGGCGCTTCCCCGGCGCGGCACCGGCACCCCAGCCGCCGCCCGGGCCGACATCACCCTGCAGGCGGCGAGCGGCCCGGGAGGCATGCTCGAAGCCCGGGTCGAGGCCAGCGCCCCCGGATACGGCGCCGGCACCGCCGAAGAGGCGGTCCTGCACCTGGCCCTGGTGGAAAATCGCCTCGCCACCGATGTGCTGCGCGGGGAGAACGCCGGCCGGCGTCTGGAGCACGACGCCGTGGTGCGGGAATGGATCGGGCCCCTGGCCCTGGACCGCCAGGCTCGCGTCAGCGTGAAGCATCAATTCCGCCGCAACGACGTCAATCCGCGCCACGCAGCGCTGGTGGCCGTCGTCGAGACGACGAGGCGCCTGGAGCCGCTCCAGGCCTTGCGGCTGGACGTCTGCCCGTGATGCGACATCAGTGCGATAACACCCGCAGCGCTACCCGGGGACAAACCCGCGCATTTGCACCATATTTCCCATCGTCGCTTCGCGATCACGATCAAGACTCAGGCGTTCGGCGTCATGCGGCCTTGTGGGGAATGAGCTTGACTTGAAGGTCGCAGCCAACCGCTGCTGCGTAGCGCTTTAGCGTAGCGAGCGACGGCGCGTGCTTGCCGGCAGACTCGAGCCGAGAAATTGCGCTTTTTGTCGTGCCCATGCGCTCGGCAACAGCGTCTTGCGTGAGACCGGCTCGTGCTCTCGCCCGCAGCATTTGGCTGGCCAGTTGATACTCCAGCTCAAGAGCGTCATAGGCTGCGGCAAAACCTTCGCGAGCCTGAGCTTTTGCAAGGAATTTTTTGTGGTCGTGAATGACAGGATTGAATTTCAATTTAGGCATCTCGAACCTCCTTCAGGCGCTGACGCGCCAATTTCAGCTCGCGATCCGGTGTCTGCTGCGTTTTCTTGATAAACGCGTGCAGCACAATGACGCGCTTGCCGATCAAACAACAGTAAAACGCGCGACCGATACCGCTGCGCCCCTTCGGCCGCAGCTCGAACAAGCCGTCGCCAAAAGCCCGTGAATGTGGCAGCCGAAGACTGGGGCCATGCTCCGCAAGCAACTCTGCGAGCCGCGCATAGTCGGCCAGAACATCGACAGGCCACGACTGAACCTCATGGAGGACCCGTTCGTGAAAATATTCGATCGAGAACGCCATGGGCGAATGTTAGCAACGGTGCGAACTTGGCACCAGTGGATTCATGATGCAGAACATGGAGCGAACCGACGCCGCGCGGTTTTTTCGCGCAGCGTCCAGCGACCGCAGGGAGCGAGGTCAAGCGCAGGGTTAGCCAGCACTGTCGTTGCCCGCAAAGTAGATATCAAGCCACAACTCGATACCGAGTTCACCAAGTTGCGCCATCTGTCGGGGATTGAATGTTGGGCCGCCCTGGCCGACAGAGTCCCAGCGGATGCACAGATCAACAAGGTAACCTTGCTCTTTGAGTCTCGCGATCACTGTCGCTTTGCCTTGAAGATGAGCGAGTAGCCAGTCAAGGTGATGACGCGAGTCACGACTCTCAACGTGACCGGCCGATTCAAGGAACCACCCACCAGACTTGAATGGATGTTTCGCGGTAGGGCGCGGCAACTCCCCCCGAACCTGTGTGTGAGTGGGCTGAATGCCGAGCAATGACGTGATGGATTCAGGCCGAAGATCCTCACTCATGACGCGAAGCCATACATGCGTATAGGCGCAGGTAGGGTATTCGTCGTCGTACGGCGTCTCAGTGCGCATGCCGGATTGTGCTCGCCAACCTGACAATGGCACTTTTGGGCGGTGCCGGGATTGGTGTGGCATCTTCGGCCTTCCGGCACAGCTTTGCTCCCCCATGTACGTTCCGAACGGTGGCGGTGGAGCGCATCGCCGGGTGGTCGTCAAGCAGCCCAAGGGTTGTGGAAGGTCGGCGCCGCACGTCACTGGGCCGGAAGCGGGCGAATGCCCGATATTCCCTGCAGCGCTCCGGACGCCGCTCAGTTCCGGCCGCGCCGGGAACGCCTCTCCAGTCGCCCCCACCCCACGCGCCCTGGGTTTCGGCGCCTTCGTGGAGCAGGCATTCGCGGCACGTCGGGAGCATGGGCGGCTGAGTGGATAGTTGCAATGCCACGAGCTTACCCTTCGGTCATTATTTCCACAACACGTGGGAAGTCTTTGCGGGACATCCCCTGCTGGGGCGGGGGCCGCCTACAGCCGCCCCAGCCTTTCCGCCGCCGCCTCCAGGGTCTCCTCCCGCTTGGCGAAGCAGAAGCGCACCACGCGCTGGTCGTGGCCGTCGTGGTGGAAGGCGGAGAGGGGAATGGTGGCGACGCCGATCTCGCGGGTGAGCCACACGGCGAATTCGCGGTCGGGCCGCGGGCTGATGCGGTCGTAGCGGGCAAGCTGGAAATAGGTGCCGGCGCAGGGCAGCGGGTCGAAGGGGGTGGCGGCGAGCAGGCTGCGGAAGTGGTCGCGCTTCTGCCGGTAGAACGCGGCCAGGCCCTGGTGGCGGGCGGGGTCGGCCATGTAGTCGGCGATACCCAGTTGGGCCGGGGTGTTGACGGTGAAAACGTTGAACTGGTGCAGCTTTCTGAATTCGGCACTGAGGGCGGCGGGGGCGACGACATAGCCGATCTTCCAGCCGGTGATGTGGTAGGTCTTGCC
>Ga0268298_10000979_pt1 | contig 35368 bp, 27 predicted proteins | sample WWTPWeurt_MetaG_FD_194462 | JGI IMG/M metagenome (GOLD analysis project Ga0268298, IMG submission 194462) | Activated sludge microbial communities from WWTP in Nijmegen, Gelderland, Netherland - WWTP Weurt | ecosystem: Engineered > WWTP > Aerobic digester > Activated sludge | place...
TGATCAATTTTCCTTTTAGGCGGTGCAAAGATACTAAAATGCAAGGTCCTGGCAAGTTCTATTTGACCAGCATGATTCTAAAAATTCGCCCATTGCTGGACTTTAGAGCTCCCCAATACATCCCATGAGGCAGGCTATGTGTTGACACCTGGCATATGTTGGACAAGCATGTTTGGGATCTCACTGGTCTGCCTTGAACATCAAAAATACCTATGTTGAAAATCCCTTCATTTTCCCAAGTAAACCACCAATCCTCCCCAACTGTCCAATGCTTAGGCAGTGACTTGTCACCAACCGTGGTTTGCACGGTGGATGGAAGAAAGAAATCGAATTTCCTTTGGCACTGCATACAGTCCGTTACAATTAATTGATATGTTCCAGATTTTAAATTGCAATTGCTGCTTCCCGTCCACCCAGTATTCCATTGGTATTTATAGGGCTCGCATCCTCCTCCAATTTGAACCCCAATGCATCCCTTCCCAGAACCATCATCCTTAATGATCAATGTGTCTTTTATGTATATAGAATCATTGAAACTGATTTGCACAAAAACCAAACTATCACAACCCAGATGAGAAGCATTTTTCAGCAAAATTGAATCTTGTGTATGATTTTTATCGAAAATCGTATTCAAAATGGCAAGTGTAGAATCATAACATACCATTGGGTGAAAGCTCCCAATGGCGGGTTGATTTATTAAAACTTCTATAGTTACTATACTATCACATCCTAAAAAACTTTTCCCTTTCAATGTATCCTTTCCGTTTTGATTTCCTTCAAAGTAGGGCTTGCCATGAATAAAAATGGTATCACCTTTGCAAACGGAGGTTTGAAGGTTGCCATAAAATGGTGTACATTGAAACAGCTTTTGAACCCACAGATCCGGAGCATTCTTGTTTTCTGAACTGAGATCAAAATCAGTACTAAAACTGCTGGCTACGGTATAAATAGATCCTTTATTATCCGCAACCACCGCACTTGCATTATCCCCTTTTGTACCACCATAATATTTTTGCCAAAGCACAGTTCCAGATGTATCCAATTTCATCAATAGGACGTCACTGGTACCTCCATATGGAGTCACCATAATGTCTTTGTCATTGGAAATGGCACTGCTTACCAGAATGATATTCCCATCTTTATCCAGCTTTGCCTGAACCGGCACGTCGTCCAAGCTTCCTCCAATGACTCTGGATGCCAAAACATTACCATTTACATCCAATTTCACCATCCACATATCGCGACCCCCTTTCAACGTGTCAATTTGCCCCCCTTTGGTATTTACCGTACAAAACATCATGTATGTTTTATCTGGCAACTGGATGGCATCATTGAAAATCTCATCGCCGGGCCCTCCGTATGTTTTAAGACTCACTTTATTAAGATTTCTATTGATTTTCAAAATAAAAATGTCCTTTTTTCCTTTTGCCAATCCGCTAAAATCCAAATCTCCTGATTCGGTCTCCCCAAAAACGAGCATTTGTCCACCAAACTCTTCCGCATTTAGAATTTTTCTTGCGGTTTCGTCTTTGGTCCCACCAAATGTCACCGTTTTGGTTAGCGTTCCCACTTCAGTAATGGATGCGATGAAGACATCGTTTCCTCCTTTGGTTGGAGTGGAGGCTACATCCTTATCTATAGATTTTGTGTGTCCTGCCAAGTAAATCCGGCCAGGCTCCAAGTAATGGATGCTATTCAATTGATCGTTATTGGTTCCGCCATAAGTTTTTTCCCATTGAATCATTCCCTGCGTAGGATTTAATGCAATGAGCCACATATCGGTCAATCCATAGAAGCCGGAAACATCGCCTCCTTTCGCGGAACTATATCCTCCCACCAATACATGACCAGTGGGAATGTACAACATTGCATTTGCCTGGTCGAAGGAAGGGCCACCAAAAGCTTTGCGATAACGAAGTACGCCTTCTGGAGAAAAATTACAAACAAAGAAATCATCTCCCCCATGATATCCGGGAATGTCCATGGAAGAGGTTTTACCGACTGCCATCAACGTGCTATCATTCACAACGGCAATGGATGATGCCACATCGGTAGAAGCGCCGCCGATCAACTTTGACCACTGTTTTACCGGTTGTCCAAACAAACCTATACTCCAACTCAGCATGAAGAAAAAACCAAAGTATCTTAGCCACATATTTAACTCACTTTTATTGAATTATTCAAAGTTACTATGAATGATGTAAAAATTGAAGCAAGCTGGAAAGAATTGTTACATCATGAATTCCAAAAGGAATATTTCAAAAATCTCGCCGATTTTTTAAAACAAGAGAAATTATCTGGCAAACTGGTTTATCCTGCAGGCCCCTTGATTTTCAATGCTTTTGCTTGCTGTCCATTCACGAAATTGAAAGTAGTAATCATCGGACAAGATCCCTACCATGGTCCCGGTGAAGCAATGGGGCTTGCGTTCTCTGTTCCAAAAGGTATTTCCATTCCTCCTTCCCTACTCAATATTTATAAAGAACTCCAAAGAGCATATGGCTATCCAATCCCAAAACACGGCGATTTGACTTCTTGGGCTGAGCAGGGTGTTTTGCTGTTAAATGCTTCTCTTACAGTCGTTCATAAAAGTCCAAATGCCCATAAAAGCATCGGATGGGATAAATTTACGGATGAGATTATTCGCCTGATCAGTCAAAAGAAAACCCACGTAGTATTCATGTTGTGGGGGAATTTTGCCAAGTCCAAAAGAGGTCTTATTGACCCCGAACGACACCTGATTCTGGAAAGCCCACACCCCTCTCCGCTGGCAGGCAATGCGTTCTTGGGGAACAATCATTTTACACTGGCAAACGACTACCTCTTAAAGCATAGCATAGAAAAAATTGACTGGCAGATTATATGATAAATTCTCTATATTTGTCCTATTCTTAATTTTAAAAACATTGCATTATGAAGCTTAAAATCGTAATTTTTTCTGCCTTGTTCACCCTTGCTTTCAACCTTGAAGCGCAAGATTACAAGAACGCAATTGGTTTGCGTGCTGCTTGGGGTTGGGCTTTGACTGGCAAGCATTTCATGAATGAAAAGAACGCCTTGGAGGCCATTGTAAACTACAGAAGTTATGGAGCAGGTGTTTATGATTACAGTTATCTTTCCATCACTGGTTTATACCAAAACCATTATGACATCAGCTCTGTTTCAGGCTTGAGGTGGTATTGGGGATTTGGTGCAAACGTTGGTTTCTGGGGTGGAGACTGGGATTATTACGACCTGGACGATGATGGAAGTTTGTTCCTTGGTGTATGCGGTAACCTTGGCCTGGACTATAAATTTGAAAAAGCCCCGATTAACTTGTCTGTAGACTGGATCCCGACTTTCCGATTCATTGGTTGGGGAAATGGCTTCACTGAAGAATCCGGTGGTTTTGCCATCCGTTACACGTTTTAATGAATAATTTAAATATTGATCAAAAAGCTGTGGTTTGAACCACAGCTTTTTTTTTAAATAAGATTTTCCAATCCAATGATACAGTGAATACTCTGAAGAGAACAATTACAAATGCTATATCGTAGAGAAACGATACTGAATAGAAAAGATAAAATTAGCTGAGAACAGAAGATTAAACACCCAAATTACCTTGCCGCTTTTTCATTTGTTGCTTTCTCCAAATCATCCCTAAAGTAAAAACCATCAGATAAGGTATAGCCAACAAATAAAGAATTCCGGTATTCAATCCTTTTCCTGCAGTTCCTCCCGCATCCAAGTTACTTTCGGCCGCCATACGGCACATTGGACACTGCGCAGAAACAGCCATAACAGATAAGAATAAGATGAAAATTATGAGCGTACTTTTGCTATACATACTTCCAATTATGATCAATTAGTCATATAACAAGGCCTTAACATCAAATAGCATAAAGGGCCCGAAATACAAATATACAACCAAATCGGATACACCCATTTAGCCATTCGCTTGTGCTTATCAAATTGACTGGTCAAGCCTCGGATGTAAGTAAATAAAATAAATGGAAAAGCGATTGCCGCTAAAACAACGTGGCTGATCAACAGAACAAAGTATACAGTCCGTGTAAAATCAAACTTACAATACTTTTGTTCCGGAGTGGTGGTATGATACAATACATATGAGATTAAAAAAACCAATGACAGAATCATTGCAGTTGTCATGCATCGCTTGTGGAGCGTAACATTCCCTTTTTTAATATAGTAAAAGGCCAACATCAGTACCAATCCGCAAAGCGCGTTTACACTTGAATGAAAAGCAGGTAGAAAAGAAAAATCCATGGATGTTTCGAAATGAATCTTCCTCATGAACACTACTACGAGCAATACCATGATACTGATTACCCACGCAATTTGATTCAATTGCTTGACTTTATCAGCAGTCCAATTCATTTCAATCTTAAACTTAAAAAAACAGGAATTTCCCGGACGGTCAACTTCAACTCATTTGAATCAGAAAGATTGTAATGATTTCTTATGTCACCATTTTCATCAACCAAAACAACCGAAGGCTTTCCAATTAAGAGCTCGGGCAATCCAAATACATCTTGAGAAAAAGTAAATACATGGTTTCCTGCCATGTATGTTTTTACCCAAGTCTTGTCCTGAGGTAATTTCAACTTTCCAGTCATTTCAGGGATCAACTCCCCTGCATCCAAACCGATAACAGTAAAAACATTGACTGAAAACTCTTCCGAAACCTGCTGTATCAAAAGCTTAAACTGGTCAACGTATGCATTACGCAAACCATCAGCTCCAATGATCCCTACGATCCACCTTTTCCCCTTTAGATTGTAGTCATAAACAACCGAATCAGTGTCGGTGGTGGTTTGAAAATTACCTAGGACTCCCTTGCTTTCCAGATTCGACATGGCTTGTTTCCGCATCTGGGTACCTTTGGACAAATAATACCAGGCAAATACCGGAAACCCCACAACGATCAACATTAATAAAAGGGTCCGAAAAGTTTTAATCAATGCTTTATCAGTTAAACTTATTGGAAAAAGTATAATGGATCAATGGCCTTCATGCGCAGGTTCATGGCTCGTTGAATCAGCCTTTACCTCTGTGCTATCTGGAACTGCCGGTGCAGCGTGGGCTTCAACTGGAGCGTTCGAATGATCAGCTTTTGCATGATTTTTCTTTCCTTCCATTTGTTCCAACATGTGCAGTGGGCGATCTTTTACTTTTGCCCTCCAATGATTCCAAGTATTTCCTTCAGAGAAAAATGCAATTATAGCCCAAACCAGCAACAAGGTCGGAAGTAAAACACTCTTCACCAGTCCTGGGACTTCGTATCGCATATGCATAAACTCAAATACGATAAAATAAGCCTTGTACAAAGACATGGCGATCATAGCGAGGTACATGATTGCTCGAGGCAAATGAAAACCTTCGATGATGTATCCTTTCCCAAGTAGAGCCACCATTACTTCAATGATGGTCACAATTCCCAATAACACAAAACCTTTAAAAGCCGTTTTTTTAGCCTCTTCGTAACTTAAGTGTGCCATTATGCTGTAGATGTAAGATTATTAAAGTAGATAAAACACCAGAAAAACAAATACCCAAACCAAATCCACAAAGTGCCAATACAGGCCAATCTTTTCAACCATTTCGTAATGATTGTGCCGGTTTGCATAAATCCCAGATAAAACGTTGATCAAGATAATGCTCAAGAAAACTACCCCGCTAAATACGTGGAATCCGTGAAACCCGGTTATAAAGAAGAAAAGTGCACCAAATGCTTTAGGTCCAAATTGTTGTGTCTTGACTTCTCCGGCTTCTGTTTTATAAGGCAATTGAGCCCAATCTTCTCCATGCTTGTGGATCAAATATGATTGCCCTGCATGGAATGCATCACCCGATTTGATATCATGCCCATCTCCTTCTAAATAGGTTCCATTCTCAACATGCGTCCCAAAAGGGTTCACATGAATAGTCATGTTCTCTCCACCAATTAAAGTGGTCCATTCCCAAGCTTGACAGCCAAGAAATGTCAAGCCACCAAAAATGGTCATAAGCATCCAAAAGGCCACTCCCTTTTTGTTGTAACGATGTCCTTCTTGAACCGCTCTTACCATCGTAACACTACTTACAATCAAGACAAAGGTCATGAAGGTTACGAATATCAAAGGTTTGTGGTGAAATCCCCCAGGCAATGTAGAAAATACGAAATCGGGAACGGGCCATGTTGGACTAGCAAATCGTAAAGATCCATAAGCTATCAAAAAACCAGCAAATGTAAATGCATCCGACAGCAGAAAATACCACATCATCAGCTTCCCATAACTGGCCTTGAAAGGTTCTTTTCCTCCAGCCCAAGCACTCCCTGAATGCTGTACATCATGTGCGTGTAAAGAATGATCAGTTGCCATTGAACTATTTTAACTATTGTGAGATTAGAAATATTAATAAATAAATCCAGATAAAATCAACAAAATGCCAATATTGTCTGACTAAATCGAGTTTAAAAACCCTGCTTGCACTTGTATCAAATGTGCCTGTAAATGCAGTAATTAATGTAACAGCCAAAGCAGCCAATCCCCCTAAAACATGCAAGGCATGCAAACCACTGATGGCATATAAAAATGATCCACTGACATTTAGATCCAGAGTAATTCCATGGTTAAAAAGAGCTTTCCATCCTTGCAATTGCATAACAATGAAACACATGCCCAATACAAAAGCCAATACAACACCAACTTGATATGCAGACTTTCGGCTTTGCTTTAAACTTTTATAAGCCCATTCAATAAAAATGGATGAGGCAACAATACATAGGGTACTTATGAAAAAAGGTGTTGGCAATTTGAATTCATACCAGCTTCCAGCTGCTTTACGAACAATGTAAGAACTTGTCAAAGCGGCAAACATCATGATCATGGCAGCCATAGCTATCCATAAGCCAAATTTTAAGGCTTGCCTTCTTGATGGTTCAAGATTTTTATCGATCATTTGAAATAGTGCCATCAAACAACCACATTGTTTAAATAAAATAAAAAGAAAAGGACAGGCAAATAAAAGAACGAAATAAACATCAATTGCCTGGCCGCTATGCTATTATTTTTTAAATACAAATTGACTCCAAAGAACACATAAACTAAAATACAACACACTACTGAAAAAAGAATAACTGAATGGAGAGGATTCGCCCAATGCATCATCCAAAGCACAACCAAGCTCAAACCGGCATACAAAGCTGAATACACTCCATACATTGGATCAGGTTTGCCATCTACATCGCGTATAAGGCGGAATCCTGCCTTCTTATAATCTTGATGGCCCAACCATGCGATGGACCAAAAATGCGGAAACTGCCATAAGTATTGCAAACCAAACAAAGCGATCCCTTCCACGGTAAATCCATTGCATGCTATTACTCCAGCAATCAATGTTGGCAAAGCACCAGGGATTGCACCAACAGGAATAGCGATGGGGCTGTATCTTTTCAATGGCGTATACACAAAGGCATACAAAACAAATGAAAGCATGCCCAAGACTGCAGCAGGCAAACTAACCAATGACAATGCCAAGATTCCCAAAGTGCAGAAAATTCCTGCTAATAATACAGCATTGGATAAACTCATGCGGCCCGCTGCAACAGGCCTATTGGCGGTCCGACTCATCATTTTATCATATTCCCGCTCTATGCTTTGGTTCAAGGCATTTGCAGCAAAAGTTACTAAAAGACCTCCCATCAACAGCAAACAAAAATCAAATAATACAAAACGTTCTTTTGCAAGAATCAGATAACTCAATGCAGAGGACATCACCACCATCAAGCTCAATTTGAATTTGACGAGGATCCCGATATCCATGGGTATCGAGTATCGAACTGCCGTTACCTTTGCTTTATTCATCCAATTTCCAAGTCAAAAATTAGTGGCTTGTTTCTTCTTCTCCTTCTTTTAAAGGAATGTGTTGTGGAATAAATTCTTTGCCATCCTTTCCATAATCATAGGCCCAACGTTGTACCGTTGGAATTTTTTCAGGCCAGTTTCCATGTCCTGCATGAATCGGAGTGGTCCATTCCAAAGAATTGGATCCATATGGATTTTGTTCAGTCATTTTCTTACCCTTCCACATGCTCCAGAAAAAATTCACCACAAAAAGAACTTGACCTAAAAAGGTAATGACTGCTGCGATGGTGATGAACTTATTCATATCGTCAAAATCTTTAAAGGCATCAAAGTTGTCAAAACGATAATATCGCCTTGGAACACCCGCCATACCCAAATAATGCATTGGCCCAAATACAGCATATGCACCCACCATGGTAACCCAAAAGTGAATTCTTCCCAAGGTGTCGTTCATGAAGCGACCAAACATTTTCGGAAACCAATTATATACGCCAGCGAACATTCCAAAGAATGCAGCAACACCCATTACGATATGGAAGTGAGCTACCACAAAATACGTATCGTGTTGTTGTATATCTATGGCTGAATTGCCCAGGAAAATTCCCGTCAAACCTCCTGAAATAAACATTGATACAAAACCAATGCTAAACAACATCTGCGTGTTCATACGGATATTTCCTCCATATAAAGTACTAATCCAGTTAAATACCTTCACTGCTGAAGGTACCGCAATGATCAATGTAAAAATTACAAAAAAGTTAGAAATGAATGGATTGACTCCAGCCATGAACATATGATGCGCCCAAACGATAAAGGATAAAAATCCAATAGCAAGAATCGAATACACCATTGCCCGATACCCAAAAATAGGTTTTCGTGCATGCACTGACATTACTTCAGAAACAATCCCCATCGCTGGTAGAATAATGATGTAGACTTCAGGGTGTCCTAAAAACCAGAACAAGTGCTGGAAAAGAATTGGACTACCGCCAATGCGATCCAAGGCCTGCCCATTAACAAAAATATCAGAGAGGTAAAAACTGGTTCCAAGACTTCTGTCGAACATCAATAGGAAGAAACCAGATGCCAACACAGGGAAAGACAAGAGCCCTAGAATAGCAGTTACCAAAAATGCCCAAATTGTTAGTGGCATTCTCCACATGGTCATCCCCTTGGTTCTCAGATTGAGTACAGTGGTGATGTAATTCATACCCCCCAGTAATACGGAGACAACAAACAAAACCAATGAAACCAACCACAAAGTCATTCCAGCCCCACTCCCGATGGAAGCCTGAGGCAATGCACTCAGTGGTGGATACCCCGTCCATCCTCCAGAAAAAGGACCAGTGCTCAAGAAGAGGCTATACAACATCACCACGGATGACATAAAGAAGAACCAATATGACAACATATTCAAAAATGGCGATGCCATATCGCGAGCACCGATTTGAAGAGGAATCAAGAGGTTACTAAAAGTACCACTAAGCCCTGCTGTCAATACAAAAAATACGATGATGGTTCCATGCATGGTAACCAAAGCATAGTAAAACTCAGGTTCCAATTTCCCAATTCCTGCATCGTTGATTAAAATCCATTTTCCAAGAATCGGTTTGAGCCATGAAATATCTGCATCGGGGTAACCCAACTGAATTCTAAAAATGACCGACATAGCCGCCCCGATCAATGCCCAGAAAATCCCTGTCATCAGGAACTGCCGAGCAATCATTTTATGATCTTGAGAAAAAATATAGGTGGTCAGAAAATTAGTCTGGTATTTATCACCATGGTGATGCTCATGAAAATGATCATCATAACCCAATTCCTGAATCAGGTGATCCGTCTCCAAATGTTTGTTGTGACTTGCTGACATGGTAATTATGTATTAAAAATTCAAGATTTTAAACTCTATTCTTCGATTCTTGCTTCTACCTGCTTCCGAATCGTTACTTTCTTTAGGCTTCGAAGGTCCAAAGCCAATAGCAGAAATCCTACCAGCGTCAACGCCTTGTCCGACGAGATAACTTTTCACTGCGTTGGCCCGATCAAGAGATAACTTCTGGTTCAAAAGCTGGTCACCTGTATTATCTGTATGGCCACTGATTTCAACTTTCAACTTAGGATATTGCGCGAAAGTCTCTTTCAGCACAGCCAGTCCGATTTCAGATATTTTATTTAAGGTGGAAGAGCCCGTCTCAAAATAAATATTGTCCAATTGAATAATGCGGTCTTCTGCTTTTACATTACTAGTGTCCAATGCCTTTTTCAACATGCTTTTCAACTCCTCAGTTTTCATTTTTGCTTCCGCTTCCAAAGGCTGTCCCTTTAAGGGATCATCTTCCGTATTGCGCACAGTAGTAAGGTAATGAGACTTTTGAGAGGCATTCCATTTTTCCCATTCCTCTAGAGAAACCACTTTGACTACGCGTCGCATACTGTAATGGCCTTTTCCACAAAGTTCAGCACAAGCCAACTCATAATTAAAAGCTTTCCATTTAGGATCACTGTTCGGATCGTTGGGGTCAGAAGGCATTTGGTATTCCGGGTATTTCCTTAATTCTTGTCTGAACTCATCGGTGGTTTTAATAGGTGTAAAAACAAAATAGGTTGGTATGCCTGGAACTGCATCCATCTTCACGCGAAAATGAGGTAAGTAGAAGTTATGTAAAACATCCCGACCGATGATGCGTATCCTTATTTTTTTGCCCTTCGGAATAACCAACTCATCTGCGTTGAAATCATCATGGTTACGCACATCCGTCCAGTCTTGTCCAAGTTCATTCACTCCGGGCTTAATCAATCGAAAATCTTTAACCCCAAGTTGACCATCGGCCCCGGGGTATCTTAAATTCCATGCAAATTGCCACCCGGTTGCTTCTATTTCCAAAAATGATTCTCCTTCTTTTGTATCTGCCATGGCGGTATTCCAAGTCACCAATCCTTTTACAACGAGGATCGTCATGACCAGCGCTGGCACAGCGGTCCAAATAATTTCCAACCGCGTATCGTGAGGAAAAAACAATGCTTTACGGTTTGCTTGATACCGGTATTTGTATCCAAACCAAAACAAGAGCACGTGACAAATCACAAACACAATTCCCGTAAAAATCAATGTCAAGTTGAACATGGAGTCGATGGACCCGCCATGCTCCGAGGCAGACTGCAATGGTCCATATCCCAATAATCGATTCGAGTAATAAAGGGCGCTCCAACAAAAAGACCCTAGAAAGACTACAAGAAAAATTAAAAGCCATTTGCCATTTGAATGAGCGACTTTTTCCTGATATGCCTTTTCATCAATGAGGCTTGATGCCAACTCGTTAATCTTCGCTATTTGAACGAGTACGATGAATAATAAAATAACTGTTAGTATAGTAATTAATGCCGTCATGGTCACCTAATTATTAAATAATGTAATCAAACATGATGATGCAAACTTTCCTGTAAATACGGGTCGTTTTTGGGAACCAGTGGTGCTTTTCCCAAGAAATACAAAGTAACCGTATAAAACAGTGCTAAAAAGCCAATCAACAAACCTACATCTGCAAGGCCTGGAATGAAAAATCCAATATCAGGTGTATTCCCATCAGCATGGCTTGTGGAATCTTCTGCATGAGCTGCACCATGCTCAGCGGTAGCGTGCTCTGGTGTAGTTGTATTTTTTAGGTCAACTGTACCATGCGCACCATGATCCGCTCCATGACTCATGCTGATTTCGTGAGAAGTATGCAATACACCAGGTTTCAACATTTGGAAAGTATCGATCCAATGTCCGAAAAATACGATGATAGACACGGTAATCAGTGTACCGAATTTTCGCTTGTTGTCGTTTCTCATCAATATCAAAAACGGCAATACAAAATTCAAAATCAAATTTCCGTAAAAGAGTACTGGGTACTTTTGAATTCGCGTCTGAAAATATACTGTTTCTTCTCCGATGTTACCATACCAGATCAACATGTATTGAGAGAACCACAAATACGTCCAAAATACCGAAAATGCAAACATGAATTTTCCAAGATCATGAAAATGCTCCTGATTCACATTATGGTAATACCCTCTGGATTTTAAATAGATCAAAAGTAAAATGGTCAATGCTATCATACTGACGAAAGTACTCGCTCCGGTATACCATGCATACAAAGTACTATACCAGTGAGGATCTACAGACATGCACCACAACCAAATCACCGCTGCACTTGAAAATCCTGCAATAGGCAAAAAGATGGCTGCCCAAAATTTCATTTTGGTATGGTGCTCGAATTTTTGGTTACCGTGGGTATCTTCATCAATGCTCAAACTTCTCATCTTGTGCGCGAAGAAAATCCAGACAGCAACAATTCCCAAACCTCCTATGGTGTAAAAGTTCTTGTTCAAAAAAGAAGATTTGCCTTGCAATATCTCATCTTCTGCTACGGCAGCTGGATCCGCCCAATGATACAAATGGTGCCAACCTAGATAGATTCCTATGGCAATTAAAAACATGATTGCAAATCCAACCCACAGAAATTGTGACATGGCTTCCCAAACGCGTTTAAACCCTACATTCCATCCCGCATATGCTGTTCGGCTAACACAGACAAAAAATATAGCCATCAATGCTATCAATGTGAAGAAGCTACCATTGTGTAATAAGCTGCTCCACAAACGTGTGTGATTTGAATCATCGTTAAAAATGATCGCTACCAGTGATACAACTCCTATCAACCCGGCGATGCCGAGGGTGATTTTATCCTTGTCTGGTATTTGTACGGTATTCATTTATGGTCGACTTTAGGCTTGTGATTAATTTCTATTTCTTTTCGGTTGGAGCCGCAGTGGTTGCTGCCGATCCTGTTAAGGTGTTTCCTTGTTCACTGTAAACAAGTTTTTTAGAGGCCGCTTGTAAAGAACGGATGTAATGAATCACATTCCAACGTTCTTCATAAGATAATTTATCGCGATGAGATCCCATTTTATTTCTTCCATGCATGATGGCATGATAATAGCGACCCTCACTGGATTTGATCAGGTCATCATTGATTAGATTGGCCGGTTGTGCGGGATATTTTCCACCATCATCACGTACCAAGTAGCCATTACCATCTGCGGCAGTTCCATGACAGCTTGCACAATAAATATCATACATGGCTTTTCCCTGCGCAAGTCCATCTGCGGTGATTGGTAGCGGATTTCGTGTAATTTCATTCATCGCACGGGTCCTGTCTTCCTCTGTATTGGCGTAATAATACTCCACTGAACCATTGATGGGTGTACGGATGGCATTATTGCTAAGACTTCCATTAAAAACAGCCTCATTGGGTTTTCCGTTTGTCCAGCCCATTGAACCTCTTGCACGTGTGCCATCAACCGGTTTACGCGGAGCGGACAGCTGAGCTATTTCCAAAGGCGATCCCCAAGAATGCCAATAATAATAACTGTTGACATTGGCTTCGTAGGCAATTGAGTGGCTCATATCAGGCATGTATTCCGTACCTGTCCGATCTTTTCCCGCCGGTCTGCACTGAAGGAAGCAAAGCACCGCAATAAATAATACTAATTTATTCATCGAATCTTTCATGGCTTAAATCATTTTGGAATTGACTTCATCCGCACCTGTTTCAGCAAAAAGCGAACGCGCTTCTTCTTCGCTTACATCGCTTTTATCGAATGCAAGACAAAATTTATCATCCGTTGTCCGCAAATCCAATTGTGGATTACTCACTCCTGGCCATAAACCACAAATGGTATAAAACGTAATCGTCATTCCCCATGCGGCACACAGTACGGTCATCTCAAAGGTGATGGGAATGAATGAAGGCACTGGCCAATATGGTTTACCACCAAAAATGATTGGCCAATCACTTGTCATGATCCAGGTCATTCCAAGAAATCCAAGCAATGATCCGATCATTCCGTAAACAAATCCAGCCTGGTGTAATCTGGACTCTGACAAACCCAGCGCCTGATCCAATCCATGTACCGGAAATGGAGTATACACATCCATTATTTCCAAATGTTTGCTTTTTGCAGTTCGTACAGCCTGCAACAATACTTCTTCATCTGAATAGATCCCATAAATGACATCTTTATTAAACTTTCGCATGTACGTTTAGTTTTTGCTGTATTGTTAATTAATGACTCTCATGATGTTTGTGGGTTGATCCATGATGGTCTTGATGATTTGCATGTTCACCAATGTATTGGTCACCTCCCACTTTTAAAATATGCTTTACTTCGGCGATTGCCACAACGGGGGCAACGCGAACAAAAATCAAATAGCATGTAAAGAACAATCCAATGGTTCCAATGAATATTCCAATCTCCACCCAGGTAGGTCGGTAGTAACTCCATGATGACGGCAAGTAATCTCTCGCAAGTGTCGTGGCAATGATCACAAACCGCTCAAACCACATTCCGATGTTTACAAAGATGGACATGAAGAAAGTGACGAATATGCTTCTACGGAATTTTTTTACCCAAAACAATTGTGGCGAAATCACATTGCAAGCCATCATTCCAAAATAAGACCACCAATAAACACCCATAGCCCTATTGAAAAATGCAAACTGTTCATACACATATCCAGAATACCATGCAATGAATAATTCAGTGAGGTATGCCACCCCTACAATGGTTCCTGTAACGAGAATTACCTTGTTCATTGATTCTATATGTTCCAGGGTAATGTATTCTTCGAGCTTCAAAATTTTTCGCGTGATGACCATTAAGGTTTGTACCATAGCAAATCCGGAAAATATGGCTCCGGCAACAAAGTAAGGAGGAAAAATAGTGGTATGCCAACCTGGAATCACTGATGTGGCGAAGTCAAAACTTACAATGGTGTGTACAGATAGAACCAGTGGAGTAGAAAGTCCGGCAAGCACTAAAGAAAGTGATTCCCACCTTTGCCAATGTTTTGCTGAGCCTGTCCATCCGAAGGACAGGGTGTTGTATAGTTTTTTTCTAAAGCCGCTCGCACGGTTTCTAACGGTCGCAAAGTCAGGTACAAGACCTGTATACCAGAACAACAATGAAACAGAAAAGTAAGTCGATATGGCAAAAACGTCCCAAAGCAAAGGTGAATTAAAATTCGGCCAAAGTGATCCCCTTGTGTTCGGATAAGGGAAAAAGTAGAACACCACCCATATCCTACCAACGTGTATTAAAGGAAACATGGCCGCGCAAATCACCGCAAAAATGGTCATCGCTTCAGCGGCTCTGTTTACACCGGTCCGCCAGCGCTGTCTAAAAAGCATGAGGATGGCTGAAATCAAAGTACCTGCGTGCCCGATACCGATCCACCAAACGAAATTCGTGATGTCGTATCCCCATCCGATGGTTCGATTTAAGTTCCATGAACCGATACCCATCCAAATCGTCCATAAAATACAAAATACACCAAAGGCGAGCACCGATACGGATACAATGAATGCTAAGATCCATTCTTTGCTTGGTGTACGTTCTGTAGGTGCACACAAATCTTCGGTGATTTGATGATACGTTTTATGCCCTTCTACCAGTGGTCTTCTAACCGGGGCGACAATTCCTCCTGACATGCTGATTTATTATTTTAATTAAGCATCTAATGATTCGTCTCTGTTGTTCACCTTCATGGTGTAATTAACCACAGACTTTACGTTCACTTCCTCCAATACAATATAATTGAGGGGATTTTGCAATTTTTTATGCAAAACACCCGATTCGTTGTTCATGTCTCCAAATGTGATGGCGCCAGTTGGACAAGCTGTTTGACAAGCCGTCTTTACATCATGATCATTCAAGGTGCGTTGTTCTTTTTTGGCTGTAAGTTTGCCATCTTGTATTCTTTGTACACAGAAAGAGCATTTTTCAATCACTCCACGTGAACGAACGGTTACATCTGGATTCAACACCATTCTCACCAAATTATCTGAATAAAAAGGTTGAGACTTTTCATTGGCAAGATTGAATTGGTTTACCGGAAATAAATCTGCTGTTGTGTAGTCGTACCAGTTAAATCGTCTGACTTTGTAAGGACAGTTATTTGCACAATAGCGAGTCCCTACACATCGATTGTAAGCCATTTGATTCAAACCTTCGGAAGAGTGGTTTGTGGCATTTACGGGACAAACATTCTCACAAGGTGCGTTGTTACAGTGCTGACACATCATGGGTTGATAAACCACGTTTGGTTTTTCAACATCGCCATAATAATAGCGGTCGATACGCAACCAAGTCATTTCGTGGTGTCTGGAGACTTCCTTTTTACCAACAACGGGAACATTGTTTTCGGCCATACAAGCCACGGCACAAGTACCACAACCGATGCAGGCGTTCAAGTCAATATGCATGCCCCAATGATGACCTGAGTTGTATTTATAGTCATGCCCCGGATAGAGGGTATGTGCGTTCAAATGTTGATGATGTGCCCTCTCTTCCTTCAATTTTTCAACACTTTGACCAAGGGCTGCAAAGCTTGAATGCCTGATGATTGAGCGGTCGGTCAAAGCCCCTTGATATCCTTTGGTTAAACCCTTGAAGGCATCATCGACCAATGCTGCTTCGTCGGCGTTAATTTTTTGACCTGTTTTTGTTTCGATGGCTGTTACACCAAAAGTATGATGATGCTGAACACAAGCGAAATGTTTTTCAATTGCTTTGAGCGAGTCAGAAACAGACACTGTAGTGCTGTAGTATTGACGGTAGCCGTCGACCACAGGGCAAACAGGATAAAAATCATTCCCAACACCTGTACCACAATCACCCGCAGAAGACCTGCCATAACCCAATGCGATGGAAACGGTACCTGCCATTTGTCCAAATTGTTTTACCGCTCCAACAGACCAGGATTTATCGCCAATTTGCAAATTCACAAGCTCGCCGTCTTCTTTAACCTGATGACTCGCTACAAATCGGCGGTCACCGTCAAAACTCAGTGGAACGGCCAGGTAGTTGCCCCAAACCGTACGCATCACGGGATCAGGCATTTCCTGTAGCCATGGATTGGTTGCGTATTGGCCTCCACCCATATTCACACTTTCAACAAAACTGATTTCGAGGGCACTTTTAGATGGTTTTGCCAATTTAGAAGCCGCTAAGTTCACATCGGCATTGCATGCTAACAAACGTTCGTTAGTCGCTTGTTCGTAGACACCATCATGCAACAATTGGTCCCATGCTGTTTGGTTGGCTTGCGCTCCCAAACGTCCCATCCATTGACTTTTGACAAACTCATGGTATGGTTGTTCGGATTGTGCATTCAATTTAGCAGACGCTCCCCAGACCAAAAAGGAATGCGGAGCTTGCCGTGTATTGAATATTGGATGTATGGTGGGTTGCTGGAATGAAAACAATCCGGCTTTCGCTTCTGCATCGCCCCATGATTCAAGAAAATGGTGATCCGGTGCAACCCAGTGACACTTTGCTGTTGTTTCATCCATGGTCATGTTCAGACTCAGGCAAAGCCCAACTTTAGCCATTCCATTGCTAAATTCAGTTGCATTGGACAATTCGTAACATGGATTTGCATTCCAGACAATCAAAGCATCCACACTTCCAGCATTCATGTCTGAGATGAGTTGTTGCAACTCGATGTCGTTTCCTTTACGTTGGTTGGATACCCTGCCAAATCCGATTGCTTGACCCAGATTTCCCAGGATGTCATTGATTGCGAACACCAATATTTGATCTCCCAGGTTATTGTTTCCGCAAACCACGATTGATTTTCCTTTTTGCTCCAACAGTTGACCTGCCAACTTTGTCAATGCAGCTTTAGCGCGTTCATTCAGGCTCAACGCTCCAATGGTTGGTCTGCCACTTTTCTGAGCAACTTCATTGTAAAGATGCGCAATGGCTGCACTTTGTTCGGATGGCTTCACCAATATGCGATTGTCAGCATTGGATCCAGTGAGTGACATGTTGGACTCCACTTGGACAAGCCGGTTCATCTGAGCATTTTGAGAAGATTCTAGAATTCTCTTGCTGGCATATTGCGCTGCAAACTCAACAGGAGAAATCCAGGTACCTAAAAAATCAGCATTAAAGCTGACAATGAGATCTGCTTTATCAAAACGAAAATCTGGTATCACACGCTCACCAAAACACATTTTAGCAGCATCCAACAATGCAGCCGACGAAATAGCATCGTACATGACATGTTTGGTGTTCGGATATTTAGCTGTAAATTCTGCAACCGCTTGCAAAGCTGAAGGGCTCATGATGGTTGAACTTACAATACGCACCTTGCTGTTTGCTGTTAATTTAGAGGACACCTCCTGATCAATTGAAGCCCAATCGGAAGCTTCAAAATTGCCGCCCGCAACTTTACCAGGGCCTTTAAATCGGTTGTAATCATATAAGCTTAGAATTGCAGCCTGCGTTCTTGCACTGGTTCCACCTTTGGTAATGGATGACAATGCATTGCCTTCAATTTTAATAGGTCTGCCTTCCCGGGTTTTTACCAATATGGAACAGTAATCGCCTCCATTGACATAACTGGATGCGTAGTAATTAGCTATTCCTGGAACAATGGTGTCCGGTTTGATTACATAAGGGATTGCTTTTTTGACGGGAATCTCACAAGATGCAAGCGTAGCTGCTCCGATACCGAATCCCAACATTTTTAAGAAATCTCTTCTGTTGGATTCTAGATAGGAAAATTGTTCTTCTTCCAAAACCGTTTGTTCTGCGGGCGAAGCAAATTCTTGCTGTGCTTCAGCCATGAAAACTTCATCCCGAACCAGATCTTTTTCTCCGACCCAAATATTCTTTGTATTATGTTTCATTGGAATCTGTATTGCTTGAAAATCAATAATGACATTTTTGACAATCGAGGCCGCCGATATCGCTCACTTTTACTGCATTTCGCTGGCCCTTCTTCATTTCTTCATGAAAAGTCTTGTAACTCTCATAGTATTTATTGTCGGCAAACTTAACATCTGTTTGCCTATGACAATTGATGCACCAGCCCATCGACAAAGGAGCATATTGTTTGACAACTCCCATTTCCTGAATTTTACCATGGCATTTTTGGCAGTCAATCTTGCCTATGGTCACGTGCTGCGAATGGTTAAAATAAACATGATCCGGCAAATTATGAATACGGACCCATTCAATTGGTCCTTGAACTTGGGGCTTGGTTTCACTGGTCAATGAATTCCTAATTTCTTCCCATTGTTTATCTGCTTCCCTTTTCGAGCCTTCCGTTGAACCACCAAGGTTGTTGTCTTTTAAATAATTTTCTTCAATCCATTTCTTGTAGAGGGTGCTGATTGAATCTTCTGACCAGTTTTCATACTGTGAAATGTATTTGTCCGATATTGGGTCGAAACCAATGGATGCATATATCTTGGTCAATTCTGCCGTCCCGTATTGGCTACCTTTTTTAATGGCCGCGTGGCAATTCATACAGGTGTTTGCTGCAGGAATCAAAGATTGTTTTGACCTTCTTGCTCCATCATGGCAATAATTGCAATCAATTTTATGCAATCCCGCATGAGTAGCATGACTAAATTTTATTGGTTGAGTGGGTGCATAATTTTGCTGTCTTCCTAAAGATATTGCATTGTTTACGGTAGTATAACCCCCGAACAATACCAAAGCAAAAATGAGAAAACCAATGATTGATTTGCTGGTAAAAAATTGCCACAAGGTCGTGTGTTGTGCATTGGGATCCCCCGCGTTTACTTGATAGTTGTAAATGAGGTCCGTGGTAAGCCTCCATAAGAATAGCGCCAGTCCCAGCAACATGATGAAAATGAGAAAAATCCAAAAGGAGAATCCGCTTTCTTTTTTGACTTCCGATCCCGCACCTGAAACATCGGTTTTCTTTGGTCCATAAGTCCCTTTATATACTCCATCCACATAGAGCAATATGCTTTCGATGTCATCATCTGTTAGATTGGGGAATGCGGTCATGACCGTCGGCTTAAACTGATTCCACAACTCAGTTGCCTTTGGATGTCCCGATTTGATCAGTGATTGAGAATTTCGAATCCAAGAATAAAGATCTTCTTTTGCATATCCCGACCATCGTTCTTGCGTTCCACCCAAGGCTGGACCGGTCAATGCGTCTTTCATGTTCTTATTGTGACAGGCCGCGCAATTATTCTTGAAAAGATCCTTTCCCTTTTCAATATCCGGAGCAGAAAAAGCAGCCACGAATGCCAATAATACTAAAAAAACCGTAGAAAAGATTTTCTTGCAGCTCATAAAAGATTGGTATATAGTAAGTTACAATGAAGCTTGTAAATATTACAGCTTTTCATGATGTTTCGGTTGCAAAAATACCTCAGAATTGGATTCTGCCAAGCCAATTGCCGAATAAGTTTGAACAAATTTGTAAAAAAGTTCATGAAAGTTTCGGTCCTCTAGTTAAAATTTGGTTAACTAATATTTGCCCGGCATTGCATTTCATATTGCTATAGGGGCTTTGATGGCAGGATGCGATTGATAATCAATCAATTGAAAATCGGAGAATTGGAATCCATACAAATCTTTGACAGAAGGGTTCAAGTGCATCTTTGGGAGCGACAAAGGATTACGGCTCAACTGCAATTTCGCTTGTTCTTGGTGATTTATGTACAAATGAACATCCCCAAATGTATGGATAAAGGTACCAGGTTGTAAATCACAAACCTGAGCCACCATCAAAGTAAGTAAGGCATAAGAAGCAATGTTGAAAGGCACACCTAAAAATACATCGGCAGAACGTTGATAGAGTTGACAAGACAATTTTCCCTTGGAAACATAAAATTGAAACAAACAATGACAGGGATTCAATGCCATTTTAGGCAAATCTTCCACATTCCATGCTGAAACCACCAATCTTCTCGAATCGGGGTTGCTTTTTATTTGCTCTACGATTTGTGAAAGCTGATCAATGCTTTGGCCACCAGAGCTTGACCAGTTTCTCCATTGTTTTCCATAAACTGGTCCCAAATCACCATCCGGTCCAGCCCACTCATCCCAAATACTGACACCATTTTCTTGTAAATAACGGACATTCGTGTCTCCTTTTAAAAACCACAACAACTCATAAATGATGGATTTCAAATGCAACTTTTTGGTAGTCAACAAAGGAAACGATTGCGAAAGATCGATGTGCATTTGGTAACCAAAAATGCTTTGAGTCCCAACTCCGGTGCGGTCCGTTTTTTCTACACCTTCCGTCAAGACTTTGTTTAGCAATGCCAAATAAGCTTCCATATCTGGCCACAAAGTAACATATTTAACTTTTTATAATATAATTTTTTGAACGCGAAATAAACTTTAAAGAATCCCGTAACTTTACACGCAATCAAACTCAATGACTTATTCTTCTCTCAGAGAATGCTGTACGGATTTAGAACGTAAGGGTTATCTCTTACGGATCAAAGAGTGCCTTGACCCCGATCTGGTCATTCCTGAATTGCACCGCAGAGTTTTCGAAGCGGGTGGTCCAGCGTTGTTGTTCGAGCGTATTCAGGGGAGCCCATTTCAGGCGGTTTCCAACATTTATGGAACCCAGCAAAGGGCTTTTTATTTATTCGAACAGAGCCTGCGCAAAATGGATTGGGTGGTTAAGTGCAAAATGGATCCGGCAACCATTTTTAAAGAACCGCTGCAAGCCATCAAACACCTTCCGTTTTTAAGTTGCGCCCTACCAAAAAAGTTGAGGCGGACCAATCTGAGTGCCCGATGTAAAATTTCCGATTTACCGAAGATTCGTGCTTGGCCGCGCGATGGAGGTTCATTCATCACTCTCCCACAAGTCATTAGCTTCCCGCCCGCATCATTGGACCCAAAAAAGGCCAATGTCGGAATGTACCGCATTCAATTGGATGGCAACCAATACTTACATGATGAGGAGGTTGGACTGCACTATCAATTGCATCGCGGCATTGGAATTCATCACCAAATGCACAATCAAACCAAGAGACCATTTCAACTAAGTATCGGTGTTGGTGGACCACCAGGCCACACTTTGGCTTCCATTTTTCCACTTCCCGACGGGCTGAGTGAAATCTTGTTTAGTGGTCTGCTATCAAACAGACGATATCGTTATTCCATATCCGATGGACATTTTATTCCAGACGATGTCGATTTCTGCATTACGGGAATGGTTACTCCAGACCTTCTAAAAGAGGAAGGACCTTTTGGTGATCATTTAGGTTATTACAGCCTCAGGCATCCATTTCCGGTATTGTCGAAAATTAAAGTATTCCATCGACCCAATCCATTGTGGCATTTCACGGTCGTGGGCCGTCCTCCACAGGAAGATTCATTTTTTGGATCGCTCATTCATGAATACGTTAAAGAGCTTACGCGCAATGAGTTTCCAGGAATCCTCGCCGTACATGCAGTCGACGTGGCAGGGGTTCATCCGTTGCTTCTTGCCTTGGGAAGCGAGCGTTATATGCCTTTTCGAGATCGCAAGCCGGAAGAAATCATCACCCAAGCATTGCACCTTTTAGGAAAGGGACAAACCTCATTGGCAAAATACCTGTTTATTGCAGCCCAAAACACTGACCATCCTCCTGACATCCATGATGTTCCAAAGTTTTTGCAATACATACTGGAAAGAATTGATTTGCGAAAAGATTTACATTTCGTTACCCGCACCACCATGGACACCTTAGATTATTCCGGCTCGGGTTGGAATGTCGGTTCCAAGCTCATGCTCACTTGCAATCGCCATGTACAAAGAAAACTCAGTGATTCGCTTAATCCATTTTTGAATATCCCTTCCCCTTTTCGGCATCCTTGCTTTGTGATGGCTGGCATACTCATCATAGAAGGCAGTTCATTTGTTGACTATGGTCATGCAATCTCCGAAATCAACCAATTAACAGACTACCTGAAAACCATAGACTGTTCGGGGGTTCCTTTGTTGGTCCTGGTCGATGATAGTCAATTTGTTTCAGCCACAGTTTCAAATTTTCTTTGGGTAAGCTTTACCCGAAGCAACCCGTCCCATGACCTTTACGGAGTTCATGAAAAAATTGAATTCAAACATTGGGGCTGCGATCCCCCTTTGATCATTGATGCCCGATCAAAACCGCATCACGCACCCATTCTTGAAACTGATCCAGCCACAGTAAAAAAAGTTGATCAAGTGATTGAGGCCAATGTTGAGCTCCAAAAAATTTTGAAATGAAATTACCTCCAGAGTTCATAAATAACATGAATACTTTGCTTGGCCCTGCCTGCAAAGACTTTATCGATGTGTTGGAGTTGCCTTCAATTACTTCTGTGCGTATCAATACAGAGAAAGCCGAAAACACACTAATGCTGGGAGCAAAAATTCCATGGACAAGCAATGGTTATTATCTCAATGAACGGCCCGTATTCTCCACCGATCCATATTTCCACGCAGGTCATTATTATGTTCAAGAAGCTTCTTCCATGGTTCTGGAAGTCATCTTAAAATCATTACCATTACCAACCGATGGAATGTATTTGGATTTATGCGCTGCTCCAGGCGGCAAATCAACACTCCTTTCGAGTTTTATATCTTCTCAAGGCACACTTCATTGTCATGAACACAACTACCAGAGAGCCCTTGCACTGCAACACAATATGATCAAATGGGGAAAACCGAATGTCTTTGTTACCACTGGGCCATTATCAAAACTCCATTTAACCTCGTTAGCATATGATTTTGTTTTGATCGATGCGCCTTGCAGCGGCGAGGGAATGTTTCGCAAAGAACCCAAAGCGCTTGAGCAATGGTCAATGGATAAAGTGCATCGTTGTCAGCGTCTACAGTCCGAAATTTTACAAACTGCCTCACGCTTGGTTAAGCCTGAAGGGTATCTTGTTTATTCTACCTGCACCTACAATGAATTTGAAAATGAACATGTGCTTGCGCCATGGATCAACAGCAATCAATTCTGCTCTATATCCTGCAAAGGCATGCCCGTTGAACCATCTTTCTCAAAAGGCATTTATACTTATCGATTGCTTCCCCATGTCGTCAAGGGCGAAGGACTGTCCATCTCCATTTTAAAAAATTGCCAAAAACTCAATCCCTTAAAATTGGAAGAAACAGTACACCCTCAAAAAAAAGTTCAAAATTCCTTAATGTCAAATTGGTTGGAAAACCCTCAACATTTTTTCCAACTTGAATTTCAGAAGCTGGTGCATGCCATTCCAAATCATGCCTCATCAATGTTTCAAAAGATTTCCAAGCAATTGCAAATTCTGCACATGGGAATTCCACTTGGCAGCACGAAAGGAAATGATTTTGTTCCAGCACACGCTTTGAGCCAATCAGTTGAGCGCACACAAAATATATGCACTGCACAATTGTCTTATTCACAAGCCTTAGAATATTTGAAATGCTTACAGCCTCAATTGACCGAGTTAAGCCAAACCACATGGCAAATTGCAAAATACAACGGTGCCTCATTGGGCTGGCTTAAACAAACTTCAGCAGGATTGAAAAATCATTATCCAAAAAATTATAGAATATTAAACTATTGATATGAAACGTATTTTACTATTATTTTTCTTCTTCCAGGTCGTTGGTTATGTATTTTCTCAAAATCAATTGCCCGTTATTCTTCAAAAGCAGTTGATTGCAGATAAGAACATGATCACTCTTTCTTTTGACTTGGCAGATCCAGATAATGACCAATTGGATGTTCAATGCAAATTATTCAGTGATGAATCAGCTAGCTTGCATCAGGAAATCATGCCTATAGGGATTACGGGAGACATTGGTTATCCTATACTTGCTGGTTCCAATAAAACAATCCAGATAACACTTGATCCGCTGCTCAACGTTCAACAAATTCGCATTGTCCTCAAAGTGAGTGATCGGGAAGCAATCACCATGCAAGATTTGCTCAATCAAGTAGACACTCAACGTTTGAGAAACACAATCCTGCGAATACAAGGACGTAGAAACAACACCGATAAAATTTTTTATGACTCCTGTCGTAACATCTTGCAAACTGCTCTTGGAAATCAACTTCCTGTAAAGAGACTAAATTTCGTTCAAGGTGGATTGTCCGCTACAAATTTTGAATCTACACAGTATGGCTTTGAACAACCCGCACAATTCACATTAATTGATGCGCATTATGACAGCTTTGGTAGTTCTCCTGGGGCAGACGACAACGCATCTGGAGTTGCAGGAGTTTTGGAAGCACAGCGCATTTTAGCCCCTTATTGCGCAAAGAAAAGCATCCGATATGCTCTGTTTGATTTGGAAGAAGCCGGACTAATAGGAAGCCTTATTTACGTTTCTAATCAAATATCCAAAAGAGAAAGTATTTTGGGAGTATTGAACTTTGAAATGATTGGATTCTACACCAATGAACCCAACACTCAAGATCTTCCTACTGGGTTCAATATTCTTTTTCCAGAGGCATATAACAAAGTTATACAAGATAATCGCCGTGGTAATTTTATCACCAATGTTGCAAACGTAGCTTCGTCAAGTCTAAAAACCATGTTCGATAACAATGCTTCAAACCATGTTTCAGGACTCAAAGTTATTTCATTAGAGGTGCCTGGCAATGGAAGCATTGCCCCAGATCTTAGAAGGAGCGATCATGCGAGCTTCTGGGACAAAGGCATTCCTGCACTTATGCTCACGGATGGAGCGAATTTTAGAAATAAAAAATACCACACTGCGAGCGACTCTATCCATCAGTTAAATTTCGAATTCATGTCCAATGTTGTTAAAGCCACCATAGCAACGGCTGCCTCATTGAGTGAATTGGAGCATGCCCGTTGCATAGAAATTCCACTCAATTTGGCAACGGATATTTCTCATTCTGATTTCAATAAATTTCACATTGCGCACCTAAACCACCAACTAATTATCAGAAGCCATGAAACGCTTAAAGAAACTACCGTACGTTTGGTTTCTCTAGATGGCAATGTGCTCCGTACGTTCACCAATTTGGAACTTAGCCCAACAGGGACTTTGATCAATCTTGGCACCATAAAACATGGACTTTACATGGTTCAAATTTTGAATGGATCCAAACAAAAATGCAGCAAATTATATATTCATGAAGATTAATGGCTGCATATTGAGCTTGGGAACTAATTTAGGAGACCGCTACTCCAATTTAACCAATGCCATTCAGTCATTGAAACAAGCAGGCATTATCCCCTACTCTATTTCGTCGATTTATGAAACTGAACCCTGGGGTTATCATGACAGCAATCAATACCTCAACATGACGCTCAGGGCGCATACCCAGCTGGGACCCATCGCACTTCTCAATACGATAAAGCATATTGAACAATATTATGGAAGAATACCTACACAAGATTATTCTTCCAGGATCATAGATATTGATATATTATTTTTCAATCGACAAGTTATAAAATCCGATCAGCTTACAATTCCCCATCCTGAATTGTCACATCGTAAATTTGTTTTAGTCTCACTGAATGAAATTGCCTCTGATTTTATTCATCCAAAATTCCAAATGAGCATTCAACATTTGCTTGAAGAATGCCAGGACCCAGGCATTGTTATAAAATTCCAGGAATATGCTTCAATTTCCCAATAAATACATTTGCATCGAAGGCAATATAGGTGCTGGTAAAACCAGTTTTTGCCAGATGGTCAGTTTAGACTTAAACTGCAAATTGGTCCTTGAGGAATTTGCACAAAATCCATTCCTCGAATATTTCTACAAAGATCCTGAAAGATTCGCATTGACTGTTGAATTATTCTTCCTCACTGAACGCCAAAAGCAAATCCAAAAGGAAGTAACCGGACAAGATCTCTTTAATGAATTCACTTTGTCGGATTATACCATTTTAAAAAGCCTTTTGTTTGCGAGAGCCAACTTAAATTCCGAAGAGTACAAGCTTTATTTTAAAATTTACACTGCTCTGACGCACAGCCTTCCTAAACCTGACCTCATAATTTATTTACACAGAGACGTCCCTCAGGTTCAGGCAAACATTGATAAGCGTGGACGCTTATTTGAAAATTCCATTTCCAATGTTTATTTGGAAAAAATACAGGAAAGTTATTTTTATTTTTTTAAAAATCAAACACAAATTCCAGTGGTCGTGGTTGATCTTCAACAACAAGATTTTATACAAAATGAATCCATCTATGATGAACTCAAAACCCTCTTATCTAAAGTTTATCCTCCAGGTTTACATCATTTAAAAATCATTCAATAATATTTTATGAAAAACTTTTTTTCGAATATTTTTTCGTCTTGCTTAGGCACATTATTGGCCATGGTGGCCATGGTGCTGATTATTTCTGCCCTGGGCGCAGCGTTTATGTCAACAGGCAAAAAAGCATCGCCTATTGCTGAAGGCTCCGTGCTCAAAATTAATTTATCAACATCGATTCCTGAACAAAGCAACAATGTTCCATGGACTGAATTCTCCATACAAAATGAAACAGTATTGGGGCTTCGTGACATGATCAAAACAATTGACAAAGCTGCATCGGACATAAAAATCAAAGGAATTTATATTTCAATGAATTCGTCCGAAAACGGATATGCCACACTCAAAGAGATTAGGGATGCATTGATTCGATTTAAAGCCAGTGGAAAATTCATATTCAGCTATAACCTAGCTTTTGATCACAAGAGCTACTATTTGGCTTCTGTGGCAGATCAAATCCATTTACACCCTATTGGTTTTGTTGATTTGAAAGGTCTTAGTTATGCTATACCTCACTTCAAAGAATTAAGCGATCATTTAGGAATCAAATATAATATTTATTATGCCGGGGATTTCAAAAGCGCAACCGAACCATTTCGGTTTAATAAAATGAGTGATAGTAACCGGGTTCAGTTAAGAGCATTTCAATCAGATATATTTACGCAGTACATAGAAGATGTTGCACACAGCAGAGATCTTAAATATGATCAATTAAAAAATATTTTTGATAACTTCTTAAGCTATTCTCCCGACCTGGCATTAGAAAACAGACTGGTTGACCAACTTTCCAATGAAGCCGATGTGCTAGATGCCATGCGAAAAAAATTGGATTTAGCCGAGAACAAGAAAATCAATTTTACCGATTTAAACAACTATTACACTTTGACCAAAGATCAGGATGAAGATTACTCCAGTTCCAATAGAATTGCTTTGTTGTATGCAGAGGGAAACATCATCGATGAACCTGGCCAGGAAGGAGAAATTGGAAGAAAATATTTAAATGTGTTGCGAGATATCAGGACAACCAACAGCATCAAGGCCTTGGTTCTCAGGATCAACTCAGGAGGAGGTTCAGCGATCATGAGCGATGATTTTCTGAAAGAACTAAAACTCATTCGATCCGCCGGAAAACCGGTGGTCGTTTCCATGGGCAATTATGCTGCGTCAGGAGGCTATTACATAGCCTGTGCAGCTGATTCGGTCATTTGCAATCCCTATACTTTAACTGGCTCCATTGGGGTATTTGCTCTGATTCCCAACTTTAGTCAACTGTCTGGGGATAAATTGGGTGTTGATTTTGATACCGTAGGAACTGGCCCGTATGCCAATAAATTCAATCCTATGTTTCCGTGGGGAGATGCAGAGCAAAAAGTATTTACAAACAGCATTGAACGGGTATATGACGGTTTCTTAAAAATCGTTTCAGATGGTAGAGGTATGAGTTTAGAAGAAGTAAAAGCAATAGCCAAAGGTAGAATTTGGAGTGGCTCGCGCTCAGTTGCTTTGAAATTAACTCATCGCACAGGTTCGATGAATGATGCAATCCTTGTGGCTTCAAAACTTGCAAGTTTGGACAAATACAGAGTCAGTGAATTCCCAACACAACTGGATCCATTCCAAAAACTCCTCAATGACTTGCAAGGCAGCCAAGAAGGCGGGGTAAAATTTGCCATCGACAAAGAAATCAGTAAATCACTTGGTCCACTTTATAGACCTTTTAATGATTTCAAGGAAATCCAAAATTATGCCGGCAAAGCTCAAATGCGGATACCTTATTACTTGCCCTAATCCAAAAAAAAGTCTCCATTCCCGAAGGAATGGAGACTTTTCATCTCCGAAAAATAAATTTGATCGTTATTCTATAATCACCATACGCTTGGTGGCTGTACGATCAGCTGCGTCCAGTTGATAGTAGTAGATTCCAGCGCCTGGCAAATCAGATTTTTGGATTTTAAGAGTATTGTTTCCTCTGTTTGCCTTTATCTGATTCAGGTAAACAATCTTTCCAGTAAGGTCATAGATTGTAACTTGTGCATCGGTTGCTTCACCCAATTTGAAACTGATGGTAGTCTCTTTATCAAATGGGTTTGGTGCATTTTGATACAACTCAAACAAGAAATGATCATTGCTCTTTGAAGAACGTGTGCTGAACTGAATGTTCTTAATATTCAATTGCGCATCATATGCTTCAGTACGTGTAATCTCATCATTCAATGAAATAACTTGTCCGACATTGGTATTTTCCAAAACAACGAACTGCAAGCTAAACAGTACTTGATCTGGTGTTACAGTCAATGCATTGTTTTCGTTCCAGCTGAAAGAAATTCTTCCATTTTCAACTTGTTGTACTCCAAAATTGGATTCATTCAGGTTTAATACGCCTGGAGCAAAAGATTCAAACAACAATTTCTGTGCATCAAATGCAATGGTCATTTGCATGCCACTAATTGCATTGAAATCGGAAGCTTTTACATTCATGACATAAGAATCTCCTGCATTAAGTGCTTGCTCTTGGACGAAAAGATTCAATTCACTCGCTGTACGTCCTGTTTGGTTCAACAAACCGCTGGCCGAAGCTGAATTGTTGACGTCTCCCATTTTAACAGCTATGAAATCAATTTTTGTCGCTGGATTCAACGTCACAAAAGTCTTTTCACTTGGGTAGTCCCAAGGCTGTTGAGGATTATTAAATGAGTAATCGGAAGGTATCATCAACCAAGAGTTTACTTTTGTAAATTCTGCATTGACTCCTAAGATCAGCTTTCTGATTTCAGAAATGTCAGAAGCGGTGATGGAGAAAGATTTGTTGACATCCGCAGCAATTAATTTGTACGGACTGTTCAGCAATTCCATTCCAAGAATATGGCGCTGAATTTTTACAATGTCTGCAGTTGTTACCCCATTCGTTGCGTCATCCAATCGTTTAGAACGCACCATGTAGTTGCTATTCAGATTCAAATCTCCGAAGAGATACAATCCTGTGCCTGTTGTGGTCGATTGCCTTACCAAATCTTTTCCTTTGTACAATTCAACAGCAGCTTTCGCAGTCAATTCTCCATTCTCGGTTTTTACAAGCCCGTTTACATTGCCTGTATTTACAGTAGGAGGATTAGGACAGATATTCTGATTGTCTTGTACAATGACTGAAGTAATGCAATAATCTTTGTTTCCTTCTTCGTCTTCAACCCAAACTTGCACTTCAATGGTCAATTCATCCGCTCTTTGTTTGGCAACAAAGTCATCGCAACAAACACGGATACTCTTCTTATTCGCATCACCATCAAAATAGAACTTTAGTTTATCTTTTGGTGTACAGTTATCAAAACTATTGAAATCCAAATCTTTAGCCCAAATATCCACACATCCAGATGATGGCATTGGAACTGTAATGATTCCAGGCAAGCAATAAGGCGTTGGAGCTTTGCAGTCCTTGATTTCAAACAAAGTACAACATTGTCCAATGTTACCACAACCGTCTTCTACATACCAACAAATTCTGTGTATACCTATTGGATAAGTACCACTCGCATTGAAAGGATTGTAAGGGTCGTCAGCAAAAGGATTGTTGTGTATGGTTGGCTGAACGCCTTGGTTGAGTTCCTTCAATGTCAATTTACCAACATTGAAATCAAACGTTCCATTGTTGAATGCATCCAGTTTATACTCAGTCAATAACCAATCGTTTGGTGTACATGAGTCAGAAGCGGTTACAGTCAGACTAATATGACCAATACAGGTTTTCAATGCATTGTCATAAGTTGCTGGTTCGCAATTTCCAACATTGCATTGCACTACAGGTTTTACTTGATCACGCACTTTAATCACTTGGGTAAATTCCCATCTTCCCTTTTGAGGATCTTTGTTAGGATCATATTGACACCAATCAATAACTACCCATTTTCTGAGAATTTTATAACATGCATCAGGCTCAATGGTAAATATTTCATCGAAGTTTTCGATGGCAATAAGATTGCAATGATTGCGCGCTCCGTTAACCACTTGAGGTTTTCCTAATTTTGGATTGTCTGGACTAATGTCTGCACCACATCCATCAATAGTAGTTCCTCTTCCCTGGCAATCAGGCCAGATGATATCATCTGTATCATCACATGGGGTACCACGATTGACATAGAATGGATCACAATTTACAAACCAAATGGTCTGACTTGCGGTAATTTGAGTACCTGCAGGGCCAGCCACCACGATGTCACGAATAATCCGTCCTTGCCCGCAAACCCGAAGGTCACGAACATTGATCTGCGGTGATACTGAGCAAGAAGCCAATACGTATCCGTCAAATCCCCAAACCAGTTCGTAAGTACGCTCTGGATGTGCTGGATCAAACAAGGTGTTATAATAATCGCAAGCTTTGTTTGGAGCTGGCTGGAGATGTGGTGGAAGTCCACCAACATAACCTGGGTAACCAGTAATCAAATTTTTCTCGCAGTAATAGCTGCAGACGATATCAGTAGTCTTAACTTTTCCTCTCCAGGCCAAGTCGTTTACCACTTTACCAAAAGTAGCATCACTTGGATTGGAAATTGTGTTGACATCAAACCAGAAATTGCAACTAACAACGATATCTGGCGGAGCAACAACTGTAGGAACGCTCTTATCCTGTACTTCAACTTCTACCATACAATCGGAGAAACGTCCGAATAAGTCACCGCCCTGATTCATTCTATAAGGATTAACAGGACCAGCGCCTGGATCTCGGTCATAGACTCTGAAAACTACCATTACGGTTTTTCCTGCATCGGCACAACAGAATTTTACAAAGTCATCAAAATAAACTTGATTTCCAGCATATCCCTGGTCATCATCGCCGTTTACACCGTTGCAAGTGCTGCTGTTATCATTTGTACTTCCGTTGTTGGTGCCCAACAGTTCTTCCATACGGATAACTTTAAAGAATAGGTGATGAGAGCAATTGTCAAAAGAGCCATCATCAAATGTAGAAGCAAATACCTTAGCGGTATTTTCACCGGGACTTTGTGTTCCAGTGATGGTTACAACAGTCTTTTGATCACATACTGCTGTAGGAGGAGTATTGTCTTGAACATCGAGGACAACTCTTCTCTCGGTAATATTACCGCAGCAGTCCTCTGCAACAATGTAAGCGTTTTGGATACCAAGAGGAAGATTTACCACGACATAACCTTGAACATCATTGCCCAATACCGTACCGTTGTCCACGCGAATGGAATAATGTACTTCATTAGAGCAATTGTCGACTACCCAAGCAGGTGCGACGTCCCAGCGACCTTCGCATCTCCAAGGGTCTGTATTGATCACAAGGCTATCCGGGTAAAGGATAGATGGGGGAACCAAATCCATTACTTTAATGATTTGGTTAGTGTCTTTGACTTCGCCAGTACACCAGTCTAACAAAGTCCAAACACGTAGTATTTTATAACAACCAACTGGACCTGCGTCACAGCCAGGTTTTGAGATGTCGATACGGATATCTCTAAACGTTGTGGCAATGTTTGAACAACCAGCATTTCCTGGCTGCCCAGTTCCTTCCCACATAACCACCTGGTTGTCGTCCCAGCAAAATGGGCTTCCAGGATAATAAATGCTATGTGGACTTGGATGGCCTTGATAAGGTCCGACATCGATGCAATTCCAACCTAATTTTCTAGGAACGCGATTGCCGGTTCCGATCCAAACAGAGGAATCCAACAAGTATCCATCAACACACTCAGGATATCCTTTGATGTGCGCCGATACATCCTTTCTTGCATCATATTTGCCATCACAATTCAGTGCATAGGTATGTCCTGGCAATGCCAATCCATCGTAATTCAATGGATAAGTTAAATCATCCAAATCACCCAATGCCACCGTAATTACTTGAATGCACGTATCTCGATTTCCTACTGCATCTACTGCAATAAAATAACGCGTAATGACTTTATCATAGCCCGCCGCACAAGAACCTTTCTGTACAACGTCCTTATAAGTCAAAGAATAGAAACCACAAGCTTCTCGAACACCAGGCTCACCTGTGTTGGATGGATCTGTGGATTCAAAACAGTCTACGGTAACATCATCGGGACAATCTAAACGTGGAGGAAGTTTATCCTCTACGCAAACTTTTCCCCAACATGAATTACCTGTTGAAATTTCGCGAATGGTAACAATCAGGCATCTTCCAATCTGAGCAGCACCAATTTGAACAAATGGCGCGTTCGGATCATCATCTACTAACTGATTTGTTTGCCAGTCTCTTGCAATCACTTCATACAGAATGTTCAAACGAAATTGTTCCAGCAAATGCTGGGGCAAAATAGTTGCCTCACAATTTTCATCTAAACTTACCTGAATGAGATCATGACACACCAATTGACCCATTTGGGCCTTTTCTTCTGGTGCATTGGCCGCGTTACCAAACACACTGGTCAAGGCAACGAGGGTAAGCATCAGACAACTGTTCCACAATTGTCTTTTCAGATTAAGTAAGCATAGTCTAATCATACACTAGAGATTTGTATTGTACTCATTAATAATTACACTTCATCTCCATGATCCAATAAGGGACCATGGTCATTGAGTCTTGAATACAGTTATTAACTAGGGTATTGAGTTGAGGTGTTTAAATCAATCACAAGGTGGTATGCTCTTCTCCATGTAGGAAAATACACGCGTTTGTGACGCCCATATCCTTTAGTGACATCACAATTATCAAGTGTTTTGCATCAGGCAACAAGAGATGGAAAACATTTTTTTTAATGAAATACTTAAACCAAGTGGAAAGCAGGGGTTAAAATATGCACACCCCTGAAGTAAATGTAATATGATCAATAAGCATATTAAATAAATCCGGTAATTGTATGATTACCAGATCAGGTAGGTAGCCTTCTCGGGAGAGAAGACACGTGTTGTACCAGTTTTTGTTCCTAAAATCGTGCCAAACTGGTGTCGACAAATAAAAAAAAAGGGGGTCATTTGCATGACCCCCCTTTATATTTCATTGTTTCAATATTACTCTACAATGACCATGCGCTTAGTAGCCGTATGGTTGTTTGCATCCAATTGGTAATAAAGTACTCCCTGGACACCCAATTCAGATTTTTGAATTTTTATGGTGTTCATTCCTTTCATACCATTGTGGTCATATACGCGGATTACTTTTCCAGTCATATCATATACACTGAGTTTAGCCTGGCCTGCTTCTGGTAAGCGGAAGCTTACTACCGTTTCTTTATTGAATGGATTTGGTGTATTCTGATACAATTCAAAGATACCCGTCTCTGCAACACCTTTGTCGCTGCGAACACCAAGACCTACTTCTTTTGTGTTCAAATTAACATCATAAGCCTCAGCTGCAGTTACATCTGATGTGATTGCCAACAAGCCTGAAAGCTTTGAATTTGCTTGAGCTCTGAATACCAGCGTAAACAAGGTTTCATCCAGTCCTACACTCAAGGCTTGTCCATTGTTCCAGCTTGTTGTCAATTTACCTTCATTCAAGCGAGTGGTTCCAAAATTGCTCTCGTCAAGATTCAGAACACCTGCTTCAAATTGTTCAAATTTCAGCGCTTGGTGGTCGAAATTCAAAGTAAATTGATATCCAGCAATGTTGTTGAAATTGCTTGACTTAATTGCAACACGAACCATCTCACCAGCATTTACCAGCTGATCTTCCATTTCTAAGCTCAATTTACCATTGGTTCTGGTAGTGGCTCCGGCCAAGTTGCTAGCTTTTGCATTTTGAGTTACATCGCCCATTTTTACTGCAACAAAGTCGAGGTTGTATTTCTCATTGTTGGTAATGGTTGCTTTTCCTTCCTTTGGAGTTCCATTCCAAGGTAATTGTGGATTAGGGAACACATAGGATTTAGGAATGAATACCCAAGATTGAACTTTGCTGAATTCGGCATTGATACCCAAGACAATTTTACGGATTTCTGTGATGTCTGAAGCAGTAATGTTAGAGCTGTTATTCACATCAGCAGCAATCAATTTGTAAGGACTATTCAAAGTTTCAACACCGAGGATATGTCTTTGAATTTTCACAATGTCGGCAGTGCTCACACCATTTGCATGATCATCGTTGCGATTCACCTTAACCGTGTAGGTATTTGGTCCAAGATCTCCAAATAAGTAGGAACCTGTAACCGCTTGTTCACGATTCATATTTGCGGCAACGTATAATTGAACGTTGGTTGAAGCCAAATCATTGGTTTCAGTTCTCAATTCTCCGGTAATTTTTCCAGTGAAAGAGCCTGTATTAGGACAGATATCTTGGTTGTCCTGAACAATTACAACTGTTTTGCAATAGTCAGTATTGCCTTCTTCGTCTTCTACCCACATTTGAACGTCAACAACCAACTCATCGTTTGCACCGGCAGCAACGAAATCGCTGCAGCAGATGGTAATTCCAGTTTTGGTTGGATCGCCATCGAAGTAGAATTTCA
>Ga0268298_10000980_pt1 | contig 35362 bp, 31 predicted proteins | sample WWTPWeurt_MetaG_FD_194462 | JGI IMG/M metagenome (GOLD analysis project Ga0268298, IMG submission 194462) | Activated sludge microbial communities from WWTP in Nijmegen, Gelderland, Netherland - WWTP Weurt | ecosystem: Engineered > WWTP > Aerobic digester > Activated sludge | place...
GCTGAAAATCCTCCAGCATGGCTTGCCCCAGTTCGATCAATTCCTGCGCGCGCACAGGTTTACCAGAAGTCTCAGCAAGGATCCGGTCCGGGTGAAAATAGAAGCGCATGAACGGTGAAGGGATGGTGCCCAGCGCCTTCACCAACTTAGAGTCCACGCCCAATTTTGGCAGGCGCTCGATCTGCGACAACACATCCGGCAAACGTTCCTGCCCCGCCTGTCGCACCGAGGTGACCCAACTGTGATGGTTCATCCCAGCCAAATCAAAATCCAGTTCCGAACGCTCCACTCCAAGCACTCCGGCGATCTGCTCCATCATAATGATTGGCAACTCACACAAACCAATGACGTTCACCTTTGTGGATCGGCGAATGGCATATTGCAGCAAGCTGCAAGGATTGGTCAGGTTGAGCAGCACAACATCCGGGGCAACCTGCTCCATCAGCCGACACTGATCCATGACCACCGGTAAACTGCGGATGGCGCTGCTGAATCCACCCGGGCCGAGGGTCTCTTCGCCCGGGATGCCGAATTGGCGGGGAAACGTTTCATCGTAGGCGCGTCCCTCCAACCCACCGGGACGAATTTGATTGATGCAAAAGTCGGCCCCCTCCAATGCTTGCTCCATGTGTAGCGTTGTAGAAACCCGAACATCCACTGCGCGGCCTCGCAACAATTCTTGAGAGACCCGCTGCACCAATCCCAACCTTTTCGCATCCCGGCCTGCAAGTACCACGTCATAAGCGGCTTGCGGAGAGCCCTTTGCAATTGCCTCTACCAACAATGGCGTAGATAACGAACTACCGCCCAACACGGCGACCTTGATTCTTTTCATCATGCACAATCCTTCCATATCTTCTGCCACAAGGTTTCGCGGTCCCAATTCGTAAATATCAGCAGGTCACCCAGGGTCAGGCGCTTGCGCATTAGCGAGGCATTCATAAAGGCAAAGCGCGCCTTCTCTTCGTTCACCGGTGGATCCAATTCGGACCAGCGTGTTGGCGCGCCAACAGATTGCAGGATCTGGCGAATCGTCTCCGGCGGACATGTCTCCGCTTCCAAATCCGCTCGAAGCGAGTCCCATTCTCTCAAAGCAGATTCAAACTCCGGGCGGTGTGCGTACCATTTCTCCAACTTCTGTCTGTAATCTGCCCAACACTCTGCCCCGGCTTTTCCAGAGGTGTCAATTTGTGCGAAGTGACTCTCAATAAGCGTTTTCATTGAATCAGCCGCAGGGTAGCAGGAAGCCAGATAGACAGAGTCAGGTTCAAAGTCTGAGAGGAAGCGGCGGTACATTTCCGCACCCGCCATGCTGGCAAGAGCAACCTGCGACCCATGTATAGTCAGCGGGGCATGTTCCATTTCCGCCTGAAGATCGAGCACATGCGACATGACATGTTCAAAGCCGGACATGGGAGTGGTGGCGTGCGAAAGCGACATTGCCAACCCGCCCAGCGCAATGATCTTGGCCAGCATGGCGACACTTTCCATACTTCCTGTGCGAATGCCTTCCGCATGTTCGAGCAACAAGGCCGCGAGCGGGCCAACAAGTTGTTTCGCAAGTTCCGAATAGGAATCATCCATGCCAAGGCGATGCGCGAGAAGCCAGTCTGGAAAACTAACGAAGACCGCCAACATATCCCCCACGCCGCCAACTGTCATTCCCATCGGGGCATCGCGCAGGGTTTCCAAGTCGCAGATCAGAGCATCGGGATAACGCGAGTCAAGCGTACGCTTGACTCCATCCACAAAGGTCGGTGACATGTTCGACGTGAAGGCACTGACGCTATTTGCAGTTTGAAAAACCACAAAAGGAATTTTTACGCCGCCCTGCTGTTGAAAGAGGAAACAGCCGTGCTTGGCAATATCGGTCACCACACCCGAGCCGATGGATAAAACAGCGCAACCTGCGGTCAAAGACCGTTGCAAAGTTTCAATATGCGGTATATCCGTATGCACCTGTCCGCTCTCATCAGGCTCCAGCAAACAAATTTGAACCTGCCAACCTTCTGCGTTGAGCATGGTTATGAATTCTTTTTTCAAATCCAAGCCATTCCGTTGCATTGGCGTTTCGTCCATAATGAGCACCAGCGGGGATTTTTGTTCTGCCCCGACAAAACGAAGAATTTCTGTTGTGCGCAGCATGGCATCCGACTCAAACAACATCTGCTGGATAGGCATATGCTCATTCACAGGGAAGCCCGGTAATTTGCGGATCTCCCCCCAAAATTTTTCGCCTTCTGCCGGATCGTAAGGAAGTTTCGTCATTGAAGATGCCTCTTAATTTCTGATGTGCGCCTTAAGCCAATCCGCTATGTGACCAAGGTTCTCAAATGTATAGGTGGGTTGGAAAGGCGATTCAAGCAGATCATTCGCGTTGGTCTCACCACTCAGAACAAGGCAGGTCGTAATGCCAGAAGTCTGCCCCAGGGCGATATCAGTATACAAGCGGTCTCCCACCATGGCCATCTGCTGGATGGCGTATCCGTATTTCTGCGAGACCGCATCCACGATCATACGGTTGGGTTTGCCCACTACCAGGTCCGGTTTGCGCCCGGTCGCAGCATGGACAAAGGCGATCATGGCCCCAATGTCGGGCATATAACCCGTCTCAGTGGGACAGTTGAAATCGGGATGCGTGGCGATATAGGGCAAACCTGCACGGACAAAATCGCACAACCTCCAAAGTTTCTCGTAAGTCAGGGTAGTGTCAAAACCGAGCACCACCAGATCCGGGTTCTTTTCTGTGAGTCGAAAGCCATGCCCTGAAAATTCCTCTTCCAAAGAGGGAGTCCCCACCACATACACCTTTGAATCTGGGTATGAACGCTGGAGATATAGGGCAGTCGCTTCGCCAGCCGTGAAGACCTTCTCTTCTGGGATCGGAAGCCCCAGCCGAGCGATCTTCTGCGCATACAGCCGGCGGTGTTTGGACGAGTTATTGGTCAGGAACAGGAAATCCTTGCCAAGTTCGCGCAGGGTCTCAATGAAGTACAGGGACCCGTCAATTAGATCTTCCCCGAGGTTGAAAGTTCCGTCCATGTCGAGCAAAAAACAGTCAACGTTCAGAAGCGGTTCGTTATCCATGATTCACCCATGAGGCGTTATAGTATGCCTGTCAATTTTAGCCCATGTTGGGTATCATCCTAACAACATCGAACAAGGAGACATGCGCCAATGAAACCCGAATTCATTTTGATGCTGACCTATAACGACACAACGGTCCTAAACGCCCTGGAGATATTCAGGGAGTGCAAGGATATCCCCGTGAACCATTGGGGCTTCAAAGATGTCGGCCTGCCGCCAGAGGAGATGAAGACGCTCGTGCGCGAGATGAAGGCTGCGGGAAAAATAACTTATCTGGAAGTTGTCAGCCTCTCTGAAGAGGAAGGCTTACGCGGGGCGCAGATCGCAGTTGAAGCGGGGTTCGACGTATTGATGGGCACTGTCTTTTTCAATTCGATCCTGAATTACCTGAACGATAAGCCCATCCAATATTACCCTTTTCCCGGGCATATTTTCGGTCACCCCAGTGTGATGGACGGAAGCATAGACGAAGTCGTCGCTCACGCAAAACATCTGGAAAGCAAAGGAGTGCCCGGATTGGACCTGCTAAGTTATCGCTTCATTGGGGATGCTCCGCTTCTTCTTTCGGAGGTGGTGAAGGCGACCCACATCCCAGTCGTCTCTGCCGGGTCAATCGACTCCACTCATCGCATGGCCGAAGTCTGGCAGGCGGGAGCCTGGGGCTTCACCATCGGCAGCGCCCTATTCGATAAAAAATTCGCACCCGAAGGGTCGTTCAAAGAGAACGCGCTGGCAGTGTGCCATTGGCTTGAAAAGACAGAAGAAAAAGACCTCGCCCGACCTTTTTTCAAATAGGGTTCTCAGGCAGGTTCCAGACCATTCCTGTCGTATAATTGAAAAACTGCGGGGATACCCCGCCAAAGGCCCACAAGTTCCTGATTAAGAAATTCGCTGATAAAAGTAGTCAACCTACTCAGATTCTTTACGCCAACTTTGCGCTGAGGAATATGGCGCAGGTGTAGAAAGAAAGTGTAATGCAATCGCCGCCTGAAACAAATAAACTGCTACAAATGCCGAGACAATAACAACTGTTTATGTAGCCGAAGACGAGGAGTTATGGAAAACCAGATTCAAACTGCTCTTCAAAACTTGAACAGCAATCAGGCAACATCAAAAGAAGTTGACTTGCTCCATCAGTCGCTTTCAAACGGACAAATTTTCATCGGCGGGAACGTTCAAAATTCCGTCATCATCTCGGGAGATGGGAATACCGTTCAACTTACTACAGAAGCAATAAACTTTTTGACCACTATCAACGACCGTTCATCTCTCCATCAATTGCCCCAACCGCCGGCAGATTTTATTGGTCGTGAACAAGAACTGAAAAAGGTCCTAAAAAACCTGGATAAAATGAGTGGCGCAGCTATTAGCGGTTTGATTGGCATGGGTGGAACCGGCAAAACCGCTTTAGGATTAGTAATAGCACACAGTCTAATTGAAAAATACCCGGAAGCACAGTTCTTTCTTGATATGCGCGGCACAAGCCAGGAGCCATTGAGACCGTTGGATGTGATGAAACATGTTATTCAAAGTGTGAATCCAATAGTTAACTTAAAAAATGTCAGTGAAGCGGAATTAGCTGGCAGATATCGGAGTGTGCTATCAGAGAAAAAATCCATCCTGTTCCTGGATAATGTTCACAATGCCTCTCAAGTTGCATCTTTACTCCCGCCCGCCAATTGTCTCATGCTGATCACTTCCCGCATGCATTTTACAATTGCAGGGCTGCGTACTGTTGAACTTGGTATTCTAAAAGAAAAGGATGCGGTGCGGCTATTGGTGGAGATCTGCCCGCGCCTGACCAAAATCGAAGCCCGCAGTATTGCCAAATTATGTGGTTACCTGCCGATAGCCTTACGACTGGCAGCAAGCTATTTATCAATCCATACGGCCTGGACAGCACAAGAATATATTGCCAGTTTATCGGACAAAACCAGCCGACTGGAAATATTAAACCTCGAAGGCGCAGATATTAATGTTTCTGCGTCTTTTGAACAAAGTTACCATCAGATACCCACCGACGAACAAAGGCGCTGGAACATGCTGGCAATATTCCCTGCCTCCTTCAAGCAGGATGCACTCGCGTCGATATGGGATGTAAATGATATATCTGCTCACAAACTGGCGGATAAGCTATGCCAATACAGCTTATTGAGTTATGACATAGCAACAGCCAGGTACAGTTTACACGATCTTTTGGCCGATTATGCAATGGCAAACCTTACCCCTGATGATAAATTACTGGCACAATTACGCCACTTGAATCACTACCAAGTAGTGTGGTTTAATGCCGAATACCTTTATTCGAAAGGGAGTGAAAATATCGCGAACGGATTGGAGTTGTTCCAGTCTGAGTCAAGGCATTTCGAAACTGCATATGAATGGGCTTCAAAAACTTCAAGCGCGACCATGCAAATCACGCCGCTACTTGCAAAAACCCCAAGCTCTTTGCGCCTTATCCACATAAAGGTTCATCCGAATAAGCGTTTGGAATGGTTTCAGGCGGCATTATCTGCTGCCGAAAAAATGGAAGATCTTAATAGTCAGAATCTGTTGTTGGGAAATATCGGGACAACTTTCGACGACATCGCTGAATTTCAAAAGGCAATTCCTTATTACGAACAGGCAATCGAGATATCCAAACAACTTGGGGATCAGGAGAAGGAAGGTTTCTGGTTGGGAAATATGGGGGCTGCATATTCCAACTTAGGTAAAATCCCAAAAGGACTTGATTATTTGGGACAGGCGTTGGAAATTGCCCGTCGCTTTGAAATTAAGCATCTTGAAGTAGATTGCTTAAACAACATTGCTATGTCCTATTCTGCTTTAGGTGAAACCCATATGGTGATTGATTATCTGGGAAAGGCTAGTGAGATCGCACACGAAATCGGCAACAGGGAAAAAGAAGGCGTTTGTTTGGGAAATATCGGGGCAGGGTATATCAACCTAGGGGAACATTACAAGGCCCTGGAATATTTGGAGCAAGCACTGAAAATCGCCCGTGAACTAGGCGATAAACCCCATGAAGATTTCTGGTTGGGGACAATGGGGATCGCAAATATGAATTTAGGCAGATACGAACAGGCAATCGAATATTATAAACAAGCTTTAGAGATTTCCCACCAAGATAAAAATCGCAGGAATGAACACTATTGGATGGGAAATATCGCAACTATTTATCTGGAATTAGGCGAATATCATAAAGCCCTAGAATATTTTGAGCCAGCTCTGGCGATCACTCGCGAAATTGGCGACCGGCAAAGCGAGGGTGAGTGGCTTGGGAATATTGGACTGACCTATGCTTTGCGTGGCGAAAATCAAGAAGCAAAAGAGCGCTTGGAAGAAGCGCTGGCAATTGCACGTGCGGTAGATGGTAAATGGCAAATTGCTCAATGGCAGAATGGACTGGGGGAACTATACATTAATATGAATCTGCATGATATGGCAAGGCAGAGTCTGGAAGAGGCCCTTAAACTGTCAAAAGAATTGAATATCCATGTGATGGAGGGGGCAAGTCTATTTACATTAGCAAAACTACTCAAAGAAGAAAATAATGTGGAAGCTGCTTTACAATATGCCCGGGACGCCCAATCAATTTTCGAATCAATTGAGCACCCTGAATTGAAAAAAGTATACGAATTTATCGGAATCTTAAGAACATAACCTTAACTTGTCCCTTATCCGTTGCGGATAAATACAATCTTCAGTGCAAGCCCCTTTGTGAGCGAGAGTTGGCGACCACTCGATTATTCTGGATTAGACCTGTTAAGTTATCGCTTCATTGGGGATGCTCCGCTTCTTCTTTTGGAGGTGGTGAAGGCGACCCACATCTCAGTCGTCTCTGCCGGGTCAATCGACTCTACTCAACGCATGGCTGAAGTCTGGCAGGCGGGAGATTGGGGATTCACCATCGGCAGCGCCCTATTCGATAAAAAATTCGCACCCGAAGGATCGTTCAAAGAGAACGCGCTGGCAGTGTGCCATTGGCTTGAAAAGACGCCGGATATGAACTAAATCCCATTTGATGGACATAGGTATTTTGCTTTAAAGAAGCAATAACCATAGAGTGATAAGAAGTAGATAATCCATCTGCCAATTGCACGGCTTTTTCTACAAGGTCTGGCGTATCAGCCTGATTAATTAGAGCGATACGCCGGGCATGCCTAGGGATATTCTTTAGTCCACCCAAAGGATGGCAAAGCACCCGTTCCATAGCCTCTAATGTGATCTCATTCCCGATCTGCAATCCAGACAGGTGGGCATAAACCTCGGGACGGTGCACCCATTTTGAGTTGCAGGGCTGCCCCAAGGCAGACAATCCAACGACAACCACAACCGTATCCACAAACTCCGGGATGGGCGGCTCGTGGTTTGCAGGTGCTTTGACAGGATGCCGACGGGATCCATCGGCCTCGATCAGGAGTGGGATACCGAACCTATCCGCCAGATATAAAATTTTATCAAGATGATCGGAAGCAAGACCCTCCACAGCACGGCTATTTCGGGGTCCAGAGATTAAAGCAATACCTGGAAAGGGTTCCGGCAGGTGAATATGTCCAACCTGAAAATCCTCCCAATAGAAGTGCCGGTCTGCAAATTTGGTTTGATAATATTCCAGGTGCGAAGTAGAGGTTGCTATAACAGGGGAATCATAATCGCGGGCAACGCAAAAAAGCGAAGTTGTTTTTCCGCCGGAACCCACAAACGCAACACGAGGTGCTGCGCCAAGTTCTAGTACATCTTTCAGGTTTTCAGTCATTAATTTTTTAATCTTTATCCTTACCACCAATATTGTACCGTTTGTTTCATTACAATTGGTATAATAATCCATATCTTTTGGAAAGGACACCTTGCATGGAATACAAACTTCTGATCGATGGTCAATGGGTTGGGGGAGGTTCAACGCTTGAAGTGAAGAACAAGTACAACGGTGAGATTGTGGGCGTGCTGCCAACTGCACGCAGGGAAGATTTAGATTTGGCGCTGGCTGCCGCCGAGCGCGCCGAAGATGTAATGGCGGATATGCCCGCTCACAAACGCGCCAGCATTCTGTTGCGAACCGCCGAACTGATGCGTGAACGTTCGGATGACCTTGCAAGAACTGTAGCCGCCGAAGCAGGCAAGGCGCTCAAATTTGCCCGCGCTGAAGTGGATCGCGCCGCCAGTGTTTTTACCATCGCCGCAGAAGAAGCCAAACGCCTGCATGGTGAAACCATTTCATTGGACGCTGTGCCCTCGGGAGAAGGATATTTCGGCTACTGGACTCGCCGTCCTGTGGGTGTAATCGCCGCGATCAGCCCGTTCAATTTTCCCCTCAATCTGGTTGCCCATAAAGTGGCACCCGCCCTCGCTGCAGGAAATACTCTCGTGCTCAAGCCTGCCACTACTACTCCGTTAGCGGCTGTGAAGTTGTGCCAGATTTTGCAGGAAGCAGGTCTGCCCGCAGGCGCGATCAACCTCGTCGTTGGTTCTGGGGGAACAGTGGGTGAATGGCTTATCACCGATGAGCGTGTGGACAAGATCACCTTCACCGGTTCGCCCGAAATTGGACGTCACATTTTGGCAGTTGCGGGGATCAAGAAAGTCACTCTTGAATTAGGAAATAATTCTCCCGTTGTAGTTGCCCCCGATGCCGACTTGGATTTTGTCGCCAAGCGTTGTGCGTTGGGCGCATTTTATAACTCGGGCCAGGTTTGTATTTCTGTGCAGCGCATTTACAGCCAAAAGCAGGTCTTTGAACCGTTCTCTGAAAAATTTGTAAAAGCGACAGAAGCGATGGTCGTCGGTGATCCGCTCGATGAGCGCGTGGATGTTGGCCCAATGATCGACTCGAAGGAAGTGGATCGCATCGAGAACTGGGTCAAAGAGGCGCAAGGCTCTGGCGCAAGCGTGCTGACAGGCGGCAGACGCGAAGGAACGGTTTACTATCCAACTGTGCTTTCAAATGTGGATGCCGATATGAAAGTTGTGGCAGAAGAAACATTTGGTCCCGTCGCTTCGGTGATCTCCAGCGATGATTTTGAATCTGCATTGCAGCAAGCCAATGATTCCAAGTTCGGTTTGCAGGTGGGCGTATTTACAAAAGATATTGACCGCGTTTTCAAGGCGGTTCGCAAATTAAACTTTGGCGGCGTCATCGTCAATGACACACCCAACTTCCGCGCTGACCACATGCCCTACGGCGGCAATCGTCAGAGCGGACTTGGACGCGAAGGGGTCAAATTCGCAATGGAAGATATGACCAATATTCAATTGGTTGCGATTCGTTTGAATTCATAACTCAACCCAAAGGAGAGATATTTTATGGAACATAAACTCTGGATCGATGGACAATGGCAGGACACGCAAGGCGGAAGCATGATGAAGATCGAAGACCCCGCGACTGGCAAGATCATCGCGGAGGTGATTGACGCCAGCCGCGCCGATGTAGATCGCGCAGTGCAAGCCGCGAAGACCGCCTTCTATGATGGACGCTGGTCAAAGAAATCTCCCGGCGAACGCTCGAAGCTCATGTGGAAACTCGCAGACCTGATCGAAGCCAAATCGGAAGAGATCGCAAAACTAGAATCAGAAAACACAGGCAAACCCTATGCCTTCGTCAGTCTCGGCGGCGACGTTCCATTCGCAGTGGATAACCTGCGCTTCTTCGCAGGTGCGGCGCGTGATACCAGCGGTTCACACGCGGGCGAATTCATGCCGGGCTACACCTCCATGTATCGCCGCGAACCTGTCGGTGTGGTTGGACAGATCGCGCCGTGGAATTACCCCTTCATGATGGCGGTCTGGAAGATCGGACCCGCCCTCGCAGCGGGATGCACCATTGTGCTGAAGCCCGCCCCAGGCACGCCTCTCACTACGCTGATGCTTGCGGACCTCATCAAAGAATCTGGCATCCCCGATGGCGTGGTCAACATCGTCACTGGCGGCAATGACACAGGTCAGGCGTTGGTCGAGCATCCCGATGTCCGCATGATCAGCCTCACAGGTTCAACGGGTACGGGCAAAAAGATCATGAAGACCGCCGCAGACACCTTGAAGCGTGTTCACCTCGAACTTGGCGGCAAGGCTCCGTTCATTGTCTTTGACGATGCCGATGCCGAATTGATCGCCACAAAAGCCTCCATCGCCGCCACCATGAACACAGGTCAAGACTGCACCGCAGCGACCCGTATTTATGTCGCCAAGAATCGCACCAAGCAAATCCAAGAAGCCGTGACCGAAGCGATGAAGGGCATCAAACTCGGCCTGCCCTTTGAAGACGGTGTGCAAATGGGGCCGTTGATCTCTGGCATTCAGCGCGAACGTGTCACAGGTTTTGTGGATCGTGCCAAAGCGCAAGGTGCAAAGATTCTCACTGGCGGCGGCATTCCCAAAGATTTCTCTGGCGGTTACTACTTTGAGCCGACCGTCATTACCAACGTTCAGCAGGATTGGGAGATCGTGCAGAACGAAGTCTTCGGCCCCGTCGTTACCGTGCAGGAATTTGATGACGAAGCCAAAGCGATTCACCTGGCGAACGATGTCCAATATGGACTCGCTGCCTCGGTCTTCACCAAGGATATTGGACGTGCCATGCGCCTCTCTTCCGCCCTGGAATTTGGTACCGTTTGGATCAACGATCACCTCCCCTTGACCTCTGAAACCCCGCACGGTGGGTTCAAGCAATCAGGCTTCGGCAAGGATTTGTCCGCCGAAGCGATCGGCGATTATCAGGTCACCAAACATGTGATGATCGCGCAATAATCTCCGGGTTCAAAAACGAGGCGGCTTGTTTGCCGCCTCGTTTTTGTTTAAAATAGAACTTGCAAAACAACTCCACTACCACTATACTCAATTCATGGATTCCGCTCACATTTACCAGCAAATCGTAGATTCCATCCGCGATGAAATTCTTTCAGGTGCGCTCAAGCCCGGCTCCGTCCTCCCACCGATGCGCAAGATGACATCCAAATGGAATTGCACCACCGGCACGATCATGAGAGCCTATCAGGAACTTGCCCGCATGGGGCTGGTGGTCAGCCATGTAGGCAAAGGGACGAAGGTGGTGGAACAGTCTCCGGATCAGAATCAAAGCCCGCTACGACGGGCAGCGTTATTCAACCGCGCCGAATCTTTTCTTCTGGAAACCATGACGGCCGGATATTCTCCGGATGAAATCGAGAAATCCATGCGCGTCGCTTTGGACCGGTGGCGGGCCACTTCAACCGAGCCGGAAACCGCCCCGTTGAACATTTTACGATTCGCAGGCAGCCATGATCCCTCCCTCGCGTTGATCGCCTCCATGTACCATGACGCCAACCCCCAATTCTCGCTTCACCTTACATTTAATGGCAGCCTGGGCGGGCTGATCGCCCTGGCCGAAAGAAAGGCAGACCTGGCCGGCTGCCACTTATGGGATGAAAATACAGATACGTATAACGAACCGTTTATTCGCAAATTATTGCCCGGGCAAAAAGTCGCCATGTTGACTCTGGCCCACCGTCATGTCGGGTTGATTTTGAATACAGGCATCTCTCCATCCATCAAATCAATAAAAGACCTGGCCCGCCCCAACGTACAATTTGCCAATCGCCAGCAAGGCTCTGGTACACGCGTCTGGCTGGATTCGCAATTTCATCGCTTGAAAATCTCGCCTGCACACATCCAAGGGTACAGCCAGGAATATATGACCCATTCAGAGGTGGCTCGAGCCATTAGCAAAGGTCAGGCCAATGCCGGTATCGGTGTAGAAACCGCAGCATTATCCTTCGGATTGGAATTCAAACCTCTGACCACAGAACGATATGATCTGATCGTACCTTTTGATAAATGGGAAGCCCTCCCAATGCAGGCGCTCAAGAAATGGCTAACCACCAGACAATCCAAGGAAGCCATCCAGTCCCTAGGCGGATATGATACGTCTAAAACCGGCACCGTGATCTGGGTCTCTTGAATCCAACAAAAAGAGGCATCCACGTGGATGCCTCTTTTTGTCTAACAGTGGTCACTCTCCAAACTTAATTCCCTGCGCCAACGGCAATTCCTTCGACCAGTTGATGGTGTTGGTCTGGCGGCGCATATAGGTCTTCCAGGCGTCCGAGCCAGATTCGCGCCCGCCGCCGGTCTCTTTCTCGCCACCAAATGCGCCCCCGATCTCCGCACCGGATGTGCCAATGTTGATATTGGCAATTCCGCAATCGGAACCCGCGGCGGACAGGAAAGTCTCCGCCTCACGGACAGAGTCAGTAAACATGGCGCTTGAAAGCCCCTGCGGCACATCATTGTGAATACGAACTGCGTCTTCCAGGGTTTCATATTCAAGAAGGTAAAGAATAGGCGCAAAGGTTTCTGTCTTTACGATCTCAGTTTGAGCGGGCATCTTGATGATGGTGGGCTCTACATAAGCCGGACCCAAATTAGGCAACATGTGACCGCCAGTAACGATCTCACCACCATCTGCCACCGCACTCTTGACAGCATCCATCATTTCCTCCACGACTGAGGCGTCCACCAATGGCCCCATGAGAGTATCCGGCTGAAGCGGGTCGCCAATTCGAACCTGTTTATAAGCTTTCGCCAGGCGGGCTGTCAAATCCTTTGAGACGGACTTTTGCATGATGATACGGCGGGTGGATGTGCAACGCTGACCGGCCGTGCCAACGGCGCCAAACAGAATGGCGCGAGTTGCCATATCCAGGTCAGCCTTCTCGGAAACAATAATGCCATTGTTACCGCCCAGTTCAAGGATGGTCCTTCCAAAACGACGCGCAACCGCCTCGGAAACATGGATGCCCACTGAAGTCGAACCGGTGAACGAAATGAGCGGAACGCGTTTATCGTTGAGCATCAACTCACCCACGTCACGCCCTGATCCGATGGCGAGGTTAAAAATACCGCTCAAACCATGGTCCGCCATGACTTTATTGGCGATATGCGTTACAGCTATGGCCGTCAAAGGAGTGTAGGAAGAGGGCTTCCAAACGGTAGTATCACCGCAGATGGCCGCCAGTGTTACATTCCAAGACCAGACAGCAACAGGAAAATTGAACGAAGTGATCAGACCAAGGATGCCAAGCGGATGCCACTGCTCATACATACGATGGGCAGGACGCTCGGAATGCATGGACAAGCCGTATAACATGCGAGATTGCCCCACTGCCATATCACAGATATCGATCATTTCTTGAACTTCGCCATATCCCTCCACACGGATCTTCCCCATCTCCACGGTCACGAGATCACCCAACGGTTCTTTGAATTCGCGCAAAGCATTCCCCAGATCACGAATTAATTCGCCACGCTTTGGGGCAGGCACAGTACGCCAATCTATAAACGTTTTTTGGGCGTGAGAAGTAACTTGCTCGTACGTGGCTGGTGTGGCCTGGATAATCCTGGCAATGGCTTCGCCCGTTGCCGGGTTGTAAGAAATCAATTCTTTCCCTTTCGGATCCATCAACCATCCGTCCACACCTGTACAGGCCCCAGCATTGACAGGCTGAATACTCAATTTTTCAAGCAGATTCTTCATATTTGACTCCGTAATTTTTTTATCTACCACGAACCGTATCGTACAGCTCATTCATCAATAGTAACATACCCGAAAAATTGTTACAATTGTTTCATTACAAATGTCACACATAATTGTGACGCCGCAGAGCACCATGAGCATCAATGGTTGGTCAAATTCACCTTAAGTAGGGTGCTTATTTTATTAAAACGCATAGGCTATAATACATATAACTTCGACTGTATTCCATTAAAGGTACAAATGCCAAATCTTTTGATTAAAGAAGGCTCCCCCTATCTCATACAACATGCAAACAACCCGGTTGACTGGCACCCCTGGGACAATGAAGCGTTAAATAAAGCTCGCACAGAAAACAAACCCATCTTCCTCAGCATCGGGTATGCGGCCTGTCACTGGTGCCATGTCATGGCCCATGAGTCTTTTGAAGACCCTGAAACCGCCGAGTTGATGAATCAGCATTTCATCAATATCAAAGTAGATAGAGAAGAACGTCCCGACCTGGACGGCATTTATATGCAAGCCGTCATCGCCATGACAGGCTCCGGTGGATGGCCCATGTCCGTCTTTCTGACGCCCGATCTTAAACCATTCTACGCAGGTACCTACTTCCCGCCTGTCCGACGATACAACATGCCTTCCTTCAAAGAAGTATTATCCAACATCGCCAAAGCTTGGCGCGAAGATATTCAGGAAGTGGATCGAGTCGGAAATCAGGTACTCGAACACATCCGCCCACCTTTACACAAGCCCGAGAATAGAAATGAAATAACCAAAGAATCTCTCGAAGCGGCAATAAAAAATCTGCTTGATTCTTATGATTGGGAACACGGAGGTTGGGGGGCGGCGCCGAAGTTTCCGCAACCCATGACCACCGAATTTCTTTTACGCCGAGCAACCACAAATTCATCTCAACATGAACAAATAATAAAGGCCGTCACCCATGGATTAAGTGCCATGTCTCGTGGCGGGATGTATGATGTCGTCGGCGGTGGCTTTTCCCGTTACAGTGTCGATAATTTTTGGAGAACGCCTCACTTTGAAAAAATGGCATATGACAATGCCCAGTTAGCCCTGGCGTATCTACACGGACACCTGGTCACCGGCAATGCTGACTATCGCAGGGTTTGCGAGGAGACGCTGGGTTTTGTCATGCGAGAATTAACTCATTCAGAAGGGGGATTCTTAAGTAGTTTGGATGCCGACTCAGAAGGTAAAGAAGGGAAATTCTATGTCTGGACACTGGACGAACTCGAAGGAGTACTAGGTTCGGACTTTGACTTTTTCAAAACTGCTTATGGAATTAACCCATCCGGGAACTGGGAAGGCAAAACCATCTTGCAACGCGCCATGGACAACCCCACACTCGCAGCCCGTTTCAAAATTGACCTAGAAGAGGTCTTGAAGAAATTATCGACCTGCCATGCAAAACTCTTGGAAGCACGAAGTTCACGCATCCGCCCTGGCACAGACGACAAAGTGCTTGTGATGTGGAACGCCCTGATGCTCAAAGCATTCGCAGAGGCTGGACGCTATCTGAACCGACCTGATTATCTCCAGGTGGCCATTCGTAACGCACGCTTCTTGTTGAATAACCTATATGTAAAGGGTCGGCTGCACCGCTCCTGGCGGGAGGGACAAGCAAAACATAATGCCTACCTGGAAGACTATGCTGGCCTGATTTTGGCGCTTTTGGCACTGTATCAATCTGATCCGAATAAGGAATGGTATCTATGGTCTTTAAAACTCGCCGATGAAATGGTGGAACACTTCATTGATCCCAATGGAGGTTTTTTCGATACCCGCGACGATCATGAGACACTCCTTGTACGACCAAAAGACCTTCAGGACAATGCCACTCCATCTGGAAATGCGCTTGCTGCTACAGCCCTGCTTGAATTGGCAGCCTATGGAGATCGAACGGAATGGCGCGATCTTGCCGAAGATATGCTTTCTTCCACATACGGGGCCATGCTACGCTATCCAACGGCTTTTGCGCAATGGTTGTGCGCCGCAGATTTTGCAGTCGGCCCCACTCGTGAAGTGGCAGTTATCGGCGACTCAGATCGCTCCGAAACCAAAGAATTATTAAATACCCTCTGGAAAACGTTCCGGCCCCGACAGGTAACTGCAATTTCCAATTACCCATCGGAGCCGGATGCGCCAGCCTTGCTGAAGGACAGACCTTTATTGAATGATCTTCCAACGGTTTATGTGTGTCAAGGGTTTATTTGTTTACAGCCGGTCAATTCGCCAACTGAGATGGAGAAACAATTAAAGGGTATTTCAACTCTTCAGTAAGATATCAGGCCAAAAGAATACGAATTAATCTTTTCCGAGTTCCCTGAACATTCATGGTCTTATGAAAAGAAGCGATGAAATTAGTCCTCTGAGGAAGGAAGTTGCGAGGTCAGCCGATGCCAGAGCGGACCGCCTGTGATCCAGGTTGGGTCGAGCGAATAAAAAGCGTACGCCTCTTCCGGCAAAATGGAAGTAGAGGCCCAGTGGAACCATAGGCGCGAAGCCACTTCATTCCACAGGCTATGAGCAACCAAACCTCCGATGGCAATTGCAAGTTCCAAACGGCCGTCGGCGTCGTTACGTACGATGAGAATGAACATCGTTACTGCAATGATCAACTTGGGCAGGGTAATGAATAAATAGCCGAACAGGATGGCAAGGCTTGCAGTGGCATAACCCTGTCGCAGGGCGGACAAGCCACGTTGAAGGTCAAGATGCAACGGCGGCTCATCCCCGTGTTCCTTGAGATAAGATTCAGCTCGGGTACGCAGGTCATCTTCTGAGAAAGGAATTTTGCTCATGCATGAAATTGTAACAGGGAATTTAATTCGACTGGCAGGTTTGTCGGTTGAATATGGTGTAACCTACAACAATAAAATAGCATGATGCCACAAGGCAACCTACCATAATATTGCACAGGGGTTTTTCTTTTCGGGTTCAGTTCGCACCGAAAAGTTTTTCATCCATGCTACAATAAAATCATGACAATGCTTGATCTTCGTCCTTCGCCAATCGCCGGTGCATGGTATGAGGAGGATCCCAAATCGCTTGCTGAAAGTGTCGACCGATTTTTGGCCGCTGCGAACATGCCTGAACTGAATGGGCAGGTAATGGGTCTTATCGCCCCGCACGCCGGGCATCGGTATTCAGGGGCAGTAGCTGCACATGCCTTTGCTACACTTCAAGGCATGGAACCGGATCTGGTGGTCATCCTTTCGCCGTTTCATAATATAGCCCATCATCCCCTGCTGACCACCAGTCACGCGGCCTATGCCACCCCTCTGGGAAACATTCCGGTGAACGCAGAAGCATTGATGGAATTACAGCAGAAACTGGATATCCCCATCACAGCCATCGCCAGAGACCGCGAACATTCGCTCGAGATCGAACTTCCATTTTTGCAACGCGTCTTGAAAAATAAATTCGCCCTTCTACCCATCATGGTCCGCGCACAAGAGGAGGAGGTTGCTCAAAGACTGGGAGCGGCATTGGCCTCCACACTGGCTGGTAAAAACTTCATCCTCATCGCCTCCACCGATCTCTCTCACTTCTACGACCAGAAAACCGCAAACGCATTGGACCATGAAATGCTCAAGTGTTTCGAGTCATTTGAGCCAGCCGCCATCTTCGAAGCAGAGCAAACCGGCAAAGGCTTTGCCTGCGGTCATGCGGCCGTTGCAGCCATGCTCTGGGCCGCGAAAGGGTTGGGCGCCACCCACATCCAAACCCTGCACTACGCCACCTCCGGCGATGTGACCGGTGAGCATTCATCCGTGGTCGGTTACGGCGCAGCAGTCGTTTTGAAAACGATATAATCAAGGCATGTTCGCCCGCCTTGCCGTCAACATCCCCGCCATCTCTGGCATCTTCGATTACACCGTCCCCGACGAACTTACCCCGCACCTTCAAGCGGGCTGTCTCGTCACGGCCCCGTTTGGGAATCAGACCGTGCAGGGCATTGTCGTTGAACTGACCGACTCCTCCCCCATTCAGAATCTCAAACCGATCCTTGATCTGCTCGACCCTGCCCCGCTTCTGACTCCACCGCAAATTGCGCTTGCCATTCGTCTGGCCGAAACTACGCTGAATCCGCTCTCGGCCATGGTCGGCATGATGATCCCCACCGGGTTGAGTCAGCAGGCGGATGTTCAGTATGCAGTGATCAACCATCAGTTTCAAGCAAGTGATGCAGCCATCCAAAAGAGATTGCTGGCCTTGCTCAACGAGCGCGGCGCATTGCGCGGACGACAGATCGACAGTCACTTTGCCAGGGTGGACTGGCGCAAGACCGCGAACACGCTCGTCAAACGCGGAGTGCTCTCTGCAAAGAATGTGCTGCCCGCTCCCAGAGTTCGACCAAAGCAAATTCGAATGGCCCAACTCGCAGTCACACCGGAAGCGGCAGAGTTGGAAATGTCATCGCTTGGCTCCACCAAACAGACCCAGGCGCGGCGTGAATCTGCATTGCGGTTCCTGATCCAACAGCCGGAGCCGATCAATCTCTCCTGGGTCTACGCTCAAACAGGGTGCAATATTTCGGACCTGCAGGAATTGGAAGAGCGCGGGTTGATCCGCTTGTTTGAGAATGAGATCTTCCGCGACCCTTTGGAGAAGGTCGAGAAACAGGATCCGACCAAGGCATTAGCGCTGACCCCAGAGCAGGGTAACGCTTTAACAGCCATTCTTTCTGCATTTCAAGATCGACCTTCTGCATTTCTTCTGTATGGCGTGACGGGTTCCGGTAAAACGGAAATTTATCTCCGTGCCGTGGAAGAAATCCTCAAGAAGGGTAAACAGGCCATCATCCTCGTGCCGGAGATCGCATTGACCCCACAAGCTGTGCGTCGCTTTGTGACTCGTTTTCCCGGGCAAGTGGGATTAGTCCACTCGAAACTCTCAGAAGGCGAACGCTATGACACCTGGCGGCGCGCCCGGAACGGAAAACTGAATGTCATCATCGGCGCACGCTCGGCCTTATTCTCGCCATTGCCAAACCTCGGTCTGATCGTCGTAGACGAATGCCATGACAGTTCCTATTATCAATCCGAGCCGCCATATTACAACGCGGTGACGGCTGCTCAGGAATACGCAAAACTCTGCGGCGCCGTCTGTGTGATGGGATCCGCCACGCCCACTGTGGAACAGCGCCATGAAGCAGAACAAGATCGGATGCGAATGCTGGCTCTTCCCAAGCGCGTCACAGACTCGGTCCTGCCGCCTGTGCAAGTGGTGGATATGCGGGAGGAATTGAAGAATGGCAATCGCGGTGTTTTCTCCCGCGCCCTGGCCGAGTCATTGGCGGAAGTTTTATCGCGCGGCGAGCAGGCCATCGTCTACTTGAACCGGCGCGGGACATCCACTTATATCTTTTGCCGGGACTGCGGTACAACGTTGAAATGCCCCAAATGCGATACACCCTTGACCCTGCACGTTGAACGATTAACATCAAGCGCTCAACAACTCCTTTGTCACCGCTGCGGATATTCCCGCCAGAAACCCAAGACCTGCCCGACCTGCGCAAGCAACCAGATCCGTGAATATGGGTTGGGTAGCGAACGGGTCGAGGCAGAGGTCAAGGCCATGTTCCCACAAGCGCGGACTCTGCGCTGGGATTGGGATACCACCCGCCAGAAGGATGCACATGAGATCATCCTCACTCATTTCGCCAACCACCACGCCGATATCCTGGTCGGAACACAAATGCTGGCAAAAGGTCTCGATCTACCGCTGGTCACCCTGGTGGGCATTGTGCTGGCAGATGTCGGTTTAAATCTGCCCGATCCGTTCGCGAACGAGAAAGTCTTTCAAACTCTCACGCAAGTGGCGGGACGCGCAGGCCGTTCTGCGCGCGGGGGTAAGGTCATTATGCAGACCTTCGCACCGGAGCATTATGCACTGCAGTTCGCAGCAGGCCATGATGTGGACGGCTTTTACCAGCGCGAGTTGGATTACCGCCGCCAATTGGGGTATCCGCCGTTCGCAAATTTGGCACGGCTGGAATATCGAAGTGCGGACCCGCTCAAGGCGGAGGAAGAAGCCCGGAAAATGGCAGACCGGCTCAAGGTCAAGCTGGAAGCGGAGGGCCGCAGGCAGACGGAATTGATCGGCCCTGTCCCGTGTTTCTTTGCAAAGGAAAATGGCGAATATCGCTGGCAGGTCGTGTTGCGCGGCCCGGACCCTGCATCCATTTTGAGAGAATTGAGATTTAACGATTGGCGGATTGAGATCGACCCCATCAACATCTTGTAGGGATGCCCTTCACGGGCATCCACCGGGTATTTGAAAATCAATAGGGGCGACCTTTACAGTCGCCCCTACATGTTTTACGAAACCAAACCGACCACAAAATTCAACACACGCCAATACAGGTTATATAGCGGGGTTGGCCATTTGCTGGAAGGCAATGCCGGGGGGAAGGATGTTTTTGCGTTCGGCTCATCGAAGCGGTTATCCACGCCGGTGGCGTCCCAGATAATATCGAAGCCGCTGCCGAGCAGGTCCTTGACGAACTTATCCGCATCATACCCGTTATTCTCATAAATGTTGCCGTGGGCATAGTTATGATCGGGGTTGGGGTCCACATCGATCTCCTCGGGCGAGAAGCCGATCGTCAAGTTGAACACAGCCAATCCGGCGCTCTTATTGCCGCGAATGGTATTGTTGTATACCTCCACATGGTCAGCGGCAAGGATAAGCATGCCAGTGCCAGGCGGGATCAACGATACGGCCGTTCCAGGTTTGCCAAAGTTCTCGCCATTGTTGTTCTCAGAAACGTTGTCGTGCACCTTGGTGTACATGGAAACCTTGGAGGGCAACTGCGGCAACAGGTCAATGAAGATGCCGATGGTGTTGTCGTGAGCGTAGTTGTTGTAGACCTCGCCGTTAACTGTATTCTCCAACTCGATACCGATCACGTTGGCATAGGTCAACGTATCGCGGATGACCACGTCCTTCGACTTGCCCGCGTAAATGGCAGCGTCATTCATCAACGTGCCTTCGATGCGTTCGATCAACACATCCGTGCAGCGGACAGGGTAGACGCCATACACGCCGGTGTTCTCGATATACATGTCGTGCAGGTACACGCCGGTCACACCTTCCACCAGCACGCCGTTACTTGTAAAGTTCTTCACCTGGAAGAACGCCATCTCAAAGTTATTCCCTGATGCGATCACACCATCCGAGCCGGTGCCTTCCCCTTCGATGACAGGCCATTCGCCCGCTTCATTGGGAATACCGAAGAATTTGATATCACTCACATCGATGACGACATGCTCTTTGTAAATTCCATAGGGAACTTCGATGGTATCGCCGGGCAGGGCCTGGTCAACAACTTCCTGGATCGTCTGGCCGGGCTCGACTCTGAGAGTCTGCGCCTCATGCGCCGGAATGGCAGCTGCTTCGCTTTCGTCGACATTCATCTCGCTGACAACTCTTCGAGCCGGGTTTTCGGCAGGTTGCACCACCAGCAGCCCCGAAGGCACAGAGGCGGGAATTTCAGGCAGGTTACCTTCATCTGTCAACGCATAGAGGAAGGCTACGAGATCGGCTTTCTCTTGATCGGTTAACTCAAAGCCAAGAACATGGATGTCTATATTCTGCACACCAGCATCGCGTCCGCCGCCTTTGGCGTAAAAGTCCACCACGTCTTCGAGAGTGGCAAAAGCCCCATTGTGCATGTAGGGGGCGGTCAGGGCGATATTGCGAAGCGTTGGCGCTTTGAAAGCGCCATCCAAACTCGCCGCCTCCACTTCTTTGCGGCCCGCATCGTGAGGCTGATCGGGCAGGTCGGGCACACCGGTGACCGAGAACGAGTCATCAGAGAAGGTCGGCGCGGCGTGGCACTCAAAACAGCGTGTCGCTGCCGAGCGGAACAGACCCAACCCGCGGCGCTGAGCAGGTGTGAGGGCGTTCACCTCTCCGGTGGCATAACGATCAAAAGGCGAATCGTTCGTGATCAACGTGCGCTCGAAGGCTGCAATTGCCAATTGAATGTTTTCAAACGTGACAGCATCCTGGCTGCCGAAGGCTTTCTCGAACAGATCCACATATGCTGGGATGGCCTTCAATTCGGTCACGGTCTCATCCGGGTCTGCTCCCATCTCATCCCGATTGGTGAGCGGAATCTCCATCTGTGCTTCAAGAGTCGCGGCGCGGCCGTCCCAAAAGAAATTGGTGTTATAGGCCACATTCCACAAGCTCATGGCGCTGCGCTGTAAAACAGTAGAGTCAGAACCGATGGCCTGGGGAAGGCCGTCTGTAAAGCCAAGGTCTGGGTGATGACACGAGGCGCAGGACATATCATTGCTCTGAGACAGGATCGGGTCAAAGAAAAGGAGACGGCCCAATTCCACTTTTTCAGGCGATGAAGGGTTTTCTGCCGTCTCGTTGGTGGCAGGAAAGTCACGTTGAAGTCCGCTCCAAGCAGGTTCCACGCTGCTGGAGCCCGCACCCCACTTTTCCTCCGGTAATTCTTCTGCGTGCGGCAGGGGTACAAGAGCGGCGTACGTCACCCCAATGAGCACAACGATGCCCAAAAGGGCAAAGATTCGCTTAATCCAAACTTTCATACATTCTCCTCTGATTTGGTCGTAGTTATGCAGGGCCGCCTGGCGGAAGCAGCCTTGCTTATTCCCTGTTTATTTCAAGGTCATCAGGAACGCTACCAGAGCATCCAACTCTTCCCCGGTAAGTTCTTTGGCAAAGTTCGTAAGCATGACATTATTAAATCCTTCGACCACATAATCACCCGGCCGAAGGACAGACAACTGAAGGTACTCTTCCGCAGTCACTCCGGGCATGCGCTCTCCCGCCCTGCTGGCAACCCCTGAGAGCGACGGGCCAATGATGATCGTATCGGGCACAAGGGCGTGACAAGTGGCGCAGCGGGCATTAAAGACCTGCTGCCCTTGCACAATAAACGGATCGGACGTAGGCGTTGGTTCCACCAAAGCACCACTTCCGCAGGCGGCAAGGGCAAGAGTCAGCAACGAGAGCAGGGCAAAAAACTTATTCTTCATGAGATGTCCTGAGATTGGAATTGCCCGATTATACATGGTCTTGAAATGCGGCGAGATATTCCGATCAGGGAAAAATTGCTATAATCAGAACAAATAATATTTAATGAGGAGAGTGGAGCATGCAAGGTTTTTCACGCGGTTGGTCGTTTCTGAAACAGGCTTGGAGCATGGCTTTCAAGGACAAGGATCTATTGAAGCCGTCCATTTATGCGTTGGTGGTTGGGATGATCATTTCGGTGATCGGCATCATTCCCATTGCGATCTCCGCCTTTATATTCGGAGACAGTCAGTTTGGAAACATCGTCCTGTTCGTGATGGGCGGAATTCTGGTCTTTGTGCAGTTCGTGGTGACGTACGTTTTCTCGGCCATGACGGTCTATTTGATCTATGGCTTTCTCTCAGAGGGAGACGGCCGAATGGACAAGGCCTGGGCGATCGTCCGCCGCGACTTTTTCGATATCCTTACCCTGGCCGCAGCCTCCACCGTGGTCAACATGCTGCGCAGTGCGGCACAACGCAAGGGCAGGAACAGTATTGTCGGCAGTGTAGCCCGCTCGGCCACTGGCCTGCTGGAAACTCTGTGGACCGAAGCCGCCGCACTCGTGCTGCCCGCCATGGTCATTGACGACCTCAACCTCAAGGATGGCTTGCAGCGTATCTGGAAGATCACCAAGGAAAACCTCCTTTTGGTCGGTATCAGCACTGTCGGTGTCCGCTTCGTAACTGGACTGATCGGTTTCGTCTTCGGGATCCTCGGCTTGATCATCGCCTTCGCCATTGGCGGCGGGCTGGCTCTGGCCTCCAATGGGAATACCATCGTCTCCATTGTCGGCATTGTTATCGGCGCGTTGATCTTCTTCACTTTTGTGATGATCGCAAGCGTATTCAGTTCCTATACCAGCACAGCCTATCACACCTGCCTTTACATTTGGGCACGTGAAGTTGAGAAAGCGACTGTCGAAGGAAGGGAAGTTTCCCAAGTACGGGCCCCGGCTCCATTGGCAGCGGCTCTAGCCTGATAGAAACAGGACCCCAAAGGTACTCCACCTTTGGGGTCTTTTGATAAAATAAGCCCATGAAACCTGAACCCCGACATGAGATCGTCTCATGGGAGGAAGTCGACAAGCTGATCGACCACCTCATCCCCCAATTCAAACGCGAATTTACAGCCATGGTCATGATCACCCGCGGCGGCATCGTCCCCGGCGGAATGCTCGCCGAAGCGATGGATGTCACCCACATCCTGACCGCGGCGGTAGACTTCCCCGCCCAGACGCAAAGCGAGAAGGCATCCGCTTTCATGGCATGGCCGGAATTCATCCAATTCCCGGCCGACGATAAGTTGCGAGGCCGCCCCACCCTGATCGTGGATGATGTATGGGGCTCCGGGCGCACAATTACGGCGGTGAAGAACCGCGTCTCAGCGGCGGGGGGCTTCCCTGAAACCTGTGTGCTGCATTTCAATCCATATCGCAATCTCTTCGGCAATGTCCGCCCGGATTATTACGCCGCGGTCACGGATGCATTCATCGTCTATCCCTGGGAGATCAATCGCGGTACAGATCAGGTCCTGCTTGGCGAGGTTTGATCCCGGGAATGAAAATAATCGAAGCGCCCCAGAAACAAATGTTGAAAGCTCTTCGGGAGAATGAGTATTTTGACGATTTTTCCGAAGCGCTGCTGAGAGAGGTGGTTGAGCATACCCATCTGCGCGAGTATCAACGCGGGGACGTCATGTTTTGGGAAGGCGATCCCTGCGATGGCTTGTTCGTTGTTGAACAGGGCAGCGCTAAAATATTCCGCCTCTCACCCCAGGGACGGCAGTACATCGTCCGCATTCTGCAGGAAAAGGATACTTTTGCAGAGGTCCCTACCTTCGATGGTGGCCAGAACCCGGTCAATGTAGAAGCGCTGGAGACTTGTCGCGTCTGGGTGATCAGCAAGGAAAAGTTACACGCGCTCGTCATGGCTCACCCGGCGTTCGCGCAAAAAGTGCTGGCAAATTTTGGCAGGATGCTGCGCGGCATGGTGCAAAAGGTCAGCGAGATGGCGTTCTATCAGGTCACTCACCGGCTGGCGCGTTTGATCGCGGAGCTGCCGCAGGATAAATCCACACCCCATCTGACCCAGGAGCAACTGGCGGCGCGGTTGGGAACGGTCCGCGAAGTGGTGGCACGCTCCATCAAGGAATTGGAACGCAGCGGCGCGATCAAGGTGGAAGACCGGCGCATCCAGATCGTGGATGAGGAGATCTTTAACCAGTGGGTTCAGCCCAACTGATAAAAAGAGCACGGCTTGAAAGCCGCGCTCTTTTTATTCCAATACAGTGAAGTTTGAAACTTGGATGGAGAGTTCGTCATCCACTGCCGCTTTGATCTGGTCTATGGCAATTTCGGTTGGGAAGCCATACGTAGAGTCATAGGTTACAGTGACCTCGTCGGCCTCACCGGCAAGATCCGTTTCCAGTTTGGAAAAGAGGCGGTCCATGGTCAGATACGGATAATAGATCTCAAAGTTCGAATCCGTTACCAGGACGGGGGTTCCATCTGCGCGCGTGATCGAAATCACTTCGCCATCCTTCACTTCCACAGTCAGCGGCATCTCGCCGGTAAAAGCGCAAAAACAGCCCAAGAACAGGTTATAACGATAATGTGGAATGCTGGCGAGTTTCCATTTATCGCGGTTTTGGGTGAATTCGTTGCCCGGCATGAGTGAGCAAGCGGCAAGTACAAAACAAGCATGGCTAAAAGAATCTTTTTCATTTCTACTCCTTGAAAATCTGGACGATAGCGGCGCAGGAATTGTTCCCATAAACAAAAATCCCCGCCGTAGCAGGGGAAAAATAATAAAATAAATTTATTTCGAATTACTGGCTCAAAGCAGCCTCGATTTCAGAGATAAAATCATCCGAATCAAAATCTACCGGTCCAACCCATGTTTGTATCACCTTGCTATTTTTATCCATCAATACTGTGGTGGGTATGGCTGGTGCGTAAAAAATCGATGCAAATTCATTTTCCGGATCACGCCATACCGGATACGATAAAGAATATTGACTCACCAAACTATCAATACGCTGGTCAGATTCTGCCTTATCAAGGTTTACACAAAGAACCATCAGGCCCCGATCGCGCTGAGAGACCCAAAGCCTCTCCAAGCCAGCCAGTTCTTCCTGGCAATCCATACACCAGCTAGCCCACCCCATAATTACGATCACCGACCCGCGATACTTATTTAGAAAAACGGTCTGTCCGCTACGAATATCCCTGGCAGAATATTCGGCTGGCATCTGTATTCGCCCTTCCCCATATATCCGCAAAACGATGTAGAGTGCAAAGATCAATATTGCCGAAACGACAAGCGAATTCAGATATGGAAATATCCTCTCGCTGAATTTCAAGGTCAGTTTAGTACAGTAGCGCGATAGGGATCTTGTTTTTACGTTTTTCATCTAATTTGCTTTTCTCAGTTGAACCTATACGAGGAATGCATCCTTTTGAGTAACTACCTGGCCTGCTTTGTCTGAACGGAGACCTTATCCTCCTCATGGCTGACCAACAATTGAGTCTGGCTAGCCATGAGGAGAAGGTTGGCAACAAAATTAAATGTGTTTTTATTGGTTTCTCGAATTGCAGATCGTTTAGATCTCGCGTCCCTTATTCGGAAACTGCATTTGCTATAGCAGCAAGGTCCGATTTCCCATCAAAGGGATTCCAGCGTTTTCTCCACGAACCCCAAAACAAATACATTCCGGCTGGTGTGCAATAGAATACTGTAGCTAATGCAAAATCTGGAGACATGTGATTCAAGTGATGCGGCAGAAAACTATATGCAATAAAAACCAGCCAGGCCGCCCCAAGGATATAAGAAGACTTGAATACACCCAATGCCGAAACAGCAACATAGGCGAAGAAAAACAACGCATCACCCACTCCGCCTGTATGAGCATAGGTCATTCCCAACCATCCGGTCAAAACAGCCCACGCAATCAACTCCGCAGTTTCGCCCATAAAGCGAAAACCAATAATGAGCAGGATAGACGACACTAGGGCCACCCAGTTCAAGTACCCCGAACCGATCGCAGATACAATGGCTGAACTGACCGCCATGATGAAAATACCGGCAAATATAGCCTTTGCACTACGGATCAGAGCGGCCTTGTTCGAACCATCTTCACCAAAGGGCAGCCACCGTTGTTTCCAAGATCCCCACAACAAATAAAGACCTATCGGTGTATCAAAGAAGGCGCAAGCGAGCGGCAGGTCTTGCATTTGGGCAGGCAGATCGCGAGGTAACGCGTCCCATACTGGGTGGAAAAGCCAAGCCAATGCCAGAAAATAAGGCGACTTGAAAATCCCCAAGGCCGACAATATCACATAGACCACGAACATCAAGTATTCAATGGGACTACCGGTTTGCAAGTAAGTGCCAGCCAACAAGCCGACTGTGAATGCCGCCCAGGAAATCAATTCGGCCTTGGGGTTCATAAAATACATGACAACGATCAACGCAAAGGAAAATGGGACTGCAGCCTGGATCAACACTCCAGACTGCGTTGCCGCCCCAACCCCAAAACCAGATGCGATAATCAAAAAAACGATATAAACAGTTAAAGCGATATTTTTCATGGCTAACCTTCAGCCGGGTAATTGATCTCTGCTAACAAAGCCTTGATCTTTTCTTCATCAGCAGGTGAATCAAATATGATCTCGACTTTCTTCGTCTCAAAATTTCCGCTTACATTCTGGATTCCGGTCAATTCTTTCAGCTCCGTTTCGATGGTACGCGTGCATTTCGCACAATGTATCGCAGGGATGGAATAAGTCACAGTATTCATCAGGTTCTCCTTTTGATCTAAATAATGGAAACTTCGCAGGTTTAAGCCTTTTCCCAAACCTGCGAAGCCCACAAATTACTTTCCGAATACAGCGATGAGAGTTTCCGCATTCTTGCGGAAGACCGAGAGCAGGTCCATGTCATCGCCGGGGAAGTTGATGAGTTCGACCATAGTTGCGCCTGTCGCTTCCACAATGGGGTCCCCGCCACCCATGTGGGCGTTTTCAAAGACAAATGCAGGACTCTTATCCGTCAAAGCCTTGAGATCATCCGGTGTCATCGGCATTGGACCATAGGCACCCACTGATTCCAGCCCGGCAAAATAGACCCAAGGAGTAACGAACAACTGATTAACGACGACCGGCTTCTGGTCACCGACAGCAGCTTTGACTTCCTCCGAAAGGCTGGCGTACTCGGCATCGAACTTCTCGAGAAATGCTGCCGCTTTGTCCTGCGTGCCAAACAACTCTCCCAAACGCGTCACTTCCTTATGGATGGCTTCGGGTGAATTTTCGGTCGCAACCGTAATAAGCCTGTCACTGCTGCCCCCTACCGCTTCCTGCATACGCGCGGCAAAACCCTCAAACCCCGCATAAAGCACATAATCCGCACCGCTGATAGCCTCGAGATCTGACGGCTTCGGATCATAATCAGGTGGGTGCTGAATATTGCTTGGGGCAATGATCGAGATATCCTCCGCCCCTGCAGCAAGGGCAAATGCACCCACCCAGCTGGTTGAGGCTACGATCTTTAGACCACGAGTATGACTTGCCTCCTCCTCGGTGACAGCCGGGGCTAGTGTTGCCGGACTGCCACATGCAGAAAGCAACGCCAGGGCTAAAACAAATATTAAGATTCGTCTTACCATTTTCATTCTCCTTTGGTAAATTGGATTTCGTATTAACTTGCCACCCTCAATGCCAGACACCGACAATTCAGGCAACAAGATAATCCATATCGAGGAATCCCCGTGGCGTGAAGAGAGGGGACACGCCACGGGGATTTGTCTGGTGAAGAAAATCAGGGTTTCACCAGACTCTGGGATCCTCATGATGTGAAGAGAGGGAGCACATCGTGAGGAATTTGTCTGGTGAGACAAATCATCAACCCACCAGACCCGGTAATCATCGCCTTCTGATAAATAACAATGCAGGCGTGATCATCAAAAAATAAAGAAAGGCCTCGAGGTACAGAGGAGTGAGAGGTAGGCTGCACCTCGAGGCTTTTGTCCGGCGGGAAACCATTAAAGAAATACGCCAGACCCATTGATCAAGATTGTTTTACAAAATAAGTAGCAAGCGTGATCAAACTAACCGTAATAACCAGAACTGGTCCTGGTGGTTGATTGAGGATAAGAGTCAATGCAAACCCGGCCACATTTCCAACCAAGCCAACACCCATTGCCCAGAGAATCATCTCTTTCAAAGAACGACCCAAATTTCGCGCGGCCAAAGCAGGCAAAATGGTAATCGAATCAACCAGCAAGGCACCTGTCAGGCGGACGGACGAGCCAATAGCGATCGCCACCACCACCATGAGCAGCAAGGTCAAACCGTCCACCGGGACGCCCGAAATCAGCGCAATTTCTCGGTCATACAACAATAAAGCCAATTCCTTACGCCAATTAAAATAGACCGCAATAATTAAAGCAGCCACAGATATCAAATTCACCACATCCTGCACCCGCGTGGCAAGGATTGCCCCCCACAAGAGTTCAAAGGCGCCATTGGCATTGACACCGGAGATCGACAGGATCAACAATGCAAGGGCAATAGCAAAAGTCATGACCAGCCCCATCGGTCCAGCCAGACCGGATGGTCGCCGCGCCAAAGGGGACAGCAAAGCACCGGTAATCCCACACATCACAATCCCAGTAATATTCGGTTCCCATCCCAACAAAATTCCCACGGAAATTCCCAACAAGGCTACATGCATCATTGCAAAACGCACTGGCACAATGTTCAAACCAATAATCCATACCCCCACGATCGGAAAAATAGCGCCAGAAACTGCAATGGCAAATATTGCGCGTTGTACGGGCGGAAGTCGGAGCAAACCGAGCAAGTGTTCCGCGCTCATACCCGAACCTCACGCAAACGTCCACCGGCCATTTCCGCCACCCGATCACAACAATCAGCCATGGCCCGGTCGTGGGTCACGACCAACACCGTTACAGTAAGTGAACACAAAATTTTAGATACCTTTGCCTGCCCATCGAAATCCAGGGCGGCGGTCGGTTCATCTGCAAGTAACAAACCAGCCCCACCATTAAGGCTGCCAAGCGCACGCGCCAAAAAAACGCGCTGTAGCTGCCCGCCGGAAAGGCCGTGGAGTGGACGATCCAGCAGATTACCGAGGCCCAATTCTTGCGCATGCGCAAGAGCAGAGGTGGGCTCTGCACTACTTGCAAGTAACTCTCGAACGAGCAGGGGAAACTGGCCTATCACCTGCCGTTGGGGCATCCAAGCAATTCGAGCACGGCGTTTTTTCCAATCGTCAGAGTTAATGGCATGACAGTTATCCATCAAGACGCGCCCGGCATCAAGTGTATGCAAACCCAAAATACTTCGTAAAAGGGTGGTCTTTCCAGATCCGTTGCTGCCGATCAGAGCAATATGCTCGCCAGGGTAAACGTCGAGGTTAACCGAATCTACAACACGTGTCTGACCATAGGAACAAACCGCTGCTTCTATTTGAAGACGGGCAGCAGCAGTGTTAAACAACTGCTCTGATTTCGTGGGCATTAAACGTTACGCTCCTGTAAATAAGACATCTTTTTAAAAATAGCAACAGGAATGAATAAATTGATTTTCTAGTTTATTAGGAGTTCGATCAAGCCAACACTGTTCGACAATTGAAGTTCACGTTTCTCAAATACATCCACCATACTGGATTCGACCCCCAAAATCACCATCTGTAAGTTCTTTAGGCCCAACAACCCGCTTAATTTGAAGAAAAGTGCCGAGCAGTCAATAATTGCATTGCGATTAATAACAACGATATCAGGTGCATGGGATAGAACTTGTTCAACAAAACTCTCTTCTGAATCAAACAATACCGTGATCACCTCCATATCTGTTCGGTGCACAAGCAGGTTTTGGAGAATGGTGTCCAGAATCGCGCCATTTCCTGCGATCATCACGCGCCGAATATCAGTCAGGCTCTGATTCATATAACTCTCCAGCAAAATCGAAGATTAAGAATTCCCATTGCTCCAGGGTATGGGTTGGTATCAAATATTTATATAGAATTACTCCCCGTCATTTTGTGACGGGGAGCAAGGAGAATGCGCTGGCGAAAGCGCAATTTCACTACGGAGTAGGAGTGGCGTCCATATTCATGCCACCCATGTCACCATCCATGCCAGAACCGCCCATGTTTGCGGCGTCTTCCACGGGCACTTCCAGGGTGATATCCGCATGGTTTTGGAAGTGCAGGGTTACAGAGATCTTATCCCCGGCCTTCAAGTCCTGCTTCAGGCCGATCAACATGATGTGGTAACTGCCAGGCTTCAGTTCAATCTCGCCGTCGGCAGGCAGGTCGATCTTTTCTTGCGGGATCATTTCCATCACACCGTTGTTCATCTGGCTAAGGTGAACTTCAACCGCTTCAGCCACGTCAGAGGAAGCGCCAACAAGGGCATCATCGGTCGCGGTGTGGTTATGCAACTGCATATACACAGCGCCATTGCCCCCCATCATGCCGGAGCGCGCCCAATATTCGTGGGCTTCCACATCTGCAACCTCGGCAGCCGCCTGACCGCAAGCGCTCAACGCAAGCGCTGCCAACAAAACTACGAACAATATCTTTTTCATTTTCCAATCCTTCTTTCATTGAAAGTATTTGACTCACCCGCTAATCATGCGAATGCATCATGCCTTGAAGTTGATTCAGCGCCTGATCCAGACTGACCAAAACTCCGCCGAACCCTTTTTGAAATTTTTCCGCGTCCTGCCGGGACCCGAAACTGAGAATACTCGGAACACAGCAAATACTGACCTCGCTGCCCATTAAATAGACCGCCTGAGTAGCGCTGACCATGTGACCATACAAATAATCGGTGGTCATGGATTTCCACGCAGCGTCTGCATGACTATGCAGCATTAATCCGCAATGGCCACAACAGGCGCGACGTTCTTCACCATTCTCCAATTTGATAATAAATAACGAGCGCGTGGATAATGTCTTTCCGCACATGGCACAGCCCCCTTCACGATCTTCCGTCACTCTTGAGTTCCCGGATAGGATCGCACCGCCATGCTTTTTAAGAATCAAACCAGCATCAGCCAGTTTATTCAAATCACGGTGGATGGTCATGTTGGAAACGCCAAAAGCCTCCACCAATTGTTGGATGGAGGCGCTTCCATTATTTTTCAGATATTCGAGGATACGGGTTTCGCGGTCGATGGAAGTGATAGCCATTTGTTATATTTTGTTATTCTTAACAAGAATTGACGAAATATAACAAATATTATTCTTTTTATCAAGGGCATACTGACACCCAAAAAGGATTAATTTTTATGATACCTTCGGCCTCTCCAAGTCACACCCTGCCCAGAGAGAACCTTCCATGCTGAGGTCAACATCATGGCGGCAAAAATGGCGGCTCCCAAAGGAGTGGTCAGGGAATACCAACGAGGAATTTCCATCTCATCTGCAATTTGTGAGCGAATGTAAATCAAGTACCCCCAAATAAACACGGCTTCCAAAATTACGGCCATCGCCAATTGTCCACCCCCATTTGTAAACCACCACAGACCTAACAACGGCCACACCGGCAGGAACAAGGCCGCAATCAGTGCCAGCAGTGCGCCAAATGCACCCAGCAACAACATGGACGAATGATCTCGCAAGCCAAGATAGATGTTCTTCGTCCAGCCTTCCCACATTGTCGCAAGAGACGTGTACATGCGCGTGCTGACCACCCGCCGGCCATCGGCCACGATCAGGCGATGCCCGTTCCATTTAACCTTTTCAGAAAGCGCCTTATCCTCGACGATCTGGTCCTTGATGCTCTCGTGTCCGCCAATTTGTTCATAGATGTGTCGCTTGATAAAAATAAATTGGCCATTCGCAATCGCATCGCGCTTGTGCGGGTCATTCACCTTGCGCGGAGAAAAACCGACAGAGAGAGCGGTCATCACCAGAGGCATTACCGTCTTTTCCCAAAACGAGCCAAGGATCTGACGCGTCATGACCGTGAACAGATCTGCCTTCGTTTCGATGGCCTTTGCGAATATCGATGACAATGCGTTCGGTTCGAGAAAGGTATCCGCATCCACAAAGCACAACCATTCGCCGCGCGCCGCGCTCACAGATTGATACAAGGCATGGGGTTTTCCTGCCCAACCTGGGGGCAGGTCTGATCCGCTGATCGGGTGAAGACGAGAGTCGCGGGACGCGATATCCTGCAAAATGGAAAGAGTGGCATCGGTGGAGCGATCATCCAAAACAATAATTTCAATGGCGGGATAATCCTGACGAAGAGCCGCTTCGACACAACGCCGGATGTTGGTCTCTTCGTTTCGGGCCGGGATGCACACTGAAACCAACGGTGCAGATTTGGACGGCGGCGCGGGTGTGACGACAATATCCAGATGATATTGATCATGAACCCAATGAATGATGATCAGGCCAAGAAGAAAAAGGACGGTTGAACCAATAAAATAAATCATAAATGCAATCGGCAAACGTTGAGCGTCGTGTGAAGTTCAGTAATTGACTTACACCACCCGAACTATGCTCCCCCGCTCGGTCTTTTCGATCTCGATCCGGTTCGGGAATGCATCCTTGAGTTCATCGAGATGCGTGATGATGAAGATCTTGGAGAAATCGTGCTTGACCGCATTAATGGCTTCAACCAATCGTTGTCGTCCGAGTGCATCCTGCGAACCAAAGCCTTCGTCGATAACCAGCGTTTGCAGGCGCGCACCTTTGCGCTGTGCAAGGATCTCCGACAGCGCGAGCCGGATGGCAAAGTTAACACGGAAGGCCTCACCGCCGGAATACATTTCATAATCGCGCAGGCCGGAAGAATCGCTGATCTGAATGTCGAGCGTCTCTTTGAGGTCGTCGCGTTTTTTATCGCGATATTCCGCCTGGGTGACAAAGCGGATCGACATCTGGCCGTCGCTCAACCGATCGAGCAGATCATTGGCTTTCTGCTCGATCTGAGGCAAAGCCTGTTCGATCAGCAGCGCAGGAACACCGTCCTTGCCAAAAGCGCGTTCAAGGGTTTTATGGCGAATAATGTTCTGATTGAGTTCTTCGCGCTTTGATTCATAATCCGATTTGCGCGTGCGCAGAGTGGCGAGCACCTCCACGCGTTGACGCGCCGCCCCTGCTTCATCGCGGATGCGGTTCTCATCCTCGCGTAGTGCATATAACCTGCTCTCCGCTTCCTGAATGTTCGGCGCGCCTGCCTCCGCCTCTGTCAATTTCGAAGAAGCCTCAGCAAATTGTTTCTCGTTTTCATCCACTTCTTCTTTCTTTTTTGCTATTTCTACTTCCAACTCTTCAAGTTCGTTGCTTAAACGTACGCTGGCATCTTGTGCTTTTTCCAACCTACGATGGTCGTCCTCGACTCCCCGCAATTCAAGTTCTTCCCTGCGCTTCGTCTCATGCGCCGATACATCATATCCAAGTTTGGCAAGTTCCTTGTCCAGACCCTTCAATTCTTTTTGCGCTTCAGGGGCATATTTTCCGTTTTCTAAAAGTTTCCCAATTTCCTTCATACGCTTTGCGCCGGTCTTTTCCCATTCCCTGCCCTGCAGTTGGATCGACTCCAACTGCAAAGTGATCTGCGAAACAGAGGTGGAAAATCTCACGCGATCATTTTCAGCATTTGCCAACTGTTTCACTTGTAATTCAAAATTTGCAACTTGCGACCCGAGTTCTTCCACTTCCTTTTTATTTGCGCGGAATGCATCACCCTTCGACCTGCCATCCGCCTCCAACTGCTTCAGCGTATCTGCGCGATGCTCTTCGCTCAATGGCTGGCCGCACAAAGGGCACTCCACACCACCAGCCTCACCCAAGGCATTGATACGTTTTTTGATCTCTTCCATTTCCTTGCGCAGCGATTCATTCTCGACCTTCATCGCCGCCTGACGTTCGCGGGCCTCGTTCCGTTTGCTTTCCAATTCGGCGCGCTCCTGAATCCTCGCCTCCACTTCCATCAGCGAAGATCTTGCCGCGCCCAACTTCTCTTCCAGGTCCGCGACCATATCCAATTGCACATTGACCTCGTTCCACTTTTCCCCCAATTGCTCCCCTTCTTGCTCCAGCTTTGCCTTTTCCACATCAATCAGGCGCAACAACGGCTGGCGCTTTTCATCCTGCTCGCGGAATTGTAGAGCGGTCTCTTCCCATTTCTCCAATTCCTTGCGTGTTTTTTGCCAAGACTTAAAAGCAGTCCCGATCTCCTTCGCGCGATTCACCAAGTCGGCATAGCCCAACTGCTCAGACTGTTTTTCCGCGATCTTATTCTCGATGCTCGCTAACGCATCCTGCGACCTTTGCAATTGAGTCTGGAAAGTGGAGACGATCTTACGCTGCTCACTGACCAGCGCCGCATTCTTGCGAATATTCTCCAACGCAGACTCCTGCGTTTCTCTCGCCGCCGATAACTGCTTCAACGTCCCCTCGAGTTCCCCCAGCCGACTCCGGCGTTCTTCCTCTTCGCCCAGTTCTGCGTCGATCTCGGCAATGCGCCCGTCGATCTCATCCACATCACGTTCAAGTTCTTTGCGGCGTTCCGCTGTACGTTCTTTGTAGGTATCCCAAACCTCCAACCCGAGAATGGAACTCAACACCGCCTTGCGTTCACCGGCCTTCTTTTGAGTGAACTGGTCGGCTTTACCCTGCAAAAAGAACGAGGCATTGATGAAGGTCT
>Ga0268298_10000981_pt1 | contig 35351 bp, 30 predicted proteins | sample WWTPWeurt_MetaG_FD_194462 | JGI IMG/M metagenome (GOLD analysis project Ga0268298, IMG submission 194462) | Activated sludge microbial communities from WWTP in Nijmegen, Gelderland, Netherland - WWTP Weurt | ecosystem: Engineered > WWTP > Aerobic digester > Activated sludge | place...
GCCCGCCCTGCGACAGCGGCGAGGGCTGGCTGATCACCGGGGTGGAGCTGATGGTCACCGACAGCGAGCCGTGCGCCACGGCGCAGGTGCCCAGCGTCACCGCCTCGTTGACCACCACCGAGCCGGTGCGTGCGTTGAGCACCACCTTGGCCGCCGGCCTGGCCTTGCTGACCTCGAGGTTCTCGATCTCGGCGATGAAGGCCACCCGCTTGAGCGCATCCTCGGGCAGCTTGACCTTGACCACCCGGCCATCCAGCGCCTGCGCGGTGCCGTCGCCCTTGGCGGTGTTGATGGCGCCGGCCACGGCATTCGCGGTGGCGAAGTCGTTGGCATTCACATCCAGCTGCAGGTGGCCATCCTCGCCCAGCGAGGTGGGCACCACGTCCTCGACCATCGCGCCATCGGGCACGCGGCCCGCGCTGAGGTGGTTGATCTGCACCTTCGAGCCGCCAGCGGAGGCACCGGCGCCGCCGACGATCAGGTTGCCCTGGGCGATGGCGTAGACCTTGCCATCGACGCCGCGCAGCGGCGTGGCCACCAGGATGCCGCCGCGCAGGCTCTTGGCGTTGCCGGCCGACGAGACGTTGACGTCGATGCGCTGCCCGCGCTGGGCGAACGCCGGCAGCTCGGCGGTGACCACCACCGCGGCCAGATTCTTGGGCTGCATGGTCACGCCCGGCGGCAGCGCCACGCCGTTCTTCTCGAGGTAGGCGGCCAGGGCCTGCGGCGTGTAGGGGGCCTGGGTGGATTGGTCGCCGGTGCCGTCCAGCCCGAACACCAGCCCGAAGCCGGTGAGCTGGTTCGGGCGCACGCCCTGCACGCTCGCCAGTTCCTTGATGCGAGCCGCCTGCGCTGGCCACCAGACGGCGGCACTGGCCACGAACACCACCAGCCAGATCAGCCAGCGAACCCAGCGTTCATCGCGGTGGGGGGAAAATTCCTGAACGGACATGATCGTCCTCGTCGGGCCTTGCTCAGATCGGCATCAGGTTCATGAAGAAGCGCGCCAGCCAGCCCATCGACTGGGCCTCGGCCTGTTGGCCGCGGCCACGCTGCTCGATGCGGACGTTGGCCACCTGGGTGCTCTGGATGCTGTTGCCCGGTGCGATGGCGCGCGGATCGACCTGACCGGAGAAGCGCAGCACATCCACGTTGGCGTTGACGCCGATCTGCTTCTCGCCGGCGATCACCAGATGGCCGTTGGGCAGCACCTGGATCACCACCGCGGTGATGGTGCCCGAGAAGTCGTTGCTGTTCTCGGTGGTGCCCTTGCCCTCGAACTTGTTGGACTGATTGCCGCCCGCGGCGGCCTTGCCGAACGAGTTGCTCTTGATCAGCGGCAGCGCGGTGATCGCGGCGTCGACCGACGCATCCTTGGCCACGGTGCTGGTGGACTTCTGCACTGCGCTCACCTTCTCGGCGATCTGCACGGTGACGGTGTCGCCGACCAGGCGCGCGCGGTAGTCCTCGAACAACGGACGATACCGGTCGGGCTGGTAGATCGCGCCGTTGGCGGCGCGCGGGCGGGCCGCCACCACCGGCAGCGCGATGGCGGTGGTGGGCTGGGCCACCTCCACTTCGGGCAGCCTGGCCATCGAGGTGCAGCCGCCCAGGGCCACCAGCGCGCACAGCGCGCTCAGGCCACCGAGGCTGGACAGGGTACGCATCATGTTCCCCTTCGCGGATCAGAGCTGGGCCAGGCGCTGCAGCATCTGGTCGGCCGTCTGGATCGCCTTGGAGTTGATCTCGTAGGCCCGCTGCGTCTGGATCATCGCCACCAGTTCCTCGACCACGTTCACGTTGCTGGTCTCGACGAAGCCCTGCGTCAGCGCGCCCAGGCCATTGGCGCCCGGCGCCGCCGCCGAGGGCGTGCCAGACGAGGCGGTCTCGACGTACAGGTTCTCGCCGCGCGGCTCGAGGCCGGCCGGGTTGATGAAGCCGGCCAGCTGCAGCTGGCCCAAGGTCTGCGGCGTGGTCTGGCCGGGCAGCAGCACGCTGACCGTGCCGTCGGTGCTGACCGTCAGCGACTCGGGCTCGGCATTGGCCGGAATGGTGATGCCCGGTTGCACCACGTAGCCGCCGCTGGTGACGATCTGGCCCTGCGCATTGCGCTGGAACGAGCCGTCGCGGGTGTAGGCGGTGGTGCCGTCGGGCATCTGCACCTGGAAGAAGCCGGCGCCCTTGATCGCCATGTCCAGCTTGGCACCGGTCTGCTGCAGGTTGCCCTGCGTGAAGTTGCGCGACATGGCCACCGAGCGCACTCCCAGGCCCATCTGCAGGCCGGTGGGCAGCGCCGTCTGCTCGGAGGTGGCGGCGCCACCCTGCCGCAACGTCTGGTACATCAGGTCCTCGAACACCGCGTGGCCACGCTTGTAGCCGTTGGTGGCGGTGTTGGCGAGGTTGTGGGAGATGGCATCCAGCTGGGTCTGCTGGGCTTCCATCCCGGTCTTGGAGATCCAGAGGGATCGGATCATGGTGGCGCTCCGCGCGGGGGATGCACCGATGATCTGGCGAACTTGAGGCCATCCAACAGCAGAAAAGCGCCCGATCGGGGGCGCTTCTCGCAGCCACTGGCGCGGCGCCCGCAACGGGCGCGCGCAGGGGTCAGCCCTGGTTCGACAGCAGCTTGGTCGCCTGCTGCTCTTTCTCCTGCGCCGCCTGGATCAGCTTCATCTGCTGTTCGAACTGGCGCGCGGCGGCGATCATCGCCACCATCGACTCGACGGGGCTCACGTTGCTGCCCTCCAGGGCGCCATCCTGAACACGCGCATTGGGGTCGGCGGGCAGTTCGTCGGCGGCGCGGAACAGGCCGTCGTCGCCGCGGGTCAGCGGTGCCTCGGGCGTCACCAGCTTGAGCTTGCCCAGGGTCTGCGGCTTGCCGTTGGCCACCTTGGCACTGACGGTGCCGTCGGTGGCCACCAGCACCTCGGCATTGGCGGGCACGGTGATCGGGCCGCCGTCGCCCACCACCGTGAGGCCGGTCTTGGTGACCAGCAGGCCTTCGGTGTTGACATCCAGCGCGCCGGCCCGGGTGTAGGCCTCGGTGCCGTCGAGGGCCTGCACCGCCAGCCAGGCCTTGCCCTGCATGGCCACGTCCAGGTTGCGGCCGGTGGCCTGCACCGGCCCGGGCTCGGGGTTGTAGCCGGGCGTCGATTCGAGGGCGAAGACCCGCGTGCTGGCCCCATCGCCGCGCACCGGCACCGCGCGAAACGCGGTGAGTTCGGCGCGAAAGCCGTTGGTCGATGCATTGGCCAGGTTGTGCGACAGCACCTCCTGGCGCTGCAGCGACGCCTTGGCGCCGGCCATCGTGAGGTAGGCTGCGCGGTCCATGGTCAGTCGCCCCGGCTATGCGTCAACGCAGGTTGACCAGCGACTGCATCATCTGGTCTTCGGTCTTGATGGTCTGCGCATTGGCCTGGTAGGCCCGCTGCGCGACGATCATGTTGACCAGTTCGGCGGTCAGGTCGACGTTTGAATCTTCGAGCGCCCCGGACTGCAACGCACCCAGGTTGCCCTGGCCCGGCGCACCGACGATGGGCTCGCCCGACTCGGCCGACGCCGCCCAGGCATTGCCGCCCAGCGAGGACAGGCCCTGCGGGTTGCGGAAGGTGGCCAGCACCACCTGCCCCGCGGCCTTGCTCTGGCCATTGGAGTAGCGGGCATTGATGATGCCGTCCTTGTCGATGCCGATGCCGGTGAGCTGGCCCGGCGCGAAGCCGTCCTGCGTCAGGTTGGTCACCGAGAACGACGAGCCGTACTGCGTGGCGCCGCCCACATCCAGCAGCAGGCCGGTGATGGGCAGCGAATTGCCGCCGGCCGACAAGGCCACCGCCGGCACGTCGAAAGCCACCGGCGCGGTCGGGTTGGTCAGCGATCCGCCATTGGTGGCAAAGACCATGCCGGTGATCACCGCCGTGGGCGCCGCCGTGGTACCGGCCACGGTGTCGCCGTTGGCGGTCGCATACACATCCCAGGTGTCGTCGGCGGTCTTCTGGAAGTAGAACGTCAGCGCAATCTCCTGGCCCTTGTCGTCGAACACGTTGATCGACGTGGCGTTCTGGTAGGTGTTGGCGTCCTGGAAGTCGATCGGCGGCGTGCCCGGGGTGATGGCCGCCATCCGGCTGTCGAGGTTGAACTCCAGCGTGACGTTGGCCGTCGGCTTGGGCGCGATGCCCGCCGTGGGCAGTTGCAGTGCCTGGATGGTGGAGGGGATCACCAGTCCGTCCACCGAGGCCGCATAGCCCTTGAGCTTGTCGCCACCGGCGGTGACGATGTAGCCGTTCTTGTCGAGTTGGAACTGGCCGTTGCGGCTGTAGTGCGTGGTGCCCGAGGCATCGAGCTGGAAGAAGCCGTTGCCGTTGATGGCCAGGTCGAGCGCGCTCTCGGTGGTGCTGAGGTTGCCCTGCGAGAACTGCTGCGTCACCGCCACCAGGTTCTGGCCGATGCCGATGCCGTTGCTGCCGGAGCCGTTGATGGCGTTGGCATAGGCATCGGCAAACTCGCCACGCGCCGACTTGAAGCCGTAGGTGTTGGCATTGGCGATGTTGTTGCCGATGATCGAGAGGTTCTTGGACGTGCCGTTGAGGCCGGAGAGTCCTTGCTGGAAGGCCATGTGAGGCTCCTGGGTGGATGCGTTGGAATGCGATGCGTCGCGAGCCGGCGGCTCAGGACACGCCCTTGATTTCGCTGTACTTGACGGTTCCGTTGCCGACCAGCGCGATCGACAGCTGCCCGTTCTCCGAATAGACCGCGTCGACCCGGTCGGTCACCAGGCGGGTGGCCGCCACGGCCGTGGCGCCGTTCTTCGCGCTCACCTCGAACGTCAGCCCCTGGGCCTTGGGATCGGTGCCCGTCCACTGGAAGATGTGGCGGCCGGCGGCCACCTTGCCCATCTCGACGGTGTCGATGACCTTGCCGCTGGCGTTCTTGATGGACACGGTGACCGACTGGGCCGCACCCGCCAGCTCGAAGCCGGCCGTGGCGCTGCCGTCGGCGTCCAGGCTGAGCTTGCTGCCGGCCACCAGCACCTGCTTGCCCACCAGGGCCGCACCTTCCAGCGTCTGCGTCTGCAGCATCAGGGCGTTCATGTCGCCGAGTGCGGCCGAGAGCTTGTCGATGCCGCTGACGGTGCTGATCTGGGCCATCTGGGTGGTGATCTGCGCGTTGTCCATCGGGTTGAGCGGATCCTGGTTCTTCATCTGCGTGACCAGCAGCGTGAGGAACCGATCGGCCTGCTCGGCGGCGGAGGCCAGGGCCGAGCCGGTCGAAGAGGTCTTCACGCCGAGCTGCGCATTCATCGCCGCGGCGTCGAAGTTGTTGGTGGTGCTGGCGATGGCCATGAATGGCTCCGGCTGGAGGGAGAAGGGTGGGGCCCGGGGTCGTGGTCGGTGCGGCGGCGGCCGGCGCGTCAGGCCTGTCCGAGCTGCAGGGTCTTGAGCAGCAGGCTCTTGGCGGTGTTCATCACCTCGATGTTGTTCTGGTACGAACGCGAGGCCGAGATCATGTTGACCATCTCCTCGACCGGATTGACGTTGCTGTAGGTGACATAGCCCTGCGAGTCGGCTGAAGGGTGTTTGGGATCGTGCACCCGGCGTCCCGGGGTCTGGTCCTCGACCACATTGGTCACCCGCACGCCGGCGGCACCCACCTCGCCCATCAGCGTGGTCTGGAACACCACCTGCCGAGCCTTGTAGGCCTGGCCGTCGGGCCCTGCCACGGTGTCGGCGTTGGCCAGGTTCGAGGCCACGGTCGACAGCCGCTGACTATGCGCGCTGGCGGCGCTGCCGGAGACATCGAAGATCTTGAGCATGGTCATGGTCGTGCCTTTCGTCAGCCGCCGTGATGGCTCTTCATCGCGTCCAGGAGGTTGCGCACGCTGCCGTTGATGAAGCGCAGCGTGGCTTCGTACTTCACCGAGTTGTCGGCGAAGCTGTGACGTTCGCGGTCCAGGTCGACGGTGTTGCGGTCGACGTTGTCCTGGGCATGGCTCGCATACAGCAGCTCGGCCTCGTCACGCGCGCCGGCGGTGGTCGAGAGGTGACCCGGCTGGGTGGTGGCCATGGCACCGGGCGTCGCCACCGAACCGGTGGCTTCGCGCAGGGCCTTGGCGAAGTCCATGTCGCGGGCCACATAGCCCGGCGTGTCCGCATTGGCGATGTTGCTGGCGATCAGGCGCTGGCGCTCGGCCCTGAGGGTGAGCGCCTGGGCCTGGAAGTCGAGGATGCCGGTGAGTCGTTGCATGTCGCGCCCCCTGCCCGATCGATGGTTGGACGTATGGACGTTCCGATGTGAAGGCATTGTGGGCAGGCAGGCCTGGAACATGAGCGGGAACAGAAGCACCTTCGCCGGGCATTTCGGACCATCGCCCCATGGGCCGGCAGGTCACCATGCGACCCATGACCCAGCGCCGGACCCTCATCCCCTGCCTCGCCCTGCTCGCACTGGCGGGCGCTGCCATGGCCGGCCCGCTGGAACCGGATCTGTCGCAGCAGGTGCAGCGCCTGGCCCGCGACTCGGCCAGCGCCGCCTGGGTGTCGTCGACCGCACAAGGCGCGACGCCGGCACGCGTGGAAGTGGAGCTGGGGCAGCTCGATCCGCGCTTGACGCTGGCTCCGTGCGCCCAGATCGAACCCTACCTGCCCGCCGGCACGCGGCTGTATGGCCGCACCCGGATCGGGCTGCGCTGCGTGCAGGGCCCGACGCGCTGGAACGTCTCGTTGCCGGTCACGGTCAAGGTGCTCGCCACCTCGCTGGTGGCGGGCATCGCGCTGCCGGCCGGCACGGTGCTGGGGCCGCAGCACCTGGCGAGCGGCGAGGTGGACCTGGCCGCCAGCCCGGATCCGGCCATCGGCCAGGCCGAGTTGGCAGTGGGCCGCACGCTGGCACGTCCGCTGGCCGCGGGCGACGCCCTGCGCAAGGGCGACCTCAAGGCCCGCCACTGGTTTGCCGCCGGAGAGATGGTGATGGTGGTGGCCCAGGGACAGGGCTTCGCAGTCACCGCCGAGGGCCAGGCCCTCGGCCCCGGACTGGAAGGGCAACCGGCCCGCATACGCACCGAGTCGGGCCGCATCGTCACCGGCATGCCGGTGGCCGAACGAAAGGTGGTGGTGCCGCTGTGAGACGACCGACACCTGCCATCCAGCCCGCCCCCCGCAGATGGGTGAGCGGATGTATTTCCTTCCCGAAAGCCCTAAAGTCGCGGTACACCGGGCCGATACACCGAGCATGTCGTGAGGGTTGGGTCAGGTGACCTGCCCGCTGGAGTCCATCATGAAGATCGGTCAACTGGATCACAAAGCCGCGGTCACCCCGACGGTCACTGAACGCAAGGCCGGTTCGGCCTCTCCTGCGAAGGGGGGAACCGAGGCCAGCGCCAAGGTGGAACTGTCTGCGTCTGCCCTGTCGAGCACGGATGGCGCCGAGAGCGTGTTCGATGCCGACAAGGTGAAGCGCATCGCCGACGCGATCCGCGACGGCAAGTTCGAGGTCAATGCCGAGGCCATTGCCGACAAGTTGATCGCCAATGCCCAGGATCTGCTTTCACCCACTCGCAAGGGCGCCTGAACATGCCTGCTGAACCCTCGAGCCACGGCCGCGCCTTGGGCACGGCTGCGTTGGAGGAAGTGGTGGACAGCGTCGAGCTGCATCTGGCGGCGCTGGCCGAGGCGTTGCGGGAACGCGACCGCCAAGCGATCGAACTGCAGGCCAGCGAGCTGCACCGCGCGCTGGCCAATGCGGTGCAGTGCTTCATGCACTCGGCCCAACACGGTGGCGTGCCGGATCCGATGCGCCGCCGGCTGGCCCGCGTCAGTGCGACGGTCGCACGCCAGCGCGAGAGCCTGGCCCGGGCCACGGCTGCACTCGACCGCGCCATCGACGTGCTGATGCCGGATGCCCCGTCGTCGATGCCGTTGTACACCGCCTATGGGTACTCCAGTGCCGGCCCCATGGGAGGTGCGGTGCGCGCCTGACGGCCCCGCCCCATTCCCGCCCGAGGCCCGCCACCGTGCGGGCCTTTCCACTTCAGGCCCGCCACCGTGCGGGCCTCTTGGCTTGCGGCACGCCTGCGCGCGCATTGCGCGAGGCACGCGGCCCGTGCACACTGCACCCGCGCACATTGACAGCTGGCCACGGGAATTGCATTTGCTGACCGGCCGGGCCCGCAGCAGCGGTTTTTGGGGGGCGTGTTTGGGATCTCATCGAGTGCCGACGCGAATGCCGATGGCAGGAACCATCGACCCGGAGGGCGAGACCCTCCCCTGGCCGCAGGCCTCCGAGCGCGAGGCGCCGGCCCGGCGGCACAGCCTGCTGTTGCCGGCCCTGCTGGTGACCACGCTGATGTTTGCGGCACTGGCTGCATGGCGACTGCTGTCGCTGCTGCGGTACGAGCCCGCGCCCGAGGTCCTGCGCCTGTCGCTGACGCAAGGCCTGGCCGCCGCAGGGTTGAGCCTGGCCTGTGCCCTGGTGGCCGCGTTGCTGGTCTGGCAGCGCCAACGCCGCACCGGCCAGGCGGTGCGGCAATCGGCCGACCATCTCCGGCGCGGGGCCTGGCAGACGGCCGTGGCCGACCTTCGCGAGCAGCCTCCGGCGCTGCCCTCGGCATTCGACGAACTGGCCACCCAGGTCGAAGGAGTGATCGGCGAATCGGACCGCCGCTGGCGTGCGCGCGCCGAGCTGTCGAACGACTGGTACTGGGAAACCGACACCCGAGGCCGCCTGTCGTGCGTGTCGGCGGATGCCCCCATCGTCGGCCCGGCCGGGCGCACGCCCGCCGAGGTGATCGGCCGCCGGCTGGACGAACTGGCCGACCTGCTGCCCCCCGACGGAGGCTGGCAGGGCCTGCATCGGCGCATGGATCGGCAGGAGCGCTTCAACCAGCTCGAAGTGGGCTGGCAGGTGCCGGGCCAACCCCGCCGGTGGCTGTGCCTCACCGGCCGGCCACGCTGGACGCCGGACGGGCAATTCGGCGGCTACGAGGGGCTGGGCATCGACGTGACCGACCAGCGCCTGGCGGTGCAGGCTGCGCGCGCTCAGACAGCCCGGCAGTCGGCCCTGCTGCACCTGGTGGCCGACTGGCATTGGTCCAGCGATCCACAGCACCGCCTGCTGGCCCCCGAGCCCGAACTCGAACGCCGCCTGGGCCCGGTGGCCCAGCGCGAGGTGGGCCAGGCACGCTGGGAGGCCTGGCCGGACGCCTTGTCGCCCTCGCAGTGGCAGGCCCACCGCGAGGACCTGGACGCCCGCAGGCCGTTCCGGGCCCTCGAGTTCGCGGTCGCCCGCGAGGATGGTCGGCTGGTGTGGATGTCGCTGTCGGGCATCGCGCTGATCGACGAGCAAGGCCGGTTCGAAGGCTACCGGGGCATCGGCCGCGACATCACGCTGCGCAAGATGGCCGAAGCGATGATGCTCAAGCACCATCGCGAGCTGCAGCATGCGGTGGCCGCGCGCACGCGCGAGCTCGACCTGGCCAATCGCGACCTGCTCGACTTTGCTCGGCAGTTGGCGCAGGAGCTGTCCGGCCCGCTGGGCCAGGTGCAGGCGCTGGCCGAGACCCTTCGCGGCCGGATCGGCGATCGGCTTCAGGCCGACGAGGCCGAGCTGCTCGAGGTGCAGAGGCGTACCGGCGTCGACATGCAGTCCATGCTGCAGGCCATGCTGGAGCTGGCTCGCTCGTCGTGCGAAGGCCTGGAGCGCCAGGAGGTCGATCTCAGCGCGATGGCGCTGGAGGTGATCGCCGGGCTGCCCGCCGGCGGCCGCCTGGCGCCGGTGCAATGGGATGTGCAGCCGGGGCTCACCGCCTGGGCCAGCGGGCCGCAGATGCGCATCCTGCTGCAGCAGTTGCTGGACAACGCCGCCAAGTTCACCAGCCGCGCCGAGCACCCCCGTGTGGCCCTGACCGGGCAGAACGACACCGAAGGGCTGCTGACCCTGAAAGTAAGCGACAACGGCGCCGGGTTCGACGACGCCCGCGCCGAGCGCCTGTTCCAGCCGTTCCAGCGGCTGCATGGCGGCCACGAGTACGCCGGCATCGGCATCGGGCTGGCCATCGCGCAGCGCATCGTGCAGCGCCACGGCGGGCGAATCGCCGCGGCCAGCCAGCACGGACGCGGCACCACGATCGAGTTCACGCTCGGCCAGCGCGCCCGCTGAGGGCGCCGCCCGGCCCGGCCGCCCCGCCCGGACGACCTCAGCCGACAGGCCCGGCGCCGCGGCGTCGCGGCGGCCAGGGCGGCAGGCTCACCACTCGCGCAGCTTGCTGCGCAGGCGCGCGATGCTCTGGCTGTGCAGCTGGCACACCCGGCTCTCGGTCACCTTGAGCACGGCCGCGATCTCCTTGAGATTCATGTCGTGCTCGTAGTACATGCTCATCACGTACTGCTCGCGCTCGGGCAGGTTCTTGATGGCTTCGACCAGTGCCTCGCGCATGCGCTGGTCCTTGAGCATGGCCAGCGGATTCGATTCTTCGTCCACCACATGGCGGTCCAGGTAGTCGTCGTCGCCGTCGTCCCCGGTCATGTCCTCGAGGTACACCAGCTGCGTGCCGCGCACCTTGCCCAGCAGCTCCTGGTAGGCCGTCAACGTCAGCCCCATCTCCTTGGCGATCTCGCCCTCGCTCGGCGCACGACCCAGGCGCTGCTCGAGCTTGTGCACCGCCGCTTCGATCGATCGCTGGTGGCGGCGGTCACCGCGGCTCATCCAGTCGCTGCCACGCAGCTCGTCGAGCATGGCACCGCGGATGCGCTGGGTGGCGAAGGTCTCGAACTGCACGCCCTGCGCGGTGTCGAAGCGCGACAGCGCATCGGACAGGCCGATCATGCCCACCTGGATCAGGTCGTCCAGCTCCACGTTGGCCGGCAGCTTGGCGATCATCTGATGCGCCAGACGTCGCACCAGCGGGCTGTACTGCTTGAGCATCGCGTTCGCGTCGAGTCGACCTTTGGCGGTGTACATATCAAACTCCGGTCCATTCAGTTCGCATGGCTGGGCAGCGCTGCGGCACCTGCCGACCAGCCCATGGGGCGGCCCAGCTCGATGCCGTTGTCGCTGCCCGCCAGGGTGGCGGCAGCCAGCAGGCGCAGCGACGGTGCCAGCGTGTCGGCCGCATCCTCGGCCGGGTCCACGGCCGCCCATTCGCCCAAGGCCGCGCCCAGGAAGCGGTCGGCGCAGTCCGACAGGCGATCGGCAAAGCTGCGCAGCCGTGCGTCGTCGCCGCTGGCGGCCAGCAGCAGGTCGAAGGCCAGCACGCCCAGGCGTTGGGCGAGCACCTTCATCGAGGCATAGGCACTGGTCAGGCTGTCCGCGCTGTCGGCCGCCAGCAGCAGCGGACGAGGCGCCCGGCCGGCAAACATGCGTGCCAGGTCGCTGGCGCCGGCGTGCACCAGGATCACATCGGCCCGCGGCGCGGCCTCGGACAGGGCCTGGAGGAATCCGGTGGTCAGGCCGCGCGAGTCGAGCCAGCGCATCGGCAGGCCACGCGCCGCCAGGAACGACACCGAGCGCGACAACTGCTGCACACAGGCGGCCAGGTCGATGCCGGCCAGCTCCTGCGGGGTCGAGGCGGTGTCCGCCGCGTCCACCACCAGGGTGTGCAGGCCGCGCTCGGCAAAGGCCGCGCACAGCCGCTCCATGCCGATGCCGCCGAACGTGGCGAAGGGGTTGTGCACCAGCGGCACCAGCCGCTGCCGGGAGGCCGCGAACATGCGCCTCAGGCCATGGGCCTGGTCGCGGGGCGATCCGGCCAGCGTGGTCAGGCCGATGTCGGTCTCGGCGAAGCGGCGGGAGGCGTGGCGCATGGCGAGGGGCGGGGTCAGAGGGTCATCGGGGCCGGCGTCACCGCGTGGCGACCGGCGAACAGCAGGTTCACTTCACCGGCATCGAGCCGCCACGACGAGCTGCCGCCGCCGCGCAAGGCGCGCTGCACCAGCGCCTGGGCCGACAGGTGGTGCCAGTCCTCGGGCACGCGCTGCCCGTTGGCCACGCCGGCCACGGTGCACTTGTGGCGAATGAGCGCGTCCAGCGCGGGGCCCAGCTTCACGGCCTCGTCGAGCTTGGAGACGATCACGCCGCGGCAGCTGGCCGCGCCGTAGGCCACCATCACGTCCTCGACGGTCTCGCCCTGCGCTGCGGCATTGATGACCAGCAGCTTGCGGATCGAGGGGTGCGACAGCATCTCCAGCAGCTCGCGGGTGCGGGCGTCGCGCTGGGCCATGCCGGCGGTGTCGATCAGCACCATCTTCTTGCCCGAGAGCAGCTCCAGCAGGTCTTCCAGCGAGGCGCGGTCGTGCGCGGTGTGCACCGGCACGCCCAGGATGCGGCCATAGGTGCGCAGCTGCTCGTGCGCGGCGATGCGATAGGCATCCAGCGTGATCAGGCCCAGGTTGGCCGCGCCATGACGGGCGGCGAATGCGGCCGCGATCTTGGCCGTGCTGGTGGTCTTGCCCACGCCCGTGGCGCCGATCAGCGCGTACACGCCGCCCTGCATCTCGACCGACTCGGAAACGTCGTCGGCCACCACATTGCGCTCCAGCACCGCGGTGGCCCAGGCCATCTCGTCGCTGATGTCGGCGGGCAGTCCCTGCACCACCTTGCGGATCAGGGCCGGCGACAGGCCGGTGTCCAGCAGCTTCTGCGCCAGCTCGGCCTGGCGCGGATCGCGCTGCAGCTTCTCCATGAAGGCCAGCATGCCGAAGCGCTCTTCGATCAGGCTCTTCATCGAACGCAGTTCGCCCAGCATCTCGCGGTGGTCGCGCTGGGCGGCCGCCGAGGCGGCGCGCGTGCGCTCGACATCGGCCAGATGGATCTCGTCGCGCAGCACGGGCAGCTCGATGCCTTCGACGCCAGGCTGGGCCCGCGACGCCATCTCGACGGCGCGCATGGCCGGCTGCACCGGCGGTGCCGCCGCGGCGCGTGCCGGTGCCGGCGGCAACGGGGCCGCGCCGGCCGGAAGTTCGCCACGCGAGGCGGCGGCCTCCTCCAGTTCGGCCTGGCGCCGACGCAGCATGCGCTCGCGCACGTAGTCCTGGAACGACAGCGTGCTCATGCCCAAGGTTTCCACGTCCTGGGCCACCGGGGTGCCGGCTGCCGCCTTGGGGTTGGCCGGCGCGCGTGGCGCCGCGCTGCGTGCCGGCGCCACTTCCTGCCGCAGGGTGGGCACGTTGGCCGGCGGTGCCGACGACGCACGGGGCGCCGCGGGGGCCGAGCGCTGGGCCGGCACCTGGGCCGCCGCCGCCTCGATCTGCTGCAGGCCCTCCGGGGCCATGGCCAGCACTTCCACGCCCTCGGCACCGGGCCGGGTGGACAGCACCACCGCGTCGTCGCCAAGGGCGCCGCGCACCATGGCCAGGGCCTCGCGGGAGGTGCGGGCGGCGAATCTCTTGACGTTCATGTCGTTCCTCCGATGAGGGAGCCGATGCGGATCGAATGGGTCTCAGGAATCTCGCTGTGGCTGAGCACGCGCAGTCGCGGCGCGGCGCGGCGCAGCAGGCGGGCCATGGGCGCACGGATGTGATCGGGCACCAGCAGGCAGGCGGGCTGGCCCAGGTCTTCCTGGCGGCGGGCCGAGTCGGCCGCTTCGCGGGTCAGGGTGTCGGCGACGCCGGGATCGAGCACCGCGCCATGCGGCGAGGTCAGGGCCTGGGTCACCAGGCGTTCGAGTTCGGGTTCCAGCGCGATCACGTCGAGCTCGCGCTGCGGCCCGTAGATCTGCTGCACGATCACCGGCGCCATGTGGATGCGGATGCGGCGGGCCAGCTCCGAAGGCTCGGTGACGCTGCCCGAGAACTCGGCCAGGCATTCGATGATCGAGCGCATGTCGCGGATGTGCACGCCCTCTTCCAGCAGCAGTTGCAGGACCTTCTGCAGGGTGGCGATGCCGACCATCTTGGGAATCACGTCTTCGATGAGCTTGGGGGCCAGTTTGGTGACGTGCTCGACGAGTTGCTGGGTCTCGACCCGGCCAAGCAGTCGGGCGGCGTTCACCTGCATCAAGTGTGAAAGATGGGTTGCCACGACGGTCGAGCAATCAACCACCGTAAATCCATTCATTTGGGCCAGCTCCCGATGGCGTTCCTCGATCCAGGTGGCGGGCAGCCCGAAGGCCGGATCGGCGGTGCTGGTGCCGGGCAGCTGAACCGTCGCGCCACCCGGGTTGATGGCCAGGTACATGCCCGGATAGGCCTCGGCCTCGCCGACCACCGCGCCGCGCAGCAGCACGCGGTAGACGCTGGGCTTGAGCTCGAGGTTGTCGCGGATGTGCACCGGCGGCGGCAGGAAGCCCACCTCCTGCGCAAACTTCTTGCGCACGCCCTTGATGCGCCCCAGCAGATCGCCCGAACGCGAGGCATCGACCAGCGCGATCAGGCGGTAGCCCACCTCCAGGCCCAGGGTGTCCACCGGCTGCAGGTCGTCCCAGCTGGCCTCGGCATTGGCCATGGGCTGGGCGTCGGCCGAGGGCGCCGGCAGTTCGGCCGCCCGCTGCGCCTTGCGGGCCAGCCACCAGGCCAGCCACGCCACGCCGCCGGCGATGGCCAGGAACACCACATGCGGCATGCCCGGGATCACGCCCAGCGCCGCGATGATGCCGGCAGTGATGGCCAGCGCCTTGGGGCTGCCAAACACCTGCGTGCGGATCTGGCTGCCGATGTCGTCGCTCTTGCCCACGCGCGAGACCACCATCGCCGCGGCCACCGAGATCAGCAGGCCCGGGATCTGCGCCACCAGCGCATCGCCCACCGCCAGCAGGATGTAGGTCTTGCCGGCCGCCGAGGCCGACAGGCCGTGGTCGACCATGCCGATGATCAGGCCACCGACGATGTTGATCACCAGGATCAGCAGGCCGGCAATCGCATCGCCGCGCACGAACTTGCTGGCACCGTCCATCGAACCGAAGAACTCGGCCTCTTCGGCCACCTCGATGCGCCGGCGCTTGGCTTCCTTCTCGTCGATCAGGCCGGCGTTCAGGTCGGCGTCGATGGCCATCTGCTTGCCGGGCATCGCATCGAGGGTGAAGCGCGCGCCGACCTCGGCAATGCGCTCGGCGCCCTTGGTGACGACGATGAAGTTGATGACCACCAGGATCGCGAACACGATCAGGCCGACGGCGAAATTGCCGCCGATCAGGAAGTGGCCGAAGCTCTCGATCACGCGGCCCGCGGCCGCGGTGCCGTTGTGGCCCTCGAGCAGCACCACGCGGGTCGAGGCCACGTTGAGCGACAGGCGCAGCAGGGTGGTGACCAGCAGCACCGTCGGGAAGGCGGCGAAGTCCAGCGGCTTGAGCATGTGCGCCGACACCAGCATCACCATCAGCGCCAGCGCGATGTTGAAGGTGAACAGCACGTCCAGCATGAAGGCCGGCAGCGGCAGCACCATCATCGCCAGCACCATGACGATGAACACCGGCACCGTCAGCGCCTTGAACACGCCGGCCCGCGGGCCGATCAGCGATTGCAGTTGGGTCAGCCAGGCGGCGTTCACGCGTCAGCCTCCATCGGTTGGGCCCGTCCGGGGTGCAACTGGTGCGGATCGAGATCCGGCGGCACCGCGATGTCGGGCAATTCGGCAGGCCAGGCGCCACGCCCGGCCAGGGCGGCGCGCAGCTGGTACACATGGGCCAGCACCTGCGCCACGGCAGTGAACAGGCGCGCCGGGATCTCGTCGTCGAGCTCGGTGTGGGCGTACAGCGCGCGGGCCAGGGCGGGGGCGCGCAACACCGGCACCCGGCTCTCCTGGGCGATGTCGCGGATGCGCAGCGCGATCAGGTCGGCGCCCTTGGCCACCACGCGCGGCGCGCCCATGCGGGTGTCGTCGTACTTCAGCGCCACCGCGTAGTGCGTCGGGTTCATCACCACCAGGTCGGCCTGCGGCACGGCGGCGAACATGCGCCGGCGAACCACCTCGCGCATGCGCGCCTTGACCTTGGCCTTGACCTCGACGTTGCCCTCGGCGTCCTTCATCTCCTGCTTGACTTCCTCGATGCTCATCTTGAGCTGGTTGGCCAGCAGATGGCGTTGCAAGGGCACGTCGATGGCCGAGGACACGCCCAGCGCCAGAACCAGCAGTCCGAGCCCGGCGACCAGCGCCTGGCCCGTGTGCGCCAGCGCGGTGGGCAACGGCATGGCCAGCGTGGCATGAAACTCGGCCATGTGCGTCGACAGGTACAGGCCGCCGATCGCTCCGATCACCAGTGCCAGGGCGCAAGCCTTGAGCAGGTTGCCCAGATGGCTGCCGGTGAACATGCGTCCGAAGCCGGTGATCGGGTCCAGGTGGCTGAGCTTGAAGCCGAGCGTCTTGAAGGTGAGGTTCCAGCCGCCGGAGGCCACTGCGGCCGCCGCCGACAGCAATGCCACCACCACGCCCATCGGCACCACGATGGTGAGGAAGGCCCCGGTCACCTCCGACAGCCGCATCAACATCGCCTCGGGCTCGGTGGCGTCGCGCACCTCGAAGCGCAGGCCGGCCAGCAGCAGGCGCTGCACCGATTCCAGCAGCCACGGCCCGGCCGCCAGCAGCACGGCGCCGCCGCCGCCCACGATGGCCAGGTGGCTCAGGTCCCGCGAGCGCGCGACCTGGCCTTCCTCGCGGGCTCGGCTGAGCTTTCGCGCGGACGCGGGCAGGTTGCGGTTGGACGATTCGGCCATGGCGGCGGCAGGAGGGGGCTGACCCGATGCTGCCAGCGGCCCCGAGACGCAGTGACCGGATAAGGCGGCAAGAAGCCCTTGTCATTCCGCACACCAGGTGGTTCCGGCGCGTGCCGGCCCGACTCGATAATCGGGCCATCCGTGACACGCGGCGGCGTGGTGTGGTGGCGTTCCCCCGACCCGACGCGCCCCTCCGGAGCCGCCCGTCCCAACCCATGGACACACCGCAGACGCGACACCTGCCTCCCCTGGCCCTGTTCAACCAGCGCGCCACCCAGTGGCTCTATGCGAGCGGGCTGGTGGCCGTCGTGGCTGTCGCGGCCTCGGAGTGGCTGCTGGGCAAGCTGCATGCCGTCGATCGCCTGGCGTATCCCCTGCTGGCGCTGTGGCTGGCCGGCATGCTCGTCGCGCTCAGGATGGCGCCCCAGCGGCTGGGGACATGGCAACGGCTCGGTGCGTTTGGCGCGGTGCTGTACTTCGCGTCGTCGACGGCGATGATGGCCTTGTGGCCCGGGCTCGAGCCCACGGCCTACCAGTTCAGCACGCTGGGATCCTGGGTGCTGGCCTGCCAGCTGTTCGTGTTCGTCACCTGGCCACCGGGCAAGGCACTGGCCGTCAGTTTGCTGCCGGCAGTCGCGCAGGCGGTGTCGCTCGGGTTGCGGGCGTGGGTCGAGCCTGCGTCGGTGGCCTGGATCGAACCGCTGGTGCCGCTGATCATCAACGGAAGCCTCGCCCAGAGCATGGGCGCCCTGGCCCTGTGGGGGCTGGCGCGGCAGATCCGACGGGTCGTGGCCCTGGCCCCGTGGGCCCCTCCGGCCGCAGAGCGCGGCTGGGTGACCGTCGACGACCTGACCCGGCAGCGCATGGCGGAGCTCGATCACTCGCGCCGCTCGGCCGAGCAGGCGGCGCAGGCCAAGTCCACCTTCCTGGCCAACATGAGCCACGAGATCCGCACCCCGATGAACGGCATCATGGGGTTGGCCGAGCTGCTCGAGCGCAGCGCGGTCAACGACGAGCAGCGGCGGCTCACCGGCCTGCTGCGGCGCTCGGCCCGCGCGATGCTGGGCCTGCTCAACAACGTGCTCGACCTGTCGCGCGCGGATGCCGGTGCGCTCTCGCTCGAGGCCCGCGACTTCGACCTGCGCGACCTGGTTCGCGGCTGCATCGACCTGCACGCACCGCGGGCGCTGCAGAAGGGCCTGCAGTTGCACAGCGACATCGATCCCGACGTCGCCACCCGCACCTGTGGTGATACGTTGAGACTGCAGCAGGTGCTCAACAACCTGGTCAGCAACGCCATCAAGTTCACCGCGCAGGGCCAGGTCAGGGTGATGCTGGCGCCCGAGCCGGGGCTGGGCCCGCAAGGCTGGCGCTTCGAGGTCCTGGACACCGGCATCGGCGTGGCCAAGGAGAAGTGGGAGCGCATCTTCGAGCCCTTCATCCAGGCCGACAGCTCCACCGTGCGCAAGCACGGCGGCAGCGGCCTGGGCCTGGCGATCGCCCGGCGCTTGGTGCAGGCGATGGGTGGCCAGATCGGGCTGGACAGCCGGCCGGGCCAAGGCAGCCGCTTCTGGTTCACCGCGAAGTTGATGCCGCCCAAGGCACCGCCCGATCAGCCACCGGACAGCGGCTTCGTGCAGGACACCGTGCCGGGCTTCGACCTGGATGAGCAGCCCCCCACCCTGAAGGTGCTGCTGGTGGAGGACAACGAGGTCAACCAGCTCGTCGGCCGCCAGATGATTGCCCAGATGGGACACGAGGTCGAGGTGGCCAGCGATGGCGAGTCGGCGGTGCAGATGGCCGACCAGAGGTTGTTCGACGCCATCCTGATGGATTGCCAGATGCCCGGCATCGACGGCTGGGAGGCGACGCGGCGCATCCGCGACCAGGATGCCCGATCGGGCCGCCCGCGCACCCCCATCCTGGCCTTGACGGCCTGCGCCTTTCCGGAAGACCACCAGCGCTGCCGCGATGCCGGCATGGACGGGCTACTGGCCAAGCCCTACACGCGCGACCAGCTGGCCGAATGGCTCACTGGCGTGGCCATGGGGCTGCCGCGCGGGCGCCTGAGCTGACGCCCGCCGCCGCGCCAGGCGGCGCGGCACCTGCCGACCGGTCGACCGGCCTCATCGACCGGCCAGGCCCGACCGCATCAGACAAAGCCCAGGTTGCGCGTCGAGAAGTTGCCGATGTTGGGCACCACCAGTGGCAGATCGGTCGCGCTCACGCCCATCCAGGTGGCCAGCGTGGCGGCGAACTGGTCGACGCTGGTGGTGGGCAGCAGCCGCCCTTGCCCCACGTCGTCCGGACCGTTGACGGCCACCGCCGGAGCCGTGCCGTAGAAGCGCTGTCCCTTGACCGCCCCGCCCACCACGAAGTGGTGGCTGCCCCAGCCGTGGTCGGAGCCGTCGCCGTTGATCGACAGCGTGCGCCCGAAATCCGACGCGGTGAACGCGGTCACCTGCTGGGCCACGCCCAGCTCGACGGTGGCGTCGTGGAACGACTTCAGGGCGCCGCCCACCTTTGCCAGCAGGCCCGGGTGGTTGTCGACCAGGTTGTCGTGCAGGTCGAACCCGCTGAGCGAGACCAGGAACACCTGCCGCGTGGTGCCCAGCGCCGCGCGCGCACCGATCAGCCGCGCCACCATCTTCAGCTGGGTGGCCAGCGCATTGGTGCTGTCGAACGTGGTGGTCAGTGCCGGCGCACCGGCCAGGGCCGCGGTGATCTGGCCCTCGGCCGCGATCGACCGCTGCACGATGCGGTTGTACTCGTTCTCGAACGGATGGCTGCGCGTGGCGGTGACCAGGCTGCGCAGCGCCGCCTGGGCAGTGGCCGAGCCGTACAGCGCACGGCTGGCGCCGTTGATGGCCACCGCCCCGGAGGTGCCGATCTGGTAGGGAATGGCCTGTGCGCCCGACAGGTACACCGCGTTGCCGGTGACCGAGGTGCAGGTGAAGGCGGCATTGCCGTTGCCCGACAGCAGCAAGTCGCCGATGCGCCCGCCCCAGCCGGACGATGCGCCTTCAGGCAGGTCGGATTGCCAGATCGACTGCTGGTCGTTGTGCGAGAACAGCTTCGGCGGCAGGGGCACCGACCGTGCGTTGTACTGGGCCTGCGTGGTGGGCTGGAGCAGTGGCCCCACGTTGAGTTGCACCGCCAGCGCGCCGGCGTTCCACAGCGGCAGCAGTGGCGAGAGTTCTGGTGCCAGGGCGTAGCGCAGCCCATCGGGCAGGGCCACCGTCGGCGACAGCGCGGTGTCCAGCAGTGCGGCCTTGGAGGTGGCCACGGTGCCCCGGATGCTGGCGTACTGCGCATGGTGGACATCATCCACCGGCGGCAGCGTGTTGCCGTAGTCGTTGCCCCCGTAGAGGAACACGCACACCAGCGCCTTGTAATCACCGGTGCTGCCGGCGGCCGCCGCCTCGCCGATCAGCGAGAGGTTCAAGGCCAGCGGCGCGGCGGCACCCGCCATGCCCAGTGCAGCACCACGCTGCATGAAGGCCCGGCGGGCCAGGTCGATGGAAGACGATCGTGCCATCTCGGTCACCTCTGAACCAGGTATTCGGGGCTGGCCATGACCAGCAGGATCGCGGCATACACACGGTTGGCCCGTCCGGCCTCGGTGGTGGCCGGGTAACTGTTGAGGGCGCCCACGATGGTGCTGCGCGTGGCCGGCTGCAACTGGCCCGCGCACATCAACAGCTCGATCCGCGCCAGCAGCGCCGAGGCGTCACTGGCCAGCGCCAGCTCGGCGGCATAGTCGGGCTTCAGGTCGCGCAGGCCACCAGCGATGGCGGTCTGCATGGCGTTCAGGTAGCCGGCCACGCTGGTCTCGTTGGCGATCTGGAACTCGGGGGCCACCTGGCCGGCCTTGGCCATGGCGGTGTTGGGCGGCACGTAGCCGGGCCTGAACCAGTTGAACACCGAGGGCGAGCGCAAGGGGCTCTGCCCCAGGCCGGTGGCAGCGTCGCCCAGATTGCCGATGTTCCAGTCGGTGCTGGGCGACGTGGCCTTGAAGCTGCGCGCCCACTGGATGAAGCGCAGCAGCGGCTCGCGCAGCTTGCCGAACGCGGGATCGGTGAGGCCGCCGGCCGAGCGGGCCTCCACATCCAGCAGCACGGCCTTGACCACCGCCGACAGGTCGCCGCGCACGCCCTGCCCGTTGTCGTTGAAGGCCGTCGTCACCCGCGACACATAGGCCGGGCCCGGATTGCTGGTCACCAGTCGCTGGATCAGCTGCCGCCCGATGAACGGCCCGACGTTGGGGTGCGCGAACAAGGTGTCGAGCGCCCGCTCGAGGGCCTCGGGCCCGGGCGTGTTGGCCGGAATGGTGGTGCCCAGGAAGCTGACCGCCAGCGTGGAGTGGCGCGACGCGGTGAACGCCATCGGCCGGCGCACGAAGGCCGGGCCCGCCTCGAACGGGTTGACGTCGAGCGAATAACCCGTGAAGACCCTGGCCAACTGGGTGACCATGTCCTGGGTGTAGGTCTCGAGCGGCTTGCCCGAGGCATCGGTGCGCACGCTGCCGTCGGCGTTCAGCTCGTACAGGCCGATGGTGAACAGCTGCATCACCTCTCGCGCGTAGTTCTCGTCGGGCAGGCGGCCGGTCTTGGCGTCTTCCTTCTGGTTGCCGGCAGTGCTGAGGTAGTTGCCCATCGCCGGGTTGAGCGTCACCGCCTCGAGCAGGGTGCGGAAGTTGCCGAACGCATGCTCGGCCAGCAAGTCCCACCAGGCCGCGAGCTTGAACTGCTTGTAGGGCGAGGTCACGCCGTCGAAGCCGACGACGATGATCTCCGACAGCGCCATCGCCACCCGCTGACGCAGGCTGTCGGTGGCGCTGAGCAGGCGCTGCCAGATCTGCGCATCGACGCCGATGGCCAGCGCCCGCGCATCGGTGTTGGTGTCGATGCCCTTGGACACCAGCCAGTCCCAGTTGCTGGCCGACACCGGCCGGGCCATCTCCTGCGCCAGCCAGCCCGCGTAGCCCAGGCTGCGCACGGCAGCGATGTCGGTGTCGGTGACGGCCAAGGTGGCCTGTGACAGAAAGCGCGCCGCCTGGGCATCGTCGGCGGGCCGCAGCCAGCCGTTGACCAGCGTCGCGAAGTCGGCCACGCGGCCGGCCGACACCGACTCGGCGCCGCCTCCGCCCACCGGCCCCAGCAGGTACACCACACCGCCGGCCACGCCGACGTAGTTCTGCGTCGACGGATAGTAACGGTAGACGTAGGGCTCCCAGACCAGGTCTTTCTGGTGCGGCGGGAAGTACTGCGGATAGACCTGCTCGGCCCAATCGAACAGTTCGGTCGGCGTGGGCAGCCGGGTGATGCCGCCATCGTCGATGGCCGCCTCTGCCCCCAGGATGTGGCGGCGTACCGCCACCTCGGCGCCGGGCTGCGCGGCCTCCAGCAGCGCCTGGGGCAGCGCTTCGTCACCCCCGCCGCAGGCGGCCAGCAGCGCAGCGGCGGTCAAGGTCAGCCCGAACGCTGGCGACGACAGGCTCGCCGTGGACCGTGGCTCGTGGGTCGCTGGCGCGGGATCGATGTCGGTCATGGCGGGGCCCGGTTGGCAGGACAAGCCGCGATTGTCATTGCCCTCCCCCGCTGATCGCCAAGCGGATTTACCGACTGTGCATGCTGCTTCACACGGCGCAACACTCGGGCATCGCGGCGGCAACAGCGTCACCGCGCAGATCGACCCGACAGAATGCAGCGAGCGCGCCCATGGCGCGCTCGAGTCGAGATGCCGTGGGCTCCTGCTCCGGGTCAGAACCCCAGGCTGGCCAGCAGGTCGTCCACCTCGCCCTGGTTGGCCACCACGTCGGTGCGGCCCTCAGGGTTGACCACCGGCCCGTGCAGCACGTTGGGATCGACCTTTTCGCGCTGGTCGGGCGGCACCACCTGCACCAGCAGCTTGACCAGGCTGTCCTCGAGTTCATTGGCCAGCGTCACGACCTTGGCCACCACCTGGCCGGTGAGGTCGTGGAAGTCCTGGGCCATCATGATGTCGGTGAGGTGCTCGTCGATGCGCCTGGTGCGGGCCTCGACATCCGCGACGAAGTTGAACACCGCGCCGGTGGCCACCGCCTTCACCGGGTCGGCCGTCAGCGCGGCGGCGAGCTGGCGCGTCTCTTCCGAGATCTGGGCGTGCTCGAGTTTGGCCTGGTCGACTGAGGTCAGCACCTTGTCGGCCGCGGCGGCGGTCTTGGTGGCGATGTAGTTGAGCCGGCTGCGCGCATCGGGCAGGCCATCGGCGGCCACCTGCAGCTTGGGCATCACACCGAGCTGCTGCATGGTGTCGTGGAGCAGGCGGGTGATCGATCCGATCTGCTGGAACACTTCGGGCGAGGCGATCACGCCTTGCTCGGGAACCAGGGCGGTGAGGTCTTCCATCTTCATGTGGTGCTCCCGTGGGTCTTCAGGCGGTGGCGGCCAGCTTTTGCATGATCTTCTGCACCTTCTCCTCCAGCGTCGCCTTGGTGAAGGGCTTGACGATGTAGCCGGCAGCCCCGCTTTGCGCGGCGAGCACGATGTCCTCCTTGCGCGCCTCGGCGGTGACCATCAGCACCGGCAGGTGCTTGAGCCCATCGTCGGCCTTGATGGCCTTGAGCAGGTCGAAGCCGTTCATGTTGGGCATGTTGATGTCGCTGACCACGAAGTCGAACCGGGTCTGCTTGAGCATGTTCAACGCCACCGCGCCGTCTTCGGCCTCTTCGGCGTTGTTGCAGCCCATCTCCTTGAGCAGGCCGCGGACGATGCGGCGCATCGTGGAGAAGTCATCGACGATCAGAAACTTGAGATCGGACGGAGCGCTCATGTCATTCCTCGCAAGAAGGCGGTGCTGCGACTGGGGGTCTTGTGACTGCGTTTATCGGCCGGCGCCGGCGGGACTTGACACCAGCTTGGGCTTGTCGGGCTTGATGGACGGATCTTCCTGAGGCGCACTGGCCGCCTCTTCGGGGGCCACCGGCCTGAACACGCGATCCTCGGCCTCGCGGTTCATCACGATCAGGCTGATGCGGCGGTTCTGCGGATCCAGCGGATCTTCCTTGTTGAACGGCATGCTGGAGGCCAGTCCTTGCACGCGAAGGACGCGGTCTTCGGTCAGGCCGCCGGCCACCAGTTCGCGACGCGAGGCATTGGCACGGTCGGACGACAGCTCCCAGTTGCTGTAGCCGCGCTCGCCGCCACCGAAGGGCTGGGCGTCGGTGTGGCCTTCGAGCGTGATGCGATTGGGCACCTCGACCAGCACGCTGCCGATGGCCCGAAGCAGCTCGCGCATGTAGGGCTTGACCACCGCGCTGCCCGAGTCGAACATCGGCCGCGCCAGTTCGTCGACGATCTGGATGCGCAGCCCGTCGCGGGTCATGTCCATCTTGATCTGCGAGGCGAACTGCGCGAACTTGGCGTTGTTCTGCAGTTCGCTCTCCACCTTGTCCTGCAGCGCCTTGAGCCGCGCCGCCTCGGCGCGCAGCTGCTCTTCCTTGAGCTTGCGCAGCGCATAGTGGTGCTTGTCGCCCTCGACATCGCCGCGCTTGACCTGGCCGCCGCTGCGGGTGATGTCCTCGCCGCCGCCCTTGACCAGGTGCGACGAGTCGCCCGAGCCCGAGCCGCCGCCCAGCAGCGAGACCTTCATCGGCGACTGGAAATAGTCGGCGATGCCCTTCTTGTCGCCCTCGGTGGTCGAGCCCAGCAGCCACATCAGCAGGAAGAAGGCCATCATCGCGGTCACGAAGTCGGCGTAGGCGATCTTCCAGGCGCCCCCATGGGCCCCATGGCCGCCCTTCTTCACCTTCTTGATGATGATGGGCTGGAGTTTCTTGGAGTCGCCGGCCATTCGATCCGCTCAGGTCATGCGTTGGGTTGAAAGCCCGTGCACCGATCCCATCCCGCTACTTCTTGCCCTTGACGTGGCCTTCGAGCTCGGCAAACGACGGCCGGTCGCCCGAGAACAGCACCTTGCGTCCGAACTCGATGGCCACCTGCGGGGCATAGCCCTGCATGCTGGCCAGCAGCGTGGTCTTGATGCACTGCAGTTCCTTGCCGGCATCCTCGACCTTCTGCTCGAGCAGGCCCGCCAGCGGCTCGGCAAAACCGTAGGCCAGCAGGATGCCCAGGAAGGTGCCGACCAGCGCCGAGCCGATCATGCCGCCCAGCACCGCCGGAGGCTGGCCCACCGAGCCCATGGTGTTGACCACGCCCAGCACCGCGGCCACGATGCCGAAGGCCGGCAGGCCGCCGGCCAGGCGGTTCAAGGCGGCCACGGCCGCATGCTCTTCCTGGTGGTGCGTCTCGATCTCGCTGTCCATCAGGCTCTCGATCTCGTGGGCGTTCAGGTTGCCCGAGACCATCATGCGCAGGTAGTCGGTGATGAACTCGGTCACATGGTGGTCGTTGCCCACCGTGGGGTACTTCTGGAACAGCGGCGAGCTGTGCGGGTCCTCGACGTCCTTCTCGATGGACATCAGGCCTTCCTTGCGCGCCTTCTGCAGGATGTCGTACATCAGCGCCAGCAGTTCCATGTAGCGGGCCTTGCTGAACTTGCTGCCCTTGAAGCACTGGCCCAGGCCCTTGGCGGCGGCCTTGACCACCTTCATCTGGTTGTTGGCCAGGAAGGCGCCGGCCGCGGCGCCGAAGATGGTGATGAACTCGAAGGGCAAGGCCTTCAGCACCACGCTGATGTTGCCGCCGTGCACGATGAACACGCCGAACACGCATCCAATCGCGATGACCCAACCGATGATGACGAACATGATGAGTGCGATCCGCGTCAGTTCACCGAACGGCCCTCGGGACCGTCCGTCTTGTCAGACATATCGGCCTTCGCCGCGGCGGGTTGAGCAGGTGCAGCGGCCGGAATCCTGTACATCCACACCGGTTTTCCGGCCGCGCCGGGCAACACCGCGTCCGGTGCGCGATCGGGCACCGCGAATTCCAGACTGACCAGCCAACCGCCCGGGCGCATCTCGGCACAGGCCTTGGCCCAGGCCCGGGACATGGTCTCGGGACGCTGGAAGAGATAGACCAGGGCGTGGTCGTGCCAGCCGTGCCGCCACATGTCGCCCTGCCGCACCTGGGCGAAGCGGCAGTGCCAGGCGCACCACCCGCGCAGCGGCCAGCTGCGCTCGATGCCCTCAAGGCGCATCTGCGGGCAGTGGGCGCGCAGCGCACCCTCCAGGGCCTGCAGGCCATGCCCCGCGCCGCAGCCGGCGTCGAGCACCCTGGCGTCGGGCGCCAAGCCCGCGGCGCCGGCCAGGCCTGCCAGTGCCTCGCGCGGGGTCGGGAACAGCGGCGCATCGCGCCAGGCCTGGATCGGATACAGCGCGGCCAGCAGCACCAGCGGCACCAGCCAGGCCTGAGGCGGAACCTGCGCGGCATGGCCGGTCAGCAGCGCGGACAGCGGAAACCCGGCGGCCAGCATCAGCGTGCGCCAGCGGGTCACTCCGGCGCGCCACGCCAGCAGGCCGCCCACGCTGGTGGCGGCAACGAAGGAGGCGAGTGCGTCATGTGGCCGCAAGGACATGTGGACCACCCAGGCCAGCAGCCACACGGCCAGGGCGGGCAGCGGCCAGGGCCATGCGCAGCGCAGCGGGGCGACCAGGTTCATGAGATGCAGTGTCCCGGCCGGGCCTGCCCGGGGGTCGACGGAAAAGCGCGGCTTTTCAGCGCAGCGACATCAGTTGCTCGTGCGGTGGGCGCACGCGCAGCTCGTCCGGCCCCATCACCCGCTTCACGGCGAAGCGGCCTTCCCAGGCATTGCGCACCATGGGGGGCGACAGCGGCGCGCCACTGGCCGACATCAGCGCGGCCACCACCGGCTGGTTGGCCATGCGACCGCGCGAGATGACGATGCCGGCCTCGCCGTTGGCCAGCTCGACGAAGCTGCCCGGCGGGTACAGGCCCATGGCCCGCAGCAGCGCGCTGCCCAGCTCGTCGGGGCGCCCGTCCGGGCCGAGGCAACCCTGCCGGGCCGCCATCAGCGGCGACATCGGCGCCCTCGGCGCGCGACGGCTGATCTTCGCGGTGAACACATCCACCCGGGCCAGCACCTGCGCCGCGCGCAGGCCGGGCTCGGCGCTGTCGGGCAGCACTCCGGCACCGAAGTCGTCATGGTGGTGCTGAACGATCGTCAGCCACACCGGATCCTGCACGCCGGCACTGCGCAGCAGCGCCACCGACCGCTCGGGGTGGTTGTCGATCTCGGCGCGCATGTCGGGGGTGATGCGCGGTTCGCCGGCGGCCAGCAAATCCTGCAGCCGTCGCATCGAGACGTTCATCGTCAGCGATGCGGCCTCCAGGCTGTCCAGCAGTTCGTCCGGCCATCCGACCATGCGGGCCACTTCGCGCGACACCACCAGGCACAGCAGGCCGTGCAATGCGCTGTAGCGCTCGGTGGAGTGGGCCGAGGTGTAGATCAGGTGGTACAGCGAGGCATCGGGCTTTCGGGCAAACAGGGCCAGGGCGCGGGCATGCACCGCGTGCAGCCGGCTCAGCCACTCGCCATCGGGCCGGGCCTCGCGCTGCACCAGGTCGCTGTGCTTGATCAGATCGTCCCACTGCTCGCCGAAGGTGGTGTCCTGGCTCGCACGGGCAGCCGCGATGCGGGCCAGCGGAGACGGCGAAACACCGGTGAACCCGCGGGCCTGGCCCGGTGCACGCAGGGCCACCGTACCGACCGCGTCCGGCGCCGCAGCCTTGGAGGCCGGCGGCTTCGTCGCCGCAGGCTCTGCCGGGCCTTCGGCCACCTTGGCGGCCGCAGGCTTGGCGGACGCCGCAGGCGCCGCATCGCTGCTGCGCGGCGCGGGCATGCCGTTGGCATTCAGCCGGACCTCGGCGATCTCTGCCAGTGGCGCGTTGTCGCGCAGCATGGTGTCCACGGTGTTGGCCAGCCGACGGCGCCAGGGCATCGACTCGGCGGCGTCGGCAAACAGTTCGGCCGCCTTCAGCCGCTCGAGCTTGTCGGCCTGGTCGACCCGCGCACCGGCCGCCAGCAGCAGCCGACCCGATGCATCGCGGATGCCGAAGGGCAGCGGATGATTGAGCTGCAGATGGTGCGGCGAGAACGGGACCAGGCTCATCGCAACTGCATCAGCTTCTCGTGGGGCGCGCGCACCTTTACCCGTTCCATCGGAACGGGGCACTTGACGGCATGGCGCTTGTCCACGGTCTCGCGCACGGCAGGCACATGCAGGGCCGAGCCGCTGGCCGACACCAGCGCGGCCACCACCGGCAGATTGGCCTGTCGACCGCGGGCGATGACGATGCCGATCTCGCCGCTGGCCAGCTCGACATAGCTGCCCGGCGGATACATGCCCACCGTCTTGAGCAAGGCCGCGCCGATCTCGTCGGGCCGACCATCGGCGCCCAGGCAGGCCTGGCGTGCCGCCAGCACCGGCGACATCGGCGTGCGGTTGGACCGGCGGCTGAGCTTGGCCGTGAACACATCCACGCGCCGCAGCAGGCGCGAGGCCCGTTGCGTCGGGTTCAGCTGGGCCCAGGGCGTGGCTGCCTGACGGTCGTCGTGATGGTGGCGCACCACCTCGACCCATGCGGCGTCGGCCACCCCGGCGTTCTCCAGCATCCGCGCCGAGCGCTCGGCGTGGGTGTCGATCTCCTGACGCATCTCGGCAGTGATGTGCGGGTTTCCGGCGGCCAGCAGGTCCTGCAGCCGCCGCATCGCGACATTCATCGTCAGTGCCGCATGCACCAGGCTGCAGGTCAGCTCGTCGTCCAGCCCCAGCGTGCCGGCCGCCCCGCGCGACACCACCATGCACAGCAGGCTGTGGTTGGCGCTGTAGTGTTCGGTCGACGCCCCCGCCGTGTGGATCAGGTGATACAACGAGGCGTCGGGCCGCCGGTCCACCAGTCGTTGCGCCTGGTCGCGCACGGCCATCAGGCGCGCCATCCAGGTGGTCTCCGACCGCAGATCGCGCAGCGCGCTCTCCAGCACCAGCGCCAGTTCGCCCCAGGACTCGCCGAACCCGAGCTCACGCCCCTTGGGCTTCTCGGCCTCGCCCTCGGGCCGGGCATCGGCAATCTTGCGCAGCGACGCGTTCTGCCGGATGGCCGAATCCATGGCGCTGGCCAGGCGCTTGCGCCATTCGCTGGATTCGAATTCGTCGGCATACAGGTCGTTGGCCTGCAACTCGGCCAGCATGTCCGAGCGATCCACCTTCGATCCTGCCGCCAGCAACAGGCGACCGGACGCGTCGCGAATGCCGAAAGGCAACGACTCGTTCAGGCGCAGGTACTGCCGGGAGAAGGGAATCAGGTTCACGATGTCGGCACGGTGACTGACCGCGCGGTTCGTGGCGTCACTCGCAGTATCGGCAGACCGTTGGCCGACTGAAGAGCGCAAAAGAGGTCGGAAACCGATCGCAGGAGTGCACCAAGAAAAAGGGCGGGGCCTGATGAAGGGACCCGCCCGGAAAGCACAGGGGATGTGCTAGGAGGAGACAAGCAAACAAGAAATCACACTCTCAAACCAGTTATCGGCCATCGCCACGCTCGCATCCAGTGTCCTCGGTCACATCGGCGTGACGGAATCGACGGGCCGTGCCTTGCGATGCGATGCCATCGGGCGCTTGCCGGTTCAGTCGGCCAGGCAGGCGCGCTCGGCGCCGGGCAGACGGATGGCACCGGCATTGCGCCCCTTGCCGGCCCGGGCCGGCGGGTTGCACAGGCCGCACACATAGTGACGGGCGATCTCGTGCGGATGGGTCACGAAGTGGCCGTGGCACTTGCTGCAGGGCGTCATCGTCAGCATGCCGTTGTCGATGAACTTGACCAGGCGCCAGGCGCGGGTGATCGACAGCTGCGGCTCCAGGCCCTGGGCGCCGACCTGCTCGAGGTACAGGCGGTAGGCCTTGATCACCGTCTCGATCTCTTCGAGCTCGGCCACCTTGTTCAGGTATTCGTGGATGTTGAGGAACAGGCTGGCATGGATGTTGGGCTGCCAGGTCATGAACCAATCGGTGGAGAACGGCAGCTGGCCCTTGCTGGGGCTCTTGCCAGCCACTTCCTTGTACAGGCGCAGCAGGCGCTCGTAGCTCAGGTCGGTCTCGCTTTCCAGCACCTGGAGCCGGGCACCGAGCTGGATCAGCTCGACGGCGGTCTCGATCTGGCGGGCTTCCGTCAGGATGCTCTTGGTTCTCATGATGTTCCTCCTGCGATGCGCCGGCGGTCAGGGCTTTGGGGCTGCCGTCGGCGTCGCGATGTCTTGTGGGATCAGGCGGCTTCCTGGTGGCGGCCGGCCATCAGGATCGAGGCATGCAGCCGCGAGACGCTGTCGTTGGCGGCGGCCTTGCCATGGTTGGTCAGCAGATCCCAGACCAGGTCGTCGTCGCTGCGCATCTTGCACAGCAGCGTGTTGCCGGCGGCGATCTTCATCATCTGGGCCGGCGTCAGCGCGCCGATCAGGTTGGCGGTCTCTTCGCTCACGCCCAGCCGGAACAGGGCCTGGGCGCGGTCGGCACGGATCAGGGTCTGGGCCAGCATCAGGTACGACAGGTTGGCTTCGCGGATCTCGGCCAGGATTTGTTCGGTGTTCATGTTCGTGCTCCGTAGGGTGTTGGGATCGGTGACGGCGTGAAATGAACTGTAGAGATCGCAACTGGACGGCAACATCATCCCAATTCCCCTTCTTGAGTCCCTCTTCTTCCGCACCCTTTGTCAGACAAATTCCTACACGGGGCGGCATTGACCCCATGCGGCATGGCCCTCGCAGGGCACGGTCGACACCTGCCCGGGGCCCGCGAGCACACCCGAAGTGGTCGGCGTTTGAACCTCAACTTGCAGGATCGGCACTGACCTGCACGACTACCCTTTGCACTGCCCCAATCCACGGCGTGCGGCGGCCCTCGCGGGGCGTCGCGCGGCAATCGCATGCAACAAGGTCTCGTCCTGCCCGAAGTCCACCTCTGCCTCGTGCAGCCGCTGGGCTATGTGCACTCGCTCGGCTTCATCGACCAGGCGCGCTACTTCCGGCACCAGTTCCGCCGGCTGGGCGCCCAGGTCACCGTGGCCAAGAACCGCCTGCGCCACGATGCGGTGAACTTCGTGTTCGGCGCGCATCTGGGCTTCGACCCAGGCCTGCGCGAGCGCTACAGCTGCATCTTCGTCAACCTCGAGCAGCTCGGCCAGGGCGGCGCGCAGGTGAATGCCGCCTACCTGGAGCTGCTGCGTCGCTCGGCGGTGGTCGACTACGACGCCGACAACCTGGCCGCCTATGCCCAGGATGCGTCCGAGGTGCCGGTGCTCCCCTTCGGCCATGCGCCCTATCTGGCGCCGGCGTCGCCGCTGCCGCTGGAGGCACGGCCGATCGACCTGCTGTTCTTCGGCAGCATGAACCCGCGGCGCCAGGCGCTGATCGCGCGCATCGAGGCCCAGGGCTGGCAGGTGGGCGTGTTCGACCGCCCGCTCTACGGTGCGGAGCGGGACGAGTTCATCCTGCAATCCAAGGCCGTGCTCAATGTGCACTTCTACGAGGCCAGCCGCTTCGAGCAGGCCCGCGCCTCCACCTGCCTGTCGCTGGGCACGCCGGTGGTGTCGGAGCTGGGGCGTCTGTCGCGTCCGCCCGCGGCGTTCGAGCGCTGCGCGAGCTGGGTCGACGAGGCCAGCTTCGACGACTTCTTCGCCCGCCAGTTCGGCACACCCGCGTTCTTCGAATCGGCCCGCGCGCAGCTCGAGCAATTCCGCCGCTTCGACCCGATCGAGGCCTATGCGGATGCGCTGGCATTCGCCGCCGGATTTGCCGGCGAGCACATGAGCCGCAGGCCCCGCGAGCCCTGGCGGCCGAAGCTGATCCACCTGGGCTCCGGCAAGGACTACAAGCCGGGCTGGCTGAACCTCGACGTGCTGCCTCGCGCGCAGCCCGACCTGGTGCTCGACCTGGGTCGCCCGCAGTCGCTGCCCCTGCGCGCCGAGAGCCCGTTCGCCGGGCCGGTCGAGCTGGTCGAAGGCAGCGTCGACGCCATCGTCGCCAACAACGTTCTCGAACATGTGCCCGACCTGCCCTGCCTGATGACGCAGTGCCTGTCCCTGCTGGCCACCGGCGGCAGCCTGGTGATCGAGGTGCCGTACGAACGGGCACGCACCGCGTGGCAGGATCCCACCCACCTGCGGGCCATGAACGAGATGTCGTGGGTCTACTACAACGAGTGGTTCTGGTACCTCGGCTGGTTCGAGCACCGCTTCCAGCCCGAGCAGTTCAGCTACCTCGACGACCAGCTGCAGGCCTGCACGCAGGAGCGTGCGGCCTTCATGAAGCTGACCCTGCGCAAGGTGGCCACCACGCCGTACGAGCGCACCGTCGCGCGCACCATGTCCGCCGATCCGATGCTGCCCGACGACGCCTGGGCCCTCGGCGTGACCCCCGCAGCGACCATCACGCCGGCCGCTGGCCAGGCCGTCGCCATGCTGGCCGACCCGGCACCGACCCGGCTGCCCCGGCCGCTCAACCTTCGGGATGGCCGGTTCAGCGTCGTCACCTGACGCCCCGGGCACGCCACCCTCGATCGCGCCTTCGCGCGCCAGCCCTGGCCGCGGGGCGCAGACGCGCGCGAATCGCGGTGCCACGGATCCCGTCGCCGCAGCGGCAAGTGCGCAGGGTTGGAGGCTCATTTCGCTGTATTGCGCCGGGCCCGAAAGCCTAAGCTGGCCTTCCCGATCGACCGCGAAGGCGCCCTGCCATGCCCCCACTGCCCCCCATCCACCTTTGCCTCATGCAGCCGGTGGGCGACGTCGAATCCCTGGCCTTGCTCGATCCGTTGCGCTACTGGCGCTGGCAGCTCCGGCGCATGGGTGCCCAGGTCAGCGTGGCCAGGAACCGCCTGCGCCATGAAGCGGTCAACTTCGTGTTCGGCGCCCACCGCGGGTTCGATCCGGCGCTGATCCGACGCCACACCTGCCTGTTCGTGAACCTCGAGCCGCTGGGGGCCGGCGGCGCCACCGCGCCTGGGTATCTCGAGCTGCTGGCGTCATCGGCGGTGATCGACTGCGACCCGCTCAACGTCGGCGCCTACGCCAGCGACGTGCAGGACGTGCCGATCGCCCCCATCCTGCATGCACCCTATCTGCACTGGGCCGATTCGCCGGCCCTGCAGGAGCGGCCGATCGACCTGCTGTGCATCGGCGCGCTGAACGAGCGACAGGCCGCCTGGGTGCAGCGCATCGAGTCGCTCGGGCATCCGGTGGCCTTGTTCGACAGCCCGCTGTTCGGCGAGGAGCGCGACGCCTTCATCCGGCAATCCAAGGCCGTGCTGCTGGTGCACCCGCACGAGGGGGCCCGCTTCGAGCAGGCACTGGCGGCGCACTGCCTGTCGCTGGGCACGCCGGTGATCAGCGAGCGCGGCGCCAACACCGCCCCGCACCCCGCCTTCGAGGACTGCGTGCTGTGGCTTCAGGGCCCGGCCGAGCTCGAGCAGTTCTTCAGCGAGGATTTCGGCAGCCCGGCCTACTTCGACGTCGTGACCGCGGCGATCGAGCGCTTCAGCAGCGCCGACCCGATCGCGGACTTCGCCGATGTGCTGGGTTTCGCCCAGGGCTATGCCCGGGCCCATCGCCAATCGCTGAGCGACGACCCCTGGCAACCCCGGCAACTCCGGCTGGGTGCCGGCGCCGGCTATCGCCCGGGTTGGCTGAACCTGGATGCCGACGCCGGCAGCCTCCCGGACGCACAGTTCGACCTGACGCGTCCCCTGACGCTGCCCACGCAGCTGAACTCGATGAGCGCAGGCCCCTGCCGGCTGGAGGCCGACAGCCTCGACACGCTCGAAGCATGCCTGCCGACCCCGATCGGGGACGGACTGGCCACGCTGCTGGCCAACGGCCTGCGCCTGTTGCGCGAAGGTGGCGAACTGCACCTGGACCTGCCGGCCGACACGGCGGCCAACGATCCGTCCGGTGCTCCGTCGGCGGCGCCAGCCCCTGCCGCGCTGCTGCGTCACACAGGTCGCTTCTGGCTGTCCGGAACCACGGATCACCGCCTCGAACTCCAGGACAGCGTGTGGCTGGATGCCGACGGTCAGCCCTGCCCGCGCGGCAACGCCGCGATGCAGCGCAGCGTGCTGCGCAAGGTGCCCACCACACCGGCCGAGCGGGTCGACGCACTGGCCCGGCAGATCGACCTGTCGCTGCCCGACGACGACGCGCCGCTGATCGAAGGGCTGGACGCCGCGCTGGCCACCCTGTCGCCGCCGCCCTCGGCGCCTTCATTGGCACCTTCATTGGCACCCCCTTCGGCACGGGCTTCGGCACCGCTGGCGGCCCAGCCTTCGACACGACCTGCGTCCCAGCCATTGACGCCTGCGGCCTTGCAGCCTGCCTCGACACCGGCCGTCCGCCTGGTGATCCCCGCCCCTGCCGCGGTGGCGCCGCCTGCGCCGGCCACAAGCGCACAACCTGCACCTGCACAGCCCACACCCGCACTGCCCACACCCGCACTGCCGTCGCAGGCCGGATGGCTCCGCGTCTCGTCCGGCCGACTGGCCTGATTCCCTGGCTTCGAGAAAGACCCCGATGGCCCCCACCGCCGACTATTACAACGGGCTGAACACCAAGCTGCTCGCCGCGATCCCGACCGACGCGCGGCGCGTGCTCGAACTGGGCTGCGCCAACGGCCTGCTCGGCAGGGCCTTCAAGGCTAGCCATCCTCAGGTGGTTTGGTGCGGCGTCGACCGTTGTGCCGAGGCGGTCGAATCGGCCCGACAACACCTGGACCAGGTGCACCGGCTCGATCTCGACGCCGACCCGCTCTCCGGCGTGGGCACCGGCTACGACGTGATCGTCATCGGCGACCTGCTCGAGCACCTGCGCGATTCGCGCCCGGTGCTCGAGGCGCTGTACGAACTCAGCACGCCCCAGGCGCGCATCGTCTGCTGTGTGCCCAACACCACGCACCTCTCGGTGCTCGAGCGGCTGGTCGGTGGCGACTTCAGCTACGACGATGTCGGCCTGCTCGACCGCACCCATGTCCAGCTGTACTCGCAGGCGTCGGCCTTCAAGGCCTTTCTCGATGGCGGCTGGCTGCCCCACCTCCACGACACCTACGCCACGCAACTGCCGGCCAACGACCTGACGCACCACCTGCTGGCCGCGGCGCAGGCCATGGGCGTGCCGGCGGCCACCGCCGCCCGCAACCTGTCGATGTACCAGATGATCCTGGTGTGCCCGAAGTGGCAGATGCAGTCGCTGCGGGTGGCCGGCCCGGCCGTGCCCTTCAGCGTCATCGTGCCGGTGAACCGGCCCTGGCAGCACCAGCTCAACATCGCCCGCTCGCCTGGCCTGCAGGAGGTGGGGGCCGAGGTCATCGTGGTCGAGAACGCACCCAACGCCGCAGCGGCCTTCGCCACCGGTTCGGCGCGGGCGCGCCACGCCTGGCGCGTGATGGTGCACCAGGACGTCTACTTCCCCACGGGCACCGGCCATGCCCTGGCGCGCCAGCTGGGCGCCCTCGAGCGCGCTGGCGCCACTCGCAGCCCGGTCGGCTTCGCGGGCGTGGACGCCGGGCCCGACGGGCATGGCGGCGTGCGCTATGCCGGATTGGTCATCGACCGCGTATCGCTGTTCGACCATGGCGGCAGCGACGCGGCCGTGTCGATCGACGAACTGGCCGTGGCGATACACCGAGACTGCACGTTGGCCATCGATCCGGCCCTGGGCTGGCACCTGTGGGCCACCGACCTGTGCCTGCAGGCCATGCGGCGGGACGGTCGGCCCACGA
>Ga0268298_10000982_pt1 | contig 35343 bp, 37 predicted proteins | sample WWTPWeurt_MetaG_FD_194462 | JGI IMG/M metagenome (GOLD analysis project Ga0268298, IMG submission 194462) | Activated sludge microbial communities from WWTP in Nijmegen, Gelderland, Netherland - WWTP Weurt | ecosystem: Engineered > WWTP > Aerobic digester > Activated sludge | place...
GCGACTACCTTTCCTGACGCAACTCCGGCGGCGTCTCGTCGTGGTCGCCGTGCGGGTGGTGCTCCCAGGCCTTGGAGTAGACCTCGTGCGATTTCTTGATCAGGCGCTCGGGCACCCGCATGTTGCGCATCTGGGTTTCCTCGCAGAAATACACCACCGCCCGCATCAGCTTGCTGTAGATGCTGCGGTCGAGATGAAATCCCTGTCTCACCAGCGCGGCCTCGAGGCCTTCCAGCGAATAGTCGGTGATTTCGTACCAGATCGAAAGGCTGTACGGGACCAGCCCGGTATCTATTTCCATGCCGTCGAGGCCGGAGAGCAGCTTGCGGGCTTCTTCGACATGCTCCGGATGGCGATGGTCGAAGCGCAGTTCGCGGTGCTTGCGTGTGCCGGGTTGCGGGACGAAGGGAGAAGGGCGCACGCGGTGCTTGCCGTCGCGCTTTTCATCGCGCAGTTCGCGAGCCTTTTCCGGAGTCATCCTGCTCATCGTTCCCGTCCCGCCCTCAAAGCTTGTGAAGAAATCTTAGCGCTTGATGATTTGCCAGGCCTTGAGCAGATTGACCGCCTGGCTGAGCTGGTAGTCTTTCTTCGAAGCGAACTCGAGCGGTGCGGGCGGCGACTCATCCGCTTCGTCGCCTTTGCTGTCCTTGCCATCCTTCTTGCTCTTGGTTTGCGGCTTGGGCGCCGCCGGTTCGGCGGCCTTTTCCTTTTCGCCGCCGAGATGGCGTTCCAGGTCGGCCTCGCGCAGGCGCTCGCGCGAACTGCCGTTGGCGCTTTCCTCGACGACGATGTCGGGCGTGATGCCCTTGGCCTGGATCGAGCGGCCCGAGGGCGTAAAGTAGCGCGCGGTGGTCAGCTTGATCGCGGCGTTGTTGGATAGCGGCAGGACGGTCTGCACCGAGCCCTTGCCGAAGGTCTGGGTACCCATCACCACGGCGCGCTTGTGGTCCTGCAAGGCGCCGGCGACGATCTCCGAGGCGGAAGCCGAGCCGGCGTTGACCAGCACCACCATGGGCGTGGTCCGGGCCCAGGCCGGCAGGTTCTTCATGAAGTCGTCCCGGTGGCCGCGCTGGTAATCCTCCGGGCTCGCCAGATAGCGGCGCTTGGCATCTTCGGTGCGGCCGTCGGTCGAGGTGACCAGTGTCTTTGGCGGCAGGAAAGCGGCGGAAACGCCGACCGCGCCGTTGAGCAAACCGCCGGGATCGTTGCGCAGGTCGAGCACCAGTCCCTTGATGCCCTCACCCTTGGCGTCCTTGTCTTCCTTGGCCAGCTTTTCCAGGTGCTTCACCACGTCCGGTGCGGTTTCTTCCTGGAACTGGGTGACCCGCAGATAGCCGAGACCGCCCTCGAGCAGTTTCGACTTGACGCTCGCGACCTTGATTTTCTCGCGCGTCAGCGTGACTTCGAACGGCTTGGGTTCGCTCTTGCGCACGACGGTGAGCTTGATCTGGGTTTTCGGCTTGCCGCGCATTTTCTTCACGGCCTCGTTGAGCGTGAGCCCTTTGACGAGGGTGTCATCGAGCTTGATGATCAGATCACCCGATTTCAGGCCGGCCCTTTGCGCCGGGGTGTCGTCGATCGGCGCCACCACCTTGACGAAGCCGTCTTCCATGCCGACTTCGATGCCGAGACCGCCGAATTCGCCCTGCGTGCTGACCTGCAAATCCTTGAAGGAATCGGCGTCCAGGTAGGCCGAGTGCGGATCGAGATTCGCCAGCATGCCGCTGATGGCGTGGGTGATCAGCTTCTTGTCCTCCACCGGCTCGACATAGCCCTGCTTGATCGCGTTGTAGACGTCGGCGAAGCTGCGCAGCTCCTCGATCGGCAAGGCCGACATGGCCGCATCCTTGCCCGCGCTGGCGGAAAAATTAAGGCTGATGAAAATGCCGGCGATCAGACCGGAAACTACCAGACCCACTTGTTTCAGCTTGCTGCTCATAGGAACTCCGAAGGACACAAAGGCAATTTGAAAACTCCACCCACCATTCCCCGCCCGGGGCTACCGGTTGGCTCGCTACGCCCGAAAACCAAGGGCCGCTCCCGTGAAGCACACTAGCCACACTAGCGATTGCCGGCCCATTTCGAGGGGTCGAAGGGCTGACCCCGATGCCTCAACTCAAAGTATAAACCCGAGTCGGGGTTGCCGCCGCTGTTTCCCACGGTGGCGACCGATTCGCCATCCTTGACGCTGGCACCCACGGCCGCCAGCAGGGATTCATTGTTGCCGTAGACGGAGAGGAAATCGTCGCCGTGGTCGATGATCAGCAGGTTGCCGAAGCCGCGCAGCCAGTCCGAGAACACCACGGCCCCGTTCGCCACGGCCCTGACTTCGAGGCCCTCGGCGGCGCGGATGAAAATTCCCTTCCAGCTTGCACCGCCCTCGGGCCTTGGCTGACCGTAGCGACCGGAAATCGTTCCCTTGACCGGCAAGCGCAGCTGGCCGCGCCGGGCGGCGAAGGCGCCGCCGACATTGCCGGAGTCGTGGCTTTTTGCTTTCGGGCTTCTTGCGCTCGCCGTGCCGCCGGCACCGTGCGTCTCCTGGGGAACCCTTGGTGCCGCCTTCTTCCTTGCCGCGATGCGGGCCAGCCCCTCGATCAGTTTGCCCAGTCGTTGCTCGTCCCGCTTCAGGGTGTCGATTTCACGGCGTTGCGCCTTGATCCGGCCGGATAGCGCGGCCAGCGTCGTCAGCCGCTGTTTTTTGCGCTCGAGTAATTGCGTGCGGCTTTCCTGTTGCCGGCGTTCGATCTCGGCCAGTTGCGCCTGCCGTTCGCGCACCCCGTCTGCCAGGCGTTTTTTTTCGTCGGCGACAGCGTGCAACTGCTGGATCAGATCGGCCTTGGCACGCGACAGTTGGGTCAGAAAGTAGCGGTCGCGCGCCGACTGGTTGGGGTCCTCGCCCGACAGCAGGAGCTTCAGCGCATCCGCATCGCCGCCGACAAACTGGCGGTTCAGCAGCCGCGCCAACTGGTTTTGCTGAGTGTTCGTCTGGCGGTCCAGGCGCCGGCTTTGCGTGTCCAGAGCTGCCAGTTCGGCCTGCAATCCGGAACGTTCGGCGCCCAGCTCATGCAGGCGCCGGTTGGCGTCCGAGATCGCCGATTCGGTCTCGCGCAACTGATCCGCCGCGTAGGTCTTCGATTCCTCGGCCTGCGCCATGTCGCGGCGCAGGGATTCAATGCGGCTTTTGAGGTCCTGCAGTTCTTCCTTTTTTGAATCGACGGCGGCAGCGAATGCCGTCGACGTCGAGAGCAGGGAAAAAACTAGGGCTGTGACGCAAATGCTGCGCCCTGGAATCACGCCTTGGCTTTGCCCTGGTTCGCCACGGCCTGCATCGCCGCCTTGATGGCTTCGGCATCGCCCAGGTAGTAGTTGCGGATCGGCTTCAGGTCGGCATCCAGCTCATACACCAGCGGCTGCGCCGTGGGAATGTTGAGGCCGACGATGTCGGCATCCGAGACCTTGTCCAGATACTTGATCAGCGCCCGCAGGCTGTTGCCGTGGGCGGCGATGATCACCTTTTTGCCCGATTTCACCGTCGGCGCGATGGTTTCGTGCCAGTAGGGCAGGAAGCGCTCGACGGTGTCCTTGAGGCATTCCGTGCGCGGAAACTGTGCGGCCGGCAGGTCCGCATAGCGCGGGTTGCCGGTTTCCAGGCGCGGATCGTCCTCGGCCAGCGGCGGCGGCGGCGTATCGTAGGCGCGACGCCAGACCAGCACCTGTTCGTCGCCGAACCTGGCGGCGGTTTCAGCCTTGTTGAGACCCTGCAGCGCTCCGTAGTGGCGTTCGTTGAGGCGCCACGAATGCTGTACCGGGATCCACATGCGGTCCATTTCCTCCAGTACCGTCCACAGCGTCTTGATCGCGCGGCGCAGCACCGAGGTATAGGCGATGTCGAAGGCGAAGCCTTCCTTCTTCAGCAACTGGCCGGCGGCCACGGCTTCCGCCTGGCCTTTTTCGGTAAGGCCGACATCGGTCCAGCCGGTGAAGCGATTTTCCTGGTTCCAGGTGGATTCGCCGTGGCGAAGCAGAACGATCTTGTACATGGTGAAAGCCTTAACGCAGATCAAAACAGTATTCTATAATATTCCCAATTTCCGCCAGGCATGGGGCGTCAGACGCATCACTTGAGGGACTTTCATGGCATGCATACAGCAATCGACGAACTGATAGGCAAGCAGGAGCACATCGAAACCGCGGCGCGGGCGCTGAAGGCGATCTCGCATCCGTTGCGGCTGAAAATCCTGTGCGTGGTCGGCGACCAGGAAACCTGCGTGCAGGATATCGTCGAAGCCGTCGGTACCTCGCAGAGCAACATCTCGCAGCACCTCGCCATCTTGCGCGACAAGGGCGTCCTGCACACCCGCAAGGACGCCAACCGGGTTTTTTATCGAATCGCCGACCAGCGTACCCTCCAGCTCATCGCCCTGATGCGCGAGGTATTCTGCGGCGTTCCGGCACACAGGGAATAAACGACAATGGAATTTCTGCAAGAGAACATGATCTGGGTAGCCCTGGCCTTCGTCAGCGGCGGCATGCTGATATGGCCGATGGTATCCGGCGGCGGTGTCGCAAATCTGACTCCGGCGCAGGCCACCCTGCTGATGAATCGCGAAGACGCGCTGGTGCTCGATGTGCGCGAAACCGGCGAGTGGAATACCGGCCACATCACCGGCGCGCGCCACATCACCCTGGGCCAGCTCGACAAGCGCCTGTCCGAACTGGACAAGTTCAAGGACAAGCCGATCATCGTCGTCTGCGCCAGCGGCAACCGTTCCTCGTCGGCCTGCGGACAACTGAAGAAGCACGGTTTCGGCAAGGTTTTCAGCCTCGGCGGCGGCGTTTCCTCCTGGCGGGATGCCAACCTGCCCCTCACCACCAAGTCCTGAGCAAGGAAGTTCAAATGGCCAAAGTCCTGATGTATTCCACCGCCGTCTGCCCCTATTGCGTGCGTGCCGAACAGCTGCTGACGCGCAAGGGCGTCACCGGCATCGAGAAGGTGCGCGTCGACCTCGAGCCCGAACGGCGTGCCGAAATGATGCAGAAGACCGGCCAGCGCACCGTGCCGCAGATCTACATCGGCGAAACCCATGTCGGCGGTTGCGACGATCTCTACGAGCTCGACCGCCAGGGCAAGCTCGATTCACTGCTGGCCGCGTAGAATCACCCCCTTTCCCCTTCCCCCTGACCCCTCCAATTCATCATGAGCGACGAGCAACCGGTTTTCAGCATCGAAAAAATTTACGTCAAGGATCTCTCCATCGAGGTGCCCAACGCACCGCAGATTTTTCTGGAGCGGGAGACACCGGGCATCGAAGTGCAGATCCAGAACGCGGCGAAGGCGATCGGCGAGGGCATGTTCGAAGTCGCACTGACGGTCACGGTGAACGCCAAGCAGGAGGAAAAGGCCTTCTTCCTGGTCGAGGTGGTCAAGGCCGGCATCTTCCAGATCCGCAATGTGCCCGAGCAGGACATGGAACCGATACTGGCCGTGGCCTGCCCCAACATCCTTTTCCCGTATGCGCGCGAAACGATTTCCGACGCCATCAATCGCGCCGGTTTCCCGCCCGTGATCCTTGCCCCGGTCAACTTCGAGGCGCTCTACCAGCAGCGCCTGATGGAACAGCAGCAGGCCGAAAGCAAGATTCAGCTGCAATAAGTCGGCGATGGCGCTACGGCAGTTTTGTACTCTGCTGATCCCGCTGGCGGCGCTGGCTGGGGCACCGCCGGCGCTTGCGCTGGACTACCGCACAGTGTTTGAACCGGCACCGGTGTATGACGCCCCCTCGGCCAAGGCCAAGCCCCTGTTCGTGATGCTTGCCGGCACGCCGGTGGAACTGGTGGTCAGCCTCGAAGGCTGGTCCAAGGTGCGCGACAGCCGCGGCGACCTGGCCTGGATCGAAAAGAAACAGCTGGCGGAAAAACGCAATGTCATAGTCCGCGCCGAGCGCGCGCAGGTGCGCGCCGCGGCGGAAGAAAAGGCAACGCTGGTATTCGAAGCCGAACGCGACGTCGTGCTGGAACTGGTCGAGACCGTTCCCGGCGGCTGGGCAAGGGTCAGGCATCGCGACGGACAAAGCGGGTTCCTCAAGGCGCCGCAAGTCTGGGGCCTGTAAGCGGCGCTACCCGGCCATGAACCAGCCAGCCCTGCGAGGCACCCGATGCGGATAGCGGTGCTCGGCGCCGGCGCCTGGGGCACGGCGCTGGCGATCGCCTTCGGCGCTCGGCATGCGGTGAATTTGTGGGCGCGTGATGCCGCGCGCGTGGCGGAGATGTCACGCCGCCGCGAAAATGCCCGCTACCTGCCGGAGTGTCCGTTTCCTGGCGCCCTGCAAGTCACCGCGGATTTCGGTGCCGCGCTGTCCGGCACCGATCTGGCGATTCTTGCCGCGCCGCTGGCCGGACTGCGGCCGTTGCTGGAACAGTTCAAGGCCACTGCGCCGGCCACGCCCTTCCTCTGGGTGTGCAAGGGGCTGGAGGCCGGCAGCGGCTTGCTGCCGCACCAGGTGGTGGACGCTGTGATGGGCGAGGTTGCCTGCGGCGTGCTGACCGGGCCGAGTTTTGCCCTCGAGGTGGCGCGCGGTTTGCCCACTGCCGTCACCCTGGCCGCCGCCGATGCCACGTTTGCCGCGGCGACCGCACAAAGCCTGCACGGCGGCAAGCTGCGCATCTACGCCACCGAAGACCTGGTCGGCGCCGAAGTCGGCGGTGCGGTGAAGAACGTGCTGGCCATCGCCACCGGCATCTGCGACGGACTCGGACTGGGCAACAACGCCCGCGCCGCGCTCATCACGCGCGGCCTGGTCGAGATCACGCGCTTCGGCGAGGCGCTCGGCGCCAAACGCGAAACCTTCATGGGCCTGGCCGGCATGGGCGACCTGATCCTCACCTGCACCGGCGAGCTCTCGCGCAACCGCCGCGTCGGCCTCCTGCTGGCCGAAGGCAAGGCGCTGCCCGACATCGTGCGCGAACTCGGCCACGTTGCCGAGGGCGTGCCCGCCGCGCGCGAAGTCGCCCGCCGTGCGGCGGAACTGGGTATCGAGATGCCGATCACGCGCGCCGTCACCGCCGTGCTCGACGGTCGCATCACGCCCGCAGCCGCCGTCGAACAGCTGATGGCGCGCGAAGCCAAGCACGAATAGCGCTCGGTCGCCGGCGCGGCTTTGGCGCCGGATCCGACCGGCCGCCTGCCCCGATTTGCCTACACGCCGACGTCGGGATTGGCGAGTTTCACCCCGGGCCCGGTCGCACCATCGAAACCTGCCTCTTTCAGCAGCGCGAACTCGGCATCGCCGGCAACGCCTTCGGCGATCACCAGCAGGCCGATGTTATGGGCGATGGCGGTAACGCCCTTGAGGAAGGCCTGGTTACCCGGATTGCCTTCCAGCCGTCGGGTAAAGCTGGCATCGACCTTGATGTAATTCAGCCCGAGGTCGTGCAGCAGCCCGATCTGGCTGAACTGTCGTCCAAAGTGCTCGACTCCCACTTGGCAGTGATGGTTGCGGAGCAGGGTGCACAGGCGGCGGAAGGCCTCGACATGTTTCAGCACACCGGTTTCGGCGACCTCGATCCAGAGCCGGCTGGCCGCCTTGGGATGCTTTTGCAGCAGGACGCCGAGCTTGCTCTGGAAGTTCGCAGCGGCAATCGAACTGGCGGACAGGTTGATCGCCAGACCCCGCAGTGCCTGTTGCTGCTCGAGCAAGGCCAGGCCCAGCGCCACGGCCGAGATATCCAGCTCCGGCGCCAGCCCGATACGCTCGGCAACCGGCAGGAAGCGGCCGGCCGGCAACCATTCCGCCTCGGCGTCGAGCTTCAGTCGCAACGGGCACTCGTCGTGCAACAGGCGACCCTGCATATCCACCACCGGGAACGAGACCAGGCGCAGCCATTGCTGCTGCAACGACCGGGTGATGAATTGAGACCACTCTTCGGCGCTGTGCGGTACATCGTCGTCGGTGTCGATTGCGGCTTCGCGAACAGCGTTGACACCCTCGGCTTCGGCAGCGATCAAGGCCGCGTCGACTTGCGACAGCAGCCGCCGCAAGCCGGTCCCGTGCTTGAATACCCCCATGCCGATATAAGCCGAGGGGCCGTCGGCGACGAAGGCTGCCATGGTTTCGACCAGGGTTTGCAGCAAGGCCCCCGCGAACTCGCTGCCGACACGCTGATCCGGCAGCAGCAAGGCGAAGTCGGCACCGTTCATGCGTGCGGCGAGAGCCTCGGGGTTTGCCGTGCCGCCGGCGCCGACTTTCTCCCCGATTTGTCGCAGCAGGTCGTCGGTGGCCGCGCGCCCCAGGCGATGGTTCAAGCCCGCCAGGTCGGCGACGCGAATCAGGAACAGGGTGCCGCCGGTGGAATTTTCGCCTTCCAGTGACGAGCGCAACTGCGAAATGAAGAACTCACGATTTATCAGTCCGGTCAGCGGGTCGAAGTTGGCCTCACGCCGTACCGTCTCGAGCCGCGCCGCTTCGTCCTCGAACATAGTCTTGAGCCGCGCCACCGTGGTGTTCATGGCGATTGCCAGCTGGCGCAGTTCCGGAACCTTCGGCTCGGGGATGGTGACGAAATGGCGGTTGGTGATCGCCGCCGCCTGGTTGATCACTGCCTGCAGCGGGCGTCGCAGACGGCGCAGGATCAGGCTGCCGAGATAGCCGCCGATGAAGCTGGCCAGCGTCAGCAGAGCAATCATGGTCCGCGTGCTGTTCCACAGCGCCTGGTAGCCGAAGCGGCTGTGGCTGACCAGGGTTACCGTGCCGAACTGCCGCCAGCCGCTGGTGATTTGCGCCTCGCCGGGTTCGGTATTGATATGCAGGCGTTGCACGAACCACTCCGGCGCTCCCAGGTCGCCGGCCGGCGCCACGCGCTCGATCATCAGCTTGCCTTTAGGGTCGTGGATGCGGATCGATTCGTAGTGTCCGCTGTCGAACAGTGCGGCGACACTCAGTTCCACCGTCACGGCATCCGGCTCGTGCTGGCTCAGCGACAAGGCCAGGGCCAGCGCGTTGTCGGCATTCTTCATACTCAACTGCTGTTCGAGATAGGCCCGCGCCGACAGCAGCGAGGCGAACAGGCTGCCGGCCAATCCCAGAAGCATGCTGAGGATGATGGCGAGCCAGAGTTGGCGGTACATGGACATGTCGGTTCCTTTCTTATGTTCCTGTGCGTTGCATGCTCAATCGATGCCTTCGTTACGTACGCGCTGCAGCAGGTCCTGCCAGCGCGAAAGCTGGCTGGTGCCGCGGGTTCCTTTTGCGGCGTTGCCGGGGGCGCCGGCCCAGATGGCCTCGCTGTTGAAGCTGAATACCGGCTGCAGATCCTTGCGTTGCGATGCCGGGCGGATTTCCGGGATCAGGTTGTCGAGTATCAGTGGCTCCGCAGTGGGTGTGGCGTAATACGCCAGCACCATGTGTGCCTGTAAATAAGGCCCAGCCGGACCCTCGCGCCGGGCCCTGACGTAAATCAGGCGCAGCTTGGCCAGCGGAATCCCGGCCTCCTTCAGCGAGTAGTACTTGATGATGGAGAAGTCCTCGCAATCGCCACGACCCTGGCCGATGGTTTCCAGCGGGGTGGCCCAATACTCTCTCATGTTCCAGATCGACAGGTCGTCCTCGAACTGGATCCGTTCATTGATGAAGTCGTTTATCCTGATCAATCTGGTCCTCTCGGCCGTCGAGCGCGCGTCGGCCAGAGTTCGCTGCCAGTCACGCAGCAGGGAAATCGGAGTCGGACCGAAGCGGGCAATCAGGAAGTGCTCCAGGCGCACGAAGTCTATGGCCCATGTCGCTGATACCGCCAGCGTCAGCAGCAGGCAGCGCCTGATAACTCGATACCCGGCGTTAGGCGCCACCGGTAAATCCCTGCCGGCGCCAGGCTTCGTAGACCATCACGGCAACCGCGTTGGAAAGATTCAGGCTGCGGTTGCCGGGGATCAGCGGCAACCGCAGCCTGTGGCTCTCATCGATATCGGCCAGCACGTCCGCCGGCAGGCCGCGTGATTCGGAACCGAAGACGAAGGCATCACCGGGCTGGTAGCGCGGCGGTCCGGTATCCAAAAAGTCGGCGCTGGCGTGACGGCGATTTGTCTTGGTGGTCAGCGCGAACAGCCGCACCGCACCCAACGCAGCGCGGCAGGCAACCCAATCCGCATGTACCGTGACGCAGGCCATCTCGGCGTAATCGAGTCCGGCGCGGCGCAATTGCGCATCCGAGAGGTCGAAACCGAGCGGTTCGACAAGGTGCAGACGTGTTCCCGTATTCGCACACAGGCGAATCACGTTGCCGGTGTTGGGCGGGATTTCGGGGGCGACGAGGATGACGTGGAACACTTGCAGCTGCCTCCGAAAATCTGTAGTTTGTGAAAAATCATATGATTACGCCGTAAATTTCGTGCAGAATCACGGCATAACCGCTTTGATTCTACGGCCGCTTTGGAGATCGCCTGATGGCACGCCCGGAAAAAATTCGCCTTGGTGACATGCTGGTGCAGCAGGAACTCGTTACCGGCGAGCAGCTCAAACTTGCGCTCGAAGAGCAAAAGCGCTCAGGGCGCAAGCTCGGCCGGGTTCTGGTGGAATCCGGCTATGTAACCGAAGAGGGGATTTCGAGAGGATTGGCCCGCCAGATCGGTGCCGACTTCGTCGACCTCAAGACCTTCAAGTTGCAGCCTGAAATGATCAAGCTTTTGCCGGAAGCCCAGGCGCGCCGACTTCGTGCGCTGGTGCTGGACGAGCGATTTGGCACGCTGGTCGTCGGCATGGCCGACCCGACGGACCTCTCCGCTTTCGATGAACTGGCGCGGGTGCTTCGGCGCGAGCTCGATCTCGCCGTGGTGACCGAGAGCCAGTTGCTCGCGGCTATCGATCGCGTCTACACCCGTGCCGCTGAAATCAGCGGCCTGGCAAGGGAACTGACGGCGGACATGGGGGATATTTCCACCGAATTCGGCAATATTCTCGGCCTCACTGCCGGTGCCGAAGATGCGCCGGTAGTCAAGCTGCTCAACACGGTGTTCGAAGAGGCGCTGAAAATGCGCGCCTCCGACATCCATATCGAGCCGCAGGAAAAATCCCTGGTGATCCGCTTCCGCATCGATGGCGTGCTGCATGTCCAGACCGAGGCCGACGCAAAGATTTCGACCGCCCTGGTACTGCGTTTGAAACTGATGTCCGGACTCGATATTTCAGAAAAGCGCCTGCCGCAGGACGGGCGCTTCAATATCAAGCTGCGCAACACATCGATCGATATCCGTATCTCGTCAATGCCGACGCAGCACGGCGAGTCGGTCGTGATGCGGATGCTGGCGCAGAATACCGGCCTGCTGGAACTCGACCGGCTGTACATGCCTTCGCGCATCCTCGAACGCTTCCGCCATTCCATTGCGCGGCCCTCGGGCATCGTGCTGGTGACCGGACCGACCGGATCGGGCAAAACCACCACGCTGTATGCGGCGCTCAATGAACTGAATACGCGTGAAAAGAAAATCATCACGGTGGAGGACCCGGTCGAGTATCGGCTGCCCGGTCTCAACCAGGTGCAGGTGCACGAAAAAATAGATTTGTCCTTCAGCCGCGTGCTGCGCTCCGCGCTGCGCCAGGACCCGGACATCATCCTGCTCGGCGAAATGCGCGACCAGGAAACCGCGGAGATCGGCATGCGTGCGGCAATGACCGGACACCTTGTCCTGTCGACCCTGCACACCAATGATGCCTTATCGACGCCGATCCGCCTGCTCGACATGGGCGTGCCGCGCTACATGGTGGCCTTGTCGATCCAGATGGTGCTGGCACAACGGCTGGTGCGCGTCATCTGCGAGAACTGTTCCGCGCCCCATGAGCCGTTGCCGCAAGAGCATCTGTGGCTCAAGGTAGAGCTGGGTGACCAGGTCGACGCCATGCAATACCGGCGCGGACAGGGTTGCAGCCACTGCGCCAACACCGGCTATCAGGGGCGCCAGGCGGTGTATGAGATTCTCGACATGAACAACGCCCTGGTCGAGGCCGTGAATCGCGGCGATCCTAACGAGTTCATGCAGATCGGCCGGGAACAGATGGCCGGCAACACCCTGCGCCGCGACGCCGTGCGCCTGGTGGTCAGCGGTCGCACCACCATCGAGGAAGCCATGCGGATTTCCACGCAACTGGATGAATGAGGAATTCAGATTGACCACGGCGACACGGCGAAATGCTTGAGTGTTCTGACGAGCTTGCGACGACCGTGCTTGATGCGGCGTTTGATGTTCATCGCGAACTGGGTCCGGGGTTGCTGGAGTCCGTCTATGAAGCCGCCCTTGTCGTCTCGCTGGCGGAGCGCGGCATCCCAATCGAGCGTCAGTTGGGTGTCAATGCCACATTCCGGGGAAAGGATCTCGGCATGGGGTTTCGTGCCGACATCGTTGTGAATCGATGTTTGTTGCTTGAATTGAAAGCCGTCGATCAGTTGCAGCCAATACATATCGCCCAGATAATGACCTATCTGAAGCTGATGAATATCCGGCGCGGATACCTGCTGAACTTCAATGTCAAGTTGCTCAAGGAGGGCATCAAGCGTGCCTCGCTCTGAATTTCGCCGTGTCGCCGTGGTGAACCAATTAAATGCCTAACTTCGCCTATCGCGGCCGCAACGGCGCCGGCGAGATCGTGACGGGAACCATGGAAGGCGCGACCGCCGGAGCGGTGGCCGACCTGCTTTTTGGCAGAGGCGTGACGCCGATGGAGATCAAGTCGACCGCAGCCTCTGCCGGCAAGGCGGATAGCGGCGTCGGGATCAACGTCCAGTTGTTCAAGCAAAAAGTCGAGCACATCGACGTGCTGCTGTTTTCGCGGCAGATTCATACCCTGTTGCGTGCCGGCGTACCCATCATGCGCGCGCTGGCCGGTTTGCAGGAATCCAGCACCAATCCGGCCATGAGCGATGTCCTGCGGGATGTACGCGAAAGCCTGGATTCCGGCCGCGAGTTGTCCCTGTCGCTGGCGCGTCACCCCAAGGTCTTCTCGCCTTTCTACCTGTCCATGGTGCGCGTCGGCGAAATGACCGGGCGGCTTGAAGAAGTCTTCATCCGCCTCTTCGACCATCTGGCCTTCGAGCGCTTCATGCAAGAGCAGGTCAAGTCGGCACTGCGTTACCCCTCATTTGTGGTTGCCGCCATGGCGATCGCCATTGTCATCGTCAATATCTTCGTCATTCCCGCCTTCGCCAACGTATTCAAGGGGTTTGGCGCCGAGTTGCCTTTGATGACGCGCCTGCTGATCGGCTTTTCCGATTTCATGGTGAACTGGTGGCACGCGATGCTGTTTGGCATCGTGGCCGCCTTTTTCGGCTTTAACGCCTGGCGCAAGACGGACAAAGGTCGATACGCCTGGGATCGATTCAAGCTGCGGATTCCGATTGCCGGGAAAATCATCCGCAAAGCCACTCTGGCCCGCTTTGCGGCCAGCTTCGCCCTGGCCTCGCGCAGCGGCGTGCCCATCATCCAGGCCCTGACCAATGTTGCGGAGACCGTGGATAACGCCTACATCGCCGACAAGGTCGAGAAAATGCGCGACGGCGTCGAGCGCGGCGAGAGCATCCTGCGCACCTCGATCAATACTGGAGTTTTTACGCCGGTGGTGCTGCAGATGATTGCCGTGGGGGAAGAATCCGGTGCGCTCGACGACATGATGAAGGAAATCGCCGACATGTATCAGAGCGAAGTCGAATACGAACTGAAGACGCTGGCACAGCAGATCGAACCGATCCTGATCGTTACGCTCGGCATCATGGTCCTGATACTCGCGCTCGGCATATTCCTGCCGCTGTGGGATCTGGGTAAAGTGGCGCTGAGGAAGTGAGCGACGTAACACCCCGTTCGCGATCGCTGTTTCAGATTTCGGTGATTGCTGCCATTATCGTTTTATTGGCGGCGGTGTTGCTCAATGCGCTTCACTATGTACAGGAAAAGGCCGAGCGGACGGTGATGGAAGCGACGGTGCAGAACATGGAAAAGGGCCTGCAAATAGAGATTCGGACCCGAGAAATCCGCGGCCAGACGGCATCCATCCGGAATCTTGCCGGAGCCAATCCGGTGAGCTGGCTGGCAAGTCCACCGGAGGGATACGCAGGGGTTTGCAAGAAGACGAGGGCGCCCGGCGAGTGGTGTTTTGATGAGGCGACAGGTGAAGTGGTCTACCGGCCGCGGCTCGACAAGAATCTCGAATTCCACGCGGCCGGAGCGAGGGAGCTGCGTTGGCGCGCCGGGTTGAGCAAGGAAATCGCAGTTCCTCAGACGGGCGGAAACCAGCCGGTCGGTTCAATTCGATTGTTTTCAACCACTTCCTTTGTCTGGCATTGAACTATGGCGTGGGTATCATGGTCATGTCAAAACACTGTGGGCTATCGCACATACAAGAGTGGTGAAAAAATGCAATAGTTATCTGAAATGGAAATGCGTGATAAAATACCTTGATTTATTGTCATTTTTGGCACAAAGTCAAGATTGAATAATTCAACTATCGGAGCGGGTAATGAAACGACAAACAGGTTTTACATTGATTGAATTGATCGTGGTGATCGTGATTCTGGGCATTCTGGCGGCGACCGCGCTGCCGAGGTTTACCAATCTCTCCAGGGATGCGCGCATCGCCAAGCTCAATGCAGCGCGTGGCTCGGTTTCGGTCGCTTCCGGAATGCTGCACGGAACGGCACTGGCGAGAGGTGCGGTCGACGCCGCAGCGTGTCCCGCCGGCGGCGGCACTGCGAACAATTCGGTAGCTGCTGCCGGGACAGTTTGTACGGAAAACGGCGTTGTAGCCTTGGCGTTTGGTTATCCCGCGTCCACTACCGCTCTCGCCGCCGCAGTCCCTGGAATTGCCGGGGCGGCCGGCTTGACCAGTGTCTTTAGCCCGACCTTGGCGCAACTCAACGCCGAGGGCTATTCGGTTACACCCGGCGCCACGGCAAACATAGACGTGATCGGCGGGCCGGGTACCACCGGCGCTGCAGGCGCGCAAATCAATGCGACTTGCCGCTTCACTTATGCCGCGCCAACCGTGACCGGTGCTGCACCGGTCATCAGCGCCATCACCACCGCTTCAACAGCCGGTTGCTGATCCCCTGCTCAATTGATCGACAGGCGCGGGGTTTGACTCCGGCGACAAAAGCGGCTTCGGTCGCTTTTGTCGTTTCTGCGGGCGGCATCTCGCCATTGGCCTGAATAAACGACCGGTCTATCGTGCAACATGTCCGCAAATTGCATCCGGCGAAAAAGTGGCAGGTTCTCCTGCCCGGCGAGTGGCGTTGCGGTTCCGGGATACACTGCATCGATGCGTTGGCAAGGGAGATTCCTGAATGGCGGCACCGTGCGGCGGAGATCCGCTCGTTTGTATCGAGTTCGTGGTTTTGGGTATTGGGGAATTCCTCAAGGACTGGACCACGCTGGGCATGCTGGCGCTCCTTCTCGGCCTGCTGCTGCGCTTTCGGGCTGACCGGGCGAAAGCGCGCGAAGACGCTTACGGCAGGCAACTTGCTGCTTATGACGAGCGGCGCGGTCAGGACGAGCAAACCGATGTCGGGCAGACCACCGAGCTATTTACGGCGGTCTCGACCCGCCATGGCGCGGATCAAAGCCGGCGCTGATAGTGCGCCGGCTCCTGCCATGGACATACTGGCCAGACTGACCCGATGATTCAGCCGACATCTCGTCCGCCGCACTGCCTGTCCGGCTTCACCATGGTCGAACTGATCACGGTGTTGCTGGTTGTCGGCATCATGGCCGCCGTGGCAGTGCCACGCATGAATCCTTCAGGGTTCGATGCAACGGGCTACCGCGACAAGGTAAGGGCGACGCTCGAGTTCGCACGAAAGTCGGCGGTGGCGCAACGGCGGATTGTCTGCGTCACGCGGGCTGCCAATGGCCTGACCCTCACCATCGACAACGTTACGCCGGAAACGCCGGGGGCGGGCGTCTGTCCGCCTCCGCCTCCGCCCCCGCGCGAGCTTACATTGCCGGCGACCGACGCCGCCTGCGGTGGCCCAACCAATGCCATCTGCGCACCCAACGCCAACGTTACATTGGTGGGCCCCGTCGCGCTCACTTTCGATGCGCTTGGCCGGCCGTCGGCGGCGGCGATCTATACCGTCACGGATACCATGATGACCCTGACGATCAACGTCGAAGCGGAAACGGGCTATGTGCGCTAGAGGCCGCCAGCACGGCGTCACCCTGATCGAACTGATTGTCTTCATTGTGATCGTGGGTGTCGCGCTGACGGGGATGCTGACGGTGCTCAATCTCACCGCCCGTACCGGCGCCGACCCGATGATCAGGAAGCAGATGCTGGCGATTGCCGAAGGCCTGATGGACGAAGTCGCCGCGCAGCCCTTTTCCTGGTGCGATCCGGACGATCCGGCCGCCGCGACGGCTATCAGCGCGGCCGCTTGCGCGACACCGGAAGCCATCGGCCTCGAGGCCGGCGAAACGCGCGGTGGTGCGGTCACGCCTTTCGACAATGTCAATGACTATAACGGCCTCGCCGGCATCGCCACCAACATTACCGGTACCGCCATGCCGGTCGGTTACACCGCCGCCATCACGGTTGCGCCAAGTGCCCTCGGACCGGCGGCCAGCCTGGTCCCGGCCGCCGCTTCATTGCTCATCACGGTGACGGTCAACTTCAACAACGAAGTTATCACCGTCGAAGGCTATCGCACTCGTTACGCGCCGAACTCGTTGCCATGACGCCCGCCATCACCCGCCGCCCGCCGCATCGAACCGCCGGCTTCACCTTGGTCGAGGCCATCATCGCCATCGTCATCACCGGCATTCTGGCGGGCATTGTCACGGTCTTCATCAGCAAGCCGATACAGGGCTATCTGGATTCCGTGCGCCGCGCCGAGCTCACCGACCAGGCCGATGTCGCCCTGCGCCGGATGACGCGCGATATCCGGCTGGCGCTGCCGAACAGCCTGCGTGTCACCACGGCTGCCGGCTGGACGTATGTCGAGTTCATCATGACCAGTGCCGGCGGACGCTACCGCTTCGAAGACGACGGATCGACCGGCGGCAATTTCCTCAGCTACACCACAGGCGCCGACACCACGTTCGAAGTGCTGGGGCCCATGCCGGCAAGCCCGTCCGTCGCCGCGGGTGATTTCATTGTCATTTACAACCTCGGCCCCGGCAATGCTCCGGCCAACGCCTACGATTGCACGGCAACGCCGCCCGGATGCAATCGCGCGCTGGTGGCCGTCAACCCGCTCGGCAACGTCATCACCCTGACCGCCAATCCCTTCGCTGCTCAAACCCCGCCGCTGCCTTCGCCCGATGCACGCTTTCAGGTCGTTCCAGGCGGCACACAGGCCGTCACCTATGCCTGTCCTGCCGTCGGCAATCCTCCCAACGACCTGAGGCGATACTGGAACTACGGCTTCACTCCCACACAAGCCCCCCTTCCACCCGCCAGCCCCCCCGCCAGCCTCGCCGGTGGCGCCACGTGCACCGTCGAATACGCCGCCAACGCCAGCGGCAGAAACGGCCTGCTGCTCATCAACCTCACACTGACCCAGGTAGACGCCGCGACCGGAATCGGCGAAAGCGTGAATCTGTCCCAGCAAATCCGCATCGACAACGCGCCATGACATCGCAATTCGCTCAGCTCCGTGCCGGTTCCCGTGGTTTCGCCATCGTCTCGGCGATTTTCATCCTGGTCGTGCTGGGTGCACTCGGCGCCTTCATCGTCAATGTCTCCACCAACCAGCAGATCGGTTCGGCGCTCGACATTCAGGGCGTGCGGGCTTACCAGGCGGCGCGGGCCGGGGTCGAATGGGGTATATATCAGGTGCAAGCCACGCCTGCCTACAACTTCAGCTATGGGACCCCGGCTGTAGCGGTCGGTAGCGCCAATCCCAACACCCGCCTCTGCCACGCCTCACCTTCATCGTTCGTCCCAGCCGTACCCTCTCTTTCCACCTTCACCGTTACCGTCACTTGCATCGCGACCGTCGACCTCATCAACGGCGGCCCGACGGTGTACACCCTGCAATCCACCGCCTGCAATCAGCCCAATGCGGCTGAACCACGATGCCCCAATACCACCACGCTGAACGCCGGTTTCGACTACATCGAGCGCCGCATTGATGTCGCGCTATGAGTCCTCTCCCATGTTCACTCGCCGTGTCGCCAGCGCCGACTTTTGCTTCCGCCTTCCTTGCCGATAAGGATCGCATCATGAAACCTGAACCAGACACTTTTCCGTCCGCAACCCCGTGCCGCGACACCGTGATCGATGCTCTATGGAGCGGGTCCGCAGCCAAACGTGCTCTTGTGCGGCTTTTGGCCCTTTGCATCCTGCCGTTCTGCCTGATGCCCTCGCTGGCGCGGGCACAGGCCACGCTGCTCTCCGAATACCGCTTCGACGATGTCGCCTGGTGCACGCCGGTCAGCGCGCTGGATACGGTGGGCGGGCGAAACGGCACCCTGGTCGGCGGTGTTGCCTGGGAAGACTCCCCCGCCTCCGGTGGCAAGCCGGTAAATGGCGCCGCGACCCGCATTAACGGCGGCGGCGCCATCGATATCACCGGCATTCCTTTCAATCTGGCGGCCGGAGCACAAAACTCGGTCAGCTTCTGGATGTTGTGGGATGGCACCGATAGCGTGATGCCGATGGGTTTCGGGTCGCACGATCTTTGGCTGCAAGCCGGGTCCTTCGGCTTCAATACGTTCAACAGCGATATTTTCGGTATTTCTTCCGCTGGACTGGCGGGCGGCTGGCACCACGTGGTGGCGGTGTTCACCAACGGCAACGTCGCGGCCAACAAGCTTTGGATCGACGGCGTGCCGCAGGCGCTGACCCAGCGCTCCAGCACGCCGAACAATGCCAATGCGGTTGTCAGCGCGCACATGCGGCTCAGCGGCGTCTGGGGCAATAGCGGCTATCAGTTCAGGGGTGCGCTGGACGTGGTGCGCGCCTATTCCGGATTGATCACACAGGCGCAAGTGGACGCGGACCGGGCATTGACCAGTCCGGCGGTAGTCTGCCCGCCGCCGCCGCCACCGCCGCCGCCGACGCTGGTGGCGCACTATCGGCTGGATGACACCTGGGATACCACGCACACCGCAGCGAATTCTGTCAGCGGTGGCCCGGTGGGGACTTTTTCGACGCCCTACGCGGCCAAAGTAGCAACGCCAGCGGTGTCGCCCAACAAACCGAATACCTGCTCCGGAGCCACCTTCACTCCCGGCAAAGGGTCGATGCGAAGCACTGGCGTCTCGCTCGATCTGAGCGGCGGCGGGAAAAATTCGGTGAGTTTCTGGATGTACTGGGACGGCGGAAATAATCAAATGCCATTCGGCTTTGCCCTGCACGACCTTTGGTTGCAAGGGGGTTCTTTCGGCTTCAATAGCGCCAGCAGCGACATTTTCGGCATTTCTTCCGTCGGCCTGGCGAACGGCTGGCATCACGTGTCGGCGGTATTCACCAATGGCAATATCGCGGCCAACAAGCTCTGGATCGACGGCGTGCCGCAGGCGCTGACGCAGAGGCAATCTTCGCCCAACAATGCCAACGCCTATGCCGCCAATACATTCCAGCTGAGCAGCTGGACCAACGACAACAACTATCGCTTTGGCGGTCAGCTCGACGAGCTGAAGGTCTATCGCGGCGCTCTGACCGATGCCATGGTGCTGAATGACTACACCGCCATTTGTGCCGTCGCCAGCTGGCAGATGGACGAAGCCTCCTGGAACGGCACCGCCAACGAGGTAAAGGACAGCGGCAGTGGTCAATACCATGGCACGGCACGCATCGCGGCGGGTTCGACATCCGTGCCCACCACCGCATTCGTTTCGCCGGCGTACACCAGCGGCAGCAATAGCACCTGCGCATATGGCGAATTCAGCAAGACCACCGCGCCGGTTCGTACCCATAGCTACGTGGAGTTGGCTAGCTTTCCGCCGTTGCCGTCCAGTTTTACTTTTGCGGCATGGATACGTTCAACCAATCCCAGCTCGTCGGGTCAGCGCATCCTGGTTCGCGACGATGCGGGGAACGGCTGGGGGTTCAGTCTGGGCGATCCGGGCCAGGCCAAGATACGGTTTTTCAACCGCAACATCGCCAACTCCGGGGCGGTTACCGGGCAGGGTACGAACCCGGGCTGTGGCGTTTTCTGCCTCGACACCAATGCCGTCATCACCGCCAACAACTGGTTCTATGTTGCAGTGTCGATAGACACCGTGGGCAAGATCATCACCCTGTATGTCTTCGACGCAACCGGCGCCATGCAGGTCAAGGTCAGTTCCGCTTTTTCGGGTACCTGGCAAGATGGCACGGGGCTCGCCGCGATTGGCGGAGAAACCGCGGCCTCGTCGGAGGGACGGCAAGCCGCTTTCCACTTCCTGGGCAACATCGACGAAATGCAGATATTTTCCGGAGTGCTGTCGCAGACCGATATTCAGACCATGCTGAACCGCACCCGGGCGTGCAGCGCAACGCCTCTGGTCCCACCCGCCAACTTCAATTGCGTCGAATCCGGCGCCAACGCGTCGACCGGGCATCTTTACACCAAGCTTGCCGGCGCCGCCTTCAGCTTCGACGTGGCTGCCCTGAAAACGGACGGTACGGTGGAAACCTCCTACGCATCCGACGTCAATAAACCCGTGACGGTGGAATGGGTCGATGGCTCTGGCGCTACCGCCTGCGCCAGCCGAACCGCCATCAGCCCCGCGGTTTCCCAAACGCTCACCTTTGCCGCCGCCGACGGCGGGCGCAAGGCGGCGGCCGCCATGACGGTCAACAAAGCCTATGCCAACCTGCGCTGCCGGGTGACGGATGCCAACCAGGCGCCCAGCATCGTCGGCTGTTCGACCGACAACTTCTCGGTCCGCCCACAGTCGCTGCTGGCGGCATCCAGCGCCAACGCCGATGGTGCCGGTGTATCCGGCACGGCTACGCCAGCGGTCAAGGCGGGCGCCAGCTTCAGCCTGACGGCGACAGCGCTGGCCGGCTACGACGGCACGCCCAAGTTCGATTCGAGCAAGCTGGCCGCACACGGCGGAGCGATCCAGGTCGGATCGCTTGGCGGCAGCTTCGGCGCGGGAAATTCAGGCACGGGGGTGGCGACGGGAAGCTTCACCTACTCCGATGTCGGCTACTTCAATTTCGCCGCCAACGGCATTTACGATGACACCTATACCAACGTTGACTCGGCAAACAGTGATTGCACCAACGATTTCTCGAATTCGCTGGTCGGCGGCAAGTACGGCTGCCTGTTCGGCAACACATCGGCCACGAACTATTTCGGTCGCTTCATCCCCGATCACTTCACCGTGGTGATGCCGGTGCCATTCGCGGCGGGATGCCCGACAGGGGGATTTTCCTACATGGATCAGCCCTTCTCCACGGCCCCGGCCGCGTCAATCGAGGCGCGCAACTCCACCAACGCCCCAACCCAGAACTACAATGGCGCCACCTTCGGCAAGGGCGTCGTTAGCGTCCAGATGGAAAACAGCAACAGCGGCACGCCGATTCCGGCCGCTCGTCTGGGCGGGATGGGAGCGCCTTCCTGGACCAGCGGCACCTATGCGTTCACGGCCACCCAGTTTTCCCGACCGGCCGCCGGAGTCGTCGATGGCGCCTATGATGCGCTCGACATCGGCGTGGTTGTCACCGACAGCGATAACGTGTATCTGGTCAGCCGCAACATGGACGCGTCGAATACCAGTTGCACGGCCGACACGGTCGGCACTTCGGATGGCACCTGCACGGCGGTGACGCTCGTAGCCGCGACCAGGGTCCGCTTCGGCATCCTCAAACTCAACAGCGCCTACGGTTCGGAACTGCTGCCGCTGCGGGTGCCGCTGCGCGCGATGTACTGGAATGGAACGGCGTGGGTTACCAACACGATTGATTCCTGCACCACGATCCCCAACCAGCGCGATAACCTTGCGATCGGCAACCAACAGGGAACGCTGACCGCCGCGAACTACGGCGCCGCCAAGGTACCGGTGGCGGCGCTGCCCCTGGCCAACGGGCTGGGCACCATCGTCCTTGCCGCTCCCGACGCCGGCACCAGCGGCAGCGCGGATATCGCGCTCAATCTCAATCCGGCAGCCACCACCATCGATGTCTCCTGTAATACCACCCACCCGCCCACCATCAGCGGCGCCAACCTGCCCTGGCTGCAAGGCAGGTGGGGCGGTAGCGCGGCATGTCCCAGCGTGCTCTATGACCGGGACCCCAACGCCCGCATCAGGTTCGGCTCGCCGAAGGCGCCTTATATCTACCTGCGCGAACGCTACTGACCTCTTGGCCCTGAGCGGAGCAAATTAGGCGCCCTTCTTCCTTGAGATCCACCCTTGCCCATCCTTTTTGGCTAGTATAGTTGGCTGGATTATGGGACTCGAAACAACTGGTGCGCACCTTTCTCAAACCAAGAACTGAACAGGGCTGGCTATCGATCGTGATCCGGGACGATCGCGTCGACTTTGTCCATTTGAGGCGCGAGGCGGGTCGCAAGCCGAGGGTACTGCTGGCGGATTCGGTCGAGAAGGGTACCGATGCCGCGGCGACACTTTCGGCATTGAAGAGGCCGATGCGACTCGACCGCTATCGCTGCACCGCGCTGCTTACTCACGGCAAATATCAGTTGGTCCAGACTGATGCCGTCGCTGGACCGCCCGACGAGGCACGCGAAGTGGTGCGCTGGAAGATCAAGGATCAGCTTGAGTTTCCGGTCGACACGGCGGCCATCGACCTGCTGCCGATTCCGTCCGATAGCCGTGCCCGGCAAGTGTTTGCCGCCGTGTCGCCGGAATCCACCATCGCGCCGCTGGTGCAAGCGTTTCAGGCGGCCAAGGTGCCACTGGCCGCAATCGATCTACCGGAGATATCGCAGCGCAACCTGGCGGCGCTGTTCGAGCAGGACGGACGCGGTCTGGCTACGCTGGTATTCGATGACGATGAAGGCCTGCTTACCTTTACCGTGGGCGGCGAACTTCTGGTTGCGCGCCATGTTGAAATCACGGCGCGGCAGTTGACCACGGCGGATGATGATCGCCGCGGCATTCTGTTCGAGCGCATCGCTCTTGACATACAGCGCTCACTGGACAATTTCGATCGAACCTATAGCGCAATTCCCCTGGACAATCTTCTGGTCGCGCCGATTCCCGGTGTCGGTGGCTTCCTCGACTCATTGCGCGCCAATCTGACGGTTGCCGTCAAGCCGCTGGAGGTGTCAGCCGTGCTTGATCTGGGCGCGGTGCCCGCGTTGCTCGATCCCTTGCGCCAGTTTCAGTGCCTGCGCGCAATCGGTGCGGCGTTGCGCGACGAACCGGAGACGGCATGAGCGCACAGATCAATCTCTACCATCCGCGTTTCCTCAAACAGCCCGATCCGCTTACCCTGGGAAATGTTGCGATCGCGGCTATCGTGCTGTATGCCGTGCTGGCGGTGGCGGGCGGCTGGGTCGGGACGATCGCGGCGCAGCGCACGGAGGCCGCCGCGGTTGTCGAGGCCCAGCTCAAGGAAGCGACGGATCAAGTTGCCGCAGCGACCCTTGCCGCGGAAAATCGCAAACCCGACCCGCGCCTGATTGCGGAACTGCAATCCGTCGAGGATCAGCTGGAACGCCGTGGCCAAATAGCCCTTCTGCTGGAAAGCGGCAGTGTCGGCAGTACCGGGGGCTTTGCCGAGTACCTGCGCGGCTTTGCCCGTCAGGTGCCGGAAGGATTGTGGTTGACGGGCTTCACCATCGGCTCCGGAGGCAATGACATGGAAATTCGCGGCAGCATGCTCGCCGCTGCCGCCCTGCCCGAGTACATTCGCCGACTGGGTGCGGAAAAGGCTTTTCAGGGGCGCAGTTTTGCGGCGCTGACCATGAGTCGGGACGAACCGCCGGCGGCGGCCCCGGAAAAAGTGGTCGCCGTGTCGCCAGCGCCGACTTTTGCCCAGCCCATTAACTTTGTCCTGATGCCGAAACTGGTCGACAAGAAAGAAAGCAGGCCATGAGCGCGCTCGTCAATCAATGGCGGCAGTGGTCGGCGAAATTTGCCGCGCTGACCCGTCGCGAACGGGCGATCGTCGCGGCCGCGACGATATTCGGCGGTGGCTTCCTGATTTTCAATTTTGGCATCGAGCCCTTGCTGCTCAAGTCCAGCCGTGCGGCCCAGGCGGAGTCTGCGGCGCGCACGGAACTTGTGCAGCAGCAGGCACGCCTGCTGGGACTCAAGGCGCAAAGCAGCGACCCGGATGCCGCCAACAAGCAGCGCCTGGCGCAGGCCAGACAGAAGATGGTTGCGATAGGCGAACGTCTTGCTGCATTCGAGGCGGGTATGGTCCCGCCGGCCAGGATGCAGGAGTTTCTGCGAGGCCTGCTGGCGAAAAACCGCGCCATTGAACTGCTTTCCCTCAAGACATTGCCCGTGACCCTGGTGGGCGCTGCGATGCCGGGGCAAAAAAGCCAAGCGGCAGCCGCAACGCCGGTACCGGCGGGTGTCGAGCCGGGCAAGGAAGGCGCCGCACCAGAGGTCCCATCCGCTTCGGGTGAAGGCATCTATCAGCATGGAATCGAGCTTCGAATGGCGGGCAGCTACAACGATCTGCTGAACTATCTGGCGGAACTGGAGCGCATGCCCCAGCGTTTGATGTGGAACAGCGTGAGCCTCACGGTGGAAAAGTATCCGCGCAATATCATGGTGCTGCGTGTTTACACCCTGAGCCTTGATCGCAGCTGGTTAACTGTATGATGCGAAATGTTTTGTTTGTCGCGCTGCTGACAGGAGTGATCCTTGGCCCGGTGCTTGCCCAGGTCCCCGATCCGACACGCCCGCCCGTGGGGCAGGATCCCGCGGACGGTGCCGCGGCGCCGGTGAACAGCGGGATCCAGACGGTGATTCTGCGGCCCGGCGGAAAGTCTGCCGCCGTGATCAACGGCCAGTATCTGCGGGTCGGTGACAAGTTCGGCGACAAGCGCGTGCTGAAGATCAGCGAAAGTGAAGTGATTTTGAAGGGGGAAAGCGGACGCGAAGTGCTCAAGGTCATGCCCGCCATAGAAAAAATACCGGCGAAGAAGATCGTTGTCAGGAAATCGCCCGCAAAGGAGACCGCGCACCAATGAGACAGACATTCGACACATACCGGGTACTCATGCTGATAGGTGTCCTGGCCGGTTGTGCCGCGCCGCAGCGTCCCGGCAATGACGTGCTGGGCGAAATCAATGATGTCCTCCTCAAGTCGGCGACGGAGCGCCAGGCGCCTGCTGCCAAACTGAGCGACACGTCGCTGATGCCGCCGCTGGCGCCGCAACTTGTGACGGATGCGCCTGCGGCAGAGCCGCGTTTCGATCTTTCGGTAGTCAATGCTCCCGCCACGCAGGTCTTCATGGCCCTGGTGTCGGGCACCCGCTACAGCATGTTGTTGCCGCCCGATGTGAGTGGCAGCCTCACCATCAACCTCAAGGACGTGACCCTGATCGAGGCGCTGGATACCATCCGCGAGCTTTACGGCTACGAGTACCGCGTTCAGGGCAAGCGGATATTCATCGAGCCGAACACGATGAAGAGCCGTGTTTTCCAGATCAATTACCTGTCAAGCCGGCGCCGGGGCAGCAGTGACCTGCGGGTCAGCAGCAGTTCGCTGAGCACTGGCGGCAGGACGACGAGCACCTCCGCTGCGTCCGGCGCGGCCCCGACCACGCCTTCCAGCAGCGGCACGACAGCCGCGGCAAGCAGCGAGGACACCACGCGTGTCAGCATGAGCACTGACAGCGATTTCTGGGGTGACCTGAACCGCGCGATGACATCCATCGTCGGCACCGCCGATGGGCGCAGCATCGTCATCAATCCATCGTCCGGAGCGGTGGTGGTGCGCGCCTTGCCGACCGAACTGCGCAATGTCGAAAAATATCTCAAGGCCACGCAACTGATTGCCGAGCGGCAGGTCATGCTGGAAGCCAAGATCATCGATGTCACCCTGGCGGATGGCTTTCAGGCGGGCATTAACTGGTCGACTTTCAACGGCAGCAACAACAGGACGTCGGTGGGCGTGGTCTCGCCGGGCACGGTCCTCAGCGCCCAGCAAGGGACACCGATTGTCAGTACTCCAAGCCGTTGGGCCGCCGCCAATGAGCGTGATTCGATTTTTCCCGGCGCCGGCGCATTTCTGCCCGGCGCGGCAGGAGTGATTGCCGCATCCGCGCTCGGCAGGGGGTTCCTCGGCCTGGCTTTCCAGTCGACGAATTTTGCCGCGCTGCTGAACTTCCTAGAAACCCAGGGTAGCGTCTCGGTTCTTTCCTCGCCGCGCATTGCCACGCTCAACAATCAGAAGGCGGTACTCAAGGTCGGTACCGACGAGTTGTTCGTGACCAATGTTTCCTCGACGACGACGACCACCACGACGGGAACCACCTCGGCGCCGGACCTGACCCTGCAGCCGTATTTTTCCGGAATTTCGCTGGACGTCACGCCGCAGATCGACGAGGACGGCAACATCATCCTGCATGTACACCCGGCGATCAGCACGGTCACGGAGAAGGAAAAAGTCATCAACCTTGGCGATCTCGGCACTTTCGTTCTGCCGCTGGCGTCCAGCAATATCAACGAGACCGACAGCATCGTCCGCGTCCAGGATGGGAGCATCGTCGCCATCGGCGGCCTGATGCGCCATGAGAAAAACACCGGCAATGCGCAGTTGCCTGGCACCTCGGGCTTTTTCGCCAACGTACTGGGCCAGCGCTCCGCGGGAACGAGCAAACGCGAACTGGTCATCCTGATCAAGCCGACCATCATCAACAATGACGGCGACTGGATACAGGACGTCAAGGAAGTCCAGGGGCGCATGCGGGCGTATTCATCGGACCGGCCCGCACAGTAGTTCTTGCGCGGATCGCGATGTATCTCAATCACTTCGGCCTTCGCGAATTTCCGTTCGGTATTACGCCGGATACCAGCTTCATCTATTCGGCCGATGCCCACCAGGAAGCGCTCAACACGCTGTTGATCGGCCTCAATACGGGTGAAGGCTTCATCAAGATCACGGGCGAAGTCGGCACCGGCAAGACGCTGTTGTGCCGCCGCTTTCTGGCAACGCTGAACGAGAACCAGGTGGTCGCCTACCTGCCCAATCCGATGCTGGAGCCGCGCATCCTGCTCATCGCGATTGCCGAGGAGTTGGGGCTCAAGTTGCAGGGCATGGATTATCATTTTCACCTGCTCAAGCAATTCAACGAGCATCTGCTGGACATGGCGGCGCAGGGGAAGAAGGTGATCATCTGCATCGACGAAGCGCAATCGATGCCGCTGGAAAGCCTGGAGGCTTTGCGGCTGTTGTCCAACCTGGAAACCGAAAAGCGCAAGCTGTTGCAGGTGGTGATGTTCGGCCAGCCGGAGCTCGACCAGAAACTGGCCAATCCCGCCGTGCGCCAGTTGCGCCAGCGCATCGTGTTCCATTACCGGATGCCGGGCCTCAAACAGCAGGAAGCTGCGCATTATCTGGCCCATCGCCTGCGAGTGGCGGGCCATCGCGATGGCGATGTGTTCCCTGCCGCCATTGCCCGCCTGTTGTTCCGCTGGTCAAGCGGGACGCCGCGACTGGTGAATATCCTGGCGCACAAGGCCATGCTGCTGGCCTACGGCGAAGGCAAGCCACGGGTTACTCGCAGCCATGTCGTTTTGGCTGCCGGTGATACCGAGGGCCTTTCCGCCCCGGGTTGGTGGCAACGGTGGTGACATGAGCCTGGTCAACAAGATGCTGCGTGATCTGGACGCACGCCGGGTCGATGCCGGCGAGCGGGCGGCCTTGCCGGCGGCGGTGACGCCGCTGGCGGCGCACCAGGAGCCGAGCCGGCTATCGCTGCCGCTATGGTTCGGCGCGCTGGCCTTTGTGACGATTCTGGGCGGGGTGGCCTTGTATAAAATGCAAAACGAACAGTCGCCCACCGCGTTGGCCGTGCCTGTCGCGGCGCCTGTGGCGCCGTCGCCGGTCGTGGCGCCGGTCATGCCGCCGGCGGTGCCGGTCACCGGCCCGGCGCCCATGGTGGCTATGGCACCGGCGGCGGTTGAGCCAGTGAGCGCGCCACCGGTACTGGCGGGGATACCGGTCGTGCCGCAGTCCTTGCGTATGGCCGATGAGTTGTCAGTGATGCCCGTGCCGGCGGTCGAAACGCTGCACAAGGCGACTGTTGCGCCAAAGACACCGGAGCGCAAGGCTGCCGTCATCGCCCCGCCCCAACAGCCCGTGGCGGTGGTCAAGCCCGGAATGTCTCCGGCACCGGCCGGGGGGCGCATTGAAAAACAGGCGCGTCTACCGTCAGCGGCCGAACGTGCCGAGGCCGAGTATCGCCGGGCCGTACTGGCACATCGCCAGGGCAGCCTGGAGCAGGCGGCCGCCAGCTATCGGGCAGCGCTGGAGGATTACCCGGAACATTCCGCGGCGCGGCAGACACTGGCGGCACTGCTGATCGAGGCGAAACGTTTTGACGAAGCGGAGGAGGTCTTGCTCAAGGGGACGGAGCTGACTTCGGCACGTCTGGCGTCGACCCTGGCTTTGGCGCGCTTGAAGGTCGAACGCAACCAGGCCGACGCAGCGCTCGAACTGTTGCAGAAGAATGCGGCGTCAGGTGAGCGTAGCGCCGAGTACCAGGGGTTTGCCGGTGCACTGCTGAATCGTGCCGGCCGCTCCGCGGAAGCCGTCGAACACTACCAGGCGGCGACGCGCCTTGCGCCCAACGAGGGAAGATGGTGGGCCGGACTCGGCATCGCCCTCGATGCCGCAGGCCGGAACCTGGATGCACGGGAGGCCTACCAGAAGGCGCGCTCTCTTCCGGGCCTGCCGGCCGATCTGGCGCAGCACATCGAGCAGCGCCTGCGCTAAGGTGCGCCGTTTTCCTGTTGTTCGGCCGCAAGGAGCTTGTTTTGTGCCCACGCGCGCAGATGACCGAGCGGGCCGGTCAGGTTGGTCCATGCATCGTGCATGGTCCGTTTCAGTTTGTCGCGTTGGTTTTCCTCGGCCCGGGCAAAGTTCTGCAGTTGTTCGTGGATCAGTTCGCGCGCCCGATCCTCGGCGCGCGTTTGCACCAGCCGCAGGCCGTCCCTTGCCGTGTCATCTTCGACGAGTGAGAAGGGCACCATAATCAGGGTCGCCAGGCGCGACACTTCCCGCAGGGTGTCGGCGCGTTCGATCAACGACACCTGTCCCTCGCAGCGCGCGGCGAAACGCCGAGCCTCCATGCGCAGCATGTTCTTGTCGACTGGGTCGCGAAGTGCCATGAGTCTTGGTCCTTGACCGGGGACTCGATTGTACCGCCCCGTCAGTCCTTCAAGGCCCGCGCCAGAACGCAGTTTTCAACTCTTTTCGCGCCATGCGCCTTGAGCGTGCGCGCCAGTTCATCCAGCGTGGCGCCGGTGGTCATCACGTCGTCGACCACCAGCACCGATTTTCCGGTCAGGTCGAATTCGCATTCGAAGGCGTGGCGGATGTTCTGCTTGCGTTCTTTCCACGGCAGGCTGGCTTGCGGTGCGGTATCGCGGCGGCGATGGACGCGACTGGTTTCGAGCGGCACGCCCAGGGTGCGAGCCAGCGGACGGGCGAGTTCGAGGGCCTGGTTGAAGCCGCGCGCGGCCAGTCGCGCCGGTGCCAGCGGTACCGGCAGGATCAGGTCGGGGCGGAAGGGAAGGAGGAGTTGCGCCAGCTCCCGGCCGAGAAAGTCGGCGCTGGCGAGACGGTGCGCGTATTTGAGTGACTGGATCAGACGGTCCACCGGGAACTCGTAGCGGAACACGGCCTGGGTGGCGTCGAAATGCGGTGCCTGTTTCAGGCAGCCGCCGCAGATGTTCGAGCCGGGCGTGGGCAACGCGCAAAGGGGGCAACGCTCGGGGCTCAGGCGCGACAGGCCGGCGGCGCACGACGGACACAGCAGGCTGTCGCCGGCAGGGGCGGCGCAGAGGAAGCAGCCCTGCGGCAACAGGGCGTTTGCGGCGCTGTGCGCGGCTTTCTTCAGCTTTGCTGCCGCAGTGCCCACAATTGACAAGCCCGGTTCCTTCCACCAAGATTCGCGCCTCCCCGCATTCTAGCGAGTCCCCTGCGATGACCGCCACCGCCACCGCCAAACCTGCTGTCCAACCCGCTGCCACCACCTTCGTTCCCGCTTCGCGCCGGAGCGTCGAGGCCCTGGTCGGCCTGTTCGAGCTGCCCTTCAACGACCTGCTGTTTCGCGCGCAGCAGGTGCATCGGCAGAATCATGACGCCAATGCCGTGCAGCGTTCGACCCTGCTGTCGATCAAGACCGGTGGCTGCTCGGAAGATTGCGGCTACTGCTCGCAGTCGGCGCACCACGGCGAGGTCGAGCGCGAGACCTTGCTGGAAACCGATGACGTTGTCGCCGCCGCAACGGCCGCCAGGGACAAGGGCGCCACGCGCTTCTGCATGGGCGCCGCCTGGCGCGGACCGAAGGACAAGGATATGGATCGCGTCACCGACATGATAGTCGCGGTCAAGGCGCTCGGGCTGGAGACCTGCGTCACTCTCGGCATGCTCAAGGACGGCCAGGCCGAGCGGCTCAAGGCGGCCGGGCTCGACTACTACAACCACAATCTCGATACCGCGCCGGAGTTCTACGGCAAGGTGATCACCACCCATGCCCAGAGCGAGCGCTTCGAAACCCTCGAGCGCGCCCGCGAGGCTGGCATCAAGCTGTGTTGCGGCGGCATCGTCGGCATGGGCGAAACGCGCCGCCAGCGCGCCTCCCTGCTGGTCGAACTGGCTAACATGAATCCGCCGCCCGAATCGGTGCCGATCAACGAGCTGGTGCCGATGCCCGGCACGCCGTTGGAAAACGCGCCGCCGCTCGACCCCTTCGAATTCGTGCGCACCATCGCCGTGGCACGCATCGCCATGCCGGGTTCGATGGTCCGGCTTTCCGCCGGCCGCCAGGAAATGAGCGACGAGTTGCAGGCGCTGTGCTTCCTTGCCGGCGCCAATTCGATTTTCTACGGCGACAAGTTGCTGACGGCCGGCAACCCCGAGGCCGACCGCGACGAAGCCTTGTTTGAGCGACTGGGGCTGACCGCCGCCTGACCGGATCATGCGCAACGACTTCGCGCACGCGGCCGAATCCTATGACTCGGCTGCGGTGCTCGCCCGCGAAGTGGGCGCTCGCATGGCCCAACGGCTGGATCTGGTAAAGCTCGCACCGCAGCGCGTCGCCGACATCGGTTGCGCTACGGGCGACGGCATCCGCGAGTTGCAGCGACGCTACGCCAAAGCCTTGCCTCTGGCCCTCGACTACGCCTTGCCCATGCTGCGCGCCGTGCGTTCCCGCACGCCGCGCCTGCAGCGGATGACCGGGCGCGGGCCGCGCCTGGTCAATGCCGATGTGCGCGCCTTGCCGCTGGCGGCCAATACCCTGGGCCTGGTCTGGTCCAACCTGATGTTGCACTGGCTGGACGATCCGCTGCCGGCCCTGCGCGAATTGCACCGCGTACTCGACGTCGGCGGCCTGCTCTGCTTCGCCACGCTCGGCCCCGACACGCTGAAGGAGTTGCGCGCGGCAGCCGCTAAAGTCGGCGCCGGCGACACGGCGAAACGCTTCCTCGACATGCACGACCTGGGCGACATGCTGGTTGCCGTCGGTTTTGGCGACCCGGTGATGGACATGGAACTCATCACCCTGACCTATCCGACGCCGCGCGCCTTCCTCGCCGACCAGCGCCATCTCGGCGTGCGCGATGCCTTGCTTGGCCATCAGGGCTGGCGCGACTGGCGGCGCCTGTTCGGCGCCTGGCCGCAGAATGACGAGGGTCGCCTGCCGGCCAGCTTCGAGATCGTCTATGGCCACGCCTGGAAGCCGGAGCCGCGACAGATCGCCGACGGCCGCGCGGTGATGAAATTCCATCCGCGATGAAGCGGGCCAGACAGCGAAGCATCCGGCCGCGCAATCCGCTGGCGCTCGATCCGCTCTTGAACAAAGGCGGCAAGCATCAGCGCAAGGACAAGCGCGCCAGCCGCGCGCGACAGAAAGCCGCCTTGCGACGACGCAGCGAAGATATCTGAGCCCAATGCGTTGGACAAACTGAAGACCACCGGCCGGGAAGCTTTCCCCGGCCGGCGGTCTCCAGTTTTTCGATTGTGGAAACCGACTGTGGAAACCCCGTATTGCGTATTGTGAAGTGTTGTTTTACAGTGCGCAACGCATGCGGTGTGCCGATTCATAAACTAGGTCTATGCTGCGAGAAAATGAAGTAGAGCGGTTCGCCGGGTCCGGTCCGGCGAACTCCGATTACTCGAAACCGAGGAGAAGTCATGGCTGCGCCCCAACTGGTGTCATCCGACGCCGACCCGCAGGAAACCCGTGAATGGATCGAGGCCCTGGAAGCCGTCATCGCGCATGAAGGTCCCGAGCGCGCGCACTTCCTGCTCGAACAACTGATCGCGCTGGGCCACCAGACGGGCATCAACATGCCCTACAGCGCCAATACCGAATACACCAACACCATTCCCGCCGACCAGCAACCGATCACGCCGGGCGATTACGAGATGGAACAGAAAATCCGCGACTACGCCCGCTGGAACGCCATGGTCATGGTGCTGCGGGCGAACAAGGACGACTCCGGCCTCGGTGGCCACATCGCCAGCTACGCCTCGGCAGCGACGCTCTATGACATCGGCTTCAATCACTTCTGGCATGCGCCTGCGGAAAATCACGGTGGCGATCTGGTCCTGTCACAGGGCCATTCGGCGCCGGGTGTCTATGCGCGCGCCTTCATGCTGGGGCGTCTGACTGAAGAGCAGATGGACAACTTCCGCCGCGAGGTGGATGGCAAGGGACTGTCCTCCTACCCCCACCCGTGGCTGATGCCTGATTTCTGGCAGTTTCCCACCGTGTCGATGGGCCTCGGCCCCTTGCAGGCGATCTACCAGGCGCGCTTCATGAAGTACCTGCAGCACCGCGAACTGATTCCCACCGACAACCGCAAAGTGTGGGCCTTCATGGGCGACGGCGAGATGGACGAACCGGAATCGATGGGCGCCATCGGCATGGCCGGCCGCGAGCGCCTCGACAACCTGATCTTCGTCATCAACTGCAACCTGCAGCGCCTCGACGGTCCGGTGCGCGGCAACGGCAAGATCATCCAGGAGCTGGAATCCGATTTTCGCGGCGCCGGCTGGAACGTGATCAAGGTGATCTGGGGCAGCTACTGGGATCCGCTGCTGGCGCAGGACAAGACCGGCCTCTTGCAGAAACGCATGATGGAATGCGTCGATGGTGATTACCAGACCTTCAAGTCGCGCGACGGCGCTTACGTGCGCCAGCATTTTTTCGGCAAGTATCCCGAGTTGCTGAAAATGGTGTCGACCTGGTCCGACGACGACATCTGGCGTTTGAATCGCGGCGGCCACGATCCGCACAAGGTCTATGCCGCCTACGCCGCGGCGGTGGCGCACAAGGGCCAGCCGACCGTGATCCTGGCCAAGACCATCAAGGGCTACGGCATGGGCGAGGCGGGCGAAGCGCAGAACATCACCCACCAGCAGAAGAAGATGGGCACCACCTCGGTCAAGGCTTTCCGCGACCGCTTCAAGCTGCCGGTGCCCGACGCCGATCTCGAAAAGCTGCCCTATCTGACCTTCCCCGAAGGCTCGAAGGAACTCGACTACATGCGCGAACGGCGCATGGCGCTGGGCGGCTACCTGCCGTCGCGCCGGCGCCAGGCGGAAGCCCTGCCGGTGCCGCCGCTGTCGGCCTTCGACGCGCTGCTCAAGGCGGGCGGCGAGGGCCGCGAGTTCTCCACCACCATGGCCTTCGTGCGCGGCCTCAACGTCATGCTCAAGGACAAGATCATCGGCAAGCGCGTGGTGCCGATCGTGGTCGACGAATCACGCACCTTCGGCATGGAGGGATTGTTCCGCCAGATCGGCATCTGGAACCAGGACGGCCAGAATTACGTGCCGCAGGATGCCGACCAGATGATGTTCTACAAGGAAACCAAAACCGGGCAGATCCTGCAGGAAGGCATCAACGAGGCCGGCGCCATGGCCGACTGGATCGCCGCCGGCACCAGCTATTCGACGCATGGCGTACAGACCATTCCGGTCTATGTCTGCTATTCCATGTTCGGCATGCAGCGCACCATGGACCTGGTCTGGGCCGCGGGCGACCAGCGCGCACGGGGCTTCCTGGTCGGCGGCACCGCCGGTCGCACCACGCTCAACGGCGAAGGCCTGCAACATGAGGACGGCCACTCGCAGATTCTCGCCGGCACGGTGCCGAACTGCATTACCTACGATCCGACCTTCGCCTACGAAGTCGCCGTGATCGTGCAGGACGGCCTGCGCCGCATGGTCACCGAACAGGAGGACGTCTTCTATTATCTGACGGTAATGAACGAGAACTACGAGCATCCGGCGATGCCGGAAGGTGCGGCGCCGGGCATCATCAAGGGCATGTACCAGTTCCGCAAGGGCGCAGCCAGTAACGGGGCGCGCGTGCAACTGCTCGGCTCCGGCACCATCTTCATGGAAGCCATTGCCGCCGCCGCGCTGCTGAAAAAGGACTGGGGCGTCGAGGCCGATCTCTGGTCCTGCCCCAGCTTCAACGAACTGGCGCGCGACGGCAACGACTGCGCGCGCTGGAACCTGCTGCATCCGGCCGAAAAGCCGCGCCTGCCGCATGTCTCCGCTTGCCTGGCCGAAACGCGCGGGCCGGTGATCGCCGCGACCGACTACATCCGCGTCTTCGCCGAACAGATCCGCTCCCTGGTGCCGCGCCACTACACGGTGCTCGGCACCGACGGCTTCGGCCGCTCGGACACGCGCGAGAAGCTGCGTCACTTCTTCGAGGTGGATCGCTACTGGATCACCCTGGCGGCGCTGTCCGCGCTGGTGGAAGACGGCCAGATGAAGAAGGAGAAAGTGGCCGAGGCGATCAAGAAATACGGCCTCGATCCGAACAAGCCCAATCCGGTGAAGGTGTAAGCCATGAGCATAGTCGAAGTCAAAGTCCCCGATATCGGCGACTTCAAGGATGTGCCGGTCATCGAGCTGCTGGTCAAGGTCGGCGATACGGTAAAAGCCGAAGATTCGCTGGTCACGCTGGAGTCGGACAAGGCGACCATGGATGTGCCTTCACCGGTCTCCGGCGTCGTCACCGAGCTCAAGCTCAAGGTCGGCGACAAGGTGGCGGAAGGCAGCCTGGTTGCGCTGATCGACAGCGCCGCCGCAGGCCAGGCCGCAGTCGCAGCGCCGGTTGCCGCTCCTGCCGCGGTACCCGCGGCTCCGGCTGCGGCGGCGGCTGCAACTGCACCGGCGGCAGTGGTCGAGGTCAAGGTGCCCGACATCGGCGACTTCAAGGACGTGCCGATCATCGAACTGCTGGTCAAGGTCGGCGACA
>Ga0268298_10000983_pt1 | contig 35283 bp, 25 predicted proteins | sample WWTPWeurt_MetaG_FD_194462 | JGI IMG/M metagenome (GOLD analysis project Ga0268298, IMG submission 194462) | Activated sludge microbial communities from WWTP in Nijmegen, Gelderland, Netherland - WWTP Weurt | ecosystem: Engineered > WWTP > Aerobic digester > Activated sludge | place...
GACGCGCCGAGGGTGTTCATGTAATCCAAAACCCGGAATGCTTTTTCATAATTGCCCAGGTAAATCTCGGTGGGAACCCACTGCACCATCGGGTTAAGCAGATCACTTGGGCTTTTGATGCTGGTCACAAACATAAACAGCAGCGGATAAAGGTAAACAAAACCAATCGCGATCAGCAGCAAATACAGGCAGATATTGAAGATCAAGCCATAGTGGGTACGGCTGCCAAAAAAGAAGCTCTTCAGATCTTCTTGAACAAAGCGTTTAATCTCGTTTCGGGTCCATGTTTTCATAGCTTGCCACCGGCCTTTCAGGCCGCTCCCTTTTTCTCACGCACGTTGAGGAGTAAAAACACCAGCGCCAGCAGCAAAATCAGCGCAAAGAAATACAGGAATGACATCGCACTCGAATAGCCAATCCCACCCTCAACGGCGTAGGTCTGGCTGTAAACATAGCGCACAACCTTGTTTTCCGAAAAATGCGAGAGCGTAATGACCGTATAGACAGCCACAATCAATGTGGTGGTGGAAAGCGAAGGCAGGGTGATTTTCCAGAAAGATTCCCAGGCAGAGGCGCCGTCAATCGCCGCCGCTTCGTAGATGCTCTTATCAATTTTCTGGAGGCTTGCCAGATAGATCAGAATTTGAACACCGGAAAACCAGAGGATCAGAATGAACGAAGACAGCAGATATTCCACCGGGTTGCGCAAGTAGCGCGGCAGCCCCACTAAAAACTCTGCCACCGCAGCCGAATTGGCAATCCCTGGAACCGATGTGGCGCCCTGTGAAGCCAGCTCCTGGATCACCGGACCGCTGGTGATGACCACCGGCAGAAAGAAAATCGTCCGGAATACGCCTTTGAAGCGGAAATTGAGGTTAAGGAAGAGGGCGATCAGCATGGAAAAGATCAGGATAATCGGCAGCGAAACCAGCGTCTCGATCAGATACCCGATCAGCAGTTCGATGAAGGTTGGGTCGGTGAAGAGCGCTCTGGAGTAATTTTGCCATTCAACAAATTGGAGATCAATCCCAAACGCTGAGACCGTGACCTGGTTCAGGCTGTAGAGAAAGGTTTGGGCCAGCGGGATCAGGGTGAAGATGCCAAACCCCACAATCCAAATAATCACAAAGGCGTACCCATAGAGCGCCTCACGAGTGCTGTGCTTCATTTCATTCTGGCGGATCGCCTTGCGCAAACTCATGGCTGCACCTCCCGGATCACGGCGTCTTTGGCATTTACACTCAAGGCACCATTGGTATAAGGCTGGTCGGTGTAATTGGTCACAATTTGTTTACCATTGGCATAGGTCGTGGCAACCACCCCGCTAGCCAAAACCTGGCGGGCGGTAATCGGCTGGCCCATCACGGGCTTGAGCAGATTATCCAGCCACTGGTAGTTCTGTTTGATATCGGCCGCCCACTGGTTGTAAGACGAGGTATAGATCCAGTTTGAACTGGTCAGCAAGATTTTGGCAGTCTCATCGTTGGTGAGGAAATAGGATGGATAAACGCCAAAATCGATATGCCGCAGCAAATCATCGCGGGCGTTGGATGAGAAATTCAGGGCAGGTCCATAATAGGGGACATAGCCCGCAAAAACAATCTGCAAAAATGGGACCACGTCAGTGGTGTAGATAAAACCGCTGTTGGTCAGGGGCATATCGTAATAGGCCTGGACATAGGAAAACATATAATCGTTGGGCTGATAAAACGCCGTCCTGCCAGGATTATCTGCCATCAGCTTTTGATAGGCCAGGATCGCATCCTGGCGGTTGAGGACATGCCCGGGTTTGAAATCACTGTAGACGATCGAACCAATCCCATCCAGCGCAAGGCCTGCCTGGAGTTCCGAGAACACATCTTTGCTAAGGCCAGGATAGCGGCTGGTCAGGGCGGCAAGGTTCAGATAGTAATTGGCTTTATTGCGGTTATACCAGCTCAGGTTGGCGTTGGTGATCGACATCGCCAGATCATTGCGGGGCGAATAGCCTGATCGGAACCAGACAGCGGCCTGTGGATCCAAATAAAGAGAAAAATTACCGCCATCTGCTGAGATTTTAGAGACCAATGAATTGAGCTGGCCCAGGCTGCCAAGCCCGCCATCTACCTTGAGCGATTTCGGCGGCATACTGGAGGCGCCCAATGGCTGCCAGCCGTAGTAGACCACGTCTGGGTTCTTTATCCCCAGGTCAGCCAGAATCTGCTCCATCTGGCTGATGGTGGTCATCGGAATCAGACGATCCCACAGCAGCACCCGCTCTTTTTCGCCGCCCAAAAATTCAAGCCGGATGCCAATATCCGGGCTGCTGTCCACAATCGTTTTCAAAACACCCTGCTCGACCAGGAACTGCTGGTAGCTTTTTGCCATGCCGACATAGTCGCTGTCGGTCCCGGTCAAAAAGCGGTAAGCAATTTTGATATCAAAAGCATTGGTGTTTTTTTGGAGCGCAGTAACCCCGGCGCCAGAGCGGTTGGTGGCCTGGAAAAAGCTTTCGTTGTAGACAAAGGCATTATAGATAAAGTTGAAATTTGTGATGACACCGGATGGATGGGCCTGGACTTCACCATAGGCGGCGCCCTTTTCCACAACTGCCAGATAGGCGTTCTGCTGGTAGCCATGCACCATGCCAGTGACCGGGATGGAAGGCCTGAAAGCTCGGTTCACCGTGGGGTCATAAGGCAGCGAGGTGATCATGCCCAGGTCAGGCCCATAGTAGCGCTGATAGTACATATTTTTGGCCTTGGTCTCGGCAGTGAAGCGGATCAGGCTGCCGGCGCCATCCGGAATAAACATGTACCCAGGCACGCTGTCGCCGCGGGTGGCGCCAAAGAAGGGGTAAACATACACCAGACCCAGTTTGAAATCCGGGTTCTCTTCCTTGATCATCTCAAACGGCAGCTCAACACTGACGCCTGCTGCTTCAAGGCGCACGACCACACCCAGCGTAATCCCAAAATCGGTGAAAGCCACCTGGGCTGAAAAGCCCTGCTCGATTTGCTTAAAGTCGAGGGCGTGGATGGCATTGGTAATGGAGATGCGTTTGTTGACGGCTTTGGCATCCAGGTATTCAATGCTGATCCCGCTGACGGCAAAAGCCGTCCAGGCCTTGTTCAGGCGGTCGGTTTTGCCTTTTTCATCCAGGTTGGAATGCCAGACATAGCCGCTGCGCCGGTCCAGCACCTTAAAACCCAGGGTTTCCGGATTGGCATACAGTTGAAAAAGGTCATTCTCTCCCACCAGGAGATAGGTATCCGGGATCGTCTGATCAATTTCCCAGGCTGTGTTGACCACATCCGGCTGGGTAAACTGATTGGAGGTGAAGGTTGGCTGCTGGGCCGCAGCCGGTCTGCCGCTGCCCAATAAAAGGCAAACGAGCACAAGGCCGAGGAGGATTTGCTTTACTTTAGCCACGTAAACCGATCTCCTGAAGTATCGCTGAAATAAAATCAAAGAGTTGGTTGAAGAGCACATACAGGATGTAGGCTGTCAGCAGGAAAAGCGCCATGGTAAAAATTGTCACCAGCACATTGCGGACGGTCTCCGTAAATGAGTAATTGTGAACCTCTTTGACCATAATAAACAACATCAAACCCGTCCAGAACCAGACGAGATTCATGGACATGGTGTAAATAAAGACCTCGTTGAGCGTCAGGACATTCGAAATCAGGGCGATGGGCAGGGCAAAGACCGCATATGGGAACAAGCTGTAGGCGCTGCCGATGATCACATCCCGCACCCGGCCTTCACCATCGCTGATGGTGGAGACCAGATAGTTGGCGGCATTCCAGATCACCAACAGGACGGCAACGGTCAAAATTTCGTTTTCAACCCAGATATATGCTGCTGAGGGATAGGGATTGAAAGCAAACCCGGTCACATACAGAGTCAACACCCTGAGCACAATCACCCAAAGGTAAATCAGACCGGCAAACAGCAGGCTGCCGCGCTGGTTTTTCTTAATGTAATAAAAACTGTCTGAGGGCTGCTTGATGAAGCGGAACATAAACACGAAGTCGTCCACCAGCTTGATCTGCTGCAGGCCGCTCAGCCAGCGGCGGGTTGGGTCAAGCCATTTATAACGTTTTTCAAAGCGAGTGAACACGCCCAGAACGACCCACAGCCCAAAAATCCAGATAATTGCCTGGGTCAGGTATTTTTGGAGCACGGCGTTGCGCAGTTCCCAAAAAGCCTCCGAATAACCACTGCGGTCCTCGGCGTAGCGGTAAGCAGTCAGTGCGCTGGTGTAATCGCCGGCTTTGTAGTATGCGTCTGCAATCGCCTGATACGCCATAATGAATGAGCCATTGTAATTTAAGACCTCTTCAAAATAGGGCTTTGCTTCTGCATAAAAGCCTTCCATATACAGGCGAATGCCGGCGTGCACCTGCCGGGCGAAATTCGTGGATTGAAAGATGATCAGCGAATTTTTCTCTTTGTCCAGTACATAGATATTCTCGGCATAACGCTCAATGGCGGTTGGATTCATCAATGTGCCCAGACGCTGGTCACCGGTATCCTTGGCGCCAAACACAAAGAGGAGCGTACCGTTCAAGTCATATTCGTAAATTTGACCTTCTGCATCCACCGTCAGCATCAAGCCATCATCACTGACATGAACATCCCGAAATGTTTTTGAGCCCCAGGTATCGGCCAGGATGTTTTTGCCCGAAACCGTAAATTTGCGGATACTTTCATAGCGCGAGGTACCGGCGGTGATCGAGTAGATCAGCGCCTGGTGGTCAATCGCCAGATTGGAAGGCGAAGCCGCCTCATTTTTGATGAACTGAGCGAGCTGCTCTTCGGTCAAAAACATGCGCTGCAAGATCATCTTAATCGACATGGAAGAGGAATTGGCGCCAAAATAACCAATGAAATTGCCGTTGGTATTCATCTGCACAATCCCATTCACCGAACCCTCGCTGATGATATACAGGTTCTTGCGGGCATCGACCGCAATTTTGCGGGGCAGAAATTCCCGGTTTTTGCCAAACAGGGGTTCAACCGGCCGGCCAAATTCCTTGAGCAGGTTGCCTTCGGCATCGAAGATCAAGATGGCATTTTTCTTGGCATCGGCCACATACATGATGCCTTCTTCATCAACAAATATACCCGTGGGGGATTGGAGCGCACCCTTGCCGTAGTTACCAATCACCTGGAAATCTTGCAGCTTGAGAATCCGGCTGTTACCGGTATCGGCAATGTAGATCACGCCCTCCGGCGTGATAAACATATCCTCGGCAGCCGAAATGGGCAAATCCACCTCTGCCAGGGGACTATAAGCGTCCTGGGTCATTACCCCGCCCCCGCCTGGGCCAAGAGCCCAGGTGGTGTACGGCGCTTCAGCCCGCACCGGGACACTGATGACCAGGAAAATCGACGCAATCAGGATGAACCGGATAATCTTTTTCATTATTTAAGCCCCGAGTGTGACATCGTACTCATAACCTGGCTCTGCAATAATATAAAAATGATCAGGTTGGGCAGGAACATGATCAGGGCGGCCGCCGCAGCAATCCCCTGCCCGGCAACCACATTGGCGCCCGCCGCGGTGGAGGTCAGGGTGGACAGGTAGAAGGCGAATGTTTTCAGGCTTTCGGAGTTGATGAACAGGGTGGACGTATCGGCGTTGTTCCAGGTCGCCTGAAAGGTGAGGATGGCGATGGTGGCAATGGCGGGCCGGATCATCGGCAGAACGATCTCCCAGTAAATCCAGACATCGGAGGCGCCGTCAATCTGAGCCGCCTCGATAACCTCATCCGGAATACCGTCAATAAACTGTTTGATCAGAAACAGGCCAACCGGCATAGCCAGCCCCGGCAGGATATGCACCAGGAAAGTGTCCATCAGGTTTAGCCGCTCGATGAGCAAAAAGCGCGGGATCGTCACCGCAATCGGCACAAACATCAGGGCCACGGTGTTGACCGCGAAGAGCATCTTCTTAAGCTTAAAACGCTTTTTCGAGAGGGCATACGCAGCCGTCGTTGAAACAATGATCGAAGCCGCAATCGTCACAAGCGTGATCAAAATACTGTTGAAGAGATAACGGCTGACCGGAACACCTGAGTTGGACATCTTGGTGAACAGGTCGCTGAAATTCTTAAAGGTCGGGTTGGTCACAAAAAAGCGGGGTGGATAGGCGAAGAGTTCGTCCGGCGGCTTAAAGGCATGCGAAAAAATGAAGATGATCGGCAGCACCATGACAACGGTTAAAGGCAGCAAGATCAGGTAAAACTTGATCTGGCTGGGGTGAAAGCCTTTGGGATTGATGCCGCTGTTGCGAATTCCAGTAAAGCGTTTAATCAGTTTTTTTCTCATACTGCGCCCTAATCTTCACTTGCAAACAAACGATTGGCCAACCGCGAAAAAAGCAAAACCATCAGCAGCAGCACAACCGAGACCGCCGCTGCGTACCCCATCTCATAGCGTAAAAAGCCATAGTCTTCAATATGATTGACGATCAACTGACCGGCATACTGCGGCGTTGGATTGCTGCCAGACAGCGTGACCCCAATGGCGCCAGCCTGAAAGGTGGAGACAATTGCCATGACAGCCCCAAAGAGCATTTGGGGTTTCATCGAAGGGATGGTGATATGAATGATTTCCTGAAAGCGGTTGCTGATGCCATCCAGGCTGCCGGCTTCGTAAAGCTCCGGGTTAATCTCCAAAATCCCGGCCAGCATGGCTAAAAAGCCGACCCCCATGCTGCCCCAGAGGGTGACGATGATCATTATGGTCATCAAGTATTGGGGCGACTGCAGCCACTGCACCGGTTCTTGAATGACCCTCAGCCCCATGAGGAAACTGTTCAAATAGCCGTTTTGATCGCCGCTGAAAAAGGCAGCCCAAACAACGGCCATCGCAACCCCGGTGGTCATGGAGGGAGAATACAAAATCAGGGCAAAGATGGTGCGGGGCAGCTTGGGAAGCTGGGCCAGGATCCAGGCGAGCAGAAACGCAAGGACATAGCCCCCCGGCCCAACCAAAACCGCAAACTGGATGGTGTTGGGCAGGACGTAACGCATAAAAATATCGTCCTGGGTCAGCAGAACCACATAATTCTTCAGCCCATTGTAGGTCGGGAACTGAATGGTATCAAAAAAAGTGAACGAAAGAACGAACGCCACCAGCACCGGCACGACGATGAAAACAATGAACAGCAGCGCATAGAGTGACAAAAAGCCGTAGGCGCTGCCTTCTTTGTCAAACCACTTCCTGAACAGACCTTTTGGCGCAACAACCTGGTTATTTTGCATTTTCAGTCCACCTCTTGACCGTTTCAATCGTCGGGATTTTGAACTCCTTTACCTTAACCCCATCCTTGAGGTAACCAAATTCTTCCATTTTACGGGCAATTTCGCGGTTAATGATAATGATGGAGCTGTCGATCGCCACGCGCGGGTTGACGCCATCAAACACAATCCTGTTCCAGGCATTGCTCAGTTCGCGCTCCTGCATGTAGCTGCCGGGCAGTTTGACCGGTTCCTGCAGCCACTGCCACTGCTCCAAAATCACCGAGCGGTGTTCTTCAGGAATGGGCAGGTACTGGAATGCATCCAGATTGGCCGAAAACCACAAATACTCGGCCCCGTAATTGAGGATCAACTGCTGTTGAAAATCCACCTGGGTCTCGGTCGACATCCACCACTTCATAAACTGCCAGGCCTCATCCGGCTGCTGCGTACTGGCAAACATGATGCTGGCCTGGGCAGACCCGGTCGCATAGCGGTTCTGGGTGCCATCTTCCAGCACGGTGGCTGGATACAGATCCATAGCCCACAGACCTGCCAGTTCGGGGGCTGCGGTTTGGAGCTTGATATAGGCTTCAACGTTCGAGACACCAATTGGCAGGCTGCCGTAGCGGAAACTGTCGTAAAAACTGGAGGTGGTCAGCGGCATCCCATAGATCGTGAAGCTCTCAGCCATAAAGCGGATCGCCTTAATCGCCTCTTCGCTGCTCAGACCAGTGGAAAAGCCATCGGCGCTGTACAACTGGGCCCCATAGTTAAACAGATAGGGGGCGGTCACCAGATAGCCTTTGCCCCCCGGCCCGCTGGAAAGCGGCGTGTTGAAATTCATGCCATAGCGCTGCAGTTCGGGCAAAATCTCCAGGACCTGGTTCCAGGTGTGGGGCACAGGCAAACCCAACGAATCGAGAATGTCTTTGCGGTAGAAGGTGACCCAGAAATCCTGCGTTTCGGGGATGGCGTAGACCGAGTCGTTGATAATGTAACTGAGCAGGGCTCCTGGCGAATAGATCTTGATATAAGAATCGAAGTCGTCAAATGAGCGCAGGTCTTTGAGGGCATTGCGGATCGCCAGCTCGTAGGGCACATTGGTGCTGACACCCAGGGCAACATCTGGCTGAATACCGGCAGCGTTTGCCAGAACCAGCTTCGACTCGTTGGGCATGATCGAAAACTTGACCGGAATGCCGGTTTCTTTGGTAAAGGTTTCGTCTGCCAGGGATTGGAGCAAATCGACATACTGGCGCGGGCGGTTTACCCAGACTTCCAGTTCGCCTTCGGCCGCTCCGATGGATTGGTAAGGGTCGGGTTTGAACGAGTTGACAAAGCGCTTGATGCTTTCCACAAACGAGGTGTAAAAGGCCACATCGTCCTGGGGAAGCGGCATATCGGGCGAGTATATGTAGATCTTATCCAAAGCCAGGGGCTGGCTCTGAAGAGCGGGCAGCAGGTTCCCCAGCAGTTGAGCGGCCGAACCGGAACCATCCGAAAAGCGTTTCATGTAGAGCGGGATCTTGTCGGGATCGCTCGCAAGGAAGAGGATGTTATCAATCGCCATCTGGTAGGTCAAAATCTCCTGCGACCCGCCGGTGGCGTTGATTGCCAGAAGCACCTCTTTATCGGTACTCAGGTCATCGGCAATGGCGATCAGGCGCTCCTGAATATCGGGGATGTAATCCGAAATGACCCACTCCTTATACACATCAACCTGATTGCCGGTGAGTTTTTTAATTTCAAGGGAAAGGACATTGATGTCAATCAGGACTTTCTTGATTTTCTCAATGGCAGAATAGTAGGGCGCAGCGCTGGCCTCGATTCCCAGAACATTGATGCCTTTTTTTAGGAAGATTTTGTAAGGGGTCTCAGCGCCCAGGGTAAGGTTGGCGAAGTTGGTGGAATAGTTGAAGGGAACGTTATTCAGTTCGTCAAACAAGACGGCATCGTTGATGGTGATGCGCCGGAAAACAGTGAAGTTGTTTTTGAAATTCTGGAGAGCACTCAGCGAGATCAAATACAGGCCGTCTTCGGGCACGTTGAACTCATAATAGACTGCGCTGCCGCTGCGTTTCCAATTCTCGCCGCCCAGGGTGTTGAGCAGCAGGCGGTAAGTGTCATAGGGCGTCACCTCCAGGCTGCGATTGTTGATCGGGCGGATGGCGGTGTCATTTTTATAGGATGGTTTTTCAGCTTCAAGGGTGATGAATACACCGGCTGAATCTTTGGCCTGGTTTTCGGCCAGATATTGGGCGTAGGTGGGGTATTGGGCAAATGAAGTGAGATAAATGCTGCCCAAATAAAGCGATTCTTTGGTAACTGTGAATTCGAACTGGTGTGAGCCGCTGGTCAGATTCAGCTGGACACCATATTCCAGGCTGAAATTGGCATCGCGCATCGGCACTTCTGTCCAGCGCACCAGCCTTTCCTGCCGGATCAGGGCCTCATTATCGTAGCGATCCAATGGAAACTGGTCGGCTGTGTTTTTATAGAAAATTGGGAAAATGATCCGCCTGGCATCGCTGACCGGAAAAGCGCCATCTATCAGGAGCTGGCCTTCGGGCGGGGTAAAAAACGCATCTCCGGCTGCCATATCGAATGAAAGGGTATAAAGCCCATCCTGTTCGATGACGACATCAAAGACAACCCGCTCGTTCGACTGAAGAAAAACGCTCGGTTTGGCATACAAACTGGCGGTTGCATCTTGCGCAAGCGGCAAACCAAACGCATCGGCGCGAATTTCCTGGCCGGTTTGCGCCCCTGCTTTTTCAGCAGTGCGGTCTGACAGCAAGCGAGTTGGGGCAAGGCTCTCGAACCGTGAGGCCTGCGCTGGAAGTGGCGCCGCCGAAATCAAGATCAAGATTGCCCAAAGTATTCTGAGAAATCGAAACGATTTTGTAGGCATGGCCAATGGATGTTTTCTTACTGTGGTTAAAATGAAGGGCGTTGTGAAAACACAACGCCCTTCGTTTTTATTACTTATTTAGGCAGGGCTGCGGCTGCTTCAGACAGAATCTTGTTGGCAAATTCTTCCAACTTCGCAGAGTAGTCTTCGTATTTGAAGCGACCATCATTTGAGAAGTTGAACATATACCACATATTGACATCTTTGTCTTCACCAACGTCAATGCCGGGCTTGCCTTCCCAGCGAGCGTTGATGTAGCCGGGGATGATCTTGGCCAGAGATTCGATCAGGCTGTTGTCCAGGTTGTCCAGAGCGGCCAACACACCGGGCTTGTCAACGAACTTCGTGTAAAGTTCGATTGAGGCAGCGTCAACGGAGAGGGGCATCTTGGGGGCAGAACCCAGAGCGGTAGCCAATTCAACTTCCTTGGCATAAGCTTCGGTGGAGAAGGTCATCCACTTGGCGAAATTGTAGGCTTCTTCAGCATTGGGAGCGGTCTTGGAGACGACGATCACGTCAGAGACCAGAGCCTGGTTGCCACCGGGGATACCGATGAAGTCCCAGTTGAAGGTAGCTTTCTGAACATAGTCAGGCAGCGCCCAGGTAGCATCCCAGCGAGCGCCAGTTTCCTGGTTCAAGAACAGTTCCCAGGGACCCTGGGCGGTGAAGTTCACCTTCTGTTCGTCGGTCAGACCCTGCCAGGTTAAGGGCTTGATCTCGCCGGCCTTGGCAATAGCAGCCTTGAAGGCAGCCGAGTTGTAATTCATCTTGGTGCCGTCGAAGCTGAACCACTTGAGGGCAGGATCCTGGGTATTGGCGTACCAACCCATGACGAACTCCTGTTCGTCCATACCGAGCACGCCCTGGGGAACGTTGTTCAAAGCGGTGACAGCGGCGAAGAAGTCATCGGCAGAAACACCGTATTCGGGGGCATCCAGGTTGGCGGCTTCGAACAGATCCTTGTTGACGAAGTAACCCATCAGGAACTGGGCAGCGGGCAGACCCATGACCTTACCATCGTAGGTGAAGCCATCTTTGAGGGCCTGGGAGACGTTCTGCCAATCGGCGTCGTCTTTGACCATGTCAGACAGGTCAGCGAGCCAGCCATTGGAAACATACAGCGGGACGTTGTTGGCCATGAAGACATCGGGCAGTTCGCCTGCAGCAGCCTTGGCGGTCAAAATCGCATCCCAGCCGCCTTCGCCGGACATATCGACAACTTCCACAGTCACATTCGGGTGGGCGTCGGTATAGGCCTTGATCAGCTGGCGCTGAAGGTTATTTTCTTCTTCAGTGCCCAGGTTCCAGTTGGCGTAGCGAATGGTCACAGGCTCGGGTTCGGGTGTTGCTGTGGGGGGAACGGCGGTTGCAGTGGGCGGAACTTCAGTCGCAGTGGGGGGGACGGCGGTTGCGGTGGGCGGTACCTTGGTGGGTTCGACCTGAGCAGCCTGGGTGGGTTCAGCTGTTGGGGTGGCGGCGGGGGCGCAGCCGAAAAGGCTTGCAACCAGGGTTGCAAGGATCACAAAAATGATCAGTTTAGAATACGCTTTCATTTATTATCTCCTCTTGAAATTTCAGTTATTGATCGAAATACAAAGTAATGGGTTGAGTTATTTTTGTTGCTGCAGGTACCTCCTTTTCAATATGGTTTTCCGACTTAGTTTGCGATGATATATCTCCAGCAAGCTTTTGGATGAGCGCAGCTCACACAAAAGCGCTGCTCCGATGATCTATCCCAGAATGACTTGAACCTGGTGGGTCTGCCCGTCCCCAAAAACGGGGAGCAAGTTGCCCTCCAGAGCCTTGCCATCGACAAGAACGGACTGGACGCCTTTGGAGACGTGTCCAGGATTCTTCACTGAAATCTGATAGGTGGCGCCGCGGAACTTGCGCGTCACCTCAAAGCCAAGCCACTCGGCTGGAATGGACGGCTCAACCAGCAGGCCATTTTCCTGCGGGCGGATGCCCAGGATCCAATGGGTAGCCACCCGGTGCAGCCATTGGGCTGAGCCGGTGTACCAGGTCCAGCCGCCGCGGCCGTAATACTCGGAAAGCGGGCCGTCGATATTACCTGGGGTGACATACGGCTCCGACTTATAGGTGTTGATATCCTGGCTGCGGTTGGGCGGGCAAATTTTTCGATATGCCTCATAGGCCCGCTCGGGCTGATTGACCAGTGCATAGGCCCAGACAGACCAGGTTGCAGCGTGGGTATAAACCCCGCCATTTTCGCGCAGGCCGGGGGCGTAGCGGGTCACATAGCCAATATCCGGCCGCGGTTTGGTGAAGGCCGGGTAGTTCAGCAGGGTGCCATAATCTTTGAGCAGATAATGGGTAACCGAGTCCATGGCGGTTTTGGCCCGTTCGGGGTCGGCTGTCCCGCTGATGACAGCCCAGTTGTTGGGCATCAAGAAGATCTTGCCCTCTTCGTTTTCATGTGAACCCAGCAGCAAACCGTCATCGGTGGTGGCCTGCAGATACCATTCGCCATCCCAACCGTAGCGGTTCAGGGCCTCTTTCACACTCTGGCGGACGGCCTCACAGCGTTCGGCAAAACGTTCATCGCGGCGCGCCCGGGCAAGCGGGGTAAAGGTGCCCAGGATCATATACAGGAATTCGGCAACCCAGAAGCTCTCGCCTTTGAGCAGTGTCCCCACGGCGCTCAGCCCGTCGTTCCAGTCGTGGTCGCCCATCAGGGGGACACCGCGCGGAGAGAAGCGCGAGAAAGAGCGCTCGATCGCTCGTTTGCAGTGGTTGTAGAATGAGTCTGCCGGACCATTCAAATAGGGGATCATTTCATCCAGGATGGTGTAATCATTGGTTTCTTTGAGGTACGCATCCAGGATAAACGGCATCCAGAGCAGGTCATCCGAGCAGTTGGTGCGCGGACCGCCGCCGCGGATGGTGAACCACCAGTGAAGCACATCCCCTTCGGTGAACTGCTGTGCGGCGTGCAGCAGGAGCTGTTTGCGCGCATATTCGGGCTCGCTCACCAGGAAAATCTGGCTGTCCTGGAGCTGGTCGCGGAACCCAATCCCGGCAGACACCTGATAGAGGGCCGATTTTCCCCAGATCCGGCACGAAATGGACTGGTACTTCAGCCAGTAATTGGTCATCAGGTTGAGCGCTTCGTCCGGGGTCTGGACGTATTCAGTATCAATGAAGCGCGCCCAAAAATCCCTGACGGCCTGCAAAGCCAGCTCGCTTTGAGCCGCCCCGGTGTAACGGGCGATCAGCTCAGCCGGACTTTCTTTGTCATCTTCAGCAGCGCCCAGGGTAAAGACCACAACTTTGGTTTCACCCGGGGCCAGCTCCACCTGGACCTGCAGGGCGGCAATCGCATCGGTAAAACGCCCGGAGCGCCCGGCCAGGGCAGGGTCGCTCATCGCCTGGGGCTTATCATCGTTGCGGTACAGGCCGATAAACGATTCTTTGTCGCAGTCAAACGACTTTAACGGTTCACTGACCGCCATGAAGGCGGTGTAGGGCCAGCTGACGTTGTTGTGCCGGCCCTTGTCATCGGCAAAGCCCCACAGACACTTGCGGGCGAAAACAGCCCGGCTGGCACTGTCGGCGGAAGTTTCGATAAACAGTTTATGAAATTCGCGGTGTTCATCCGGAGCCCAGCCCAAGAGCCACTCGGCGTACGAAGTCACATCCAGGCTGCGCGCTTCGGCGCTGGCATTGGTCAGCTTAAGCTGAAAGACTTCCACCGGGGCATCCGCCGTCACAAATACGGTCAGCTCGCTGGCAATATCTTCAATTTTTTGGATGAATTTGGAATAACCGATGCCATGCACCACCGCAAATTCCTGGTACGGATGCATCACCGGCTTATAGGCCGCAGACCAATACACGTTGCGTTTGAGATCACGGATATAAAAATACTTCCCCCAGTTATCTTTGACCAGATCCTGGAAAGAACGGGTTATACGATTTTGACCGGCATTGCCGCGCCAGCTGTAACCCGATCCGGTTTGCGAAACCATGAGCCCATAATCGCCGTTGCTGATAATGTTACCCCAGGGCTTCGGCGTGATGGGTGTGGTAATGACATATTCTTTTCCATCTTCAGAAAAAAATCCAAAGGCATTTTCGAATTTCTTGGTCATGCATATCCTCTGGGAAGAGTGGTTATTGAGGTTTTGTCATTTATCGCCCAGATATGAAACGTTTCACTTTCCGGGCTAAAAAATAAGCGAGAATTCGCTTATACATATCGATAAAATTATCACCGCGATTTTGGGTTTTGTCAAGATATGAAAATTTTTTCATGATGATCTGGACGGACTGTGTCCGTCCAGATCATCATGAGCAGCCACAGCGGCTACACCCACCCAAACAGGCGGGCGATGGTGGCGGTTAAGAAGGTGACCAGAAATGCGCTCCCCAGGGTGATGACCACACTCAGGGTTGCCCACTTGAGCGAGTTGGTTTCTTTGTAAATCGTGGCGATTGTGGTGCCGCACGGGTTGTGGAGCAAAGAAAACAGCATCAGGTTGACAGCCGTCAGCATCGTCCAGCCGTTGCCATCCACCAGCAATGAATGAATCGCCTGACTGGTGGCAGGACCGGCAATCATGGAGCCTGCGCCCATGTAGACCATCATCATGGTCGGGACAACAATCTCATTGGCCGGGATGGCGATAATGTAGGCCAGCAGAATTACGCCATCCAGCCCGAGCAGAAAACCAAACGGGTTGAGCCAGTTGGCAATCGCCCGGGCCAGGCTGACATCCCCAAAAGAGATATTGGCCAGAATCCAGATCACCGCTCCAGCCGGCACAGCGGTCTGAATGGCGCGCCACAGGACAAACAGCGAGCGGTCGATCAACGATGTGTACAGGATGCGCCCGATATTCGGTTTGCGGTAGGGCGGCAGTTCCAGCGTAAAGGCCGAAGCTTCGCCTTTCAGCACCGTCTTCGTCAACAGCCAGGACATAAAAAGGGTAAAACCAACACCGATCAAGACCACCCCGATCACCGAAGCCGAGGCAATCAGCGAGGCCGAAAAGCCGCTGAACCCCGCCGCCACAAAGACCGTGCCGAGCATGATCAGGGTTGGGAAGCGCCCGTTGCAGGGCACAAAGTTGTTGGTCAGGATCGCAATCAAACGCTCACGGGGCGAGTCAATGATCCGGGTGGAGATCACACCGGCCGCATTACAGCCAAAGCCCATGGCCATGGTCAGCGACTGCTTGCCGTGGGCGCCCGCTTTGCGGTAGAGCCAATCCAGGTTAAACGCCACCCGGGGCAAGTAGCCCAGGTCTTCCAGAATGGTGAAGGCCGGGAAGAAGATCATCATGGGGGGCAGCATGACCGATACGACCCAGGCCAGCCCCAGGTAGACCCCATCCCAAACAAAGCCCGTTATCCACCAGGGCAGTGACATCAGGTTAAACAGGGACTTGCCCTGCTCGCCAATCCAGAAAAGAACGGTGGCGATTGCTTCGGAGACCACGTTCGCCCCAGAAACCGTCAGCCAGATCACCAAACCGAGCAAGATCAGCATGATCGGCAGCCCGGTCAGGGGGGAGGTAACCAGGCGGTCAATCTTTTGGTCAAGGTCATATTTTTTATCGGTGGCAGTGTTCACCGCCCGTTTGGCGATGACCTCAGCCTCCGAATACAAGGACTTGACAATTTCATCGCGAAAGCCGCTGCTCAAATTGCTGCGCAGGGTCTCTGCTTTTAATATAATATCATTGGGTGTCGAGATTTTGGTTTCGTTCATACTCATACCTGCATTTTTTACTGCCGGCCGCTGATGGACATTTTGCCGGAGAACTGGACATCCGCCCGGCGCTGGCGCATCATCAGCTCGGGCAGCTCACCACTGGTCAGGGCCTGCTGTACTTTGACATCGCCATCCAACAGGCGGATCGCCACCCAGCGGGCATTCGGGATGCCGGGCACCAGGTCTTCGATCATTGGAACCAGCTCGCTGATGGCGTGCTGAAATTCGGCTGTGCCCTGCACCCGCCTGGGCGTGGTCAGGATCGAAAGATCGACCACCCCGGCGATCGTCTGGAGCAGGGTTGAAACCCCTTCGCCGGTGCGGGCTGTGACCGGAATGGCGGGCACACCCAGGTCGCGCGCCAGGCTGCGGGTGTCCACCTCCAGCCCCTTGCGCCGGGCTTCATCCATCAGGTTAACCGCCACCACCACTTTGTCGGTGATCTCCAGAACCTGCATCACCAGGTTCAGGTTGCGCTCCAGGGCAGTGGCATCTGTCACCACCACGGTGCAGTCGGGCTGCCCAAAGAGGATGAAATCCCGCGCCACTTCCTCATCCTGGGAGGCGGAGAGCAGCGAATAGGTGCCGGGCAGGTCGACCAGCTTGTAGCGGACCTTGTTGAACTGGTAACCGCCTTCGGCCCGGGTCACGGTCTTGCCGGGCCAGTTGCCGGTGTGCTGCTTGAGCCCGGTCAGGGTATTAAACAGGGTCGACTTCCCCGTGTTGGGGTTACCCGCCAGGGCAATCACCCGGTCGAACTGATCAATTTTGATCCCCATTTGCTCCAGCTGGGTATAGGCCGGGCAGGTATCGCATTTCTCGCTCGGGAGCTGGACTTTGATGGCATTTTTTTCGGCTGTATTCATAGATAACCTCACTTCATTGTGCCGGGTTTGGCTTGACCCAGATCTGGTTGGCCTGTTCTCGGCGCAGGGCAATCAGCGTACCGCGCACCCGATAGGCACGCGGGTCGCCGAAGAAATTCTTTAGCTCCGGGCTGATCTGCGTGCCGGGGGTCAGGCCCAGATCCAGAAAGCGGCGGCGGGTGAAACCCTGCACGCTGGCATCCAGGGAGATAATTTCGGCATGCTGATCGTGGGCCAAACGCCAGAGCGGCACCACCCCTGCCGGCAGGGTTTCCTGTTCCAGGGCTGGCTGGCTGAGCAGGGTCACCTGGACATTGGCGGCCACGCTGGGCGCCAGGCGGTATTCATTTTCACCATCGCTGAGGACGTAACGCTGGGGTGTTTTTTCGATCAAGCGGATGACCTGGCCCAGGCGCAGCCCGGCAGCCAGAATCTGTTCAAAGGCAATGGCGGGCTCATCTTCCAGGTGGGTAATCCGCAGGGCGCCCTCAGACTGGACGGCAGTCAGGGGCAGCGCTTCCAGAATGCGCATCTGCCCGCCTGGGCCGGGGATTGGGTCGCCGTGCGGGTCGGTTGATGGATGTCCCAGGGCCGCATCCAGGGCGTTGACCTGGGCCTCGGTCAGCGAGTGCTCGCGGCGGTGGGCTTCACCGTGGACCTGCTGGAGCGGCATGCGGGCCTCATCCGCCAGGTAGCGCTCCCAGAGACGATGGGCGCGGACGACGTGCAGCGCCCAGCGCTCACCTTCGGCTGTCAGGTGGAGTTCATGGCCGCGAGTTTGGACCAGGTTTTGCTCTTCCATTCGGGCAATCAGCTTCATGGTGTTTTGGGAGCTGATTTCCAGCAGCCCGCCGAGCGATTCGGGTGAAGCATGCCGGCCCTGCTGTTCGCGGTCCAGCAGGTGCTTGAGGGCGTCTTCTGCCAGCTCACGCGCCCGGTCTTCACGCCAGATTTTAAAGCGCTGGAGCAAACCGTAGCGCGGCAGAAACACCAGCAGCAATACGCCTGCTGCCAGGGCAAGCCAGATATACGTGTTCATAAAACCTCCACAAAAATTTGGGATGTAACCGCAAACCCCAGCACAACCGGGGCCTGGTTTTTAGCTTCAATCGTCAGGTTGTGGTCAAATTCGGACCAGGCTCGAACTATCAGATGGGCGCCGGGCACCAGACCCAGGCCCTCCACATGCCGCAGGAGCGCCGGCAAGGCCGTCACCCGGCGCACAACGGCGGATTGATCCGGACGCAGGCTGGAAAGCGGCTGATCGGCGCTGGGGGGCATGCTCAAATCCACTGTGGGAATCGGGTCGCCGTGCGGGTCGCGGCTGGGGTTTCCCAACACTGCCGCAATCCGGGTCTCAAACTCCTCGCTGATGACATGCTCCAGGCGGCAGGCCTCATCGTGGACGTTGTCCCACGAATAGCCCAGGGCGATCACCAGATACGTCTCCAACAAGCGGTGATGACGGATCACCTCCAGCGCAGTCCGCTCGCCATCGGCAGTGAGCGTCACGCCCTGGTGCTTCTTGTAAATCACCAGAGGAGGCTGGCTGGCTGCCAGTTTCTGGATCATCCCGGTCACCGAAGCCGGAGCGACGCCCAATTGGCCCGCCATGGCCGTGGTGGAAGCCACTCCCTCAGCCGCTGTCAGGCTGTAGATCACTTTGAGATAATCTTGAATAGATGCTGTAGATTCAATCATGCTAAAATCCTATTTAGGTTAACCTAAATTATACAGCCAAAACAAATTAAATGCAAGGGAGGCGAGGGCAGAAGAATCCTGCCCTCGCCTCCCTTGCGTTTAATGCTGGTAATCTGTGAAGCATCAATCTAATTGATCGGCGTTTTCATCCAGGGGGCGGTATTGTGGAAATTGGCAATCACGCCGCCGGGCGGGTTGATCACGTCACAGGCCAGGCGCTCCTCGGCGCTCAGGCTCATCTCGAGGACGGGCAGCAGGTCGGTCAACTGTTCAAGGGTGCGCGGGCCGACAATCGGGGCGGTGATGGCGGGCTGGTCCTTGCACCACACCAGGGCCAGCTGCCCGGGTGTCTTGCCCACCTGGGCAGCCAGCTCGCTAAAGCGCTGCCCGGCTGCCACACCTGCCGCCGAGACCCGCTGGGCGTAAATGCTGCCCGGCTGGCGGGCGGCGCGTGAATCTGCCGGGAGTTGGGCCGCGCTGGCATAGCGCCCCGCCAGCACACCCTGCGCCAGCGGCGCCCAGGGGATCAAGGCCAGGTTGTACCGCTGCGCCAGGGGGACCAGTTCGTTTTCAATCCGGCGGTCCAGCAGGTTGTAAGGCGGCTGTTCGCTGACATAGCGCACCAGATTGCAGCGCTCACTGACCGCCAGGGCTTCCATGACCATCCAGGCGGGGTGGGTGGAGCAGCCGATATAACGCACCTTGCCAGAGCGCACCAGGTCATCCAGCGCCCGCAGGGTTTCATCCACGGGAGTTTCACTCATCGGGCGGTGGATCTGGTAAAGGTCAATGTAATCGGTATTCAGGCGGCGCAGGGAGTCTTCGCAGGCTTTGAGGATGTGGCGGCGCGAATTGCCGCTGGCGTTGATATCCTCACCCATTTTGCCATGCACCTTGGTTGCCAGGACGACATTCTCGCGGCGGTCCGCCAGGGCTTTGCCCACCACAACTTCGCTTTGCCCGGCATTATAGACATTGGCAGTGTCGACAAAGTTGATCCCGGCATCCAGGGCGGCATGGATGATGCGGATCGAATCACTTTCGTTTGTAACGCCGCCAAAATTCATTGCCCCCAGACAAAGCGGTGAGACCCTGACACCTGTACGGCCTAAAAATCTGTATTCCATTGTTTTCCTCCGGCAGACAAGTTATCCCAGTTCGAAAAGAGATTGTTTTAGGTGGCTTCGCCACCCAAAAAATTCTTGTTCCGATCCAGGTTAAGTTGGTTATCAAGGTGATTATACCGCTCAATAAAAACCGAGGGAGTGCAGCTGCACTCCCTCGGTTTTTATAAAATTTTGAAATCGCGGATTATTTTGAGCACCACGCCGTGGATCTCAAGATCCTTTTCCGGGTTCTTGAACTCGCGCGGCTGGAAGGCCGGGTTTGCCGGGATTAGCCAGATGCTGGTGTCCACTCTGCGCAGGCGTTTCAGGGTCAGGACTTCTTCCTGCACCAACCAGGCAGCCACCATGGCACCGTTGGGCAGCGTGCTTTGGACACCCTGCGGGCGGCAGCAGATGACCTGATCGCCGTCCCAAACGCCGTCCTCAATCATCGAATCGCCCTGAACGGTGAGGGCGAAAAAGTCACTGCCGGTTGGCAAGCGCGGCAGATCGGCCGCCGGCAGTTCCACAAAAGGGTAGTCATCCCAGTTGAACTGCTGGGCGCTGCGATCGACCGGCGGCGGGACGCCGATGCCGGCGGCGATCTTGCCCAGGTTTGGCACCTGGATCAGCCCGGGTTTAACCCCAACCACCACAATGCCGCGCGCCTTGCCAGTCCGGCGAAAAATCTTATTATGATCTTCGAGGCGGGCCAGAACCACTTCGAGATGGCCTTTGGACTTGATGCCCGTGTTCTGCATGATTTCTTCAAAAGAAGGGGAATACCCGGAATAAACCAACACGCGGATGAGGTAGTCCAGCACCTTTTGATGGATTTCGGTAAGTTGTAACATGCCTGCACCTGCCTTTCCTTGAACTGCTGTACCTTCTCAATGTTGTGTCAAGTATCAATCTATAGATTGATACTTGACAGACCACTCAATAAAGTGGGGCGTTATCGCTTATTGAGATGTTACGAACTGCTGAACAAATTCTCGCCATTTTGTCGAAAAGTTGGCTAATATTTCTGCACTCAAATTATAACTAGAACATATGTTTTAGTCAAGATAAAAAGTCAGGGATGTCAGACTTTAAGAAAAGTCTGACATCCCTGACGCCAACATATCGAAAAGATGAATTTGGGGTGTTTGTTGCGGGCGGCCGCCCGCAACAAACACCCCAACCCCGACTTTAAGAAAAGCGCCGGTACAGCCTTATGGCAGGTCCGGGGGAGACTGCGGCTCCTCGTCCAAATATTTCTGCAAAAGAGAGGGCGCCTCCGGGTGGTCGACATGCAGGGCATGGTCATAGTCACCAGCGGCGGCAGGCGGATCAAAACGGACCGGGCGGCGAACACCAAAAAGTTCAAAGAAACGGCTCAGGCCAACCAGCAGCGAATAGCGATACTCCTGCATCTTAAGCGACTGCCACTCCACGATTGAGGCCATCGCCCCCTGGACACGCGCCTTATCGCGCACGATCCGGTGGATCTGGCGGGGCTCACGGTACCCCAGCGGCGAAATCAGCATGGCATTGGCTGCCAGGGCCAGGAGCGTAAAGGAAATCAGAACCACCCAGCCGCCTTCCGACCATTTGCCAACAACCTGACCCACAAAGACCAGCGCCCCCAGGGACGCCGCAAAGCTGGACCCAAGATTACCCCAGAAGCGCTTTACGCCGCTGTACGTTGCCAGGACATGCTGGCGCACAGCCAGACCCATCACCATGATCGGCATAAAGACCCCCACGCCATAGTATGGGACAGCATGGGTGGTCTGGCCGCGGACGACCAGCATAATGACAATTGCGATTGCAAATGTAATCGTGACTGAACGCGTGAACGTGCCGCGCTTATCGCGATAAACAATTGCTTCTGGAATTTCGCCGATGGCGACATCGCGCCACTCGGTTGCCTGGGCATCCTGGAAAGCAGTCATTGAAGCGGCAGCCAGTAAGGCAACGGCCAGGATCTGATAAACCCAAAACAAAATTTCGCCGCCCGGAATCTGTGAAAAGCCAATCAGAGACAGGTTGCCGACCAGTGAACGATCGAGCGTGCCATCGAAGACATTGAAGCGGATGGCAAAGAAAGTCAGGAACAAGGTGGTTATACCGCCATAAAACAGGAAAGAAGTTTGCACAACCCGGCCAATCCCTGATTTACCGCTGTAAAACTGCCATAGCGGTTCAAGACGCGGGAATTTTTTGCGGCCCCATACAACCAGCCCCGAATCCTCATTGATCACAAACTGAATACCATTCGACATGGCCTCCAGACCAGTTAAAGCGACCATGCCCTTCATCGATGCAGTCAGCAGGTGCATCAAAGCCTGCCAGAGGTTCGCCGTCTGATAAGTATCTGTACTGGTTACCGCCGGAACCTGGCGCAAGTGAGCCACAACCAGGCCGCTGAACATCACAATCGTCATCAAGACAAACACACCCAGCATCATAAACGTGATCTGAGCCGACTCACCCCGTCCGCGGATGGTCAAATACCAGGTGACTGCCGCCAGCAGGGCTCCGATCAAAAAATGCCAGAACCATTCTACAGGTGAAACGCTGAGCAAAAAGGAGCGGATCACATCGATGGACAGAAGCTGGTCGCCGCCAGAAAGGGCAGATACAACGATCGTCAGCACATAGTCCTGGATCAGGGTAACTGCCACCACCAGACTGAGGGCCGGGGCAAGGTAGCGCATGGAAGCCGTGTAAGAACCCCCGCCTTCATTGAAAACCCCTAAGGAGTACATATACAAAAAGCCAAACACCAGGTTGGCAAAAGCAACCAAAGCCACCGCGCCATAGGCGTACTGCTGCAAGCCATATGGATGAAGGGCACTCATCATCTCGCCGGTTGCATAAAAATAAGAGGTGAAATAGTCAACCCCAAACAAAGCAACCGCCGCCAAAAGGCCGATTTGACCCGCGCCGTGCACAGCGGCGCTGTTCTCTTTTTCGCGCGGCGCAATTCGATAAGCAATCACAGCAATCACAATCAACAACAAAATCGAAATCATATACATACAAAAGACCTCTCTTCAGGCGTGCATAAAGCGGGCAGACCGCGCAAAAGCAACTTCAAACAGACGCAGATTTTCTAACAGATATTTACGCGTCGATGAACTCAGGCGCGTATCCTGTGCCACCCTGGTAATTTCTTCGTGAACAGCTTTCACAACGAAAGCCCGGGCAAACATAATCCGCCCGGCGGGAATAATTTCTAACGGCAGAACACCCATTTGCAGAAGCTGGTCATTAAAATAAGGCATGCTGATGCTCAAGCCGCGGTTAAGGGTGTTCCTCTTTGCGCGCGCCTTTATCGTCTGAATAATATCCAGCGTTTGATAACGCGCCAGCGCCCGGCCCTGGTTGACCAGCTGACCGAGCATCCCATAGCGTTTTTGCTGATATACCCGATCGACGGTGATGGAGGGCTTCAAATCTGCCGCCACATGCAGTATCCGTAAGTAGCGCTGCATATTTTCAATATAGCCCTCAGCTTCCCGCTCAGAATTGACCAGAAGCTGGTCCTGCTCGTCAAAAGCCACCCACTGCGGCAAGAAAAAGCGCCGGGCTGCGGGCACGAAAGGCACCAGAAGCTGATCAGAGACAGCGCTGCCAGGATCCCCTTCGGCAATGGCGTCCCCGGCAGCCGTCAGGGCGGGGAGCCGGTCGGCATAGCGTTCCACGGGGATCGAAGGAATCTCTTCGCCTTCGACAGAGGTATATTCAACGCTGCGGCCCGAAGGCAGCCAGGTGTAGACGATGTAGTGCGCCACGCAGTGGCGAATCAGGCGGGCTGCGCCGGCAGTGGCTGGCTCGCCCGATTGTTCCAATTCCAGCAGCCTGCGGTTCAGCATCTGCTGAATATCACTTTGCGACCAGCGCATCAACAAACCACCCAGAACATGCTCACGCCTCTCGGGCGGGACCGGGACAGGCCGCGCCTTGCTGCCAGGCAGATAAACCTGATCGGGCAGCTTGAATCGGATTTGGGCGGTGTGCTCGACCAAACCTGAGGCGATATTGGCTGCCTGAGCCTGCAAAAAACGCTGGATGATACCGGTCTGATCCTGCAGCAGGGTCTGGGTATCATGGTATTCCTGGCGCAGTTGGCTGTTGAGTAAATCAGCCTGAAATATGGGTAAGGATACGGACATATTTATCCACCTTTCTGACAAAACAATGAAAGGAGAAAACAACACAAACCGAAATTGGGCAATCTTTCCATATCTACGCCAGTTCGGGTTAGTTCGAAAAGAGGCTATCTCAACCTGACGGCATATTATTCAGTTTACCGAACCGGTATAAATCCCCCACAAAGATCCAAGCCAGAGGTGTTAGAAAAAAATAAAAATTACAAACTGACTGGGATATCCTGTTTTCTTGATACTTTCTTAACGCCCTGCGGAGAGTTCTTGACCGCGTTTTAATACCAAATTGGAGATAATTGTCGGTATATAGAGAAAGGCAAGATTATGAGTATAGAAAATTTAATCGCCGGGATTATTACCCTGGCTTTGCTGATTTACCTGGGCTATTCATTGTTCTATCCGGAGAAATTCTGATGGCAGCGTTCGAATGGATTCAACTTATTCTTTTTGCGGCTGTGCTTGTAATCTGTACACCCATTCTGGGCGGGCACATGGCGCGAACCTATTCCGGTGAGCGAACATGGCTTTCAGCGCTCTTAAGCCCGCTGGAAAAAGCACTTTACCGGCTGATTGGCGTCCAGGAAAATGATGAGCAAGACTGGAAAGCCTACGCTGCCAGTCTGTTGGCATTTCATCTCGTTGGGTTTGTCCTTTTATTTGGAATCTTGATGCTGGAAAGCCTGGCTGCCAACCGCGCCACGCCAATGAACTGGGCACTGGCATTTAATATCGCCAGCAGTTTTGTGACCAATACCAACTGGCAGTCCTATGCCGGGGAAACAACCCTGGGCAGCCTGTCGCAAATGGGCGGACTGACGGTCCAGAACTTTGTCAGCGCAGCGGTTGGCATGGCAGTACTGGCTGCTCTGGCCCGAGGAATCAAGCGACATACGACCCATTTGCTTGGGAATTTTTGGGTGGACCTGGTGCGCGGTGTGGTGTATATCCTGCTGCCGCTCTCTGTGATTTTCGCGATTGCCTTTGCCAGCCAGGGTGTTGTCCAAAACTTCAGCCAGGCAGCTGCGGCGCAAACCATGGAAGGGATACCTCAAGATCTGCCGCAGGGGCCGGCTGCCAGCCAGATCGCAATCAAGCAGTTGGGTACCAATGGTGGGGGCTTCTTCAATACCAACAGCGCCCATCCATACGAGAACCCCACTCCGCTGACAAACTTTCTGCAAGTTTTCGCCATTCTCCTGATCCCGGCAGCCCTGACGAACACATTTGGACGCATGGTGGGCGCACAGCGCCAGGGTTGGGTGTTATTTGGTGTAATGGCAGTACTCTTCTGTGCTGTGTTTGCCGGGATGCTGGCAGCCGAACTTACGCCCAACCCAATTCTGGGCAGCTATCCCAACCTGGAAGGGAAAGAAGTCCGGATTGGGGTTGTCAACAGCGTGCTCTGGAGCGCAGCCACCACAGCCGCCTCAAACGGCTCAGTGAATGCCATGTTGAGCAGTTTCAGTCCTCTGGCCGGCGGGCTGATGATGCTCAACATCATGCTCGGCGAAGTGGTCTTTGGCGGGGTGGGAGCCGGGCTGTACGGGATGCTGCTGTTTGTATTTTTGGCAGCCTTTATTGCCGGCTTGATGATCGGCCGGACACCAGAATACATGGGCAAGAAAATTGAAGCCCGGGAAGTGCAAATGACCATCCTGGCGATCTTACTGCCCAGCGCCTGCATTCTGATCCCGACCGCCTTTGCATTGACCTGGGAGGGGGGGCTGGCCAGCCGCCTCAGCCCAGGCCCGCACGGCTTCAGCGAAATCCTATACGCATTCACCTCGGCCGCCGGGAATAACGGCAGTGCTTTTGGCGGATTAAATGCCAACACCCAGTTTTACAACCTGATCCTGGGTGTCACTATGTGGATTGGCCGCCTGGGTGTTATCCTGCCAGTCCTGGCGATTGCAGGCTCATTGTCCAACAAGAAATATATCCCGCCCTCAACCGGCACGCTGCCCACCGACACGCCGCTTTTCGCTGGCATACTGATTGCCGTGATCCTGATCGTTGGGGCTTTGACGTTTTTTCCGGCGCTAACCCTGGGCCCAATTGTAGAACACCTGCTGCTAGCCGCCGGACGGACATTTTAAACCCCAGGAGATTATTTTGGGTGTTTTTTTGGCGGCTGCGCCGCCAAAAAAACACCCAAAAATCTCTGACATCTTAAAGGAATTATCCTATGGAAAAGAAAAACAGACCTTTGTTTGAAGTTAAAATACTCCAGAGCGCCCTGATTAACGCTTTGATCAAGCTGGACCCGCGCCAGATGGTGCGAAATCCGGTTATGTTTGTGGTTGAAGTTGGGGCTGTACTCACGACCATTTTGCTGGTGAGCGATGCTGCCCGTGGAGAAGCCGGAAGCCTGATTTTTAACGCCCAAATAACCATCTGGCTGTGGTTCACAGTCCTCTTCGCTAATTTTGCAGAAGCCATGGCCGAAGGACGGGGCAAAGCCCAGGCGGATGCGCTGCGCAAGACACGGGTGCAGATGCTTGCCCGCCGGTTGACAAATAATTTGTCAGAAGAAAAGGTTCCGGCTTCGCAGCTCAAAAAAGGTGACCGGGTGATTTGCGAAACCGGCGACCTGATCCCCAGCGACGGCGAGGTGATCGAAGGGATCGCCAGCATTGATGAATCGGCAATCACCGGTGAATCGGCCCCCGTCATCCGTGAAAGCGGGGGCGACCGCAGCGCAGTTACCGGAGGAACACGCGTCCTCAGCGACCGGATTGTGGTCAAGATCACCTCCGAGCCGGGCAGCACATTTTTAGACCGGATGATCGCCCTGATCGAGGGCGCTAAGCGTCAAAAAACTCCCAACGAAATTGCGCTGACTATTTTGCTGTCGGGGCTGACCATCATTTTCCTGCTGGCAGTCGCGACGTTGAAGTTTTTTGCAGCTTACAGTGAAACCGAATCAGGGCTTACACAAAGCAGCGCTACCCTGCCGGTCTTAATTGCTCTGCTGGTCTGCCTGATTCCAACGACAATTGGCGGCCTGCTGAGCGCCATCGGCATCAGCGGCATGGATCGTCTGGTTCAGCGCAATGTGCTGGCAACCAGCGGGCGAGCCGTGGAAGCCGCCGGAGATATTGACGTGCTGCTGCTGGACAAGACCGGCACAATCACCCTGGGCAACCGCATGGCGACGAATTTTCTGGCCGCTGAGGGGGTTGACCCTCAACGCCTGGCAAACGCAGCTCAACTGGCTTCCCTGGCAGATGAAACCCCCGAAGGGCGCTCGGTTGTTATCCTGGCGAAAGAAAAATACAGCTTGCGGGGGCGTGAGATGGCCTCCCAGCATGTTCAATTTGTACCCTTCAGCGCCCAAACCCGGATGAGCGGGGTGGATTTCCTGGCGGTTGATGGTCAGCAAAGCCGCAAGATTCGCAAAGGCGCAGCCGATTCGGTGCGCAAATATGTCGAGGCGCGCGGGGCGGCTTTTCCAGCCGATGTACAGGCCAAAGTTGAAAGCATTGCCAAAAACGGCGGTACGCCTTTGGTGGTGGTGGAAGAGACGGATGTCCTGGGGGTGATCGAACTGCGGGATGTGGTTAAGGGCGGTATTCGTGAGCGTTTCGCAGAACTGCGCTCGATGGGTATTCGCACGATTATGATCACCGGCGACAACCCTCTGACAGCCGCGGCGATCGCGGCAGAAGCCGGCGTAGACGATTTTATGGCTCAGGCGACGCCCGAAGACAAACTAAAACGCATCCGCCTGGAGCAAGCAAACGGGCATCTGGTTGCCATGACGGGCGATGGCACCAATGACGCACCGGCATTGGCCCAATCGGATGTGGGCGTGGCGATGAATACGGGCACCCAGGCAGCGCGTGAAGCCGGCAACATGGTTGACCTGGACAGCGACCCGACCAAGTTAATTGATATCGTCCAAATTGGCAAACAGCTCTTGATGACCCGGGGGGCGCTGACAACCTTCAGCATCGCCAACGATGTGGCCAAGTATTTCGCCATCATCCCAGCCATGTTCTCCACCCTCTATGCCAGTACGCCGGGCGAACCTGGTCCATTGGCCGCCCTGAACATCATGAGGCTGCATTCGCCGGAGAGCGCCATCTTGAGCGCCACGATCTTCAATGCCCTGATTATTATCGCCCTGATCCCGTTGGCCTTGAGAGGCGTCCGCTATCACCCAATGAGCGCCGCATCTGTGCTGCAGCGCAACCTGCTCTGGTACGGCCTGGGCGGGTTGTTTGTGCCATTTCTTGGGATCAAATTGATTGATTGGCTGATTGTCGCTTTGCGGCTGGCATAAAGGAAGCTTATTATGGTTCAAAAACAAATTTTTACGGCTGTGCGAGCCCTGGCTGTTCTCAGTCTATTGACCGGGCTGCTGTATCCCATACTGGTGACTGGGGTCGCCCAGGTTTTGTTCCCCTGGCGGGCAAACGGCAGCCTGATACTTTCCAACGAAACTGTGATTGGGTCTGAACTGATCGGGCAGCGTTTCAGCGACCCAAAATATTTCTGGCCGCGCCCTTCGGCAGTCGATTACCAGGCGCTGCCCTCCTCAGGCAGCAACCTGGGTCCCACCAGTCAGGTTTTGAGTGCCCAGGTGCGCCAGCGTGAAAACGAACTGCGTGCCCAGAATGGGCTCTCTCCCGAAACCACGCTGCCTGCCGATCTGCTCTTTGCCTCTGGCAGCGGACTGGACCCACACATCAGCCCGGCAGCCGCACGGCTGCAAATCGAGCGGATCAGCGGCGAGCGCGGACTTGAACCCGAACGAATTGCAGCGCTGGTGGAAGCCCAGATCGAGCCGCCTCAATTGGGCTTTTTGGGCGAGCCGCGGGTAAATGTTCTCCTGTTAAATATGGCCCTGGATCGACTAAAATAAGGGTATGGACAAACAACGCCCAGATCCCGACCAACTGCTGGCTGCCGTTCAACGCCAGGAAAACAACCAACACCGTGGAAAACTGAAGATATTCCTCGGCATGGCTGCTGGCGTAGGTAAAACGTATGCCATGCTCGAATCGGCCCGCCAGGTAAAGACTTCCGGAATCGATGTGGTGGTTGGTGTTGTGGAGACCCACGGACGGGCCGAGACTCAGGCACTGCTGACAGACCTGGAGGTGCTTCCCCGCCGTCCGGTGGAATACCACAACACAGTACTCCAGGAGATGGACCTGGATGCAATTTTGAACCGCCAGCCGCAGCTTGTGCTGGTGGATGAACTGGCCCACACCAACGCTCCTGGCTCGCGGCATATCAAGCGCTACCAGGATGTGCTGGAGATCCTGGAAGCCGGGATTGATGTGTACACCACCGTCAATGTGCAGCACTTTGAAAGCCGGACCGATTCCGTCCAGCAAATCACCGGAGTCCAGGTGCACGAGACTGTTCCAGACACATTGATTGAAACAGCTGACCGGATTGAGCTGGTCGATCTTTCACCCGAGGATCTGCGCCGGCGGCTTGCCGAGGGCAAGGTCTACACCGCCGAACGGGTTGAGGTAGCGGCAAACAACTTCTTTCGCCTGGGAAACCTGACCGCATTACGCGAAATGGCGCTGCGTTTGACGGCAGAACGGGTTGATCACCAGCTCCAGGATTATATGCAGGTCAAACAAATCGCCGGGCCGTGGAAATCGGGCGAGCGTTTGATGGTGGCGGTCAGCCCGGCCCGGTTTTCAGAGAGGCTGATCCGCTGGACCCGGCGGATGGCCTATAACCTGGAAGCCTCCTGGCTGGCGGTCTATGTGGATACAGCGCGCCAGTTGAACCCGTCTGAAAAAGACGGGTTGGCGCGTAACCTGGCTATGGCGCGCAAACTGGGCGCCGAAGTGGTCATCGCCAGCGGTGAGAATATCGCAACTGCCCTGATCGACCTGGCGCGCCAGCGCAATATCACCCAGATTGTGATTGGCAAGCCGCTGCGCTCGCGCTGGGACGAGTTTTTGACAGGCTCGCTGGTGGACCGTGTCATCCGCAGCAGCGGCAGCATTGATGTGTATGTGGTGACCGGGGATGAGCCCGCCCAGCCGGGCCAAACCAGCCAGGCGCGTCTGGTTCTCCAAACCCACTCCAACTGGCGGCACTATGCCTATTCCCTGGCGATCGTTACGGCGATCAGCCTGGTGGATTATTTTGCCCTGGCTGGGATTGGCTACCAGGCAATTGGTTTAATTGAATTATTTGCCGTTTTGCTGATTGCGGTGCTGTTGGGCCGCGGGCCGGCTTTACTGGCTGCCACCCTGAGCGCACTCTCCTGGAATTACTTCTTTATTGAGCCCCGCTTCACCTTTGCCATCTACCGCACACAAGATGTGATCCTGTTCTTTTTATATTTTGGCATTGCGGCTGTTGCGGGCACCCTGACGGCCCGCCTGCGCGAGCAGGAAAAGCGGGCTCGCACCAATGCCGAGCGCACCATGGCTTTGTACACCCTGACGCACGAACTCGCTCAGGCCCTGAATATGGATGATATTCTCAAAACAGCGCTCAGCCAGATGAGCATCATTTTTGACGCAGATATCGCCATTATCCTGGCCCAGGAGGGCAAATTGAACCCGGCCGCCCACCCGCTGAGTACGCTCCAGTTGAATGAAAAAGAATACAGTGTCGCTGCCTGGGTTTTTGAAAACGGCAAACCGGCCGGACGCTTTACGGATACCCTGCCGATGGCGACAGCCTATTACACCCCGCTGTTGACCCCCAACCGGACGGTGGGCGTTGTGGGGCTTACCCCGCACCAAGTCTCGCGGTTTTCGGCGGAACAAGAAATTCTGCTGGAAACCTTTATCGGCCAGGTGGCCTTGATGATTGAGCGCGAGCTGCTGGATGAAGCTGCCGACCAGGCAGCCATGCTGCGCAAATCGGAAAACCTGTACAACACCCTCCTCAATTCCATTTCACATGAGATGCGCACGCCAATCGCCACCATCAGCGGCGCAGCCAGCGGTCTGGAGACAGAACAAATCCGGCTCAACCCGGAGTCGCGCAGTGTTTTGGTGCAGGATATTCGCGACTCAGCCGAACGGCTGAACCGGTTGGTTGAAAACCTGCTCGATATGTCGCGCCTGGAGTCGGGCCGCCTGCAGCTCCGCATGGAATGGTGCGATGCGGCCGAAGTTATTGGCGTGGCTGTCAAGCAGATGGAAAAGCGGCTGGCAAAACGCTCGCTGCTGATCCAGCATGACCCACTTACTCCGCTGGTTCAGATGGATTTTGTGCTGATCGAGCAGGTGCTGCTCAACCTACTGGACAACGCCTGTCTTTACACGCCGGCGGGTACACCCATCGAAATCGAGACCCGTTTACAGTCGGGAAGACTTGAAATCACACTCACAGATCATGGTCCAGGGGTTCCAGAAGACGCATTAGAGCAGATCTTCGAAAAATTTTATCGGATCCCCAACAGCCCAACCGGGGGTACAGGTCTGGGACTGTCGGTTTGCCGCGGCATCGTCAAAGCCCACGGGGGCCAGCTAAGCGCAAAGAATATTCCCGGGGCCGGGGCGCGTTTCAGCATCCTGCTGCCAGCCTCCAACCCACCGCCTGTAAAGGAGTCGGCGAAATGACATCAGGCCCCCACATCCTGGTTGTGGACGACGAGCTGCAAATCCGGCGTTTTTTGCGGATTAGCCTGGAGGCCAACGGCTATGTTGTGGACGAAGCCGGCACTGGTCAGGATGCAATCGTCAAGTCCGCCCTGCAGCGGCCCGATTTGATCATCCTGGATTTGGGCTTGCCCGATATGGACGGGCTTGAAATGCTAAAACGCCTGCGTGAATGGTCACAGATACCGGTGATTATCCTGTCGGTGCGCGATTCGGACCGGGATAAGGTGGGACTGCTGGACGCCGGTGCAGACGATTACCTGACCAAACCATTTAGCACGGAAGAACTTTTGGCCCGGATGCGAACCGCCATGCGCCATGCCCGCCCGGAAGAAAAACCGGCTGTCGTTTCGTTTGGCGAAATTCAGGTGGATCTGGCCCGCCGCAGCGTCACCCGGAGAGGGGAAATGGTGAAGCTGACCCCGACGGAGTATGCCTTGCTGCGCCTGCTGATTCAGCATGCCGGCAAGGTGCTGACCCACAGACAGATCTTGCACGAAGTTTGGGGGAAAGAATATGTTCAGGAGACCCACTATTTGCGGGTTTATTTTGCTCAACTCCGCCAAAAGCTGGAAGAAGACCCAACCCGCCCCATGTTTATTTTGACAGAACCGGGTGTGGGCTACCGCCTGCACATCTAAAAATCTTTATAGTTTCTTGATTCAGGTGATTTTTTCCTTTATTTGATCTTTATAACTTTTCGATATGATTTGGGAAACACCCTCGATTGAGTTATAAAGATGCGCTGATGAAACCTGATCCAAAAATCCTTGTTATCGAAGATGAACCCCAAATTGTGCGGGCGCTGCGCACAATTTTGCAGGCCCGCCGATTTCAAGTTCTGGCAGCCCGGGATGGCGAGACCGGGTTGGCACTTGCCGCCGCCCAACTGCCCGATATTATCCTCCTGGATCTGGGCCTACCCGATATGGACGGCACTGAAGTTTGCCGAAAACTGCGAGAATGGACCCAAATCCCAATCATTATTCTCTCCGTGCGCGACAGTGAACAGGATAAAGTAGCGGCGCTGGAACTGGGCGCGGATGATTATCTGACCAAACCCTTTGGAATCGAAGAACTAATCGCCCGCCTGGGGGTGGCTTTACGCCACTCTGCGCAGGCGGGCTTGTTCAGCGCCGAACCGGTCATCGGCTCAGCGGCGCTGCAGATTAATTTCGCCCAGCACCGGGTAACCCGCTACGGGATTGAAGTGCGCCTGACAGCAACTGAATTCAGGCTGCTCACCTATATGGCGAACAACGCCGGGCGAATGCTCAGCCACCACACCATTATGGAGCGGGTCTGGGGGCCAGAAAACAGCGATCGGGTGGAATATTTACGGGTATACATCCACCAGCTGCGGATTAAACTGGAAACCGACCCCGAACACCCCAAACACATTGTTAACGAGCCCGGAATTGGCTACCGCTTCTTTCTGGAGCCGTAAACACACCTGACCAGGGTGTTTGTTTGTTGGGCGGCAGCGCTGCCGCCCAACAAACAAACACCCATCGTTAAGGCGCTAATCCACCGTCAGGGTCTTGCTGAGGTTGCGCGGGAAGTCCGGGTCGTAGCCGCGCAGCACGCTCATGTGGTAAGACAGGAGCTGCAGCGGCAGGACAGACAGCAGCGCCGTGATCTCGGGGGTGGCATCCGGCAGGACGATCACATCGCTGGCGTTGGCGTGCAGGCGCGGGTCGTTTTGGCCGATGGCGATGGCCCGCGCCCCGCGGCAGGTGACCTCATTCAGCCCGCTGACAATCAGCGGCACATCCTGCGGACCAACCGCAAACAGGATCGGGAAGCCCTTGCTGACCGCCGAAAGCGGCCCGTGCTTGAATTCGGTCGAGAGCATGCCTTCGCAGTGGGCATAGGTAATTTCTTTGAGCTTTAGGGCCCCTTCCAGGGCAATCGGATATGTCGCCCCGTATCCCAGGCAGTAGAGATCGTTCCAGCCGTTAATTTCGGCGGCGATGGTCTCCACCTGAGCGGCTACCATTTCGAGGGTCTTGTCCATCAAAGCCGGGATTTCCTCCAGCTCCTGCGGATCGCGGCCGGCCAGGCGGTAAGCCAGATAGAGGAACGTGACGACCTGATTGGTGAAGGTCTTGGTCGCCGGGACACTGATCTCGTAGCCGCAGCAGAGCGGCAGCGAGCAGACCGTGGCCCGGGTCAGGGTGGAGCCGATGACATTGGCCAGGCCATAGACGGCCATGCCTTTGGCTTCGGCAGCCTCCAGGGCGTTGAGCACGTCTTTGGTCTCGCCGCTCTGGCTGACGAAGAGACCCACATCCTGGCTGTTGACCGTAGGGCCGTACTGGGGCATAAACTGGGGCGCCACCACCGGGATGACCGGCCGCCCGGCAAGCTGGGCAAAATAGACCGCACCGATCAGGCAGGCGTGGTAGCTTGTGCCACAGCCGATGAAATACAGGTTGCGGGCGTTTTTCATCTTTTCAACCACGCCAGCCACATCCGGCGAGCCCTGCAGCATGTGCAGCACTTCGCGCCCCACCTGGGCCTGCTCGTGAATTTCTTTGAGCATAAAGTGGGCAAAACCGCCCTTCTGCACGGCTTCCATCGTCTCGGTCACAATCTCGGGTTCACGGGCAATCGGGGAGCCATCTTTGACCGAGTGCAGTTCCACCTTGTTAGGTGAAAGGGTGATGATCTCGCCATCCTGCAGGCGGATGATCTTGCGGGTCATGGGCAGGATTGAGGGCAGGTCGGACGAAACACAGGTAAAGCCCTCGCCAATCCCCACCACCAGGCCTGAACCTTTTTTGATGGCGTAGAGTTTGTCGTCATTAATGCGCCCAATCACAAAAGAATAATCGCCCTGCAGGTCGCCATAGGCGCGCCGGATGGCTTCGATAAAGTCGTATCCCCGGTTGATGTAGCGCTCCACGGCATGGACACAGGACTCACCGTCATTCATCGAGCGCACGGTCATGCCCTCGGCGGCGAACTGCTGGCGCAGTTCAACATTGTTGACCACATTGCCGTTGTGCGCCCCGACCAGATCGCCATCCGAATCGAGATGCGGCTGCGAATTAATCTGCGAAGGTTCGCCAAAGGTGGCCCAACGCAGCTGGGTGATGCCGCGTGTCCCGGTCATTTCGGCAAAGTTGTATTTGACAGCCACATCCTTGACGCGGCCGGCATCCTTGCGCAGGTCAATCTTTGACCCGCTGATGGTCGCCGCTCCGACCGAGTCGTAGCCGCGATAGGTCAGCCGCTGGGCTGCTTCGGTCAAAATCGGCCCGAGGGCCTGTTCTTTATCCGTGACAATTCCAAAAATACCGCACATAGTTATCCTTTTTGCACCCAGATCCGTTTAAATGAATTGTTCGCTGGCAAGCCAGCGAACAATTCATTTCGATTAAATTTAAGCTGGCTTCTTCGCAGGCAGTTTCGATTTCTGCTGATCCACCTTCTTCTTATCCTGATCTTGTTTCTGCTTATCAGCCTTATTTTTGTCCTTCTTGCCACCTTTGTCGCCCATCGAATGCCTCCTGTTATCAAACTTGTTTTGATTTGGTTTCATCTCAATAAGTGGGGGCAGTTGGGTATTTTTTGCGGGCGAAGCCCGCAAAAAACACCCAACACCCCTCTTTATTGAGATGATACTTGATTTGTCGTTTTTTGAGAGACAGATTTGCAGCTGCCTCACAAATACCAAAAAGAACAAAGCTATTATAGCCCGATCTCACGATTTTTGGTATTAGTACCGCGGGGCATTCAGCAGGGCTTTAACAAGAAAAGATCCGTCATTGCCAGTTCTCACAGATTAGGGCCGATCTATGCCAAAGAAACTTTCAATCCAGGAGTCATTGCGAGATTCGTACATGACGCCAAAAGCGTCACTTGACGATGAAATAACAACGACCTCAGGGGTAGATGCTGTCTTGAATGTCAAGAGGCAATATTGGATGCATCGATATACTTGGGATCAAAAGGTCGACCATGTTTTAGGACACC